>Ga0306924_10000992_pt1 | contig 25279 bp, 22 predicted proteins | sample sta12Can44000111_FD_203756 | JGI IMG/M metagenome (GOLD analysis project Ga0306924, IMG submission 203756) | Lab enrichment of tropical soil microbial communities from Luquillo Experimental Forest, Puerto Rico - statanox.12C.anox.44.000.111 (v2)... | ecosystem: Environmental > Terrestrial >... | reverse complement strand
ACCCGTCGCTTGGCAAAGAAGATCTCGATCGATTTGGCGAGCCATACCGTCCAGGTGACCACAGAGGCGAAGGCAAGGCCGATCAACACCGCCTTCACCACCGGGTCGGCATTGAGATACATGCCCCAGGGGCTGAGATCGCGCGGCAGCATGGCGGTCGCGATAACGTTGTCCTGTGCGAGCGCCGACACTGGCGCGGCAAGCCACGCCGTCACTGCTGCAGCGCTCAGCGAGCCCCAGGGTTCGAGCGGATAACATCGTGATGCCACTTGCAGCGCCATAGAGTCCTTCCGAGATCGGCCAGGCCGTCAAAACCGAGCGGTCACCTTCAGGCGGAACGTGCGGGGTTGACCGGGCGAGATGTTGTTATTGGCATCTGCCGAGGCCCAATAGCCCTTATTGAAGAGGTTCTCGACATTGAGCTGCGCCTTCCAGGTCGCATTGATCGTCGCAAAGATTCCCGCGTCGACGCGCACGAAGCCGGGCAGATACACCGTGTCGTCCGACGAGGCGAACGAGTCCGAGAAGTAGATGACCCCGAGGGAAGCGGCCCAGACCGGCGTGAATTGATACTTGTTCCACCACGAGAATTGGTGCAACGGGACGAGCTGAATGCGGTTGCCCGGAAGAATGGTCGCCGAGGTGGCGCTCGCCACGCGGGCGTCTGTATAGGCGTATCCGAGCCAGGACTGCCACGCGTCGTTCAGATAACCCTTCAATTCCGTTTCGAGCCCACGAATTGCGTTGCGGCCCGACAGGATGAAAAATCCGGGTCTGTTCGGGTCGGGCAGCGGAACATTGGTGCGCTGGAGGTCATAGACGGCGAACGAATACAAGAGATGCGGCAGCGCTTGCCATTTGACCCCGACTTCATTGTCGACGAATTTTTGCGGCGCCAGAATCACGGTACCCTCATTGAGCGCGCTGAACTGGTCGCCCGAGGCCGGCAGGTACGACACCATGTACGCGTAGTAGATCGACAGGGTTTCCACCGGCTTGATGATCGCGGCCGCCTGCGGCGACACGAAAACGTCGATCCGGTTTCGTAGTGTGTTCGTGTTCATGTCGAGCGCTGTTTCGTTGAAGCGGTCGACGCGGAACGCCGGGAGGAGTTGCAGGTAACGCGTGATCTCGATGGTGTCACGCGCATAGAACGACTGCGTGTGGAGCGTGTATTTGCTGTTGGAGTCGGGCGTGGTGATCCCGGGCGAGAAAAAGCCTGGGAACTGGTGGACGAAATTGATCGGTCCGAAATAGGTCGGCGCAAACGCGCTGTCGATCTCCGTGTTGGTGCCGTTCGGAAACAGCCCGGTGTTGCGCACGTCGATGCCGGTCTGCGTGCCGAACTGCGTTCCGAAGCCGATCGTGTGAAAAAGCGGCCCGGTATACGTCTTGTAGATGAAATCGGTGTCGTTGAAGGTGTTGTCGCGGTTGGTCGTGTGATTATAGGCCGCGCGGTTGAAGGTGAAATTGACGGGATTGACCGCGCCCGCCAGCGGGCCGTTGCCGGGATAGACGTTCTGATAGAATTTCTTGAAGTCGGCGAAGTACGTGCCGTTCTTCACCGTCAATCCATTCGCGAAATCATGGTCGATGAATCCCATGACGGTATTCACGTCGGCGCGCGCGTAATTCAAATTCGGGCTGCCGAAGAAGGCGGTCAGATCCCCGTTCGGAGCGAACGGCGCGGCCGGATTGAACCGCGTGGAGCCAAACGGACTTGTGGCCAACGAGGGGTTGCCGCGGTCGGCCGTGCGCGCGTCGTGGAAATTCTCGTAGCTCACCCTCACCTTGGTGAAGTCGTTAACCTTGAACGTGGCCGTCGGGTTGATCCCCCAGCGCTCGAGCCAGCCGAATTGCCGGAACGTGTCGCTTTTCTCGTACATCGCATTGAGGCGAACGGCGACGTTCTCGCTGACGGCTTGCCCCGCATCCAGCGTGTAACGCCCGTCGTAATACGACCCGGTCTGCGCGGTCGCTTCGTAGATCCTCTGGCCGTCGGCCTCCTTCAAGGTTCGGTTGAGGATGCCGCCGCCGGCGCCGCGCCCGAAGGTGATCGCACTCGGTCCTTTCAGGATTTCCACGCTCTGCGCGTTGTAGAGATCACGAAAATATTGGACGTCATCGCGGAAGCCGTTGACGAAAAAGTTCGCGCTCGAGTCCACGCCGCGGATGATGAGCTCGTCGCGGTTGCCTTCACCCTGGTGCACGTCGACGCCGGGCACGTAACGCGTGATGTCGGTGAGATTCTGAAAGCTGTTGTCCGAGATGAACTCCCGCGTCACGACGCTGAGCGATTGCGGAATGTTGACGATCGGCGTGTCGATCTTGGTCGCCACCGAGGTGCTGTTCGAGTACACGCCGACCGTGCCGGTGCGCGCATCCTGCGTGCCGCTTGCCGGCCACGCCGCCTGGATTGCGGCGCTCGGATCCGGCGCGCTTGGCGGCGGCGCAACTGGCCGCGGCGCGCTCACCTGCGCCGATCGTACTGGCGATGCGGAGCGCGGCTTTGGCTGCGCTGCCTCAACGGTGACCGGCGGCAATGCAGTCGTGTCTGGCTGCGGTGGCGCCGGCGTATCCGCAGGCGATGAGGACGGGGCCGATGGCGGCGAAGGAGATTCCTGCGCCGGCGCGGCCGGCGCCGATGGCGACTCGTTTGCGGGCGCGGCTTGCGCCGGTCGCGATTCCTGGGCGCGGACTTGGTTTGCACCCGCGGCCGCGAGTGCCAGGTAGCTCACCGAAAACAACGCTATCTTCGCAGCCACCCTTAGGCGAAGACGGGATCGCATCGTCTTGTCCATAACAGCCCCCAACAACGGAAGTTGGACTCATAAACGAAAGCCGCTGGACAAGTCTTCTACTTTCGATCCAATGAGCTGCTGCTCTGTCTGTTTATTCTAATTCAAATATAACAAGTAGGTCTTTCATGCCGGGGAGGTTTCCGCGCTGAGAAGCAAATATCGCGCACGCGTCCAAAGCGGATTTCTTCAACACGTTGTGAGGGGGACACATTCGTGTATCGATTCTAAGTTTCTGTAGATACGAGAAAACCGCCGTCATGGCCGGCGTGCCGTCGATCATTCTGAGGTTGTCACGCGGCAAAAATACCGAGACAATTTAGCCGTCGGTTGGGGATTTTCTCGACATGCACATGTCCGCTCGCGGCTGCGCCGCCTCGCGCTCACTAGCGATGCTTCTTCTGGCGCTGACCGCATGGTTTGCGCCGGTACCGGCTGCGCGTTGTGCCGAAACCGTCACCATCGGCAATCTCGTTTTCGTCAACAAGGCGCTGGTCGGTGTTGGACGGTTGCCCTCCGATCTGCGCGACAAGTTCGGGGAGACGTTCGGCTCCGGCTCCGCCATCGCAGTGGATCCGAAGTCGTGGATGCGCACGCCTGCCGGCTACGCGGGCACGTTCTATATGTTGCCCGACCGCGGCCACAATACCGAGGGCACGAGCGACTATCGCGCGCGGATCAACAAGCTCTCCATCATCTTCAAGCCGCTCGACGACCCGGAGGCCGTGCCGCTCGCGGAGCGGCAAAGGAGCGTCGCGGCGACGCTCGTCGACACGATCCTGCTCACCGACGCGGCGGGGCAACCGCTCACCGGGCTCGACCCCGATCGCGTGCGTCCGGCGGCCAACGGTTTCCCGGATCTGCCACAGGCATCGAACGGCCGCGTGAGCATCGACAGCGAATCGCTGGCGCTGCTGCCCGACGGCAGTTTTTTCATCGGCGATGAATACGGCCCCTACGTCTATCGCTTCTCCCTGGCGGGCCGCATGCTGGCGGCGATCAGGCCGCCCGAGGCCTTCGTGCCCAAACGCAAGGGCAAGGATCAATTCGCCTCCAACAATCCCGGGCCCGGCGCGCAAGCGCCGGAGCCGCCGAATCCGGAAACCGGCCGGCAGAACAACCAAGGCTTCGAGGGACTGACCCTGGCCCCGCCGCGCGGGAGATTCCTCGTCGTCGCGCTGCAGAGTGCGACGCGCCAGGACGGCGGTAGCGCGGCGGAGACGCGACGATATACGCGGCTCCTCTATTATGACGTCGCCGATCCGGATCGGCCGAAGCTCGTGCGCGAACACATCGTGCCGCTGCCGGTGTTCGAGACCGCGCAAGGGGAACGACGCGTCGCTGCCCAGAGCGAGCTGCTCGCGCTCGACGAGACATTCTTCCTGCTGCTCTGCCGCGATGCCGGCAACGGCTACGGCACCGACGGCGCCACCTCACGCTACCGCAGCATCGACCTTCTCGATACCGCGCGCGCGACCAACATTGCCGGCTCCCGCTACGACGGCATCGTGCCAGTCGCGCCCGACGGCAAGCTGGTGGACGCAGTCGTGCCGGCGACGCTCACGCCCTACATCGACATCAACAACACAGAGGAATTGAAGAAGTTCGGCTTGCACAACGGCGAACCGAACGATCGCAACAACCTTTCGGAAAAGTGGGAAGGCATGGCCCTGGTGCCGGCGCTCGATCCCGAAAATCCCAACGGCTATTTTCTGTTCGTCACCAACGACAACGACTTCATCACGCAAAACGGCTTTCAGGCTGGCGCCGCCTACAAGGACGTGAGCGGGCTCGACGTCGACACCATGATCCTGGTCTACCGCATCACGTTGCCGGAACAGCTGAAATAGATTTTCGCGCGCTCAAGCAGCACGATAGGGGCATTGCATTGGAGGTTGTCCCCCGACCGAGAGGGCAGCCCGGCCGCTCATCCTCGTCACCGGCCGCTCGCAGTGTTTCTGAGCGGCAACAATCGCAATATTTTTTCTGCCGAGGCCCATACCGTCTTTGCTGGGCACCCGCGCGCGCGCCGCTCTTCGTATAGTAGGACCCTGCCGGCATCGGTTGACTGGCCAGTTGGGCGTGGCCATCACCGCATCTGGGGGCAAAGTGAAGAAGCGAGGGAGAGCGCGGCATCGCTTTTGGTCGCAACGCCTGGCAGGCGGGGCGGCGGCGCTTGCGCTCGCGACGCAGCTTGCTTGCGCCGACGAAGCCGGCGAGAGTTTTTGGACCCCGGGATCGTTCGGGAGCCTCGCTGCCACCCCCTCGCAACCCGGCTTCTCCCTGACATCGGGCTATTATCACACCTCGACAACGGCCGGCAGCGATGTCGCGCGCGCGCGCTTGATTAGGATCGGACGGCTGACCGGCTCGGTCGATGAAAATGTGAGCGCGATCTCCATACAGCCCGAAGACCTTGCGATGATCACCCCGACGTACACATTCGCGACGCCGGTTCTGGGCGCGCAGGCCGCCGTCGCCGTGGGCGCGACTTACGGCCGCAAGCGGACGACCGACGATCTGGTCACCACTCGCCCGCTACGACCCGAAACCCCCACGATCACCGAGACTCGGTTCGAGACGATCGCCGACACGATCGACGGTTTCGGGGATTTGTCGCCGCAGTTTTCGCTGCGCTGGAATGCCGGCGTTCACAACGTCATGACCTATCTGACCGGCAATGTTCCGGTCGGCGCCTACGACCGCACGCGCCTCTCCAATATCGGCATCGGGCACGGCGCGTTGGACACGGCGGCGCCGGTTACACCTACTACAACGAGCAGACGGGGTACGAATTTTCGGCGGTGGCCGGACTGACCTACAACTTCATCAATCCCTCCACCCAATATCAGAACGGCATCGACGTGCATCTCGATTGGGGAGCCTCGCGCTTCCTGACCAAGCAGCTGCAGATCGGCGTGGTCGGCTATCTCTATAACCAAGCGAGTTGCGATGGCGGCTCCGGCGACCGGGTCGGCTGCTTCCAGTCGCGCGTTGCGAGCGCCGGCGCGCAACTCGCCTATACCGTCCCGATGGGCGCCCTCGACGCCAACGTGAACGTAAGAGCATATAAGGAGTTTGCCGCGGCGAACCGGCCGGAAGGTTGGAATCTGTGGCTTACCTATACATTGTCGCCGAGCGAATCGGCATCGACGCGGTCAACCGCGCTGGCGCGGCGCATGTATACGAAATAGCGATCGAATCGTTTATCCGCCGGAAAAGCGCGCCCGGTTCGGTATTCACCTCACACGACGTGATCGGGCGCGAGGTGGCAGGCGGTTTCCGCGCTGATTTCGATCTGCAACGTCGTATGTCCGATGCCAAAGCGCTGCTTCAGCTCGCTCGCCGCCTTCAGCAAAAATTCGTCGCCGGGATGGCCGCCCGGCAACACGAGATGCGCGGTCAGCGCGTTCTCCGTCGTGCTCAGGGGCCAGATATGCAGATCATGTACTGCGGTAACGCCGGCGCAGGAGGAGAGATAACTGCGTACCGCTTGCGGGTCGATTGATGTGGGCACCGCATCGACCGACATGGCAAGCGAGTCGCGCAACAAGCCCCAGGTGCCCCAAACGATCACGCCGACGATCACGAGGCTGGTCAGGGGGTCGAGCCAGAGCCAGCCGGTGTAAAAGATCACCAAGCCGGCGACGACGACCCCGGCGGAGACGGCGGCGTCCGCCACCATGTGCAGGAACGCGCCGCGAATGTTGAGGTCGCCTTTGCGGCCGGAGGCGAACAGCCAAGCGGTCGCGCCGTTGATGATAATGCCGATGGCCGCCACGATCATGACGATGGCGCTCGCGACCGGTTCGGGATGAAAGAGCCGCAGCACCGCTTCCCAGGCGATCGCACCGACCGCTACCAGCAGCAGCACGGCGTTGAACAAAGCCGCGAGGATCGAAGAGCCGCCCAAGCCGTAGGTGTAACGCGACGAAGGAGGTCGTGTGGTCAGGGCACTTGCAATCCAGGCAATAACCAGCCCCAGAACATCGGAAAGGTTGTGTCCGGCGTCGGCGATCAGCGCCACCGAATTGGCGAGCAGGCCGTAGATGAACTCCACGGCAACGAAACCGAGATTGAGGCCGATACCCACGGCGAAGGCCACGCCGAAGCTTGCGGGACCATGCCCATGATGGTGCTCATGGGACTGGTAAGGGCGTTCCTGATGGGACTGCAAATCTGTGTTCATCGGGAATAAACAACCGCCTGCGTATGCGGCCTTCCGCGGTATTATACAATGTTGATGTAAGTCATTGGCCCGCGCGCAACCGTCAACGGCCCGCTCCTGAGCTAAACCGGCCGACTCTCTACGCGACCTTTGGCCAAGGATATTTCTTGTCGGCGGCGTGGAACGTGCAGGTCTGGGGCGCGGTTGCCGGAAGCTCGGGCGCGCTCGACCTCGCCAATTTCGAGCGCCATCAAGCGAAGCTGCGCGTCGGCGTTGCGTTTTGAGCGCGAAACGTGGGCCTCGGCGGCGGGTGCGACACGCGCCTGGCCCTAAGTAATCATTACAATCCTTGCGGGTCATGTTGCGGTAGATGCGCGAGCTGTTTGCCTGCCCACACAGCGCGCATGGTTTTCATCCCGCACCACCCACAGACATAAGTCACGTCGACTAGGCAGTCGGTGCTGCCAATTGGTTTGCAGTCCATGGGCACCATCCGCCGTCGACAGTTTGAACATTCTGCGTCCGGTTCCCGGCTACGATGGCCCATATCGTTACTAGTAGCGGCGACCTCGTAACCATTTGGTAAATTTTCATTGCAGCCGCGCGCTCGCGCCACGACATCGGCGGCCTATGGGACCGTCGAGATGCTCGCGCTTCGATCATTTGAACAGCTATAAGTGCTGGCGAAATTCGCCTAACACAGACTCACATAAACGATCGGGATTGAGTTCGCCGGTTTTCGCAAGCTCGATAAGTCTCTTCGCGATTCTTTCGTTAAGGTCGCTTTGGTCGCCAAGCTGAAGAGCTATGCGCGTCATTTCGAATGCGACGCCTATGACCCGCTTGGTCTCGGGATCGAATTTAGAACTGTCCAAGAATTGCGTGATGGGCATAACCCGCTCCGACCATAGTGCCGAAAAACTTATTATATGACCGCAATCCGGTTTGACGGCGAGTCGAGCTTGGGTTTTGCCACGGTCGCCAAATGGTCGGGGCCGTGCAGCGTTGCGGCGATGTCGGTCATAAGTGCCTCGGGGAATAACGGCGATGAGAGAGCAAAGCCACCCTTGCGTGACAGGCATGTGACGCATTGGATTCTCGAGACAATGCGGGCGCGCTCGCCGATCGCCGGCCGATCAAGCGCCATCACCACGGCTTCGTAGACGCAGAGAGGCGCGCCCCGTTGATGGATCGCGGGCGCGCGATCTGCCTGAGAGCGTGCCTCCGGAAGTGCTTACTTATGGTGCTCAGCGTGGTGTTTCGCCGCCTCATGCCCGTGATGGGTCGCATGCAGTCCATGCGCGTGCGCGACATGGGCGTGATGGCCAGCTTTCTCGTGATCGCCCGTCTCGTAGTGCTTGGCCGCTTCGCTTGATGGCGCGCCGCGGTCTCATGATGTTCGGCTGCGATTTCATGGTGACTGCCGCCCTTGTGGGACTTCGCGCTCATGTTGATCTCCTCTCACTCAAATCCATTGACCAAGCGCAGACTGCGACGGGAATCTGACACGCGTATGAATGCGTCGATCGCCGCGGTGGATCGCGTGCTTCCGGCACTACGCGGCGGATTGCACTTGCGGCAGCGGCGCGAAACGCTGTGCGTCTGCCAGTGCCCATTGCTCGGCATAATGGGGATGGTCGGAGCCCGACAGCAGTTCGCGATGCTTGAGGAACGTGTAGACTTCGGCGAAGCTTTTGACCTCGCTGGGCGAAACGCGTTTGAGAATATGGATAGGCCGAAGCTCGCGCGGATGCGCCAGCCCGGGGGCGCCCACCAACTCGCCCAGGGCCGCGAGCGTGCTTTGGTGAAATTGGCGCACCCGAACCGCCTTGTCGTCGACGACGAGAGCCCGCTGGCGCCACAGATTCTGGGTGGACACGCCGGTCGGGCAACGATCGGTATGACAGGATTGCGCTTGGATGCAGCCCAACGCAAACATGAAGCCGCGGGCGGCATTGCACCAATCGGCTCCGAGCGCCAACAAGCGTGCGATATCAAAACCAGTTACCACTCGCCCGCTTGCGCCCAGGCGAACGGATTGCCGTAGTCCCGCTCCCACCAGACAGTTGTGGGCGAGCACCAAACCTTCGCGCAGCGGCGTGCCAACGTGATCGACGAATTCGAGCGGCGCCGCGCCGGTGCCGCCTTCCGTGCCGTCGATGACGATGAAGTCCGGACGAATGCCAGTCTCCAGCATGGCTTTGCAGAGCGCCATGAATTCCCAGGGGTGGCCGACGCAGAGCTTGAAGCCGACCGGCTTGCCGCCGGAGAGCTCGCGCAATTGCGCGATGAAACGCATCATCTCGGTTGGGGTCCTGAATGCCGAATGCCGCGCCGGCGAGATGCAATCGACGCCGATTGGCACGCCGCGTGCGTTCGCAATCTCCGCGGTCACTTTGGCGCCGGGCAACACCCCGCCATGACCCGGCTTGGCGCCTTGTGACAGCTTGATTTCGACCATCTTGACCTGCGGCTCTCGCGCCTGCGCAGCGAACCGGTCGGCGCAAAATGAGCTGTCGTCGTTGCGGCAGCCGAAGTAACCGCTGCCGATCTCCCAGATCAGGTCGCCGCCGAATTCGCGGTGATACCGGCTGATCCCGCCCTCGCCGGTGTCGTGCGCGAAGCCTCCGGCCCTGGCTCCCCGGTTGAGGGCGCGAATGGCGTTTGCGCTCAGCGCACCGAAGCTCATGGCGGAAATGTTGAACAGCGACAGCGCGTAGGGGTGGCGGCAGTCGGCACCGCCTACCGCGACGCGAAAGTCGTGATCATCGACCGCACACGGCACGATCGAGTGATTGATCCATTCGAAGTTGTTGCCGTAGATGTCTTGCTGCGTGCCGAATGGCCGTTTGTCGAGCGCGCCCTTCGCCCGCTGGTAGGCAATGGCCCGTTTCGATCGATTGAACGGCGTGCCGTCGGTTTCGCTCTCCAGAAAATATTGACGGATTTCCGGCCGAATCTTTTCCAGCATGAAACGGATGTTGGCGAGGATCGGATAATTGCGCCGAATACTGTGTCGGGATTGCAACAGATCCCAAACGCCGATCGCGCTCAATATTGCGCAGAGCGAAAACAACAAGACAAACACGACGTTATAGGGGATCAACGCCGCAAAAACGGCGGCCCCGACCAAACTTGCCGTGAGCGCTGCGAATCTCATGGCGCCTTCCCGCACCGCGATTTGTTCGCGGTCGCTGTCGCCGTCTCTGTGCAGGATGTGCGACGGCCCTTGATCAAACGGCCTCGCCGCGGAATGCTACTTGCCGTAGATGACAGTTGCGTGTCGCCGGAGCTACGAGCCTGTCACTCCGAACAACAAAGCCCGGCGGTAGGCGCTGTAGAAATTGTGCTAAGCTAACGCGATTTATGAGACGCTTTGGCTCTTAACTCTTTGCCGGCTTACAAGGAAATACTTTAGGACATACTCGCCGTCAGTTGAGGGCATCGATTGGTTGCAAACCTTGCAACGCAATAGCCGATCGGTAGAGCGCGAGTCCTTCTTCACTCGCACGACTTTGTAGTGCGCGCCGCAGTCAGGACAGATGAAGTGAGTGGAACGGTCGTCGGCCATAACGACGCAATATGGTGGCGTTGCGTCAAGCTGACAACCCACTGCAATAAAAGTCGCCGTCTAAAATTTTGGCATCCCCGCACTAAATTTTGGCATCCCCGCACGGTCCGCGACACTGCTCTCATAGAGTTATCTTACCCATTTTCGGTCCCAACGGCCGAAGATGCCGGTTTAACGCGCCATTAACCGCGGCCTCGCGACACTGGCGTTTCGAGAACCGTATCCTCGATTCGGTTGGGGTCAGCGAACGACGAGGCCGTAATGTCACGGGCGCCTATATTAGCGGCGGGGGGCATCGTGTTGCGCGGCAGTGCCCGACCGCGGATTGCAGTGGTCCAACGCCGCAAGGACAACGGCTGGGTGCTTCCTAAGGGAAAGTTAAAGTCGAAAGAGAGCGCCATCTCGGCGGCGCGACGTGAGGCCTCCGAGGAGACCGGGCATGATGTAGACGTGCGCGAGTTCCTTGGTGTGATTTATTACTTTGCCAGCGGCCGGCCAAAGCTTGTCCATTTCTGGCGCATGCAGGCCGCGCGCACGGCCGAACGGACGCTCACCAGGGACATCAAGGCGTTGGAATGGCTGCCGCTGGCGTCCGCGATCGAGCGCCTATCGAGGCCGCACGAGCAGGCCTTTCTCCGATATGTCGGCCACCGCGCAATCAAGTTGACGGAGCCGGAGAGCAGGAGGGCGCGAACCGCGCGAGGCGCTACGTAACGCACCTCGCGATTCATCTTGCAAATTACTCCTGATTGCCTGTTGAAAGCTTCACACTCTTCTCGCAATGGCGGAGTTCCATGGAGAAGCACCCCCCGTCACTGTCCCGACCAGATATCTCGCCCCGCTCACGTCCACGCCCAGCCGCCAACGTCGAAGTTGAGTTGAAGTTGCTCGCCTCTCCCGCGGCGATCGAGTTGATCCGCGGAGCCCCGGTGATCGCGCGACACGCGCGTAACCGCGGCGTAGTGCGCCACTTCGACACCGTCTATTACGACACGCCGGATCGCGCCCTTTGTCGCCAGCGCACCTCCCTGCGCGTGAGGCGCCTTGGTACCCGCTACGTTCAGACCCTGAAGCTTACCTATCCTGACCAGCCGCCCTTCGTGCGGCAGCGATGGCAGACGGCGGTCGACACTTTGGCGCCGGATCTGACGCGCCTGCCGGGGGAGCTCAATGCTTCCCTTGGCGAGCTCGCCGATGATGGCCTTGCTCCAGTCTTTGCCACCAAGATCCGTCGCCATGTGCAGCGACTGGTTTTCAATGGCGCGGAGATCGAAATCGCCTTCGACGAAGGGATGGTCGAAGCGGGTGAACGCCGACAGCCGTTGACCGAGATCGAGCTCGAAGTGAAAGAAGGTGACAGCGGCGCCTTGTACGACGTCGGCATGCAGCTGCTTGACCTCGCGCCTCTCCAAATCGGCACATTGAGCAAAGCCGATCGGGGCTATGCGCTCGCATTCGACGCCGTGCCGATGGTCGGGAAGGCAGAGAGATCGACCATCGGGGCGAAGCATTCCGCTGATGACGTCATTGCCATCGTTATGAGCGCCGGCCAGCGGCATCTTTTGGCCAATCAGGCCATCGTTGAGCACGGGCGGGATCCCGAGGGTGTCCATCAGACGCGCGTTGCGCTGCGCCGGCTGCGCACAGCCTGCTCGTTGTTGCGCAAGGAAGTACCATCGCCGGCATTTCAGGCATTCGGCGGCGATGCGAAGTGGCTCATGCACGCGCTGGGGCCGGCGCGCGACTGGGACGTGTTTGCCACGACGACCCTTCAGCGTCTCGAGATGGCCTGCGCATCCGACGTGAACGTCGACGACTTGCGCCGGGCGTCAGAACCGCACCGCACCGCGAGCTACGCCAAGCTGCGCGAGGCGCTGATGGATCCGCGCTACACGCGGTTTCAGCTGTCGTTGTGTCGTTGGCTCGAGCGTCGCAGTTGGCGAACGGAAGTTCCGGCCGAGACGTTGGCAACTTTGGCGGAGCCGGCCTCGGCGCTGGCGGTCCGGGTGCTCGAACGGCTGCATCGCAAGGCACTCAAGAAGGGTGCCCACTTCCGACGTCTCGACCCCGAGGCGCGACACGATCTCAGAGTGACCTTGAAGAAACTGCGTTACGCAGCTGAGTTCTTCCTGCCGATCTTTGCCGAACATCCCCCGGCGAAGCGTTATGTGGCACGGCTGTCGAAACTGCAGGATGCATTGGGCAACGCCAACGACAGCACGGCCACGCGGTCGCTTCTGCGAGTGGCGGGGCAGGTCGACTGCACTCCGGATCTTCATCGCGCTGCCGGCGCATTGATCGGCTGGGTGGCGCGCGATCAACTTGCCGTCGCAAAGAGCCTCCGCAAGCGATGGCGGGAATTCAAGGCGACGCCCGGTTTCTGGCGCAAGTGAATCCCCCGCAGCGCGTGTGCCGCCCGGCGGGTTGTGTCGTCATGCGGGCTTTACACTTCTGCTCATAAACTTGCCCCGATTCGCCGAGCGAGTGCGAGCAGCTGCATGCGCGCGACAGTCACCATCGAATGCCCGTATCCCCGCTGCGCGTGCGGCGGCCGAGGCTGCCCCACGCCGACTCGACCGATCCTGTGGCCAGCGGGGCAATGCATTTGACCGCATGGCTCGCACTCTTGCTCGCCGGGCTGTTGGAGATCGCCTGGGCCCTCGGCCTCAAATATTCGGATGGCCTGACGCGGGTATGGCCGAGCGTAGGCATGCTGATGGCCATTGCGTTGAGCTTCGCGCTGCTCGGACTTGCACTGAAGTCGCTTTCCTTTGGAACCGCCTATGCCGTCTGGACCGGGATCGGCGCCGCCGGAACGATGATCATAGGCATGGTGGCGTTCGGCGAATCGGCGAACGTGTGGCGCGTGACCTGCCTCAGTTTGATAATTGCCGGGATGGTCGGCCTTAAACTGACATCCGATCATTGAAGCGTTGAACCAGGACCGCAGGGTGCAGGGTGTGCCAGCCGACCCCAGCGGTGGCTCCCGTGTGTTTAGCCCTTCTGCGGCAGCATCCGATCTTCCGCCTTGAAGTAGCGCCTGGCGTAGGCGACGAGTTGCCCGTCGCTAGGATGATCGACGGTTTCCACACCGACGATGATCTTCATCAACGCGGGATCATGTTGGCTGATGTGTTTGACCAGTTCGGTCGTGGCATTGGCCGGTCCCGTAACGAGAACCGCGCCGGCGTCTGCGATCGATTGCGCCACAGCCTGAAGGAAGGCGTGATCCTCCGCGGCATGCCCGCTCCCGATGGAGTTTGCTTTATGGTGGATGTGCTTGGTCGGATGATCGGGGTGCAACACGAGTCGTTCCACATCGGTCGGGCAGAAATGGAACACGCGTGCTTCATGGTGATCGATCCAAATGACGGCATGAAAGTGATGGCTGCTCATGGAATAGGTCCTTTCGCCGACTGAGTATCGAAGCGCCTCGATTGACGCGAACAAAAAGGATTTCTGCGTGGCCGCCGTCGACGGCCAAGCTCATTCGTTGTGCGGGAGGCCTCGATTGTAGCCAAGGCTACCACCGCCTGTGGCTTCCGGACTGTTCGGGTCGAAAAACGGAACACTGCGCGGAACGCCGCGGGGAACCGAGCCGCGGCTTTGGGATGGATAGGCCTGCGGCGTATAGGCTCGGGGAGGGCCGTAGCGGCGATAGGACTGTGCATTCGCCGCCTCCACGCCTACCGCCGCAACCAGAATGCCCACGCTTGCGATACCGGTGAGAGCGCGCTTCATCATTGACTCCCTTTGGACAACAGCGCGGAAGCAGGCAACGCCCCTATGCGGGGGCAATCTACTGCCACATGTATTTGCGCGCGAAAATGCCGCAACACATTCGTCCAAACATTTCTGCCACTCCTGCTCGGCCGTAAACCGCTCGGCCAAAAAATCGACGAAGGTTTCGGATCTTCGCGAAAAATGGGGGTCTGTGCGGAGCCGGGCCCCGAATTGACCCGCGATTGCTGATCCATGATTATGATGCAGCCAACACGCATTCAGGCCGCGATCATGATTACGCTGCCCGAGCTAGCGGCTGAAGCCCTGGGGTCGTTCCTGGCCTCCGATATGAAGAATCGGTTCGGCTCTTCGCATGTGCGCTTGGCCGAACTCATTCCCTTTGCCGCCCGGCTCGCGCTCGAATGCATCGGCAATAGCGATGCCCTCTACCACAACGTCGAGCATACAATGCTCGTCACTCTGGCCGGCCACGAGATCTTTAAGGGCCGCGCACTCCTGATGCCTTCGACCCCCGCCGATTATTCGAACTTCATCGTCGCCTGCTTGGCGCATGATATCGGGTACGTCCGCGGCGTGGTCAAAGGGGATACGGATGATAGCTACATTGTTGATGCGCGTGGCCGCAAGGTTTCATTGCCGCGCGGGTCCTCCGACGCCGCGCTTGCGCCATATCACGTTGAGCGCTCGAAGCTGTTCGTGCTGGATCGGGTCGCGGGTTTCGAGGAGCTCGACGGCGCACGCATCGCACATGCGATAGAATTCACGCGATTTCCCTATTCATCGATCGACACGGATGACATTGACGAAGAAGGATCACTCTTGCGAGCCGCCGATCTTATCGGTCAGCTCGGCGATCCTCACTATTTGAGAAAGGTGAATGCGCTCTACTACGAATTTGAAGAAACTGGCGTTAACAGGCAGCTCGGCTATGAATCGCCGGCAGACCTCGTGGATAAATATCCGCAATTTTATTGGAACAGCGTCTCTCCCTATATCCAGGACGCCATCCGTTACCTGAATGTCACCTCGAGCGGGCGTCGGTGGATTGCGGGACTTTACAGCAACGTGTTTCGTGCCGAGCGCGACGTACGCCTTTCGGGGCCACAGCCGTAACGACTTCTCCCGGTGCGCCGCGCCTCACACTGAGCGGATCATCACAAAATGAGACAAGTCGCGCTTGTCCGCGTTGAGGGGCAAAGCGGACTTGGAGCGGCTGCCAGGATCGCCCACCAGCATTGCGGCCGTTGCAATTGACGCGCGGAACCGCACGGCGCACGATCAAAAATAAATCAAGACGTGTAGGGGAGAAAAGTCCATGTCCACCACGCGCCGCCAATTTCTCGCTACCGCCGGTTCATCGAGCGCGGGCGCCCTTTCTAGCTGCCCTTCCTGTCTTCGTCTGGGGAGACGAATTTGCTCATGGGATGCCCCGCTTGTCGCCATCCGGAGACAATATCAAAAATGATGCTTACGGAATCCAAAGCCCTCTGAGTGAGGTCTATATAGCGAGCCACCTCTCGCTGAACTCGCGTCCCCTCAGATTCAAGAAAATTTCTTGTCTCTTGCAGTTCCCCGATAAGCTTTTCGATTTCCGCAATCGATGCAGATCCAATCTTCTGAACAAGTGGCGCACTATCCTTGGGTGGCTCCATGACACCCCACTCCTTCCCCACCGGGAGTCCAAGCCTTCACCGACGCGTTAACAGGCCCAAAACGCGCGCGGAACATTGTGGTTCCGGTCGTGTGGTAATGGCTCGGTCTTTGGCACACTCGGCTTCGGTATTATAGACTCCGATCTTACACCGACAGCTCGCGTACAACCTGCCGGTCGCAGGACAAGAGGCATGCCCATACCTCTCATTTCCGACATCGCACGCTTTCAGAGGAAGCTCGCCAGTTTCCCGCTCGCAACCTACCAAGCGGGCGAGTGCGTGCTCGCCGCCGGGTCGAGCACCGGCCGGCTGCTGATCCTTAAGGCCGGCGTGGTCGAAGTCGTTAAAGAGGGCGTTCAGATCGCGAAGGTGAGCGAGCCCGGTGCGGTATTCGGCGAACTATCCGTGCTGCTGGGCCAACCGCATACAGCCGATATACGTGCGCTGGAAGCTTCGCAGTTTCACGTCGCCGATGGGCCGACCTTGCTGAGAATAGACCCGATCGGGCTCCTGTATGTTGCAACAGTCCTGGCAAAGCGCCTCGAGAGTGCCAATCAGACCCTCCTTGAGCTGAAGCGGCAGATTGAGGCCGGAGAGCCGCGCGGCGTGATCGGCCAAACGGCCGAGGAGATGGAGGTTCTGCTGGGCGGCGCTTCCCATCTGTCCTTATGACGGGCCCGCGTGGCATCGGACCCTACTCGGAATCACCAGCCTATAGTTACTTCGCAGAATTCAAAACAAGTGCCAAACAATTTGCTCGTCAACGAACCATCGTCGTCGACCCAGGGGATCGGCCGCAGTGTCGGCAGGTAAGATGCATACGGCAGCACTTTCGCAAGCGTCACTCTGCCCGGAAAGCGTGCGAGGAAAATCTCGTTCATTCCGCCGTCCAGTCCGCTGTAGATCGGGGCGGCCGGCACGTCGTCTTTGAGCAATTGCGCGTATTCGGCCTCGTCGGCGCGTTGTTTCTCCAGCGCCCGCCGCGCGATTTTCGGATTCACGACGAAGGCGGGGCACTTACCGGTGGGATTGAACACAAGAGGATTCGGTGAATTCGGGGGAGCTTGCGCATCGAATACATAGCGGCGATCACACACATCCACCTTGGGTTCGAGATACGTCGCCTCGAAGTGATCGTTGCCGATCTTGAGCATCTTCCAGAAGCCCAACTGCGGATTGGTTCGATGCCGCGCCAGATTCGCCGGCGTCAAGCGGAACGGATAGGCCTGGACCTGGAATGACGGCCGGCCGAGGAGCGAGTCGCGCGCCAGCGCGTAGATCTCGCTTATCTGCTCATCGGTCATGGCAAAGCAACCGCTCGACGAGCAGTCGCCGTGGATCATGAGCAAGCTGCCACCGCGGTTGTTCGCTTTGTCGAAGCTGTTGGGGAAGCCGGTGTTGATCGCAAGGTAGTAGTTGGAATTGGGATTCATCAACTCGGGCGTAACTGTATAGAAGCCCTCCGGAGCCTGACGGTCGCCCTCATGCAACTTCGGCCCAAGATCGCCCGACCAGCGGCAGATCGGATAGGTCTTGAGGAGCTGGAAATGACCGGTGGTGTCCTGCTTCCAGACTTCGAGTTCCGCCTCTTCCTTGAAAACGCGCACAACGATCGGTGAATGTTTTGGCATCTTCTTTTGTCGGAGCAGGGAGAGCAGCTGGGGCGGCAACTCCTTTGTTGCCTTGGCCGGCAACGGATTGCTGTCTTCGCCAAGGCACGTGACCGGCGTCAATGCGGCGGCAAAAGCCGCCGCCAGCACAAGCGCACGGACTGCCGTGGCGCCGATCATTGCTAAACCCCCCGACGTGGAGCTTTCCGATCTGAATGCCTCTCGTCGGTGGCTTTCCTAGGGCAGGGTTCCCCAAATGATGCCTGGATACGCTAGCAAACGGAGTACAGCGGCAGGACGCCCCCGCAGCGCGAGATCCTCATCTCAAGCTCAATTCGCCTCGATGTTTGCCTCCCGAATAACGCGGCCGAACTCGTTATATTGTTTCTTTAAAAGCGCGGCGAAATCAGCGCCGCACATCAAGGCGGGATAGAGGCTCTGGGTGACCAGCTTGGCCTTGACTTCAGGGACCTTCATTGCCGCCGCAAACCAGCCGGCGAGTTCCGAGACTGTTTCGTTCGGCGTCTTCGCCGGCGCGAACACGCCGTTCCAATTGTCGGCCTCATAGCCCTTGAAGCCGGACTCAGCCACGGTCGGCACGTTTGGCAGTGATTCGCTCCTGGTTCGCGAGGCGCTCGCGAGTGCGCGCAACTGGCCCGCCTTCAACTGCGCCGCAACCCCTGAGTAGGGCAAGAAGACCGCGCTCACGTGCCCGCCGAGCAGCGCGTTAACGGCAGGAGCATCGCCAGAATAAGGGATGAACGCGATATCGACCTTGGCAGCGCGCTTGAGCATTTCGAATGCGACGCGCGAAAGGCCCGCCGGGATACTCGCCAGCGTCAGGGAACCGGGCTTGGCACGCGCCGCGTTGAGCCAATCGGCGAACGTACGGTAGGGCGATTCACTGTTGACGACGATGATTATCGGCGCGCTTACGAGTTGGCAAATTGGCTCGAAGCTTGTCAGCGGATCGTAGCTCAGCTTTTGCAGATGCGGGGCGATAAGAAATGCGGTTGAAGTGATCAGCAAGGTGCTGCCGTCGGGTGCGGCGCGGGATACAGCTTCGGTTCCGATCACTGCACTCGCACCTGGGCGGTTCTCGGTCAATAAGGTGACGCCCTCAGTACGACTGATCTGCTCACCCAGAATACGAGCAAGGATGTCGGCGGTGCCGCCAGCCGGGTATGGAACGACAATCTTGACGGTTCTCGCAGTTTGCGAAGACGCGCCGGTCAGTCCGAGAAGGATTGAAAGAGCGCCCGCGGCAGCCAGATAGAGAGATCGACGGCTGGGACGTTTCATGATGATGCCCCCTAAATGCGTTGTGAGCACAGCCTACCAGCGTTCCGCGGATGGTCGACCGCATTGAGCGAACGGGTCTACTAATTGTCCGCTTTCGGGGCGAAGCGGACATGACAATCGTGTGGTTTCGACCTTCTCGGCAGCGATTGACCTCTGGCCGACATTGCGCGGGCGATCGCCGTTCACAAATTCGTCTTACGCTACCACACTATTCGGCCCCCCGCTTTGCCCGCATAGCTCTGGCTGCGGTCGGAAAACTCGCCGTCGAAGCTGGCAAACAGCCAGGCATTGCGGCTGATGGCGAGCTTGCGGCGAGTGAGCCGACTTACCAGCCGCAAAATTGGTGAGTTTGCGCGAAGGATTCTCCTTTCCGCGCGGCCCGGATGTCCCAATTACTCCTTCACGATGATCGGTTTGTACTCGCTCTCTAAAAACTTCGACACACATTATGAAAGCCCCGCCCTGGTCGCTCCGGCTTGACAAAGCGACCGGGGCTTTTCTTTTCTGCAATTCGTGGCGAGGCCGGATATTCTGTCGACGGCATCGACTTACTGCGTACCAGTTCCAGTTAAGGGGGCTTGCGGATGAAAACCGGATCGGTCTTGGAGCGGCTGCGTAGCTCGTTTAGAAATTCAGCCGGCACCATCGTGTTTGGAATGGAAGACGGAACCGTTTCCATCTTCGGCTTGATCTTTGGTGTCGCAGCGACGACCACCGACACTAAAACGGTGCTAATCGCGGGCGCGACCGGTGCCGTTGCAGCGGCCGTCTCGATGATGGCCGGCGTTTATCTCGACGCTGAGACGACACGCGACGAAACCAAGGCAATCCACTCGTCTTTGTCCACTGCCGCGGAGTCCGCGAGGTCGCTTTGCAATCGTCTTGCGAAGGCCGGTCTCACCTCTGAACAATCCAATGCCATCGCCGCTGCCGTGCAAAATGATCCAGTCGCCACGCGTGGGCTGTTGCACGCTCTGCAGGGCGTGCCGGAAACGCCGCTAAATCCCTTGGAGCAGGCGCTCTGGATGCTGCTTGCAGACTTTCTCGCGGCCGCAGTCCCGATCCTGCCGTTCGTCTTCTTTCCCATAATGCAGGCAAGGATTATTTCCGGGGCAGTCACCGTAGCCCTGCTTGTCGGCCTCGGTATTGGTCGCGCGCAAGTCGCCAGGCGCAACGCAATTCGTACGGTACTTGAGACCGTTTCAATCGGGATCGCCGCTGCTCTGGCTGGGGTCGCGATCGGTGTCCTTATCAACCATTTGTTCTCCCACTAGCAAAGCTTTGCCCGAGGCATAGAGCAGACTGAAATCCCGCAGGGCAGCGGCCTTTCGGCGCGAGACAGGTCGATAGTGCCCATCGAGATTCAGAACAATTCAGGTTTGCCCCAAGGACTCGGCAGCCCCTCTGCAGCAGGTTGAGTGTGCGATAGACTGGCTAGGCGTGGTGTGAAGGCAGTTAGATGCCCTATGGCACACGAACGCACTTGAATATGCGGGGAGGGTGATCGTGAAGCGGCGCCACTTCCTCAGACTCCTCGGCGGCGCCGCTGCATCGCCGCTGGCGGCGAGAGCGCAACAGTCGGGAAAAATTTGGCGGATGGGCTTTATCGCCCATGGGCATGAACGATTTTATGATGCGTTGTTCGATGGGCTCCAGGAGCGCGGTTACGTGGAGGGCCAGAACCTCATCCTTGCGCGCCGATACGCAGAGGGTCGCGCCGAGCGATTTGCAGAATTTGCGGCTGAGATGGTTCGCCTGAACGTCGACGTCATAGTCGTGGTCACGACGCCTGCGGCCCTTGCTGTCAAGAAAGCGACGACGACGATCCCGATCGTGCACCCGAACGCAATCGATCCTCTCAACACCGGCCTGGTGCTGAGTCTTGCGCACCCGGGCGGTAATCTCACGGGAGGCGCACAGCTGACCGCGGAAGCCAGCGCAAAACGCCTAGAAGCGCTCAAGAAAGTGGTGCCCGGTCTGTCGCGGGGAGCAGTTCTGTGGAATCCGGCCAACCCCGCGCTCCCATTCGCTGGAAAGAGACGGAAGCTGCGGCTCGAAAGTTGGGAGTAACCTTGCAATCGCATACGGTGCAAGGCCCAAAGGACTTTGCGACGGCCTTTGCCGCGATCGCCCAGGAGCGCCCCGACGCGCTCCTGGTTTTGCAGGATGCTGTTATGCTTCAGCAGCGCAAGGACATCGTCGACTTCGCGATACAGAGGCGGCTCCCCGGAATGTTTCAAGCGAAGGGATGGGCAGAGGCCGGCGGTCTGATGTCCTACGGAGAGGACCTTCCTTATATGTATCGGCGCGCTGCATACTTCATTGACAAGATTTTCAAAGGTGCAAAGCCTGCTGATTTACCCGTGGAACAAGCAACGAAGTTCGAACTGGTCCTCAATCTCAAGACGGCAAGGACGATCGGGTTGTCCATCCCGGACCCCATTCTCGCCCTCGCTGATGAGGTCATCGAGTGAAACGCCGCGATTTCATCATGTTGTTCGGCGGTGCCGCGGCGGCGTGGCCGCTCGTGGCGCGTGCGCAGCAAGCGCGCACGCCGGTGCTCGGATTTCTCGGCAGCGCAGCAGAGGCCGACTATAAGACCACAACAGCCGCCCTGCGCAGAGGCCTGAACGAGGCGGGTTATGTGGAGAAGCAGAATCTCCTGATCGAGTATCGCTGGGCGGATTTTCAATACGAGAGGCTGCCCGCGCTCGCAGCCGAGCTGGTCAAACGTCCGGTCGACGCAATCTTTGCCACGGGAAGCGTGGTCTCGGCGCTCGCCGCCAAGTCAGCGACAGCGACCATCCCGATCGTGTTCGCCAACGGCAGCGATCCGGTCCAACATGGGTTGGTCGCCAGCCTGAACCGGCCGGGCGGCAATGTCACCGGCATCAGCTTCATCAACAGCCAGCTTGGGCCGAAACGCATCCAGCTGCTCCGGCTGCTGAACCCTAGGACGGCAGTCATTGCTGTGCTGGTCAATCCAAAGAATCCGAACGTTGCTGATGCGAGAGCCTTCGTAGCCGCCGGCCGCAGCATCGGGGTCGAGGTCGTCGTCGTCAACGCCAGCACCCAACCGGAAATAAAGGAAGCATTCAATCGGGCGGTGCAGCAGCATGCCGATGCGTTGCTGATCCACGTCGATGCGCTGTTCAACGATGGAGCGGGACAGTCGCAGATCATCGCCCTGGCTTTGCAGCACCGACTGCCCACAATGATGGCAACCGTCACCTTCCCGGCGCGAGGCGGATTGATCAGCTATGGTGCGGACACCGCCGACTTGAACCGGCAGGCTGGCGTCTATGTGGCTCGCATTCTGCGCGGGGAAAAGCCGGCCGACCTGCCGGTCGTGCAGCCGACGAATTTCGCGCTGCGGGTCAACCTCAAGACCGCCAAGGCGCTGGGACTTTCAATCCCCGAATCGTTCCTGTTGCTCGCCGACGACGTGATCGAATAGCGGTGCTTTGCTGCGGCGCGTTAGGTCACTAACGGCACAAAGCGGACCTGGCCGGCGGCGCGTTTAACGCCAAACCTGACCCGTCACGGGATGCCTGCCAGATCTCGGAGATAGTCGAGGGGAGTCGAGAAAATGTTATCGAACGGCTCTATCGGGCGTCCGATACGACGCGAGCGCCACCGCGATGCGGTCCGAGCACCACGACAATCGCCCCCGTTTGCACCCGGCTGTAAAGATCAATGATGTCCTCGTTGGTCAGCCGTATGCACCCCGACGAAATCGCATGTCCGATCCATCCGGGCTGGTTCGTGCCATGGATGCGATAGAGCGTGTCCTGCCCGTTGGCATAAAGGTAGAGGCCGCGCGCGCCCATTGGGTTGGCTGCACCGCCTTCGACATAGTCGGGAAGAGGTCCTAGCCGCCGCTTCTCACTCGCGGTCGGCGTCCATCCCGGCCACTGTTCCTTGCGGCCGACGGTCGCCACGCCGGACCAAGCCTGAGCATCCTCACCCACGATCGCGCCGTAGCGGACCGCCTTGCCTTCGGACAGCACGTAGTAAACGTAGCGTGCCTCGCTATCGACCAGGATCGTGCCCGGCGCTTCCTTGCGGTGGTAACGAACGATCTGCCGCCGATAGGCGGGCGGAACCCAGGCCTGCTGGTAGGGAGGATTCGCCAGTTCCCGCCGGTCGCGCGCCGTGAAATTGGCGTCCGGCACGGGACCGGGAGCAGGTGCCATGCGGCCGAACAGCGCCTCGAAAATATTTTGCGCAGAGGCCGTAGCCCCAGAGGCAAGAAGCATCGTGACCGTGATGCCGGTCACGAGCATGTCTTTGACTCCGCGGTTCAAGCGGCTCTTGCGACGGATCAACAAAGCGAAAGATCCCCCGACTCGCGCGCCGACGATTCCCCAGGCGCACTCTCTCTAATTAACCTTCGGCGTCAGGCGGAAATATGACCTAAGCGCGCCGGGAGTGAGACGCGCATCGCGCTTTCAAATCACGTCTGGGGACTTCGTGCCCGAAGGTTGTCGACGCCCGTCTTGCTGAAAAGTTGCACGCTAACGATTGCTGTTTTTTACCAACACCGTGATACCGCGCCTCAGCGCAGCAAAGCCGTTCAATCGCTTCCGCAGACACCTCTCGCGCGCACACCGGAACCATTTCTGCCTCCGGCGCATTTGTGGGCATGCAGGCTGGTCGGGAGTTTGCACGAGCGCCGGGGGGCAGCGTCTTCGCAAGCCTCCTGGGCACCATTATCTGCTTCGTGGCCACCGGCGCATTGGCCGAGGGGGCGTTGAAATTTGCCAGCAGCCAGCTCGAGCCGATCAAATGGAGCGAGCTCGCGGGCTGGACGGCCGACGATCATCTCTCCGCTTTCGCGGCCTACCAGACAAGCTGCCAGGCCTTGCTCAAGGTACGGCGCACGGACGAACGCGGAGAGCTCTTCACCCCGCTATCGAACGTCTGCCGCAAAGCCGCGACGCTGCGGCCGCAAGATATGAAAACTGCACGCGCCTTCTTCGAGCAGAACTTTCAACCCGTGCGCATCGGGCGTCTGGGCGAGGCCCAGGGACTTCTGACCGGCTATTTCGAACCGATCGTCATGGGCTCGCGCTTTCCGAGTCCGGAATTTCACGTCCCGCTTTACCGCCGGCCACGCGATCTGGTCGCGGCCGGCTACAAGCCCGGCTCGGTGGCATTTCCGAACAAGGGTGGGCGCATCGGCCGCCGCAACGCGAATAACGCGCTCGTCCCGTACTACGACCGCGGCGCCATCGAGGCCGGTGCGCTCGACGCGCAGAAGCTTGAGATTTGCTGGCTCAGAGATCCGTTCGACCTGCTGGCGCTTCAGCTCGAAGGCTCGGGGCGCGTCATCCTCGAGGACGGCACGCCGCTGCGCGTCAGCTTCGATTCGCACAACGGCTATGCCTATAGCTCGATCGAGCGCGTGCTCATCACCCGCAACCTCATCCCGCGCAATGCGATGTCGCGGCAGAGCATCCACGATTGGATGGCCGCGAATCCGGACGAAGCCGCAAAGGTGCGCGCCGCCAACCGCTCCTACGTATTCTTTCGCATCACCGGACTCACGAACGAGGGCGAACCGGTCGGCGCGCAAGGCGTGCCGTTGACGCCGGGTCGCTCCATTGCCGTCGACCGGGGACATGAATATGGCACGCCGTTCTTCATCGAAGCCGATCTGCCGATAGCAGGCCGCAAGGGCGACGCGCCCTTCAACCGCCTGATGATCGCGCAGGATACGGGATCGGCGATCGTCGGGCCGGCGCGCGCCGATCTCTACTGGGGCGCGGGTGACGAAGCCGGTCGCATCGCCGGCCGCATTCGCCATGCCGGCCGCTTCGTCATGCTGCTTCCGCGCGAGGTCGATATCGCGGTAGCCGGCCGCGAGCCGCCGTTGCCGGTGCCGAAACCGAAGATCGCCGCGCTCGACGTCGGCAAGCAGGGCAAGGACAAGATGGAGTCGGTCGGCGCCGGCGCGGGCCGTGGCGAGGTGGCGCCGCCGCGCAAACCGAGCGTCGTCGCGTTCGACGCCAAGAAGCGGGACGAGAAGGGCAAGGCCAATTCTGCCAATGCCGGCGCGAGCGCGACCGGCCAGCAGAAACCGCCGCCTCTGCCGAACACCAAGATCGCAGCGCGCGAAGCCGGCAAGCGCGACGGCAAAGGCAACACAGACTCCGCCGCCGCCCGCACGAGTGCGACCAGCAAGTCTATCCTGTTGCCGGTACTGAGGCCGAAGAACGTCACCACCGAAGCCAAAAAGCAGGAGAGCAAAGGCAAAGTGGAGACCGTCGGCGCCGGCTCCGGGGGCGACCGCGGCCGGTCTGCACAAGCCGTCGGCCAAGTCAAAAACCGCCGAAATCGAAAACAGGAAGCAAAACGGCAAAGGCAAAATGGATCTCGTCGCTGCTGGTGGGACCGCGGCTGGCGGCAAGCAGAATTTGTCGTCGGCGCCG
>Ga0306924_10000989_pt1 | contig 25288 bp, 26 predicted proteins | sample sta12Can44000111_FD_203756 | JGI IMG/M metagenome (GOLD analysis project Ga0306924, IMG submission 203756) | Lab enrichment of tropical soil microbial communities from Luquillo Experimental Forest, Puerto Rico - statanox.12C.anox.44.000.111 (v2)... | ecosystem: Environmental > Terrestrial >... | reverse complement strand
GCCCTCGAGATCCTCGAGATTGATGATGCGCAACAGCCTGCATTCGAGCGCGCAGGGCGACGCGGCAACCCGCGGCGGGCGCACCAGTCGCGATGGCGCCGGGGCCAGCCCGCATTCGGCCATCTCGTTCACGCCGCGCGGATAGTCACCCGACGTTTCGTTCATCGCATTGCGCAGATCGAATGTTGCGAGGCTGCACACGAACTCCTTCGTCTCCTCGACAAAGGCCAGTGAATCCTTTGGCCCCTCGCTTGAGAACAAAACGACTGGAGGTCGATCGGAGACGGCATTGAAGAACGAATATGGCGCAAGGTTGATCTCTCCCCGCTCGCTCATGGATGTGATCCAGCCGATGGGACGAGGCGCCACGATGGCCTTTATTGGATTGTAGGGGAGTCCGTGGTCATTCTTCGCTGTTTCGTAAAACATTGATTGCTCCGGTATCGAAGGTTTTGACCTATCGCGAGGCAAAACGGGTGGCCACCTCGCCGAGCGGCGGCCGCGGGCGATCGGCAGGTGGTCCGCTCGACCGACCGATGTGGATGAATCCGGCAATGCGCTCGTTCGCGCCGAGCCCCAGCGCATCGAGCACGCCGCGGTCATAGGCACACCACTCCGTCACCCAGCTCGCCGCGTAGCCCAGCGCGTGCGCGGCCAGCACCAGGTTCATGGCGGCGGCGCCGGCGGAGAGCACCTGCTCCCATTCCGGGATTTTCACGTGCGCGGCGGCTCGGCTCACGACCGCGATCACGAGCGGCGCGCGGGCGAGCCGTCTGCGCTCGCTCTCGACCTGCTCGGCATCGGCCTGCGGGTATTTGCCGCGAAAAGCTGCTGCGATCGCCTCGCCTGCGGCGAGCCTGGCCTCTCCCTCGAACACGATGAAACGCCAGGGCACCAGCTTGCCGTGGTCGGGAACGCGCGAAGCGACGGTCAGAAGCGTCTCGATCTCGGCCGCGGATGGCGCAGGCCCGGTGAGCTCGACGGGCTTGCTCGATCGGCGGGTCCTGAGCAGTTCGAGCGCGTCCGGCATCATTTCTATCCGTGATGGGGCTGCGCCTAGCACAGCTCGACAAGAGTGACAAACGGGTGCCCGCGGCTTGAATTTGCCGCGATTGCGGTCGAAAACCGCCGTATGAGGGGCGTGCGAGCGAGGGTGGGCAACAGGGGCCAACTCGTTTTGGCCGTTTGCCTTCTGGCAGTGAGCACTGGGGTTGCTACCGCGCCCCGGCAGGCGAGCGCGCAGCTCGACGCCGCTCCGATGCTTCGGCCACCCGCTGATGTCCCGTCAGTCCCGTCAGTCCCGCCGGCTACGCCGCCGCGCCCTGCGCCCGGAGGCCAAACCTCGTCCGCGCCCGCCGCGCCCAAGGGCCCGATGCTGCAGTCGTTGCCGCCTGCCGCCAATCCCGGACCTGCTCATGCCGTGCCGGCACTGGCGCCCGGACAGGGCGCACTTGCGCTCAGTGCCAGGTTCGGTCGCGATCTTCCGCTCATCAATGGCGGTCTGCACTGGCGCGTCTTTCGGATCGAGCAGGATGGCGCCCCCCATCTGGTCAAGGAGGACAAGACTCCCGCGCCTGCGTTCACGCTTCCTCCCGGTGCGTATGTCGTCAACGTTGCATTTGGCCTTGCCGGCGCCACCAAGGCCGTTTCGCTGCGTGCAGAACCCGCCAAGGAGGTGCTCGAGATTCCGGCCGGCGGCTTGCGCATCGAAGGACGGGTTGGCGATGTGCGCATCCCACATGGGCAGATCTCCTTCGAGCTGTACAAGGGGAGCCAGTTCGAGCCCGGCGACAAACGCCCGATCGCGTCGGCAATCATGACCGGCGACGTGGTGCTGGTGCCGGACGGCACCTACTATATCGTGTCCAACTACGGGGACGCCAACTCCACGGTCCGTTCCGACATCCGCGTCGCGGCCGGCAAGCTCACCGACGTCACCGTCAATCATCGTGCAGCGATCATCACCCTCAAGCTGGTGAATGAGCGGGGCGGGGAAGCGCGCGCCAACACGCAGTGGTCGGTGCTCACGCCGGGTGGTGACGTCATCAAGGAGTCGATCGGGGCCTTCCCCCGCGTGATCCTCGCCGAAGGCGAGTACCGTGCGATCGCCCGCAATGATAGCAAAACCTACGAAGGCAGCTTTCGGGTGGTCAACGGCGTCGATGGAGAAGTGGAGATTGTTGCGCACTGACGCGCAGAGCGTGGAATCAGATCAGGCCGCTTTCCTCGCCCGCTGCAGATCGGGCGCCACCGCCTCGCCGGCGAGCGCGGCGATTGCGGCATCGAGCGCAAGTACGCTCTGACCATCCTGACCGAGCCGCCGGATCGAGACCGTTCCCTCCGCGGCCTCCTTGCGGCCGACCACCAGCAGCGCCGGCACCTTGGCGAGCAAATGCTCGCGCACCTTGTAGTTGATCTTCTCGTTGCGCAGGTCTTGCTCGACGCGCAGCCCCGCGCGCGCCGCCGCTGCCGCCACCGCGCGCGCGTAATCGTTTGCATCGTCGGTGATGGTAGCAACCACCGCCTGCAGCGGAGAGAGCCAGAGCGGCAGATGGCCGGCATGATGCTCGATCAGGATGCCGGTGAAGCGTTCGAGCGAGCCGAACATGGCGCGGTGGAGCATCACGGGCGTGACCTTGTTCGAGCCTTCGTCGATATAGAACGCGCCGAGCCGGCCGGGCAGGTTGAGGTCGACCTGCACGGTGCCGCACTGCCAGTCGCGGCCAATGGCGTCGTGCAGGACATATTCAAGCTTGGGTCCGTAGAACGCGCCTTCCCCCTTGTTGAGGGTCCAGCGCCGGCCGGACGCCTTGAGCGCGGCCATCAGGGCGGTCTCGGCCTTGTCCCACACCGCATCATCGCCGATGCGCTGCTGCGGGCGGTCAGAGAACTTGATCGTGACATCTGAAAAGCCGAAATCCTCGTAGATCGACAGGATCAGATCGTTGAGCTTCAGGCTTTCGTTCGCGATCTGGCTTTCGGTGATGAACACGTGCGCGTCGTCCTGCGTGAAGGCACGCACGCGCATGAGGCCGTGCAGGGCGCCGGAGGGCTCGAACCGGTGCACCTTGCCAAACTCCGCGATCTTCATCGGCAGATCGCGATAGGATTTAAGCCCGTTCTTGAAGATCTGAATGTGGCCCGGGCAATTCATCGGCTTGATGGCATAGATCCGCTCGTCGTCGGCGCGATGCTCGGTGAGAAACATCATGTCGCGGTACTTCTCCATGTGGCCGGAGGCGACCCACAGCGAAGCGTCCATAAGCTGCGGCGAGTTGACTTCGACGTAGCCCGCCTCGTTCTGACGGCGGCGGATGTAGTTCTCGAGGATCTGGAACAGCGTCCAGCCTTTGGGATGCCAGAATACCGAGCCCGGTGCCTCCTCCTGGAAGTGAAACAGGTCCATCTCCCGACCGAGCTTGCGGTGGTCGCGCTTCTCGGCCTCTTCGATCTGCCTGAGGTGAGCGTCGAGCTCTTCCTGCCTGGCGAAGGCGGTACCGTAGATGCGGGAGAGCATTTCGCGCTTGGAATCGCCGCGCCAGTAGGCGCCCGCCACCTTCATCAGCTTGAACGCGCCTCCCACCTTTCCGGTCGATGTCATGTGCGGGCCGCGGCACAGATCGAACCAGTCGCCTTGCTTGTAGATCCTGATTTCCTGGTCCGCGGGGATGGCATCGACCAGCTCCACCTTGAACAGCTCGCCCTTGTCGCGAAAAACGCGTTTGGCATGCTCGCGCGCCCACACTTCCCTGGTGAACGGCTTGTCGCGCGCGATGATCTCGCGCATCTTGTCTTCGATCGCGCCGAAATCCTCCGGCGTGAACGGCTGGTTGCGGAAGAAATCGTAGTAGAAGCCGTTCTCGATCACCGGTCCGATGGTCACCTGCGTACCCGGCCACAGGGCCTGCACCGCCTCGGCGAGAACATGGGCGGCGTCGTGGCGGATCAGCTGCAGCGCGCGCGGATCATCGCGGGTGAGAAACTCGATCTTCGCATCACGCTCGACTGCTTCCGCGAGATCGACCACGGTTCCATCGAGCGCCATCGCAACGGTGCGTTTGGCGAGCGAGGGCGAGATGCCCTTGGCGATCTCGACGCCGGTGATGTCGCTTCGATACTCCCGGCGCGCACCGTCAGGAAAGGTCAACGTGACCATATCGTCTCCTCTGCTCACTCGCTGCCTGAGAAAGCAGGTGAGCGTCGCGCTGCTGTCGGCTAGGACGTGTATTACTTTGCCGTAGTTCCTTTTACAAACGTTTGACCTAGGAGGCGTAGTGCGGCTTTGGATCTGATGCTTGTGCGATTGAGTCAATGCGATGCCGGTGGAGCGTCAAGTCCGTCTCCTTGGCCGCCCGGATCGCAATGCGTCCCGCGCCAGCGTCCATAACGCCATGGCAAGTACCAGTGCGAATGACGTGGCAAATCTCGGGGGACGAAATCGAGGCCGGACGTCCCCAATGGCTGGCATCGGCAAAGCCGCGCCAGCGTCATCCACGAGCCCGCCCACAATCCGAAGCGGCCGATTGCCTCCGCGGCATATACGGAGCAGGTGGGCAAATGCCGGCATTCGAATCCGATAAAGGGCGAAAGGGTGAGGCGATAAGCGCCGATCAGGGCCTGCGCGGTCAACCTCGCCCCGAGCGAGAACATTCGAACGACGCTGCGGAACTTCTGGGGCAAATGGGGCGGTCCTTGCCATTTTTGGGGCTAGACCCGAATCTCTGTCCCCTCTAAAAGGGGGCGCTTCAACTGGGGCGCAAGACGCTTCCCGACCAGCCTCAATAAAGAAAGGCAGGCGGGGCGCCATTGATGAGGGTCAGTATGCTCCGAATTCTATCCGGCGCATTCGCGCTCGCGTGCGGCATAACTCAGGCCTTCGCCGGATCCCCGGCACCGGTCGATGACAGCGGCGACGCACCCATGCGTTTCGAATGGAGGCGCGAGGGCCCGGCCGATGTGTGCGGGGCGAGTTGCCGCCGTTGGATTTCAGCAGTTGGATACATCACGGCTGATACTCCCAAGGAGTTCGAGGCGTTCGCCAAGGATCCCGGCACACGCGGAGCCGTTCTTGTCCTCGATTCCGATGGGGGCTCGGTCCTCGGCACGCTGGCGCTGGGCAGGCTCATTCGCAGCCTGGACATGATTACCACAATCGGCAGATCGACCCGGCTGCCGGGGTCCGGCAAGGATGGCCGCCTGGCGACACTTTCTTCAAATGGCACCTGCGAATCGATGTGCGCGTTCCTGCTGCTCGCCGGGGCGCGCCGCTATGTGCCACCGGAAGCCCGCGTGTTGGTGCACCAGATTTGGCTGGGCAAGAAGCGCAAGCAAGCTCTGGAATCGAGCTACTCCGCCGAGGAGCTCAATGTCGTGCAACGCGACATAGGGCGGCTCGCACGATACACGATCGAGATGGGCGGCGGGGTTGATCTGCTCGAGACCGCGTTGCGCATTCCGCCCTGGGAGCCGCTCTACCGTCTCTCCGCCGACGAGCTTCAGCGCATGCGCCTGCACACGGTCGACACGCCGTTCCTGGATTCCGGGCCCGCGCGCAAGCAGGAAATAAGCTCCGCCGCTTCGGTGGCGACGGTCGGCCGTCCGGGAGATGTTCCGCGCGACTGAATGATGCGAGGGCTACATCGTCCTTTTGCATCGGTGCCGGCGAAACAGCTTGGAATAGTCCGCCTGTGTCTTGATCCAGTCCGCGACCGCGGCGGCGTAGTCCGAGCCCGGGCAATGCGCGACGTGCGCCTTCACGCGCAGTGCGAATGCCATGACGGTTTCGAGCGTGATGCAGTAGGGCGGCCGGTCCGCCGGAGAGGCCACATCGAGCCGGGGCAATTCTGATTGCTGCTTGCTCAGGGCGCTTGCTTCGGTCCCGCAGTCGACCGCCGGCGCCTGTTCGGCGAAGGAGGCCGGAGCGGACAGGGCGAGGGCGAGCGCCGCCACGCAAGCCGTGTTGCGGGCGATGGTCACAAGGCGCTCCGCTGTCTCCTGACCTTGTGGGAGGCAGGGGGCCTCATCTCGCGCTACGAGCCTGTCACCATCGCGGTTCTTCGCTTCGCCTCGATCTGGTCTATTGCCGCCGCGACAGCGTCAAATGTCAGCATGGTGGAGGCATGCCGTGCCTTGTAGTCGCGCACCGGTTCCAGCACCGCAATGTCCGCCCATTTGCCGTCAGGCGGCGAGCCGTTTTCCTTCAGCATGCGGCGAACCGTTTCCCGCAGCTCGCGCAATTCGCCGGCTTTCGAGCCAACGACGTTGCGTGCCATGATCGAGGAGGAAGCTTGGCCGAGTGCGCAGGCCTTCACGTCATGGGAGAAGTCGGTCACGGTATCGCCATCCATTTTGAGGTCGACCGTGACGGTCGAGCCGCACAGCTTGGAATGAGCGGTCGCGGTCGCATCCGGCACTGCGAGCCGGCCCAATCTCGGAATGTTTCCGGCGAGCTCCAGAATCCGGCTGTTGTAGACGTCGTTCAACATCACGTTTGATCGCTGTTGGCACGCTGACCCGTTTGTTGCGAGAGCAGCATCGGACAATATATAGGAGTTGCGGCGCGAGAAGGGCAGATGGTCGGGCGGGCGCAGGCGAGGTTCATTTGTCAGATCAGCCCCGTGAAATTGTCGCCTCCGGTCCAACGCAAGATATCGAGGAGGGCCGCGCGCTTTCCCCGAAATTCGACGCCGACGGGCTTGTCACCTGCGTAACCACTGACGCGCAATCCGGCGAAGTACTCATGGTCGCCCATATGAACGCCGCCGCCTTGCAAAAAACCATCGCCACCGGGGAGGCTTGGTATTTCAGCCGGTCGCGCCGGGCGCTCTGGCGCAAGGGCGAAACCTCGGGACATGTGCAGCATGTGCTCGACATGCGCATCGACTGCGATCAGGACGCGGTCTGGATCAGGGTGGAGCAGGAAGGACCGGGCGCCTGCCATACCGGCCGGCGCTCCTGCTTCTACCGCTGCGTCCCTTTGGGCGATCCCGGCAATGTCATGCTCGAATTCTGCGACGCGGAAAAGGTATTCGACCCCGAGGACGTGTACGGAAAGGACAAGCAGTAGCTTGACGGGGGCAATCTCAGCATTTCCATGATTTGCATCATATGCGGCGTCATTCCGGGTCGAGGCCCGAAGGGCCGAGAAGCCGGAATCCAGTAATCACGGCCGGAGGTTTACTGGATTCCGGGCTCGCCGCTTCGCGGCGCCCCGGAATGACGGCTTTCGTTGAATCGCTCGTCTCTCCCGCGTGCGCAAGCAGCCGCTGCGCACGGGCGAGATGTGGGCGGTCGTGCATCACCCCGCCCACCGCTAGCGCCCCCTTGCCGGGATTGGCGTCGAATGCCGCGACGACGGCACGGGCCCTTGCAATCTCCTCCGGGCTTGGCGTGAACACTTCGTTGATGATCGGTACCTGCGCCGGATGGATGGCCATTTTTCCGACAAAGCCATCTCGGCGGGCTTCCTGTGCCTCGCGTCGCAGCAGAGCCGCGTTGCGGAAATCGGGAGTGACGGTATCGAGCGCCGGCACCCCTGCCGCCGCAGCACCGGCAAGGCACAGCGCCCGCGCCAGCCGGTAAGGGTCGAGAAAGCGGCCGTCGGCATCGCGGTTGGTCTCGGCGCCCAGGTCGGCCGAAAGATCTTCCGCGCCCCAAGTGAGCCCGATCAGCCGCGCGCTCGCCCCACCATAGGTGCCGGCGCGAAACAGCGCCGCGGCCGTCTCGGTTGCGATTGCCAGTATCTTGATGTTTCCCTCGGGCAGGCCGGCGAGTGCCTCACACGCCGCGAGCTTGGCATCTGCGTGGATGATGCTGGCGCCGCCTTCGGCCTTCGGCAGCATGATGGCATCGGGTCGTGCTGCAACGACGGCATCAAGGTCGGCGTCGATCAGGCCGGTAGCAATGGCGTTGACGCGCACCAGGAGGTGTGGGCGGCCATTCGCCTGTCGGGCCTGCCCAAGGAAGCCGGCGGCGCTTTTGCGGGCCGCGAGCTTGCCGTCCGGCGCGATGGAATCCTCAAGGTCGACAATGACGGCATCCGCGCCGCTCGCCATCGCCTTGTCGAGCTTGCTGCCGCCGTCGGCGGGCACAAACAGCAGCGAACGCATCACGCGGGTCGCATGCGCATGAAGACCTGCCGGCGGCACTCCGCGACGAGCTTGTTGTTCTGGTTGTAGGCGCGGTGATGGAACTCGACGATCCCGGCGCCGGGACGCGAGGTCGATTCGCGCTTGTTGATGACTTCGCTCGTGCAATGGACGGTATCGCCCTCGAACAGCGGGTGCGGGAACTTGACCTCGGTCATGCCGAGATTGGCAATGGTGGTGCCGACCGAAAGGTGGCTGACCATGATGCCGATCATCAGCCCAAGCGTGAACAGCGAGTTCATGAGCGGTTGCCCCCACTCGGTCTCCTGCTCGCAGAAATGACGATCGATATGCAGCGGCTGCGGATTGAGCGTCATGTTCGAGAACAACATGTTGTCCATCTGCGTCACCGTGCGCGTGAGCGGATGCTCGTACAGGTGGCCAATTGTGAAATCCTCGAAATAGAGGCCACCACGCTTGTGGCGGACCGTGCCCTCTTTCGCCATCGCCTGGGTCATCGGGGTCTCCCGGTTTCCGTCCCCGCACCCGTGTACCACAATCGTTAATATTCCCAAAGATTTATGGTAAACGCTTTTTTAAACCTTGGCGGCTTAGGCTTGAGAATCGGCGCCGGGAAATTCGTCGGCGCGGATCGAGGAAAAGCGGCCATCGCGGCGTCGGTCGGATCATGATCGTTCGTCAATTCCTGCAATGGATGCGCACGGCGCCTGCTGCCGAGCGAGGCGAGGCAACCGCCGCATTGGCTCGTGCCTATCTTTACTCCGATCTCTCCTCGGACGACCGTGCGGCCGCCGAAGGCGCCCTCATCATGCTGCTCGATGACCCTTCGCCGCTGGTGCGCGCCGACCTCGCGCGCGCTGGCCTTCAGCGAGAACTCGCCGCCGGCCGTCATTCTCGGCCTCGCCGCCGATCAGCCGGAGATCGCCTCCTGGGTGCTCGAGCACTCGCCGCTCCTGCTGGACGCCGATCTGGTCGACGCAGTGGCGACCGGCGAGGCGCGGACGCAGACGGCAATCGCCAATCGCAGCGACCTGCCGTGCTCGGTGGCAGCCGCCATTGCCGAAGTGGGTTGCGCCGAGGCCTGCCTCGTTCTCATCGAAAATCCGACCGCGGGAATTGCCGCGTTCTCGCTTGATCGCCTCATTGCCAGATTCGGCCATCTTGCCGTCATCCGCGAGGCGATGCTCCAGCGCGAGGACCTGCCGGCGATCACGCGTCACGTGCTGGTCGCCAAGCTCTCGCGGACGCTCGTGGGATTTGTCGCTGCGCGCGAATGGCTCGAAGAGGATCGCGCGCAGCGTATCGCCAAGGAGGCCTGCGAGAAGGCGACCGTCACGCTCGCGGCGGTTTCGCCGGTATGCGAGATCAGGCCGCTCATTCGGCACTTGCGCGAAAGCGGCGAGCTCAACGCCGGTCTTATGTTGCGTGCTCTGCTCTCCGGCAATGTCGAGATGTTCGTCGAGGCGCTCGCCGAGCTCTCGGACATGCCGCTGGCGCGCGTCAGTGCGCTCGTGCACGACAGGGGCAGCTTCGGCTTGCGCGCCATCTTCGACGCGGCCGGGCTTCCGGCTTCGACCTATCCGGCGTTCCGCGAGGCGGTCGAGGCGCTGCGCGAGGGCGGCTTCGACCCCGGCGGCACGACCAGGCTAAAGCGGCGCATGGTGGAGCGCGTGCTCACTCGCTGTGCCGATGAATCTCACCTCGACACGGCCCCTTTGCTGACGCTCCTGCGCCGGTTCGCCGCGGAGGCGGCCCGCGAGGAAGCGCGCATGTTCTGTGACGAGCTGGTTGCCGATGCCGTCGCCGATGAAGCCCCTCAGCGCGCGGCGGCGTGAGCGGCTCGCCAGGAGCCGAGCGCAGGCTTTTTGCGGGACATGGCCTAATATCCGAACTGCTCGCGCACGATGCGCTCGTCGAGGCTGTGGCCTGGATCGAACAGCATGCGCATTCCGACGCTGTGATCCATCTGGATATCGACCGCGGTGACCGACCGCACCTCCTCGTGGTCGGCCACGGCGGCGACCGGCCGCTTGTCCGGCTCCAGCACCTCTACCCGCACGCGGGCGCGATCCGGCAGCAGGGCACCATGCCAGCGCCGCGGCCGGAACGGACTGATCGGCGTCAACGCCATCAGCGATGCGCTGATCGGAATGATCGGTCCCTGTGCGGAGAGATTATAAGCGGTCGAGCCGGCGGGCGTTGCCACCAGCGCGCCGTCCGCGACGAGTTCGGGAAGCCGCACCTCGCCGTCGATCAGGATGCGCAGGTGCGCCGCCTGATAGGTCTGGCGGAAGAGCGACACCTCGTTGAAGGCGTGGTGCTCGACCGTCATGCCGGCCCGGTCGCGCGCTTGCATGAGGAGCGGGTGAATCACGGTGACGCGCGCGGCCGAAAGCCGCTCGTGCAGGCCCTCTTCCCGATACTCGTTCATGAGAAATCCGACGGTGCCGCGATGCATGCCGTAGATCGGCTTGCCGGCACGCATGAACCCGTGCAGGGACTGCAGCATGAGCCCGTCGCCGCCGAGCGCGACGATCACGTCGGCTTTGTCCGCGGCGAAGTTTCCGTACCCGGCTGCGAGCCGTTGCAGCGCGTCCTGTGCCTCGGGTATGGGGCTTGCGACGAAGGCGATGCGGTCGTAGCTCGACGTCCGCGCGGGGCTGCGGCGGGTACTCATGGGGTTGGGCGGAGGTTGAACATGGAGCGGGCGGTCTTCGTCTATACGACTCATCCTTCCACTGTCGAGGCGGAGCGGATCGGCCGGGCGCTGGTCGAGCGCCGGCTGTGCGCCTGCGTCAATATCCTGCCCGGCATGATTTCGCACTATTGGTGGCAGGGTAAAATCGAGCGCGCCGAGGAAGCAGTGATGATTGTCAAGACGCGAGCTTCGCTCGCCACCCGTGTGAGCGATGCTGTCAAGGAGATGCATCCTTACAGCACGCCGGCAATCCTCGTGCTGCCGATCGAGAGCGTCGATGCAGCCTACCTCGAGTGGCTCATGGCCGAGACGCAGCCCGTTACGCCGTAACCTTGCTGCGTCAGAAGAGCGCCGCGGCAGCTGATGGCCGCCCTCTCCCCTTGCGGGAGAGGGCAACTGCAGAGGCGCAACCGAAAAGAAGGGGTGAGGGGTGCAGTACCCCTCACCCTTTCGAGCTTGCTGTAATCTGGACGCTGCCCTCTCCCGCAGGGGGAGAGGGCGCAATGACCGGCATCGGCGCCCGCGGCGCCGTTTGTGACGCAGTAACACTGGCGCCGCAGGTCGCAAAGGGGAGTCAAGGCTCTGCAGCTCGGCGCCGGCAAATTGCTGCGCGGCCAATGGCAGCTGCGGTTCAGGAAGGATTAAGCATCTCGGCGTAGCGTGCCCCCGAGGACACGCCCGCATATATATTGTGAGGCTCCGTCGCTCCGAGGTCCGTGCCCACGCCGGAATTGTACTGACAGTTCTCGTTTTGCGTAGCTGGCAGTATGTGTATCCGGCTTGGGTCACGGCAGCCGGCTTGCGGTGCCTCACGGCCCGCAAGCCGGTCCCACTATGCCAAGCCTTGGCCGCTTGTTCTGTAACCTGCGCGCCACAGCCCGCGGGTTTAAGCGCCGCGCTCTCGGTCACAATATGTCCGCACACCGCGCTCCCGCCGCCGGCGCAAGCGTCGGCGGTGCCCATCGACATCGATGTACATCACCTGCGTGTCCGGCTAGGCTCCTCGCGAGCAGGAGAGATCACAATGACCGATCCGTTCGAGGACCATTGCTGGAAAGACCTGATGACGCCTGATCTTCTGGAGATCTATTCCGCCTACAGGCGCAAGGTCTTCGTGGGCGGCAATCCTGCACTGCTGGCCATCGATCTTTACGAGCTCGTCTATCGCGGAGGGGCCCGTCCGCCGGCCGAGCTCGCAAAGTCTTATCCGAGCAGCTGCGGCGAATACGCCTATGCCGCAATCGAACCTACCAGGCAGCTGTTTGCGGCTGCGCGCGGCGCCGGTCTGCCGATCTTCTATTCTACCGGCGACGTGCGTGCCGAGAGCCGCCCCAGCCTGGTAACGGCGACCAAGCGCAACAAGCCGCCGGTTGAGCCTGCGGGTTTCGCCATCCGGGCAGAATTCAGGCCGCAGCCCCAGGACGTCGTCATCACCAAGCAGCGTGCCAGCGCCTTCTTCGGCACGCCGCTCGCAGCGCATCTCACCCAGCTCGGCGTGCAGACGCTCATCGTCTGCGGCGAAAGCACGTCGGGCTGCGTGCGCGCGAGCGCTGTCGATGCCTATTCGCACGGCTATCATGTCGTGCTGGTGGAAGAGTGCTGCTTCGACCGCAGCCTGCTTTCGCACAAGGTCAACCTGTTCGACATGCACCACAAATATTGCGACGTGATGCACGTCGCGGAGGTGGTCGCGCACCTCAAGAGCATGGCGGTCAAGAAGGCGAGCTGAGCGCGGATGAAGCCTGCGATCTACGGTCCTTTTCCGTATTCGCCGATTGTGGAGCGCCCTCCGCTGGCCTGGCCAGAAGCCGCCTGCGTCGCGTTGTGGGTCATCCCCAACATCGAGTTCTTCTCGCTCATGGAGAAGGTGCCGGCAGGCTCCGGCGGACCGGGCACGCCGGTGCCCGACATTCCTTCCTGGTCGGCGCGCGACTACGGCAACCGAGTCGGCGTGTTTCGCCTCATGGAAGTGCTCGATCGCCACGGCATCCGCGCCACCGTCGCGCTCAACAGCGAAGTGTGCGCGCATCATCCTCAGATCATCGAGCACGGCCGCAGGCGGGGCTGGGAGTGGATGGGCCATTGCGAGAGCAACACGCGCAGGCTCAATGAAGCGCCGCCCGGAGAGGAAAAGGGCATCATCCATCGCACGCTCGCAACCATCGAGAAGGCGTGCGGCGCGCGACCGGTCGGCTGGCTGGGATCCGGCCTGCAGGAGACCTGGGACACGCTCGATGTTCTCGCCGCCGAAGGCTGCGAATATGTCTGCGACTGGACCAACGACGACCAGCCCTATGTCATGAGCCTCGACGGCGGGGCGCGCATGATTAGCGTGCCCTACAGCCACGAGATCAACGACAAGCCGGCGTTCGAGCGCGCCCATCGGACGGCCGAAGAGTTCCGCGACATGATCTGCCGGCAGTTCGATGTGCTCTACCGGGAGGGCGCGCAATCCGGCCGCGTCATGGCCATCGCGCTGCATCCCTACCTCACCGGCGTTCCGCATCGCATCGATGCCTTCGATGCGGCGCTCGCCTATATCTGTCGCCATCCGCGGGTGTGGAAGGCGACGGGGTGCGAGATTGCGCGGCATTACCGCGCGCAGACGAACCGCTAGGGCATGTGCGGCGAGAGCGGGAAACGGTTTTGCGAAAGCCACAGGCTTAACCAGGGAGACAGCAGGCCATGAGCGTTTCGCCCGGCATCCGCGTCGGATGGCTGCTGCTGGGGGCAACGCTCAATGCGATGGTGAGCCTCGGCAACCTGTCTGAAACAGTCGAGATCGACCGCGTCGTGCTTCCCGGCATGAGCGAGCTGACCGATTAATCGAGCATGAGCGCCTCGACACAAGGTGTGGTGCCGGCGGTGCAAGCAGAGCCGTCGGATGTTGGCGCCGGCCTGCCGCAAGGCGTGCGGCTACGCCATCTTGCCGGCGTCATCTCGGTGCTTGCCGGGCTGATCGGCTGGGAGCTGGCGAGCCGCCTGCTGGTGGCCAATCCGCTGTTCCTTGCCGCGCCGTCGCAGATTGTGCAGGCGATCTATTCGCTCACGCTCAGCGGCGAGATGGCGCGGCACGTCGCCATCAGCGCCGTCGAGTTTGCGCTCGGCTATGTGATCGCCAGTGTCATCGGCATCGGTCTTGGCTTTGCCATGGCCAGCAGCGACACCGCCAAGCGTGCATTGCAGCCGTGGATTTCCGGCCTCTATGCCACGCCGACCATCGCGCTGGCGCCGCTGTTCATCCTGTGGCTCGGGATCGGCATCTGGTCGAAGGTGCTGGTGGTTATCTTCCTCGTTCTCTTCCCGGTGACCATCAATACCGAGGCAGGGCTGCGCACGACCAGCGAGCGCCTGATCGAGATGCTGCGTTCGTTTGGCGCCACGCCACGGCAAATCTTCTTCAAGGTGTCGCTGCCTTCCGCCATGCCCTTCATCCTGGCCGGCCTCAAGCTCGGCATCGGGCGTGGGCTCATTGGGGTGGTGGTGGCGGAGCTGTTCGGCTCGCGCGCGGGGCTCGGACGCCTGATCAGCCAGTCGGCGGACGCCTTCAACATGCCGGAGCTGTTCGCGGGCGTCGTGGTGCTGGCGGTTGCCGGCATCGTGATGACGGCCGCCTTCACCTGGCTGGAGGGCAGGCTCGTGCCGTGGACCAGGGATTGAGACCGCAAACGCCATGGTTTCCAAGCTTGCGGTTCACGGTCTGGGAAAGACCTTCGGGGAGCTCCAGGTCCTGCTCGGCATTGAGCTCGCCGTAGCGCGCGGGGAGTTCATCGCGCTGGTGGGACCGTCGGGTTGCGGCAAGACCACGTTCTTGCGCATCGTCGCAGGGCTCGAACCTGCGAGTTCCGGCCAGGTGCTGCTCGACGGACGCGTGGTGAGCGCGCCCGGCGGCGACCGCGGCTTCGTGTTTCAGAGCGACAGCCTTTTGCCGTGGCGCACCGTATTCGCAAACGCCATCATCGGCCGCGAGATCGCGGGGCAGGTGGGGCACGCGGAACGCGCGCGCACCATGGAGCTTCTCAAGCTCGTCGGGCTTGAAGGCTTCGAGCACTACCATCCACGCCAGCTTTCCGGAGGCATGCGCCAACGCGTCAACCTTGCCCGTGCGCTCGCCATCGATCCGCAGATCCTGCTGATGGACGAGCCGTTCTCCTCGCTCGATGCCCAGACGCGCGAGATCATGCAGACCGAGCTGATGCGCATCTGGGAGGAGGGACGCAAGACGGTGCTGTTCGTCACCCATCAGATCGACGAGGCGGTCTTTCTCTCGGATCGTGTGCTCGTCTTCGCGCGCCGGCCGGGGCGGCTGCGGGAGAGCGTCGCCATCGAGCTGCCGCGTCCGCGCTCGCTGGCGATCAAGCGCACGCGCGAGTTCGTGCAGTATGTCGATCACATCTGGCGGCTCATCGAGGACGATGTGCGCGCCAGCGTGATCGAGGAGAAGGTGGGATGAGCAGCCGCGCCGCCGGTGAGCTGCGAAAAGAAGGGAGGAGATGAATGTCACAAAGCTCAAGGATGCTCATGACGCTCGCCGTTGTGCTGGCTCTGCCGTCTGGCGCGGGCGCGCAGGTGCTCACGCAAAAGGACGTGTCCGCGCGCATGGCATGGACCATGATCGAGGCCGCCACCGCGCATTGCGAGAAGGAGGGCTACAGCATAACGGTCGCGGTCGTCGACCGGGTCGGCCGCTTGCGTGCCTACCTGCAGGGCGACAAGGCGAGCCTCGCCAACATCGAGCTGGCGCGTCGCAAGGCCTATACCGCCGTGACCTTTCGCAGGTCCTCGCTGGATTGGGCAAAGCGCACGGCGCCTCCCTCCGATCTGTTCGGGCAGCGCAGCCTGACCGACGTCATCCCGCTGGGCGGCGGCATACCGATCAAGGCCGGAGAGGATACCATTGGCGCAATCGGGGTGAGCGGCGCGCCCGGCCAGGAGAAGGACGAAGCCTGCGCCCAAGCCGGCCTCGACAGGGTCGCCGACCAGCTCAAGTGATGTTGCGTTTCCTGGCTCGTGTCGCGGGGGCTGCGTGAGCCCCGAAGCGCGCCGCCGAAATTTCTAAGAAACAGACTCACAGCTCTATTACTTACGTTTGCTATTGCGTTCCCCAGGACATGGCTCAGTCATTTTGTTTGGACTCCTTGGGCACCGTCTGATCGTTCACAGGGAGGCCCGCAGCATTCCATTGCCGCATTCCCTGGCGCAGGACCAGAACCTCGGAAAACCCGGCAGCGTGCAAAGTATGGGCTGCCGCTGCCGAGCGCTTGTCTGTCAGGCAGACGAGAACGATCGGTTTGCGCTCAAGCCCGGCAAGTTCCGCCATTCGATCGTAGAGCTCGGCAACGGGAATATTGCGCGCCGTCCCAATATGTCCTAAGGGTCCTGCGAACTCGTCGGGTCCCCGCACATCGATAACAACCATGGCGTCGTCCTGGTCAAGGCGCCGCTTGAGCTCATCCGGATTGATCCAGCGAAATGGCCTGCGCAGCTGGCCAATCATTCGGGGCCACATCGCAATTGCTCTAAGCAGCCCTGTCAACTGAGCCTCCGTACGCGCACGCGACGACATCCGGGGTCGGAGCCTATCCCGTCTTCCTGGCGCCTATGTCCGGCACCAGGCGCATTGCCGCTGCGGATGCCACCTCGCCGGTGCACGCCGGCACATAGCAGGGATCCGCAAACGATGTGTCGTCTACCCGCGTGTCCGCATTTTGCTCAAAGTCTACATAGTCTATCAGCTGCAGAGCATGCTCGAGTTCTGGTGCAATCTCGCATTCGGAGAAGAGCACGCCCTTCTGATCGTCGGTGAACCAGAGCCAGAAGACCGACAGGATGTCCTGGTCCCGCGGCATCTCCGCGGCAATCACGAAGAGCGTGCGTCCTTTCTCCAATCCGAAATGCTTGTTGCCTTCTATGGTCGCTTTGATATTGCCCATGTCGGCGAAATCAGGACATGGGATCCCGATATCCGGTATGCAGGGCACGCACTCCGTGTTCTCCCAGTCCTGGCCCTTCCATTCGTAGGCGGGCTGGGTCGTATAGTTCGCATACAGCACCATATCCAGCCGGTAGGAATAGGAGTCCCGATCCAGCTTGGGTCCCCACCCGAGGAACATGCTCCTCTGGCGGCGCCGCGCCCACCAATAGTAGATCTCGGTATAATAGGGGATGCGATGGACTCCGATACTCCATCCGCGAATGAAGGTCTTGTCGGTCCATTGCGGAAGCCCCGGTGCGCCGCCGCCCGGCGGGCTGAGACCGGGAATAAGCGATTGAATCTGCGCAAGTGTGCACGTGGCTGCGCTGAGCGGGTTGGCGATTGCCGATTGGATGTCTCTTTGCGTCACCAGCGGATTGTTCAAAACGGCCTTGTCTTGCGGGGCGCTTGCGACCGCCTCGCAGAGCTCCTCCAGCTCCCGCTGTGCCGAGGCCTTGAACTCGGCGACGTGGGCAAGGAAGAACGCCCCCAGGACCGGGATCCTCAGGGGATTGCCGCAATCGATGTTGAGCAGGCGCATGAGCCTCGAATTGTCGCGCCGGAACGAGAACCAGCTGCCATGGGTGGGAGGACTATCCATCCGCACCACCCATCCGTCGGTCATGATGCCCGAGATGGGCCAGGCATTGCCGAATCTTGCCTGCCTGCGGACGAGGAAGTCTGGCTCCGGAACCTCTACTGGCGTGTCGAAGGGCCCATGCCATCCCGTGACGGGGCATCCCGGCTTGCTCACGAGCCAGTACCATCTCGTGCCGAAAGGCCCGCTGACGAAGAGCCAATCGAAATATTTGAGATCCTGGAGGAGATGAAGGCGACAGCGAAGCACCCGCACCCGATGCGCATGCCGGTAGCTGATGTCGGCGACACAGAGCTGCGAAGGGTTGCGCATCGGAGGTTTACCGTCGCCGAACGGCGACAGCAGGAGCGACGCGCGCCAGTGATGGGGAAGAGACGGCGGCTCCGGCGGTTGCCGCGACCGGCGCTCAGCTTCAAGCTCCGGCGGCAGGATCATTGCTCTCTATCGCTCGCAACGAGTTTTGGTGCCGGGTGAGATTTGAACTCCCGACCAACGGTTTACAAATTCGATTTGCAGATTTCAACCGTAGTTGAAAAATGCGAGAAATGCCCATCATTAGTGACTTTCTGCAAAAATCGCATGTCGCGCCAAGCGCGCCAAATGAGCAAAAAAGCGGGCAGGGTGTGCACAAAAGGGGGCACATGGAACCACCTGGTGCAGCCCCCTATCCTAAGTAATTCAATAAGCCGGCGCGCCGCTTCGATGGAGCAGGCGCGCGCCCATAAGCTCGCCGATGCTTGTGCGACGCCGGTTTCTGCGATGGGGCAGCCTAAGCGCCAAAAGGATGCTCAGCAGATCGCGCGTAGATCGCGCCAGCCGATCAAGCCGCGAGACCATGAGCACGTCGCCGGGCTCGAAAACTGCCAGTCCTGCCTGGGTGGGCGTGCCCGCCATGCCGTCGTGCATCGCGCCGCCCCGGAATGCGCTTGATCGATGGCGCCAGCAACGCGGGCTGGCCTATGTCCGCAGCTGGCGGCAGCTGACACCCCAGCTATTTTTGCTGTGCTGCACAACCACCCTTACGATGTGGTAGCCTAAGGTCATCTGTCTGCCGGGAGGGCCAGGTGAGACGGCATCGCACCACGAGCCGTAAGCAACCGGATACGCGGTACCAAAAGGCGACGAAGCCGAAACGCGACACCGCGTTAAAGGCCCGACGCCGAACCAGTTCGTCTGTTGCCGATCTGCACGAACAGCTTGAGCGCCAGGCGCGTGAACTCGACGAGGGGCGCGAGCGGGAGACCGCTATGGCAGAGGTGTTGCGCGTCATCAGCTCGTCGCCCGGCGATTTACAGACCGTGTTCCATGCAATGCTGCAAAACGCTACCCGCATCTGCGACGCCAATTTCGGCACACTCTATCTCCGTGACGGAGATGCGTTTCATGCCGCCTCGCTACACAATGCACCGCCGGCTTTTGCAGAAGACCGTAAGCGTGGATTGGTCCGTCCTGGCCCGGGAACGGCCCTTGGTCGCCTGATCAGAACGAATCGGACGGTGCACATCGGTGATGTCACCACGGAGCCTGCATACATTGAGGGCGATCCGCTGTTTGTCAGCGCCGCCAAACTTGGCGGCTATCGGACCATCCTCGCGGTGCCATTGCTCAAGGAGAATGGACTGACCGGCGCCATCGTCATCTACCGGCAGGAGGTCCACCCATTCACCGACAAGCAGGTCGCGCTGGTCACGAGCTTTGCCGCGCAGGCCGTCATCGCCATCGAGAACACGCGGCTGCTCAACGAGTTGCGCCAGCGCACGGACGATTTGAGCGAATCGCTGGAGCAGCAGACGGCAACATCGGAGGTGCTGCGGGTCATTTCCAGCTCGCCCGGGCAGCTTGAACCCGTGTTCGAGGCGATGCTGGAGAATGCGACCCGGCTTTGCGAAGCAGAATTTGGCAATTTATTCCTGAACGAGGGACCGGCTTTTCGCCTCGTCACTACGAAGAACGCACCGCCTGCCTTCGCTGAGCAATTGCGGCAGGGCCAGAGGTTGATTGTCGACGCAAAATCGAACGTCCCGGTTGCTCGCCTCGGTCGCATCAAGCAGGTAATGCACATCGCCGATCTCACCGCAGACCCCGGATACATGGAAGGCGATGATCCGCGCTTTGTTTCGCTTGTGGACTCCGGTGCTCGCACGATGCTGCTTGTGCCTATGCTGAAAGAAAAGGAGCTTGTCGGCGCAATCGTCATCTACCGGCTCGGCGAGGCTCGGCCGTTTGCGGAGAAACAGATTGAGCTTGTGAAGAGTTTCGCGAACCAGGCCGTCATCGCCATCGAGAACACGCGGCTGCTCAGTGAGCTACGCCAGCGTACGGATGATCTAAGCGAATCGCTGCAGCAGCAGACCGCCACCGCCGACGTGCTCAAGGTGATCAGCCGCTCCGCCTTCGACCTGCAGACCGTGCTCGATACGCTCGTCCGATCAGCAGCGTCGCTGTGTGAGGCAGACCATGCGCGGCTGTACCGTCGCGAGGGCGAGGCCTACCATTGGGCAGCTAGCTATGGCCATTCCAAGGGGGAACACGAGTCAATCAAGCGATACATGATCACCTTGGTGTTGTCACCGGGCGCAGGTCAGCAACCGAACGCAGTGCGCTGGAAGGGCAGCCTGTCCAGATCGCCGATGTGCTCGCTGATCCTGAATTTGGTCTCTCTGATGTTCAAAAGATTGGTCATTTTCGTACGGCCCTCGGTATCCCGCTCTTGCGCGAGGGCGCTCCAATAGGCGTGCTGACGTTGACGCGCTTACAGGTAAGACCGTTCAGCGAGAAGCAGATCGAACTGGGAGTTACCTTCGCCGACCAGGCGGTCATCGCGATCGAGAACGTACGGCTGTTCGACGAGGTCGCGGCGCGCACTCGCGAGGTGCAGGAAGCGCTCGACTATCAGACCGCGATCAGCGGGGTGCTCAACGTCATCTCGCGCTCGCCCTCCGATGTGCAGCCCGTGCTCGACACCATCGCCGAGACCGCGCACCGCCTCTGCCAGGCCGAGCAGGCCTATGTCATGAAGCTCGACCGCGGCCGCTATTACCCGGCGGCTGCGAAGGACGGCGATGCAGAGCGAGTTCAATATCTGAGGGAGAATCCGGTCAACCCGGGTCGCAGCTCGGTGTGCGGCCGCGTCGCCATCGAGCGGCGCACAATTCATATCATCGACGTCACGGCCGATGCCGAATACACCCTGAGTTCGGCAGGCCTCCGCAACCCGGGTCGTACCGTGCTCGGCGTCCCGTTGCTGCGCGAGGGGGTGGTGATCGGGGTGATCGTGCTGACGCGCCCCGTCGTGCAGCCGTTCACCGAAAAACAGATCGAGCTGGTCACTACCTTCGCCGACCAGGCGCTGATCGCGATCGAGAACGTGCGGCTGTTCGACGAGGTGCAAGCGCGTACCGTCGAGCTTACCGAATCCCTGCAACAGCAGACAGCGACCGCCGACGTGCTCAAGGTCATCAGCCGCTCGACGTTCGACCTGCAGACCGTGCTCGACACGCTGGTGCAGTCGGCTGCCAGACTGTGCAAAGCCGAGATGGCGGCGATGCTGCGCCTGGTCGGCTCCGCCTACCAACACGCAGCGAGTTTCGGCGTACCCGCCGATTACCACGCTTTCATGACGACACTGAGGATCGAGCCGGGCCGGGGCACGGTGGCCGGGCGCGTCGCGCTTGCAGGCAGCGTCGTGCAAATCCCCGACGTTCAGAACGACCCGGATTATGCACTAAGCGCCCTCAAAGAACTCGCTGTGCGCACACTCTTGGGCGTTCCGCTACTGCGCGAGGGAATCCCCATCGGCATCATCGTGCTCATGCGGCGGACGGTGCGACCGTTCAATGAGCGGCAGATCGAACTTGCCACCACTTTCGCCGATCAGGCAGTCATCGCCATCGAGAACGTGCGGCTGTTCGACGAAATTCAGGACAAAAGCCGGCAACTGGCAGAAGCAAGCCAGCACAAATCGCAGTTCCTCGCCAACATGAGCCACGAGCTGCGCACGCCGCTGAACGCCATCATCGGCGTGAGCGAGATGCTGCGCGAGGATGCAGAGGCGGCAAACCAGGACCTGGAGCCGCTCGACCGCGTGCTCGGCGCGGGCCGACACCTGCTTGCCCTGATCAACGACATCCTCGACCTGTCCAAGATCGAAGCCGGGAGGATGGAGCTGCAGATCGAAACGTTCCCGTTGGCGCCAATGATCGCCGATGTGGTCAAAACCATCGAGCCGCTGGCGGCGAAGAATGCCAATCAGGTCGCTGTCAAATGCGATGGCGCAATCGGAACGTTGCATGCCGATCAGATGCGGCTCCGGCAGGCGATGCTCAACCTCATGAGCAACGCCAATAAATTTACGGAGCGCGGCACCATCACGGTCAATGCACGGCAGGGGCAGGAAAACGGCTGCGACTGGATTACCATCGCCGTCGCCGACACGGGCATCGGCATGACGCCGGAGCAGGTAGGCAAGCTGTTCCAGGAGTTCTCGCAGGCCGACGCATCGACGACGCGAAAATACGGCGGCACCGGGCTTGGGCTCGCGATCAGCAAACGCTTCTGCCAGATGATGGGCGGCGACATCACGGTCGAGAGCCAGCTCGGCCGCGGCTCGACCTTCACCATTCGCCTGCCGCGAACGGCAATGAGCGATCAGGCACTCGTGACCGGGGTGCACCGGGAGGCGCGTGCCGCGCATCCGGTTGACGAGCAGGCGGGAGAGCGGCTGGTGCTCGTGGTCGACGATGCGACGGTGCGCGAGCTGGTGGAGCGGCATCTGGAACGCGCCGGCTTTGCGGTAGTCACGGCGCGGGACGGACAGGAGGGGCTGCGCCTGGTGCGGGAGCTGCGGCCCGCCGCGGTGACGCTCGACATCATGATGCCCGACCTGGACGGCTGGACGGTGCTTGCCGCCATCAAGGGCGATCCAGAGTTGGCAGGCATCCCGGTGGTGCTGATGTCGATCGTTGACCAGAAGAACCGTGGCTATGCTCTAGGAGCGGCAGACTATTTGGTAAAGCCAGTCGACCGAGCCAAGCTTGTCGCGACGCTAACCAACATCTGCGGCGCGGCTGCAGGGAATGCTCTTCTCGTCGATGATGATGAGGTCGTCCGCCACAGTGTGCGCCATGCGCTGGAGCCGATTGGATGGCGGGTGACCGAGGCGGAGAACGGCCAGGTTGCAGTCGATGCGATCACCGCGGCGCGCCCCGATGTGATCATTCTCGACCTGATGATGCCAAAGATGGACGGGTTCGAGCTCCTCGACGAGCTGCGCTCACGGCCAGATTGGCAGGGCATCCCGGTGGTGGTCATCACTGCGAAAGATTTGACGGACGAGGATCGCAACCGCCTCAACGGCGGTGTCGAGCGCATCATTCAGAAGAGCAACCGCGACGAGATGCTGCGACAGCTTAGTCGCGAGATCGGCAAATGCCTCAAAAGGCAGGCCGGGAGGATCACATGAAGATTTTCGCGGCGAACGCTATCGAAAAGGGCGTAACAGATGCTTGTGTGAACTGTTTAACACAGATGCTTTGCTTCTAGCTGGTAGCCTCCCGCAAGGGGAATGCAGCGTCAACTCAGGAACAGCAGCCCGCGAGAGCACATGAAAATTCTCTATGTCGAAGACAATGACGATAACGTCTACATGCTGAAAAACCGGCTCTCGCGCGCGGGATTTACAGTCATTGTTGCGATTGACGGGACGCAGGGCCTCACCATGGCGACCTCCGAGCAGCCTGACCTCATTCTTATGGACCTCACGCTACCCGATATCGACGGCAAAGAGGCAACGCGGAGGATCAAAGCTGATCCGGCAACGAAATCCATTCCGGTGATTGCCCTCACGGCGCATGCCATGGCTGGCGATAAGGAAATGGCGCTCGCTGCCGGCTGCGATGACTTCGACACCAAACCAGTGGATATGCCCCGCCTGCTCGAAAAAATTGCAGCGCTGAAGCGTCATTAGCAGGGCCGCGAGAAAAAAGGCGCCAGAACAGAAGACCCCCTCCGGCAGCCCCAAAACAAGGACGTAAATCGAATGTCGCGCCCGGCGTGGCATGATGCAGCCCGCGCGAGAAACATATCCCGCTGACCCCGCGGCCGTGAGGTCCTCGAGGAGATGAAGGCGACAGCGAAGCACGCGCACCCGATGCATGCCGGTAGCTCACGTCGGCGACGAAAAGCTGCGAATGGTTGCGCATCGGAGGTTTGCCGTCGCCGAACGGCGACAGCAGGACCGACGCGCGCCAGTGATGGGGAAGAGATGGCTGCAACGGTTGCCGCGACCGGCGCTCAGCTTCAAGCTCCGGCGGTGGGATCATTGCTCCCATTTCCATTCCTTGGTGCCGGGTGAGAGATTTGAACTCCCGACCAACGGTACAACACGTTGAAAGCCCGGCCAGCGCTTTTCGTTGGCCGAAAATTTACTTGTAACCCCCTTCAAAACACACGATAACCAACTGTCAATCCGGCCAGCGGAAAGCGGTGGCCGGTGTTTTCTAGCTTCCCATAGGCTTCCCAGTTTCGGAGGAGGGGCACGATGAGACTAACGGTCCGCAACACCGCTGGTCTGCAATTGCCGGCAAAGAGCAAGGATCACATCCAGTGGGATGATGACATTGGCGGCTTTGGAATTAGGCTGCGGCAAGGGGGAGGCCGGTCGTGGGTCTTTCAATACAAAGTCGGCACCAAGCAGCGCCGGATCACGATCGGATCGGTCAGCGCAGTTGACATCAACAAGGCACGCCAGACCGCAAAAGACCTGTATGCCCGGGTGAGACTCGGCGAAGATCCGGCCAGCGACAAAGCCAACGCCAAGATTGCGGTATCGGAAACATTCGAGGCAATCGCCCACAGGTTCCTTGCATATCAACGGGGTCGTTTGCGGCCGCGTACCTATCCCGATCTTGAAAGGCACCTGCTCAAGCACAGCAGGACGCTTCACGGATTACAGCTTGCTAAAATCACAAGGCGCGACATTGCAACCGTCATTGGCGCGGTCTCCGGGGATGCGACCAGCAACCGCGTCCGCACTTCGCTGTCGAGCCTCTGCTCCTGGGCGATGGGGGAGGGGCTGCTCGATCAGAATCCGGTTGTCGGCACCAACAAGCGCGAAGAGAAAAAGCGCAAGCGTGTGCTGTCGCCTGAGGAGCTGCGGCTCATCTGGGTGTACGCCGGTGACGACCATTACGGCACAATCCTGAAGCTGCTCGCATTGACGGGCGCGCGCGCGGACGAAATTGCGGGTTTGCGCTGGTCCGAGATTAGCCAAGACTTGACTCTGGTCACGTTGCCGCCCGAGCGCGTGAAGAACGGGCGCGAGCACGAAATTCCATTGTCTGCCGCGGCTCGCAAGATCATCGAAGCGCAACCGAGGCGCACGAATCCAGACGGCACCCCGCGTGATCTGATTTTTGGCAATGCGCAGGGACCATTTTCCGGTTGGTCAAATTCCAAGAATGCGCTTGTCGAGCGGATGACGAAGGCAACAGGCAAGCCGTTGCCGCACTGGCAACCGCATGATCTCCGCCGCAGTTACAGCACCTTTTCCAACGAGCTCGGTCTTGCGCAGCCGCATGTGATCGAGGCGGTGCTAGGTCACGTTTCTGGTTTTCGTGGGGGCGTTGCCGGCGTTTACAACTTGGCGCGCTATCGATCTGAAAAACGCGCGGCGCTTGATCGATGGGCCGAGCAGTTAATGGCCTGGGTGGAGGGGCGTGAGACTAACGTCATCACTCTATCGCGCTCGGCGTGACTACCATGCCGCGCAAGCCACCCCGCAAACGGAAGGGTTCCCACACTCCTGCGGCCGACCAGGACTTGCTCGATCTATTGAAAGCATGCCGGATCGGAAATCCGAATATGACCATGAAAGAATTCGAACGGTGGGCTGAAAAAAACTATACTCGCTC
>Ga0306924_10000988_pt1 | contig 25302 bp, 26 predicted proteins | sample sta12Can44000111_FD_203756 | JGI IMG/M metagenome (GOLD analysis project Ga0306924, IMG submission 203756) | Lab enrichment of tropical soil microbial communities from Luquillo Experimental Forest, Puerto Rico - statanox.12C.anox.44.000.111 (v2)... | ecosystem: Environmental > Terrestrial >... | reverse complement strand
ATACCCTATAGTTTCGGCCATGATCATGAAAGTTTAAAGGATCCAGGGAACAGCCGGATGGAAGAGGGCCTCTCAGGTGGTCCTTGCCTTGAGGAGCACTAGTTATGGTAAAATTGTATTTTGCTCTGTGTTTGAGTTCCCAGGCTACAGCGAACATAATTAGACTCTTAAATTGCAAAGTATTTCTGGAGTTCAATATTTTTACAGGAACTCAAACATACTATGAACTATATATAAGCTTATAGATTCTTAAAACCATTATATATACCCTATAGAATTGGATGAGATCATGAAATTTTTAAGAGCCTTATGGGCCAAGGGATCTTGAGGGAGTGTCGGACCTAGGGCTTACGTCAAGGAGCAGCTGTTTTAGCAGATATGCATTTTACTCTCTAACTTTAGAACTACTGTGATTCTAGAACTATTCATGCTACATAAGTTTATTTAGATACATTCATAGGTTACAGTAAACATAAATTAAAATATTATTATCATGAAATAGATCCAAGACATTCTTGTATATTATAGCATTCCTATGCTATAATATTTTTTCTTTTTATTAATCTATATTGTTTCCAACCTAAATGACAACCTATAGAATAATTTTAGCTAAACACCAGAATCAAGTAATACTATGTTTTGGTGATGATATAACGGAATATGATAAATCTCTTGAGGCTTATTATATAGTATCTCATAAGTTAAGAGCTCCTAAATTCATAGTTAATGCTATCGTGGAACGTTTCAATACTCTAATTAAAGAAACTCTTAATCTGGAACCAGTGATAGCTACTAAATATCTCTATTGTATTACAGAAGAAAGTCAATGGGATATTATGCAAACAACACTTCAGAGATTGTGCGAATCTTTAAGTGAAAGCTCCGGTTTATGGGGTCATATGTTAGTTCTAATGTTAATCGTTTCTACTTTGTATATTCCTGATTTATTGATTAAACTAATACCAACTGTTATCTTCAGCATAATGGAAGTTCCATATATGACTTAAATCTGAGCTCCAAAGCAACGCACGATTTTTAACAAATGATCAAAGTCTTACATTTAGAGCATGAAATATTAGCAGCTAAGCAACTAGTGCAAGAAGTCTATCAAGCAACCCCTCAACCTTCAGTAGCTAAGAAAGCATCTAAAGATCCAGAAGGTAGTATTTGGATTGGTTGTTACGATGATAATATCTTAGTTGGAGCTTGTAGGGTGACTACACAGAAGCACGATGTAACTATTTTATTGGAGCAGTATAAGCAATATGCTATTCTTGATAGACTTCCAGATGAATTCTATGAGTGTGGTAGAATAGTAGTAGCTAAATCTCATAGAGGTTCTAATGTTTATGATCGTTTAACTATTAAAGCTTGTAGTATTGCTGCTGTAATGGAACTTCCAATTATATATAAGACAGCTGTTAAACGAATGCAAGCTGAAGGTAATATAGTTGGTGTAAACATTGGAAGTTTTAGCGTAGAGGAATTCAACATTGTAGTTTATGTATGCGATCCAACTAGGGGTGTTGAATTTTGCTCTAAGCGCATATCTAAGATGTAAAGAAGCAATAATAGCATAACTATGCTATTATTTATAGAAACTAATGTTAGTAACCATATTTATCAAAGTAAGCTTTAACTAGCTTATATTCTCTAATTTCATAAGTTCTGGTATTTTTAGCTAAAACTTTCTTGAATAGAGCTTTATGCTTAGGTGTTAGATGTGAGTATAAATAATTCAAGATTTCTTCATGAGGACTTTGTTGACTGTAAGAGATAAATAAATACCGATTGATATCACCAAAATCAAGATCTGAGGGAGATCTCATTAATAGAATGTTTAGGATAGTTATCCTACTCTTATAATTCTTATATTCTATATTTCTTGGTAAGTCATGATAATATAGTTCTGCCTCCAAAGAATTTTTACCCTTATACTTTGAATATTCTCGGTATAATGAGCATTCGTATCTATGCTTTTGTTCATGACCCTGTCTAGTCTTTAGAAAATAGACCACATCACAATTAATACCTGACGTATCATAGTTAGTTCCAGCTTGATACTCATCACATGTAGCGCAGTAGGCTATCAAACAATGAGTCTCTATGGTTTCTAAGAATCTAACAGCTTCAGGGTTGAATTTTAGTTTAGATTCCTCCATCATTCTATACCAAGTTTTAGGGTCATAGGTCCATTCCATACAATTACGAGTGTAATGCTTTACATTGAGCCCTGAAGGGTTAATGACAACCTCCAAGAGGGATCCGTATTTATCGTTATCTATGATGAGTTTAGAGAGCTTATTTGTGTTAGGTATTATGTTAAACATTTGGGTCATGATATTATATAAATTTATTTCATATAATATAGTTAAGTCTTATTATATTTCAGGGTAAAATTATTTCAACGTTAAAGAAACAATGAGTTGTTCCAAAATTAATGTCTTATTAGGTTTAACTGGACCCACCGGTCCCACTGGAATGCTTGGACCGACAGGTAATACTGGATCCATAGGTCCGACAGGTATAATAGGTCCAACTGGGCCTACAGGAAACACTGGCTTTACTGGTTCGACAGGTTTTACTGGGCCTACAGGAATGATTGGCCCCACTGGTGTAACTGGAAGCACGGGTCCGGTAGGTATGACGGGACCAACAGGAGATACTGGTTTCACAGGGCCCACTGGACCAACCGGTTTTACAGGTGACGTTGGAATGACTGGACCAACAGGAGATACTGGTTTCACTGGTCCTACCGGTTTTACAGGTGATATAGGTCCAACAGGAATTCAGGGTGTTACCGGTCCAACAGGAGATATAGGTATGACAGGAAATATAGGACCTACTGGTCCTACTGGCTTTACTGGTGATATTGGGCCAACTGGTGCTACAGGACCGACAGGAGATATAGGATTAACTGGCCCAACAGGCTTCATTGGGCCTACAGGTATTCAAGGTGTTACCGGACCCACAGGAAACACTGGTTTCACCGGACCAACAGGCTTTACGGGCCCAACAGGTATTCAAGGCGTAACAGGGCCCACAGGTTTTACGGGCCCAACAGGGGTAACGGGAAATACCGGACCAACTGGTTTCACTGGTCCAACAGGAGATACTGGTTTTACAGGGCCAACTGGTTTTACACAAGTATTAGCTTTTATGCAAAGCGCTATTGGACCAGTAACATTAGATGGAACTAACACACCAACATCTTCTTCAGCTACTTTATCATTTAGTACTACAGTTACAACCAATAGCTCAATCATGACTGTCACTGGAGGTAATACCATTAATATTCTAACCTCAGGACTCTATGAAATAAAAGCTAATTTAGATACACGTATTAATGCTATAAGTTCAACTCAAACGCTTGTGCTTTCTATTACTACAGATAGTCAGACTGTAAATGAGACTATAGTTATAACTGCAAACGATCAAAGTTTTAATATGATATCCGATTACTACCTAGTGGTTCCAACTACGGCCTCTATAACTATGGTAGTCTCATTGAATCTGGGTGCCATAATTGATTCTTATACTCTAAATTTCGATAACCTCTCTACTAACCTAAGTATAATTAAATGGTTATAAACTTGTATACATATTTATGACGAATTTTAATAGTTATAAGGGTTAAACTAAATGTCTGAACGATTAATTAAAGTATCTGGTTTAATGGATTCGTGCTATGATGCAGCTATAGAAGAGTTCTTGCACAACTTGGTCCTAAAGCATCATGACAAAACTCTAATTAAGAGATTTTCATATATGTATGTCCTAATAGTAGATTCTAAGTCTTCTCTAATAGAATCCATGAATACAACCCAAAGACATGAATTAGAACTTAATAAGTATATAATAGCAGGTTATATAATGCCACATTATATAACTTCATTCAACCCTAAAGTAAAATATATTTATGCTCTGGAAGCTAGAATTCCTGATCTGGAAGTTACTTTAGTTACACTGCTTAAACAAGCTTTAAGCCCTAATGAATTCTTATACATATTGCCCCATAAAGTGGAAGATACTAAACCTTGGATTAAGATATTTAAAGCTATAGAGGGTTATGATATCACAGATATCAAGGAATTAGCTGAAAGCCTAGATATAGATAAAGAAGCTATACAATGGGATAAGTTGTATCACGATTGGCCTTTAAAACCTGGAGATGGGACAAATAGCATTAGAACATTAGTGGAGCAAAAGTTTGGTATGTTTTTGGAGCAGTTAATGCCAAAGCTTAAATCTATAGAAATCATAGATGTTAAACATACTTGTTCTATAATTGTAGAGTTTAGACAAACTTATACTCAAGAAACTTTAAGTGATGTAATATGGGATCAAGATTTAGTGCTCTTATTACAAAACATCAAGAGAATAACTATATCTGGATTTCATGCTAACATCAAACCTGATATCTTTAGAGACATGGAGTGTTCCAAGTGTACTAACTTTTTATGTGATAATGTAACACTTCATTATTTACCTAAACTACCTGAATGTAAGAAGTTAATTTGTCCTAATATAGGATTGAAAGAACTCCCATTACTACCTAAATGCAAGAAGCTCAATTGTTCCGGTAATCCTTTAGGATCACTACCAGAGTTTCCTAAATGCAAGAAGCTCATATACTATACTCCAAGATTTCCATTACCCAGAGTTCTTACAGCTCCACTAATTAGATTTCCACCTGTGGCTTTCATTAAACTAATGGAACTAAGAGCTACTAAAAACATAACCAAGCAGGATATAGAAACCTTGTGCGAAAAGATTAGCTTGTATATCAATCAGCTATTAGAAATCGAGACTTATAAAGTTAAATTATCTTCAGACTATATAGTTTTAGATTCTAAACGCGTAAGAATTAGAGGTCTGGATGAACCCATTCAATGGGATTCCGACATCTTAATCCAAAAGGATTTCAGCATAGTCTTGGAAACTAGTCAAGATAACTTACTAGATGAAGAGTTAGATGCCATTAAAGACTCGGCTCCTAAAATAGGACTTAGAGTTCCATTAGAAATCAATGATACTCAGTGGTATTAATCGAATGTTTTATTGCTATAAGGACATAATAATTATTATGTCCTTATATTTTATTATCTTAGAGGATAATCATGTATCCTCTAAGAATTCTAGTTTAATTGTATGAAACTCCTACAAGATCAAGGATAAGAATGCTTATGAATTCTTTTGGATCAGAACTTCCGCTAAATTAGTTCTAATAATGGACAGCAAAATCTAAGTATTTTGCTTTAGGTAATAAGAATCTTCCTGGATAATGAAAAAGAAGATATCAACCAAGGTTGTTATTTCTGATCCGTAAGCTCTGTAAATAAACAGACTTAAATGGCATACGTCACTGGATTTGTTGATGTAATAGGTCGTAATAAAGAACTAGGTTATATACCTAAATACCAACCTAGAACAGTTGAAGAGTATCTGAATTCAGCTATGCATCTCTTAACTAAAGATATTAACTTGATAGTCTTCATTGAACCAGACCTGGTAGATGTAATCAAGAAGGTTAGATCGGATTTTGGTCTTCTAAGTAAGACCAAAATCATAGCTTTTGAGATTAAGGAATCCTACTACTTTCAATATTTCACTAAGTTAGATATACTCTGGAAGCAAGGTTTAAATCCTTATCCTAATAGTGATATTTCAACCCCTTTATATTTAATAACCCATTGGACTAAGTTTCATTGGATCCAATTAGCTCTAGAAATCATGAAGGGATGGGATTGTAATACATTATGCTGGATAGACTTTGATATATCTCACGATAAGCCTCTTAATATAGATCTCAAACGTTGTCTAGAATTATGCCCTAAAGACCAGATCAAAGCTGCCAGAAACAGGAACGATTATCACGACGATCATCACCTAGCTTATAAAGAACATCATAGTTCCATTATATCTTCCATCATGCTAGGTTCTTCAAACACTTGGCTTGAATTACTTAAAGCTTTCCAAGCTGAAGTAGAATTTAGCATGAAATACTCCTATCCAGTATACGAGGATACTATTCTAACATGGCTAGATATGCAAACTTTAGTTAAATCTCATCTAGTAAGCAGCAAAACTCACATTCATCTATTTAATGATACTTTGTGTGATCTATCCCCTAACATTATCATAGCTGAATCCAAGAGACTAAGAGAATTAGGTTACTTTAAGCAAAGCTATGATATTGTATCACAAATACATGATAATTGGAGTTGTGGCTTGACATCTTTGCCTTTACCATTGCTAATGGAGTTACTTAACGAGATAAGGATATGTGGTAATCAGGAACAGGAGATAGTCCAAAGAGCTATGATACATCTTAAAGCTATAACCCAAAGCTTAGAACAACATACACATTAATTCTTTAACGCTTCTTATACTTTAACAGTCGGCGCTCCACTTCAGCACTTCTTATCTCTTATACTTACTCTATAATATCTAAACCTAGATATTATATCTTTTGTTGAAATCTTGTGTTAAATAAGACTCAATGAAGAAATGTTTCTTCCAATTTCGTGCGTTGTTGGATACGATTGTGTTCCAATTAAGAAATTAAGAGATAAATTCTTAACCTTTGTTTTAGATACTAAGCCAGATCTATATCATGAGTTCGAGATTAAGTTACACTTCTTAGATCTCATAAGTCATGATGCTAAGTTTAACTCTGAAAAGTATAAAACTCAGGAACTGTGTATCCAAGGATTAGAAGAGTTCTGTAAGACGTTATTCCAAGGTAAACAATCTTTAAACTATGATATCAGTGATGATGATTCCTACATTGAGAGACAAGAAGGTAAGCAAATATACAAACATAAATACTTAGCTAAAGTTCTAAGAGAATGTAAGCAAGATACTTATGAAGTATTAGTCGAAAAGTTAACTGAACTCATTCACATGTTCTCAATGGAATTAGGTGATTATTTTACAGTCTTCTGCTATAAGAATAAGAAGAGTTTAGAGAAATGGTTATTGAAGCATATAAGGGTTTTACCTAAAGCAGTCTTAGAACTATACTATGATAAGATCAAGAAAAATAGCATAATATTAGAGCAGTATAAGATAGACCCTGAAGATTTAAACATCAAGTATGTGATAGATTCGGATTTTAACTTCATAGACTTTCTATCTAGAGAACACACTGAAGATTGGAATATAAATTACATGGATTTGGATAATCATGAATATCTAGTTAGTTGGAATAGTAATCATGATTATTCCGAGGAGTTAGAGCTTCGCAACTCTAAGATTGTAGGTTATTTAGATGAAGCCATAGAAGATGTTATAAATGCATGCCATTATGATACTCATATAGAATATATCTTTCAAGATGTTGAATGGCATGAGTATATTCCGATCCGTAAGGAAGTATCAACTCATAAATATCCTTGCGCTATTATGTGTTGTGTGTTCAAGTTTGGTCCCTTCTTTGCTCCTAGAGCTATCCAATTTGTGGATTCTAGTCGTAGTATGTTTATTGGGGACCATATGATAGAAAACGTGATGTTATTTAAGTCCAGTGATTATATTAAGACAGCTTCTAACAAGGATCTCATTAAATGTCCCTTTCTGGGAGCACGAACTTGTTATCGGATAGATACTGATAGAACTAGATATGTTGAAGTTAGATCGGCTAATCTCGGAGGCTTCTTGAATCATAAATTTATTTATACTAATCCTATCTCGGCTAAGAAGTTATGCCTCCAAAATTACAATGGCATTCAGACAGCCCTCAAGAAATATAAAGAATATGGTAGAGCTGTTCCATCACCTACTAACAACTATCTATCTAAAATTCTACATGATTATATCAAGCAATATTGTAGACAGGAATAATATCATATAATGAATGATATTAATTATAATTTTCTCTTAAAAACTTATGGATCGTTTAATTTTCTCCAAATCTCTTTCTTATGTACCATTAGCCAACTTACTAGATTCGGGTTCCGATCTAGCAACTGTGAATAGATCTCTCAAAGCTAGAGAATATTATATTAAAAGAGTTGAAGCTACAGATCCCATCACTTACTTATGGTTAACACATGAAGGATCTCCTCTCTTTCGCTATACTATAGCTGCTAATGAATATATTAAGAAAATAGAGGCTTTTTATCTTAATACTGAAGCTAATGTAGCCTCAACATACTATGATATGGATGATTATTCTTATAACATGGAATCCAGAACCTATGAAGATTTCGCAGGTAACATTGTATCTATCAATGGATATGGTGTTATGGAATATGAGCATGGGTATCCTATTGTAACTGACACTGATGAAACTGGTTTAGTTGAAGGTAAATGGACCATTGACGGTACTCTACTTGAAAAGCTCTTAGAAACTGGAGACATAGACCTAAGACTTCCTAACAAGATAGTTAATCCTATAGGCATCCATTATGATAACTTCAAGTATTTAGAGCTAGAATCTAAGATTACAACTAATGATGATCCTCTAGTTATGGAACCTGATATAGCATTACATCTCAACGTTTTAGCATCTAAAGGCTATTGGACTTGGGGATCTAGAAACCTACTCAAGGAGAAAGCTAAGATAACAGTCATGGATGATGTGGGAAAACGTTACACTGAAGTTCAAGAGATCATAGAAAAGCAAGAACTTAAAATAGGAGAGTCCATCATAACAAACGATGGTAAAGTTATTAAGTTAGATGCCTCTGATCTAGTGGTCTCAACACTTATCAAACTAGGATATCTAAGACAATAAGTGATGACATATGAGATAAAATATTACATTACGATATGTAATATTTTAAAATGGAAGCCAAGAAGCTCAAGTAATCTCATACCAAATATTACTGTACTATATCTAAATGTGCGAATCTAGGTCATAATCCTGTGTTTCGTTCAAGTTACAAAAGTGTATGCTGTGATACCCATGTATGTCTTAAAGAGTTAAAGGATAGATTGCAAAAATATCATTATCATGGTACCATACCTAAGGAACAATACATAGAAGAAGTAATAAATATTAGATTTCAGTGATCTATCTCTTAACTATGATTGTTGTAGTTTATTTCTGTATGTGACTTTGGATCCAGAAAGACTAGTTAAGGATAAATACGATTATGTTCTAATGACTATAGAAGAATACGATGAACTATGGCAAGAACAATGATAACATAGTTATGAGAATAGGAATAACATGATGTTTGTATCATGTTATTTTTAACTACTTAATAAGATAACTCATTTGGTTTGTAAAATATGTAATTTTTTATTCATATACATTCATTGTCCGAAAAACTATAGATATCTTGTTCCATTAAAATGAGATCTATAACGGATTTAATCGTCATCATAACTTTCCTTGTTGCCTCCATGATATTCAAGTTAGCTACTTATATACCAGGTATTGTTATTTTAGCTAATAACAATGTATGTTACAGTATAGCTTGGAATATAGTTCAGGCATCGCTTTTTGGTTCTAATGCTTTCTTAACTGGAGCTTATCTACTATATCTATGTATCATTCCAGAAGATATGTATAAGAGTTATTACGTGAGCAAGATTTTAGCTTTAATTGGAGTTCCTTCAATTATCTTTGATGCTATTATCGCAGCTCTAGCAATTCCAGGATGTATATATAATATTCCTGGTCTTACTTTAGCTTCTTATATCGGTGGAGCTGTAGTTTCCTCAGCTTCCTTACTTTATCATGTTACTGTAGGAACCTATTCCATCTTTCGTTGGTCTAGAGGCTTATAATAAGAAAGTTGTAATATCTCATGATGAGATATTACACTAAATTTGTCATCTATCTTTCCTTCCTAAATAATTAGTTGGAAGAAAGGGTAGAGATATAAATAACAGGATAAATTTATCCTGTTATTGCTTAACTTTAATCTAATAACCCATAATTAGATGGTAAGGAGATTATGAGAGCTAAATGATATCGATAAAGATCAGATGAGCATTGATTTTTAATATCCATACAAACATACTAAAATGTATAATCCTAGTTTTGTCTTATATAAGAGATTTATCCAGAATTATGATCCTGCTAAAGCTAGAGCCTCTATGATTCAGAGCGGCTTCACCTTGAATTGGAAATAAAACTTGCAAACTATAACATAATAAATACATTATGTTATATATCACAGCACCCATAACATTAAGTTCTGCTGGTCCTAAAAACTCTTCGAGAGGTATTCTCCGGGATGTTATATAACAGTTTTTTATTTTAGTATTTGATTATATTGGGTTTCATCTTCCAGTATAGGAACTCATCATGTTTTTCTAAGATTTAGGTTGTATTCAGAAATCTATACATGACGGGATTAGATAAATATTCATTACTTGGTGATAAGAATGCTTTCATTAAATGTTCCCAAATCTGGTCCAATGACTTGTAATCTATCCTGATCATGACATAACCTAGTTGCTTACCGGTAGTATGTTTAAGGATATCTACTTGTCTATTCTCTTCAAACGAATTAGGCATTTTGTGGAAATAATCTGCATATTCGAAGTGTTGTTTTCCGTCATATTCAATGAGAAAGTATCGATTGTTATAGAAGGCATAAAAGTCATATTTCTTCCTAGGTAATTCTGGGATGGTATATTGCTCTTCGAAGGGTATCTGATTATGAATTAGAAAGGTTCTTACCATTAATTCTCCTTTGGACATGTTACATGTAGGACACCAACGATTATTTCCAATATTTGTCGAAGTAGTATACCATCGATGGCCTTTCTCACATTGCACGAGAACTTTAGTTGTACTGTTAACATATTCACTCAACGCTATGCCACCTCTTTCATGTATAATATTATAGAATTTATCTCTCGCTTGTTCAGGAGTTACACCGCTGCATTCAGGACACCAAGTTCCAATTTTAATACAACTTGGTGTTGTTTCCCATTGGTGTCCCTTGTTACATTGTATTAGAACTTTAGTTCTATTATTAGTATAATCATTTAACGCTATACCACCTTTTTCGTTTAAGATTCGATAGAATGTTTCTCTTCCTTGACCGCAAGAAGTACCACCACATTTAGGACACCATCTTCTAGTTTTCACATTACGAGGCGTAGTTTCCCACTGATGGCCTTCGCCACATTGAATTAACACTTTGGACGTAGTGTTAATGTAGGTTCCTAATACTATGCCATCTTTCTCATCTACAATTCTATAAAAATCTTCTCTGGCTTGTATAGGACAACGTCCCGAACATTTTAAACACCAACTACCCTTCTTGATACTATGAGGTTCAGCCTCCCATGTATGGCCCTTATCGCATTGAATTAAAATTTTAGTTTCATTGTTAACATATGTACCGACTATTAATCCTCTTTTGTTTGCAACAACATTACAAAAGTTATTATATGCTATTAACGATTGTCCTGTCAATACCATATTTGCACTCAACATCTTGTTTTGTGACAAAACAAACATGTTTGCGATTAGAATTTCATTTTACAAAATAAGCAGGAATAGGATACTCCAAACACATAGATTACATAATTCATGTAAAATAAAAATTATCATACAACATATATGTTGTATGATATTAAGACATGGAATTTACAAATATACACATAAAAATAATTATTCGTATATTACTCTCTATAATAATTATTTTAAGAATCTGTCATACTGTTCTTGATTTTCGAAAGTGACATAGGAACCTTCCATTCCTGAGTCATGGTGCATTAAATAGTGACAATGCAGGACATATGAGGCCCACAACACCTTGGGATTTAATGCACCTTGATCGGAAGCATAGTTAGCAAACTTTAAGTAAAAACTAATAGTTTGTTGAGATGGAATGCCATAAATATCTCTAGAATATAGATAAGGGAGATAATCTTCTTTCTTGGAAACTAATCCTTTAGATATATTGCAATCGTGCACATCAACAAAACCTGAAGTTAAATGGAAGTGAAGTGGATGAGTATCTTGATTATCCATGTTATGATAGATCCATTTCTCAGAACTATTCTTGATGACTGAGAAGTTTTGTAAGCTGTCAGCTTGGAAGCCATCAATGAAGCCAAGATATGTGCTAGTCGGATTGATAATTAGTTGGGCTTGACCATCAGGAGTTATTATTTGAGTGTTAGGATCAGTAGTAGCATAAGCCGGATACATGTAATCGATGTTGGCATTATAATTATTAGGGAACATGGTATCAGGTATTGGTGTAGTCGTCATAGTTCCCATAGGTTTACCGAAGAATTGTAACAACTGCCATTTGCCCAAGAATCTTACATAATAAGGAGAGCTATTATTAGTCTTCATCATTAATGACTTAACGTAGAAGGTTTCAGGTCTCAGATGTTCAAACTTGAAAGGATAGAAGGTCCAATCATAACTCAAGATAGTACTTAATAATACAGAAGTTCCTGATATATTAACCAAGGTATTAGCAAAGGTAGTGTTAATTAGAGCCTTGAGTTGATTCACATTCATTGGAACGTCATTGCTAGGGAATACGATAGTAACTGAACCAATAGGTACCGCCACATCCCCATATCCAATTGCTGTATTGAAGATCTGGATAGTTAAAGTGTCATTAGCTATCATATCGGTATTAATATAGGTTGGATTGCTTGGGAAGATAGTAAATAAAGATGTAGGTAAATTACTTGGCTGATAGTTATTAGGATTTAAATTATATTGCTGAATGGCATAATCTAAATCTAATTCATCTGAATTCCAGAGATCAATCATGACTCTATTCTGATCCATAACTAGTTCTGTAGATCCATTGGGGTCATTAACACTTTGTGTGTAATTTGCTTTGTTTTTCGAAGCAAATCCTCCAGGAACATTACTATTCTCTCCATCATCAGCTATGAATAATAGATTTCTCTCAGCGGTGGTCTTAAAATTAGGTAAGTTGTAGAAGTACTTAGGGTTCAACAAATCCACATAGTTGAATAATGGATCGTATTCGAACAAAGGTTTATTAATTATCTCCTTATATTTAGGGTAGTTATCACCGAATACCACCTTCCTAATCTTCTCAATGACCTTAGATTGGGAAATGGTTTTATTCTTGTGGCAAGCCGACTTATCATATTTGACTTTCAAGAACTTCTTAATGGTAAAGTGCTTAGGTTTGAATTGGTTGCCATTCAAAAGCTCTACACTCTGTTGAGGAATCAAGCTGACCGGAGGATAAGTCAAAGGATTAGGATTACCTTGAGGGTTTATACCATGTGGATCTGGAATTGGAGTTGGATTAGGGGTTGGATTCTTTTGGTTAATATCTGGGGCGGTAGCTATCAAAGTGTTATGATCGCTTAATTCTATATCGAAGACTTCAGTCAAATCAAAGTTGTAGAAGAAAATATGGGCAATTCCATCTTCAAAATCATTCAAGTCAAACATTAAAGATGCTCTATTAGCAGGTGCTATAGCTGTCATCTTTAATGGAGTAGGATTCATCAGACCAGATCCAGTCTGAATAGTATAGAAGCAATGAGCTTTATCATGCTTATCACAAACACCAACATACAAAGTTCTAAATGAAGTAGTGGTATTCAAGATATCCACCTTCATTAAGTTACGAGTGCTAGTATGTTTGAGATTCGTAACGTATTTAACTCTATCTGTGATGTTACGAATCTCTTCACTACCGGTAACGTTCTGAATTCGAGACAAAGTCTCTCTTTCATCACTATCGTTACTGTACCAATCGACACATGATTGTCCATTAATCATACCAAAGCATGATCTACCAGTATCCGTATATACACCAACATCGGTTAAAGTACCATCCGAATTTAAATCTAAGTCTTGATAGGCTAACATTAACCTATTGTCGGAATACTTGAAATATTTCTCCATGAACTTGGATTCTTCATCAACTACATCTACAAAGCCAAACAAGCCTCTCATTAATAGAGGAGCAGTTCTAAACATTGGATGAATATGTACAAAGAGCAAAGAACTATTATTAGTTATCTTGGGAAAGTTGATGTCTAAAGTGTTACCTATTTGAGTGTCTTGACCGAATTCAACTCGTCCCACTGCACCATCTATATCTCCAGTAGTATTCAAACCATGCCAATGGAGATTGAAACTAAAACCAGTGTTATTCTCAAAGGTTACATGAGCTTTAGATCCTCTCTTGAAACGAATAGGACCGATACCAAAGTCTAAATCCGAGATTAATTTACCATTGTTGTAGGATACGGCTCCAAAGATGGGATCGTTGATAGGATCCGTACCGCTGAGAGCTGCATCTGGAGCAAATCGATGAGTATCGGTCTTGAGTTGGATTATACCATGATTCTTGCTATTGGTTAGATCAAGTAAAGGAGGTTGAAGCAATCGCATTTCTTAGACTAAAATATAATATCTTCAAGCGAAGATATTATAGATAACTTATACATATGAAGAAAAATATATTTTATTTTTCTCCAAACATGTCACATACAACTATTGTATTAGATTTAGCTTTAGGCTCTGACTTCTTGAAGTTTAAGCTTAGAAGACAAGGAACAAGAACTAGTTAACATAATCAAGAAGGATGACGTCTTAAAGCTACAAGTTAAAGGTTGGACTACTTTGATAGATTTACTACCACAGTTTGAGTTCCTTCAAAGCTTATTCATTATTCATGACACAAAGCACAGAGAATTAGATCTGAGCAAAGTTACACTATTTAGATGCAAGAGATTTGAGTGTCGTATGGATGAAATTAAGTTACCTGTATGTGAAGGGTTGATATGTTATCGCTGTAACATAAAAGTTTTGTCACAACTTCCAGCATGTACTCATCTTGATTGTTCCTTTAACATGCTCTTCAAGCTTCCAGATTTACCTAAGATTCAACATCTAGATATCTCCCATAATGAGATTTCTAAGTTAAATAACATACCTCATTGTACATATCTTAATTGTGAAGCTAATCGACTTACACATTTACCTAAAGTTAAGTTTGGAGCTCACAAAAGCTTCAAGTATAATGAACTAAAATCTCAAAGAGTTAAGAAATTTATCGAGATGAATGCATAGTAAATCCAATATGCAATTATATCTTAGATCCTTGGATTGCCAGAACTAGTAATAGAAAATAAATCATTCCACAAAATAATTATAATGCCATTTACGAATGCTGAAGTGTAGCGCTGAGTATTCAATGGCATTATATGAAATAATAAATTATAACATATAACATTCAAATGTCACAAACCAACGTACCAGAGAATGAAATTCATCGCTTCGTCTTATCTCACACTAATGTATGTAAAGAAATTCGTAACACATTAGTTAGAACCTTCAATGCTAATCCAGAATCTAACCATAACGTATTCATTGATCTGCAGATTCTGGACAAATGTCCAATTCAAGCTCAACTATATAATTGTATCCAACAAAATATAATCTATAATACTATTAAAAGTGAAACATATAGATGCTTTTCTATTGGAGGTTCTCATCGCTTCAATCGTGTTACTGATATAAATGTGTTATTAGTTGCATATAGTCAAGAAGCTTATGAAAAAGAAAGATTAATGGAAAAATTTAGGAGAACTGGAGAGTTGGATATATCCTATTAAATATTCACCTTATATATCTATAATACGAAGATTGCTTCGTATTATATATTCTTAAATTTATGGCTTGAAACCTCCAGGTATTTCCAATCCGGCTATTGTTTCAGCATTTGGATTGAATTTCTTATCCATAACACTTCTTAGGTCTACTTCAGACACATTATTATAATATCGTTTAAGGTATGCAATATAGAGATCTACATCTTGAAGTTTAATAGCTGTTCGAGTTAAAACGTTAAATGGATAACCTACTAACGCATAGCCATCTTTGTTATTAGGATGTGGAGTAACATTCATGATACGATTGAGATTACTGGAATTAAAATAGGCTTCATCTACCCTAAGAATAGCTTTCCTAACTCCTCTATCTAGAGCATAAGCCCCATTAATGATTTTGATGAAATGATCTTGCTTACCATGCAGACCTAGGTCATCCAGCACTAATCCAAATATGGAAGCCCCGAAAAAGATAGCTAAAGTTAAAGCTATCTCAACCAATTCATTATAGTATGAATTGCCTATCACTAAATCTATCATATCAATATCATAACCAGTTTTAATGGCTATCTCCCTAAATGTAGAATTATCTTTTTCCTGTTGATGGAATACATGGAGTTGTTTAAAGTCCACTAAAGTCTTAATAGCCATTATTCTAGATTCTTTGGTATTAATTTCAGCTCTCCAATATAGCATATCTATTGAATCCAGAGATCTTGTATCGATGGGCGTCTGACTGTTCCAGATGAATTCTATAACTTCATACAAATCTACCATACTATAGCCAGATTGTCTTGATATAATTCTGAGCGGAGCATGTCGAAGTTTTGGATATTTAAGGAGATAATCCAAGATGGTTCTAAACTTAATAGTTAAGGGCTTAGACCTAGTGGTGGTTGAAACTTGACTTAAAGCATATAAATCTTCTGGTTTCAAGAACTCTTCGATTCCTGAACCATACATATCCTCTAGTAAAAACTTTGCATTCATGATTTTATAAAGAAAGATTGTTTTGTATTATGAAATACTCCCATTGATAACAACATATTATACTACTACAGTAGTATAATATTTTTTACATTAATTTAACATCTCTTTATACTAAATTTCATGATATGTCTTATAGGTTATTATAATTTTAGAATAGTTTATAATAACCTACGCGATTCATTAAACATGCAAATAATACTTCTCAAGTGTAACATATAATATCTCATTGCGAGATATTATAGCTTTATTTTAGTACTCTTCCCAACCATACTCTTCTTCATATTCCGGTTCCATTTCCTGCTCTGCTGCCTCTTCAGCTCCGGCTATCTCTGCTTTCATTCTTTCTCTCTTAATTTCTACGGCTAGAGCTCTTGAATGAACATAATGATCTTGTACTATAAGGACATATCGTAGTAGATCATTAAGAGCTCCTTCTTTGGTCTTTTTAACTGTAATATACTGCGACACATACTGATCTAGAAGAGCTGGACGTTGCTTAATTTCTGGCTCCGAGATTCCACTATTATGCATAACAATAGCAGCCGTTAGTAGCTGAGGGTTATGGAACGCTAATCGAGGGAATTTACTAGCATCAGTGATGACATTTCTTTTAACGTCATCACTGATATCTCTATATTGTTTGAGATATTTAGACATATCGATTAGAACTTTCTTCTTTCTGGGACCCATATGCTCTAGAACTATAGTATCATACACATTCTCAGACATTTCTTATGGAAATTTAATAAGGATAAAATATTTATTATCCACAACAGTTACCCTTAAAGAAGTGAGTATCATATCATAAGGAAAGGTATGATACTCTCGATCTATTAGGACCTTGCATAAGACTTGATGTCCTTGTTTAATGACTTTCATGGGATACCAAACATCAAACTTAGGATGATTAGTTTCTATGGAGTCTTCATTCATGTAAGCTTCATAGATTAGATGGAATAGTTGCTCACGGAAAGAAATAGTGTTAACGTTTGATGTTTGTCTCATTTAAGTTTAACAATAGTAAGACCGTTACCTTTAGCCCCTAAACCTGGACCAAATGGAGGTTCAAAAGAATCATAGCATGGCAGACCTTCACTTCCAACAAAGAAATAGGCTTCAGGTCCTTCAGTCACGTTAAACATGTTAAAGATATCAACTACAAATTGTAAAGTATCCCCAACTGCAATATCATAGATTCCAGTAATAGCTCCAGTTCCAATACTAATGGTTGATGGATCTATAGGACCCTCAGGAGTAAAAGCTGGCATTGATGACATTTGAGATCCGTTTAAAGGGGCTTTTTGCTCTCCAGCAGAAGCTCCTATAAGCCAAGTTATAGGATTAAGTGGATAGTTATTTCCAGAATCCATGACTATAGGTCTGATACTACCAGAGATGACATAATGGATTAAATAGGTTCCAGCTACTTGACAGTATAAAGTTCCAATGTCTGGTGTAGTGTTATCGGCTGGGTGGCTTACAAAACCATCAGGATCTTGATCATAAAAGATAGGGAATCTATAGCAGTTAGATGCGTTTAAACCAGTCCCGATCAACAGATCTGGAGATGGATACGGAACTGGAGAGCCCTTGAATAACACGTTACCTACACTTCCGTTGAAAATGGTAGCTCCTCTATCTGGACCTAAGACGGTGGATCCATCAGCGGCATTAGCTACAACATTAATTTGCTTACAGCAACTCATTTAAAGATAATGAAAAATAAATAAACTATGAGTATAGTATCCTTAATTTATCTTTCTATTGCAGATCTTAAGGAGTGCCTGAACTAATGCATAGTAGCTAGAAAGATAATATAAAAAATTATAGGATCCTCTGATCCTATAATTGCATATGACTTATTCAGACTTCAAGTTAACTATTTGCTCTGCGATAAAATATCATTTCATAGTTAAATGTTGAAATATTATACTGTAGAAGATTATACATCAGAGTATGTTCCCATGGTAGAAGAAGATGAAGAACTCATAGCTAACTTTGATAAGGAGACCGAAGCACAACCTAGTTCCACCTTAGAAGAGGGACCTAAATCTTTAGAGACATCCTATAAGGGCATCGCCGTTGTGTTAGGTGGAACTGCTTTAGCTTTTGCCATTGGAGGACCTGTAGGTCTTTTAGTTTCAGCTAAGATGGGTGCCGTAGCTTCCATAGGAGGTTTCATTCTAGGTTGCTTTGGTACTGACTACATTGATAGAGTAAGAACCTAAAAATTACAAGAAATAAGAAGCATAACTTCTTATTTCTTCATTGTTTATTACTGCAACGGAAAGACATCTTTCTCTGTGATATTCATTAAGACTGAAAGTAAACGATATAGATCTATATAGCCTCCATGTTTATGTAGCATTCCAACTGTTAAAGCTGAATCAGTGATGTTAGAGTATATAACTAATTCATTCTCCAACACAATGAATTTGTGCTTCACAGCTAACTCATAGATCTTATTCCTCTCACCAACTTGAAGCACAGGATCTAAGATATCATTAAGCCCTATTAATTTTCTAGCATAAGTATATGTAGCTACTAGCGCTGAATAAACAGCCTTAACGTTAGCATCTTCATCTCTGAAGGACCATAAACATAAATTTACGGTGCTAGAGTCACATAAGAACTTAACTTCGGAGATTAAACCTCTAACGTTATAAGTTGTTATGGCTTTGGTAATCCATTGCTCTGAAGCCATAACAATTTTATCCTCTGATTTCCTTAGAACTGGAGAGTCTATAATATCTAAACCCAAACGTCTGGAGAGCTCTGAGAACCAATACTGCTTGATCACTCTGGCATTTATTTCATCCTTAAAGCTCCTCATTTAGGATAAAAATCTTTATTGTTCGTAACACATCATTCAATTAACATTTCATATTCTATACGCTATCTACAAGATCTCTATTATGTGACAATCTATGAACCATAGTTTCATAAGATAGAGAAGTTTTAAATACATGATCCCAGATACTTGTATAGAAGCCATAGTTGGCTCCGAAAAAGTTGTGATGCACAATGTGTGTTTTGCTTCCAGTTAACAAGCCTAAAGTTAAAGGTTCTGAGAAATCATGGTAGCCGCAGTGTTCCATTATTCCATGGACGTTTATCATAAAGTATGATAAATTAGCAGTTAAAGGATGAATGTATAAGCCTATAGAAGTTAAGACTACTGGAACCATAAAGAATACAATCATAGAAGTATAAAATTCGATTGGATGTGTACACATGGCATTAATAGCTACGGAATCATGATTAGCATGATGTACACTATGTATAAATTTATATAAGATACCATAATGGAATAATCTATGGATCCAATACATAATGAAATCTATAACTATGATAACTACTAACAGTTGAAACACGAAAGCTAGAAGAGATGGAGCTTCCAAAGGCCAGTTGGTTCTATCGGGTTTCATATCAATAATAGTGCTAGAACCCAGAATAGTAAACCATAGAAACACTGTATTGTAGAAGGCAAACCTGAAGAAGTTCTTATATTTAAATCTAGAGTGATCCGACTTATTACTTACTGGAACTTTAAGTCTATATTGTGACATAAAGCTAGAATCCATGAGCCAGAAGATAGAACTCAAGGTAAAGGTTTGAAAGGTAGTTACTATCAGTTGAAATAAAGGAGTGCTCAAGAATTCATACTCTAAATATAAAGACCATAAATAATGTAGCATTTAGAATTGATACAATTGTATGAATCGTATCAATTACATATCCTTTATAGAAATGAGTTTTTTACCTCCAGAATTGTCCCTAGAGGTTGGAGAATATGTCATAATACCTCGCAATAGATTAGAACCTAACGTCTTAAATCTAAGAGATCAAGACATAGTTCAAAGGATTCAGTACTATGAGCCTAGCTTTGACCCCAATAAATGGAAACAAGGACTTCGGGCCAGGAATGCTCTAGAATCTAATGTTCAAACTAAAGGTGGAAAGCTCTACTATTACATGTTAGATTTTAATGCTAACTCTAGATATCCTTTAGTGATACAATACCATAGTATCACTCATTCATACTATAGGAAGAGACCTGATCCGCAACAAAGGATAATCCAAAATCAAGTTTACGATACGGTAAGGGAGATTCTAGAGATAGAAGAATATCCTACGGCTGGATGGAAGATCAAAAATGGACGTTTAACTCTTTTCATCTTCTTAGATCCAAACACTGTAGGTGAAGAAGAATTCATGATTGAAACTATTAGACATTCACCTTGGCATACTTCCGATAAAATACTTTATGGTCCTAGTACAGTCAATGAGAGATTAGCTTATTACAATGAAATCTTGATGTTACCCGATACCTTAGAGGCTTACCTGTTCATGGTTGCTTCTAGATGGAGGGATAGAATGCTAGCTAAAAAGCAAGAACTATATCCCTTAATCCGGATCTTATCCCGCTTTGATGGATTTAGCATCCGTAAGAGTACATATTCCTTAGAGTTTGGAAATGCAAATGAAAAAGCAATGCTAGATAATCTCAAGGAATTAATACCTAAACGCTTTGAAATACGTAGTATAACTAGATCTTATCTCGAGCCGGAAAGCTATGAGGCCGTAGAACAACTCTTTGATGCAATAGATCATGTAGTTCAATTGATTTGGCCATATAGATATAATCATTATCTTCCTATTCTATAAATGTTGATTTCCATGGATGAAGTTATGGCCATGCTTAGCATGCTGAATGTTCAAGTCACAGGTATCCTTCATGTTGGAGCTCATAGGTGTGAGGAAGCCTCTAGATATCAACAATATGGTATAAATAATGTACTTTGGATAGAAGGTAACCCGGCATTGGCTGAAGCTGCAAAACAACAAGGCTTCAACGTTATCAATGCCGTCATCTCAGATGTGGAGGAGGAAGTAATCTTTAACGTAGCAAGTAATGGAGAGTCTAGTTCTATTCTGGAACTCAACAAACATAAAGATTTCTATCCTGATATTGTATATGTAGATAAATTTAAGGCCACAGCTACTCGTTTAGATAGACTCATCCATCCTAATCACACATTTAACTTCTGGAATTTAGATATTCAAGGTGTAGAGCTTAAGGCACTCAAGAGTGCTGGAATCTTACTTGATAAAGTTGATGCTATCTATACTGAAGTTAATGTTCTAGAATTATACTCTGGCTGTGACAGATTATATGACATGGATTTCTACTTGAAAGAGCATGGTTTCATTCGTTTAACAACTAGCATTGTAGGAAGCGGATGGGGTGATGCGTTATATGTTAAACTTAAATAAAAAGTTAAAATATCTCGAAGAAGAGATATTATATTTCAACTAAGGATATTCCTGAATTTCTATCTACACATTTCAACGAGTGATTTTTCATGAACTTCATAGGTTGGCGCAGGAACTTGTTCCTGCTCCGAAGGAAGGCTGAAGCCTTCCGTCTATATAATTTTTTCATGATTCCTTGGGGTTTTATATAAAACCCCAAGGAGTCTGAATCTATAAGCTTTATGTCACGAAGATCATGAAATTTAAACATAGATTGTTACAAATAACAGGTTATTATAACACTACTGTAGTGTTATAATATTGTCTAACACGTTTTAACACCTTGAACGAGATGACTTAGTCATCTCTTCGGAGGAAGGCTAAAGCCTTCCGCCAACGAGTGCTTTAGCACGAGATCGGAGCAATAGCGAAGCGTGAAGAGCGATTATACATTGATTTTCATGAAGTTTGTGACATAAAGCCTATAGATTTTAGGAAAAATTATATAGAACTTCATGAAAAGATTGCTTGAAAGGTCCAAAAATCTTTTAGCTATCATATAGAAGTTATAATGCTATAAAACATAGCATTATATAATAAGACTTGTAATTTAGTTATTTAAGAATGTAGAATTAGGAGGTTTAAATCCTATAGGTGTTTTAGGTAAGAACTGTATGATCTTTTCTTCAACTAAAGATTCCACTTCGCCCTTCAAAGCATATATAAAACCTTCAGGATATACTTTCATGGAATCTAATATCTCAACCACTCTATCAGAGAGTTTATTAGCAAAGTAATGTTGAGTGGATATAGCATCTTTAATAACAATCGACATAGCATGATTGAGACGACAATCGCCATCATAAGGGTCAACTAAAATAGGAGTTCTAGGTATGGAACCTGAACCTGGAATGTAATAACCTATTATATGACCTAAGTGAATTTCACGGAGCATGGAGTTGAAGAACTCTACATCTAAGGACTCATCACCTAAAAATAGAAAAGTATATATACTATATAATGGATCTATTTTGGCTCTAATGAGATTCTTGAGGGAGAACTTAACACCAGAGGTGAAAGCCAGATCAGGATTTAAATACAAATCTACAAAACCGTAATAACTAGTTAGATCCTCTAGTGAAACCATTGCTCCAGTGCTGAGATTGGAGTTAGATGTCATATAAGTTAGAATCAACTTGTTAATGAACAGTAATAATTGCTCCTGATTCTCTACATCTACTATAAATTTCTTGGTATCCTGGAACGTTTCAAGCTTAGTAGTAGGAATTAGAGTTTCCATCACATTAACCGGTAACAAGACTTTTGTATCATTGATTTGATATTCTTCCACCATCCATAGTTTAGAGCCTATGATTAAATCATCTAATTCTAACATTTGAAGTCCAAAGACCTAAACTTACAACATCAATTGGAAATGCAAACTAATCCTATCACTGATTATCGCCAAAAGCTTACAGTTCTTCAAGGAGAACTTCTAACACATGCTGGAATCACTAGAACTCCATTTAAGGCCATAGTTACCGGTCCTTCACTTGAAGCTTGTACCAAACTGGCCTTTTACATTGCTGGCATCCTGAAGGAAGTTGGAGCTATACAAGGTGTTACAGCTAACGGTATCAATGTTCCTGAACGTTTAGTAGGAAATGGCCTAGGAATTGTTTATAATGATAACAACGGATGTAATGAAGACTATATTCTATACTTAGATCCAGGATATCGTTATGTAGCTGAAGAAACCATCTATAAAGCTAAATATGTATTTATAGCTCCTACCACAGTTGGAACTAGTATTAAAGAAATTCATGTGAGGTATTTATATCTTCAATACTCTAACGAAGAAGATGTGAAAAACCTATTCCGTCCCTTATCTTCAGAGCAATATATCATAACAGAACAACTTAAAGTTGCAACGTATACTATGCATGAACTCTAACAAATAATATAATATCTCCATGGAGATATTATACGACACATTAAAGATTAGATTTTTCTATAAGACTTTTCATGATTTCTTTAGCTCTTATAGTATAGAATTTAAGGCTTTCATTTGGTATTTCTAGTTCAACATCAATGTTTAAACCTAAAACTACAGCACTGAAATTCTCTCTAGTTACTTGATTATTCTCTAATAATCCTAGAGCTGTTTCAAAGTTGTAAGGATCTTCAGTAACTATATCGGATATAGGATCTAACACACTTATCCCAAGACCATGCAATCTTCTTTCAGCTACATACATAATATTAGTGGTCATGAACTCTGGATCTTCAGGTTCGTTGATGTAAAATCCTACCTCATCATAACCCATGAACTTAGGATTAAATAAATATAAAAAGTCCTCCAAGTCTTCCATGGTAGAAGATCCTTGATATAAACTTGCTACATTATAGAACTCTTTTAACATATCTTGTATATTACCTCTATATGATTCAGTGCTTCCGGTTATGTCGGCTACAGAATCGAACTTTTGATTAAATACTTCTTTAAGTTGTTTCTCTGCTTTAATGGCATTAGAGGTAGTTATGGCTCCGTAAATCTCTAAACCTATACTACCATCATATTGCAGTAATCTCTTGAGTCCTTGTTTAGAAGTCATACCTATTTTGTAGATGGATTCTTTAAGGCGTACATGTTCTCTTCGTCTTATAATATAAATGTACTCCATTTGGGTTGAAAGCAAAAAGCTAAAGAAAAATTATAACATGAAGACTATCCTTCATGTTATATAAAACTATTTTATTCTTTAAGGGTTCCATCAAAGTTAATGAACTGTTTGGGTAATGTTGGATCCGAAATTAAGTTATAGGAACATTCTATGCTACAATCTTGAGGTGTCATAGGAAGTTTTGTGAGATAATTAGAGCTACAGATGACATATTTAGAAGCATTCAAGGGTGGTAACTCTTTAATTAAGTTATTATTACAGATGACAGATGTACACTTAGGTAACGCTACTATTTCAGTGATCTGATTGACGGCACAGTTCAGCTCTAAGCACTCAGGTAATGCTTCAATTTTGATGATTTTGTTATGAATGCAATTAAACTTCTTACACTCAGGGAGTGTTGAAATATGTTCTATTAAATTATAAGAACAATCTATCTCTTCTACTTTGAGAAGCTCTGGTAACTCTCTTATGATATTTCTGGAACATAAGATTTTTTGACATCTAGGAAGTTGAGGTAGAATCTCTATTCCAGCTCCAGGACATATAAACTCTAAACACCATCTAAGACATACATGTTTGAAGAAATCTTTGTTTACTTTAAATCCTATTCCTGAACCATTGATCTCTATAACTTTTAAGTTTCTAAAACTATCCAAGTTAAAAGCACTAGAACTCAAAGAGTTGAGGATTTTAACATTCATGTAGGATCTATGTTTAGGATATAAGAGATGTTGATCCATTTGAACGAAAAGTGTTCTAAGTTTCTGTATCTTGCTGATTTTAGTACGTAGTTGATCCTTTAAACCGTATGTTTCTGGATGCATAT
>Ga0306924_10000982_pt1 | contig 25342 bp, 20 predicted proteins | sample sta12Can44000111_FD_203756 | JGI IMG/M metagenome (GOLD analysis project Ga0306924, IMG submission 203756) | Lab enrichment of tropical soil microbial communities from Luquillo Experimental Forest, Puerto Rico - statanox.12C.anox.44.000.111 (v2)... | ecosystem: Environmental > Terrestrial >... | reverse complement strand
CCACCCAGATCCAGGGGCTTTCGCGTTTCATGCTGAACGCCAGGAAAATCCGCACGATACCGGAAGCGACCAGCGAGGCGCCCAACAGCAGCGTGAGTATCGCGGCGGCGAACAGGGGATTCTCGAACGTCACGAAGCCCGCGACGATGTAGAGCAGGCCGAGCAAGGCCCAGAAGAGAAACTTGCCCCAACTCTTGATCTGGAAGGCGCTGATGACTTCTGCAACGCCCGCGATGATCATCATGATGCCGACCATGAACACGCTCGCTACCGTCGCCAGCACGATGCTGCCGAGCGCTATGAATCCGGTCACCACATAGACAACGCCGAGTGCGACGATCCAGCCCCACTTGGCGCGCAGCGGTGCAATATCCGAACCAATCGAAAGGGTGTCAGAGACGTTTGTCATGATGGCGCTCCCCTGTCCGAGATGACTGCATGCTTATAACATGAAAGCGCCGCGGTAAGAGGTAATCCTGACTGTTCCCGCGCAGACGACCGGGTTGTCATGAGCCGGAAGGCCGGGCAAGGTCGCTAGTCTGGATGCGAATGTCAGAACCTGGACATTGGCCACGGTAAACCGGCGAGCGGCGGGAGGTGTCATGAATAGTTTCATCGGCAAGACAGTCGTCATCACCGGCGGCGGCGGCGGCATTGGAGGCTCAACCTGCCGCCGCTTTGCGCGCGAAGGCGCACAGGTTGCCGTGCTCGATGTGAACATCGAGGCCGCGGAAAAGGTCGCCTCCTCCATCAAAAGCGATGGCGGCAATGGGCAGGCGTTCCGTTGCGACATCACCGACAGAAGTAGCGTCGACGCGGCCGTCGCCGCGGTGGAATCCCGGCTCGGGCCCATCGACATACTGGTGAACAACGCCGGCTGGGATGTCTTCCGTCCGTTCACCAGGACCGAGCCGGCGCAATGGGACAGGCTGATCGCCATCAACCTCGTCGGTGCGCTGCATATGCATCATGCGGTGCTGCCCGGCATGGTGGCGCGCGGGGCTGGCCGCATCGTCAATATTGCCTCGGACGCCGCGCGCGTCGGCTCATCGGGGGAAGCGGTCTACGCCGCCTGCAAGGGCGGCCTCGTTGCGTTCTCGAAGACGATCGCGCGCGAGCATGCGCGTCACGGCATTACCGTCAATGTCGTCTGCCCGGGACCCACCGACACCGCGCTATTTGCAGATTTCAAGGAAGCTGCCGGCAATCCGGAAAAGCTGGTGGAGGCATTCAGGCGATCAATTCCGCTTGGACGCATCGGTCGGCCCGAGGATTTGCCGGGCGCCATCCTGTTCTTTGCAAGCGACGAGGCCGCCTATGTGACCGGCCAGGTGCTGAGCGTGTCGGGCGGGCTGACGATGAACGGCTGACCTATTCCAGGGAGGAGCAGATGGAGTTCGAGGATCTGATTTACGAAATTCGCAACGGCGTGGCCTGGATCATCATCAACCGGCCGGAGAAGATGAATGCGTTTCGCGGCAAAACCTGCGATGAACTGATCCTGGCCTTGTACAAGGCCGGCTACGACAAGACGGTCGGCGCCATCGTGCTCGCAGGCGCGGGCGATCGCGCCTTCTGCACGGGCGGGGACCAGTCCGCCCATGACGGCAATTACGACGGGCGAGGCACGGTCGGCCTGCCCGTCGAAGAATTGCATACGGCGATCCGTGACGTGCCGAAACCGGTAATCGCGCGCGTGCAGGGCTATGCGATCGGCGGCGGCAACGTGCTGTGCACGATCTGCGATCTGACGATCTGCTCGGAGAAGGCCATTTTCGGTCAGGTCGGTCCAAAGATGGGTTCGGTCGACCCCGGCTACGGCACCGCATTTCTGGCGCGCGTGGTCGGCGAAAAGAAGGCCCGCGAAATGTGGTACATGTGCCGCCGCTACAGCGGACAGGAGGCGGTTGCGATGGGCTTGGCGAATGCCTGCGTTCCGCAGGATCAGCTGGACGCCGAAGTTCAGAAGTGGGGCGAAGAACTGTGCGAACGAAGCCCGACCGCGCTCGCGATCGCCAAGCGCAGCTTCAATATGGATACCGCTCACCAGGCCGGCATTGCCGGCATGGGAATGTATGCGTTGAAACTTTACTACGACACGGACGAATCGCGCGAGGGCGTCAAGGCATTGCGGGAAAAGCGCAAGCCGGACTTTCGCAAGTTCGTCAGATAAGGCGTACGCGTCGGTGTCCGAGCTTTACGGGCTCCAATCGTCCCATGTGAGGTGTTAGGCTCGTCAAAACAGCAAGGCCTCAAAGGCCGGTAAATTTGTACGGGGAAGAAACATGGCCGACAAATCAACGCAGCCCGCATGGGACCCCCTCGTGCTCGCGGGGCAACTGCAAAGCATCGCAACCCAAAGCCAGGCGCTGATGCAGCGCTTCGTGTCCACTCAAACCGACGCCACGAAGTTCGGAATGGGAGATACCTCGACGCTCGGCTTCGACTTTGCCGATCTGATGACGAAGATGATGACCGATCCGACCGCGGTCGCGAAAGCCCAGATAGATCTCTTCAACGAAAGCCTGGCGGTCTGGCAAAGGGCAACGGAGCGCATGTTCATGCTGCCTGTGAGCAAATCCGATAGCCCGAAGGACAAGCGCTTCAAGCACCCGGAGTGGACGGAGAACGTCATCTTCAGCTTCATAAAGGATAGCTACCTCGTCGCGGCAAAATCGGTCCTTTCGGCGGTCCGCGACGTCAAGGGCATGGACGAGGCCACGGCTCGCAAGATCGATTTCTACACGCGACAGTTTGTCGATGCCTTGTCGCCTTCAAATTTCGTGACGACCAATCCGGAGGTGTTGACCGCAACCCTTCAGTCCGGCGGGCAGAATTTGTTGCGTGGTCTGGAGAATCTTCTCGCCGATCTGGAACGCGGCGATGGTCGTCTCTCGATCACGATGACCGATATGAAAGCCTTCCATCTCGGAGAGAACATTGCGACGACGCCGGGAAAAGTCGTCTATCAGAACGAGCTCATGCAATTGGTCCAGTATACGCCCTCGACGCGCGAAGTTCGCAAGCGGCCGCTCCTTATCGTGCCGCCATGGATCAACAAGTTCTACGTGCTGGATTTGCAGCCCAAGAATTCCTTCATCAAGTGGGCCGTCGATCAGGGGCACTCGGTATTCGTCATCTCCTGGGTCAATCCCGATGAAAAGCTCGCCGAAAAAGGTTTTGAGGACTACCTGCTTGAGGGACCCTTGGCGGCTCTGGAGGCGATCGAGCAGGCCACAGGTGAACGGCAGGTCAACGCGGTCGGATATTGCCTCGGCGGCACTCTGCTCGCCGCAACCGCGGCATATCTGGCGGCAAGGAATGACGAACGGATCGCGAGCGCGACCTATTTCGTGACGCTCGTCGATTTTACCGAAGTCGGCGACATGGCCGTGTTTATCGACGAAGAGCAGCTTGTCGCGCTTGAGAGGCGGATGCGTGAGCGCGGCTATCTTGAGGCCCAGGACATGGCGGCTTCGTTCAACATGTTGCGCGCCAACGACCTGATCTGGTCGTTTGTCGTCAGCAATTACCTGCTCGGCAAGGAGCAGCTGCCGTTCGATCTGCTGTTCTGGAATTCGGATTCGACGCGGATGCCGGCGGCGATGCACTCGTTTTACTTGCGAAAAATGTATCACGAAAATCTGCTGGCAAAGCCCGGCGGCATCAGTCTTGCCGGCCTTGGCATCGATTTGTCGAAGATCAGGATTCCGACCTTTATCCTGTCGACACGTGAAGACCACATCGCACCCTGGAAATCCACTTATTCGGCGACCCACTTGTATTCGGGGCCGGTCAAGTTTGTCTTGTCGGCTTCGGGCCACATGGCGGGCGTCATAAGCGCGCCGGGCAGCAAATATGGACACTGGACCAACGACAATCTGCCGCCGAGCGCGGACGAATGGTTTGTCGGTGCTTTGTCCCATCAGGGATCGTGGTGGCCGGTCTGGGATGAATGGGTGACCAGGCTCGATGGGGAGAGGGTGGCTGCGCGCGAACCCGGCAGCGGCAAGCTGCCGGTGATCGAGGATGCGCCGGGTTCTTACGTGCGCGTCAGGGCGGACGCAGCGTAAGTCGCCGCGACAGCAGTGGAGCGGATTTGACGTTCGCTACCCTCTTGCCGCGATTGCCTCAAGCGAACGTCAACTCCAAAGCTCCACTGGATCAATAATTTGCTGGTGGTCCCTGATTCTAACATTCGCAAAAGCGGCTCCCTAGATAGATAGCGAATGTTAGAATCGGACCACCAGTCCACAAGGCCGTCGGTTCGCTGTATAGCGTTTGGGTCGGACCCGCCTAACGGTCCCGTCGATGTCCTCCGGCGAGGGAACAGAACCGTTCATGCCTTTCGGGAAATTGTTGATCGCCAATCGCGGCGAGGTCGCCATTCGGATTGCCCGCGCCGCCGGCGAGATCGGTCTTGCCAACGTCGCAATCTACTCCGTCGACGATGCGGCCTCGCTGCATGTGCGCGTTGCCGACGAAGCGGTTGAAATTCCCGGACGCGGTGCACGTGCCTATCTCGACATCGCAGCTGTAATCGCGGCTGCGAAGGGGGCCGGTTGTGACGCGCTCCATCCCGGCTATGGCTTTTTGAGCGAGAACGCAGGCCTTGCGCGGCGGTGCGCGGAGGAGGGCATCGTTTTTGTGGGGCCTTCGCCACGCACGCTGGAATTGTTGGGCGACAAGGCGCGCGCCAAGGCACTCGCCGTGCAATGCGGCGTGCCGATCATAGAGGGCACCTCGGGGCCGACAAGCCTTGCCGAGGTCAAGGCATTTTTCTCATCGCTCGGACCCGGCGCTGCGGTGGTGATCAAGGCGATCGCCGGCGGGGGTGGGCGCGGCATGCGAATCGTCAACGATCCATCCGGACTAGAGGAAGCTTTCGCGCGCTGCCAGTCGGAGGCCAAGGCAGCGTTTGGCAGTGATCAGGTCTTTGTCGAGCGGCGGATCCGCAAAGCCCGCCACATCGAAGTGCAGATCATCGGCGACCGCCATGGTGCAATCAGCCATCTCTGGGAGCGCGAATGCACCGTGCAGCGGCGCCACCAGAAGCTCATCGAGGTCGCACCCAGTCCGTCGCTAAGCGAGGGGCTGCGCGCGAGCATTATCGATGCAGCCAGGAAGCTCGCAATGGCGGCGCGCTACGAAAACCTCGGCACGTTCGAATTTCTGCTCGATGAGGAAGCCGGCGCAGGCGGGGCCAGCTTTGCCTTCATCGAGGTCAATCCGCGGCTGCAGGTCGAGCATACGGTGACCGAAGCCGTGCTCGGCATCGATCTGGTCAAGTCGCAGCTTGCGGTCGCCGCGGGTGCTACGCTGTCATCGCTCGGTCTCGCGCCGGAGAAGATTCCAAGGCCGCGCGGCTATGCCATGCAGCTTCGCGTCAACATGGAAGTGATGGACGAGACAGGAGCAACCAAGCCGACGGGCGGAACATTGGCCCTGTTCGATTTGCCGTCCGGGCCGGGCGTGCGCGTCGATACGTTCGCCTATACCGGATACAAGACCAGCGCCGCCTTCGACTCGTTGCTGGCCAAGATCATCGTGCATTCGCCGTCCACGGAATGGCGGGACCTTGTGCGCAAGGCCGCGCTGGTCCTGCGCGAACTCCGCGTCGGCGGTGTTGCGACCAACAGCTCGTTCCTCGGGGCGGTGTTGGCGCATCCCGACTTTATTGCAAATCGCCTCAGCACCGACTTCATCGACACGCACGTTGCCGCGCTGGTGGCCGCAAGCAGGGAGGCTGGTACAACGCTGATGCCCGAGCCCGACGACACGGGGCTGGACGCCACTGCTGCCCTCGAGCTGGGCGGACCCATGCTCATCCCGGCGGGTTCGGTTGCGGTGAAGGCGCCGCTGCAGGGCACGATTGTGACGATCGAGGTTATGGAAGGCGACCTGGTTCGCTCTGGCCAGCAGATCGCGGTGCTGGAATCGATGAAGATGGAGCATCTTGTGACGGCGCCGCACGGCGGCAGGGTCACGAAGATCGCGGCCGGCCTCGGAACCACGCTGATGCCGGACGAGCCGATCCTCTATCTTGAGCCGGCAGAGGTGGAAGATCACGAAGTTACGGAACAGGCGGAGGTCGATCTCGATCGCATTCGTGGCGATCTTGCGGAAGTGATCGCACGACATGCGAACACGCTTGACCAGAACCGCCCGGATTCGGTTGAGCGGCGGCGCAACACCAACCAACGCACGGCCCGCGAAAACATTGCCCAGCTCGTCGATGAGGGTTCGTTCATTGAGTACGGCGCGCTCGCGATCGCGGCGCAGCGGCGGCGCCGCAAGCTGGAGGACCTGATCAGGAATACTCCGGCCGACGGTCTGATCGCGGGGGCTGCCACGGTGAATGCCGCGAAGTTCGGTTCCGAAGCGGCCCGCTGCATGGTGATCGCATACGACTACACCGTGCTGGCTGGCACCCAGGGCCACATGAACCACAAGAAGATCGACCGCATGCTCAGCCTGGTCGAGCAGTGGCGGATGCCGCTCGTGTTCTATGCCGAGGGCGGCGGCGGCCGCCCCGGCGACACCGATCGGCTTGGCATGACCGGCCTTGATGGGCCGTCGTTTGTGCAATTTGCGAAACTATCCGGCCTCGTGCCTGTCGTCGGGATCGTATCAGGCTATTGCTTTGCCGGAAATGCGGCCATGCTCGGCTGTTGCGATGTGATCATCGCCACGAAGAACGCTTCGATCGGCATGGGCGGGCCCGCGATGATCGAGGGCGGCGGTCTCGGCGTCTACCATCCCGCCGAGGTCGGGCCGGTATCGTTTCAGGCGTCTAATGGCGTCATCGACATTCTCGTTGACGATGAAGAGCAAGCGACGCGCGTTGCGCAGAAGTACCTTTCCTATTTCCAGGGCGCGACTGCCGACTGGAAAGCGGCCGACCAGCGGCTGTTGCGCCGCGCAATCCCGGAAAACCGGTTGCGGGTCTACGACATCCGCAACGTCATCGAAATCCTTGCGGATGAGGGCTCGGTGCTGGAAATCCGCCGGGATTTCGGCATCGGCATGATAACGGCCTTCATTCGTATCGAAGGCAAGCCGTTTGGCCTGATCGCCAACAATCCCAAACATCTTGGCGGCGCGATCGATGCGCCGGCTGGCGACAAGGCCGCGCGGTTCATGCAGCTTTGCGATGCTTTCGACATTCCGATCGTCTCGCTGTGCGATACGCCCGGCTTCATGGTAGGGCCTGAGGCGGAAAAGACGGCAATCGTGCGCCATGTCTCGCGCATGTTCGTGACCGGCGCCAGCCTCACCGTGCCGCTGTTTGCCCTCGTGCTGCGCAAGGGATACGGCCTGGGTGCGCAATCCATGATTGGCGGCGGCTTTCACGCCTCCTTCTTCACGGTGTCCTGGCCGACCGGCGAGTTCGGGGGGATGGGACTTGAGGGTTACGTTCGCCTCGGATTCCGCAAGGAAATGGAAGCCATCGCCGATCCCGTCGAACGAGAGAATTATTACAAGGCCAAGGTCGCCGAGCTCTACAGTAACGGCAAGGCGACCTCGATTGCTTCCGTGTTCGAGATTGACGAGGTTATCGATCCCGCCGACACGCGGCACTGGATCATGGCGGGACTGCGATCGGTCCCCGCGCCGGGACCCCGCCATGGGCGCAAGCGCCCCTGCATCGACGCCTGGTAGCGTACTGGTCCAGCGGCCTCGTCCGCGCAAGGCCGCGATGCGCCAGTCGGCAGCCGAGTTTTCCGGTGCGCGCAATCGCCGCCTGAGCTACATTCGCCAACGAAAAGCAAACGGGAAGAAACGCTCATGTCCTATGAAACCATCGAAGTGCGCAAAACCACCCCCGTGATCGGCGCCGAGATTTTCGGCGTCGATCTGTCGCAGACGTTGGGCAATCGGCAGTTCGATGAAATCCATCAGGCGCTGATGGAAAATCTTGTCATCTTCTTCCGTGACCAGAAGCTCACGGTGGAGCAGCACAAGGCGTTTGGCGCCCGGTTCGGCAAGCTGCATATCCATCCGAACGCCCCGAAGGGCGTGGCGGATCACCCGGAAATCCTCGTGATCAAGGCTGACGAGAAGAGCAAACGCGTCGCCGGCGAAGCCTGGCACTCCGACGTCTCCTGCGACGAGGAGCCTCCGATGGGTTCAATTCTCTATATCCACGAAGCCCCGCCCGACGGCGGAGGCGACACCATGTTCGCCAATATGTACGAGGCCTACGAGCTCCTGTCGGAGCCGTTGCGCAAGATGCTCGACGGGCTGACGGCCATCCATGATTCCTGGAAGGCGCATTCCGGCCGCAAGCCGGGCGAGGGCAGCGACATGCAATTTCCGAGTTTCGAGCATCCTGTGGTGCGCGTCCATCCCGTGACCCGCCGCAAGCTCCTGTTCGTGGATCGCGGTTTCACGACGCGCATCGTGCAATTGAGACAGCCGGAAAGTGATGCGCTGCTGTCATTTCTGTTCCAGCACATCGAAACACCGAGGCTGTCGTGCCGCTTCAAATGGCAGAAGAATTCGATCGCGTTCTGGGACAACCGCTGCGCCCAGCACCAGGCGATTTTCGACTATTGGCCGCACAAGCGTTACGGCCACCGCGTCACCGTTTGCGGCGACAAACCGTTCGGCGTTGCCGGGCTGACGCCCGATGCACGGGTTGCGGCCGGATGAGCGCTTTGGCTGCGAACGGAACCTTCTCGGCGTTCAATCCTATAAGCCGAACCGTTCTGGCTCGTCGGCCGGGCGCCGCCTACCACGCCACGCAGGGAGCAAAACGATGAACAAGCCGGAAAGCAATCCGCCCGCCGCATTTCCTTACGCCACCCACCTGAATATCCTCTTTCCGCATCTTGAAAAAATCGACGTGGCGGCGCTCGCGCGGGACGTAAAGGATCAGTGGTACAATCAAACTCTCTGTCAAGTGAACGGCTCGGTCGTTCGGCTCGGCGTGATGCATGGTGAGTATCACTGGCACAAGCATGACAACGACGATGAGTTCTTTTTCTGCCTTGAGGGAGAGTTTCTGGTCGACCTCGAAGGACGCACGATTGCCCTTGGCCCACAACAGGGGATGGTCGTCCCGAAGGGCGTGCTGCACAGAACGCGTGCGCCGCAGAAGTGCATCGTTCTGATGGTCGAGAATGTCGGGATTATGCCGACGGGGGACTAAAGCTGCCGAGCTAGTGTGGTGGTTCGGAAGTTCTCTTCATTTTCCGCTGTGAGTCGGTCAAGAGGACTTCCGAACCAAAACCACACTAGTGGAGCGGATTTGACGTTCGCTACTCTCCTGCCGCGGGTACCATATGCGAACGTCAAATCCAAAGCTCCACTAGCATCAATAACTTGCTAGTGGTCCTTTGATTCTAACATTCGCAAACGTGGCTCCCGAGATGGGTAGCGAATGTTAGAATCAGACCACTAGAATCAAGGGTTTCTGGTGTCCTTTCGAATCCGAAGTTCGCAAAAGAGCTTGCCGCAAATTGCCGCGAACTTCGGATGCGGGACACTAGGCGCGCTGCATGGCTGCCGATGGCAGGAAAGCGGGGCAATTGGCGAAGGTCCGGACAATCGGACTAAGTTACAAGGATCTCCGAAAGGAGTGCCTCGAGGCCGTTCGACAGTGGCCGGGATGCGAGACCGTTAGCGCCCTTCAAATCATTCGGGGCAAAACGCCAGGCGGCTTTTCGTTGCGGGTCACGTTGTACGGAAAGGCCGACAAGAGGACTGCGGATCGCGCCATCAACTATGTCCAGCGCGAGAAGCGACGACAATTTCATCTTGCGGATTAGCTAACAGCCGCACCTTACCGTCGCAGCAGCAACAGCAGCAACGCGCAAGCCAGCAGTGCGGCCACGCCTTGCCAGAACCGAACAGGGTTGCGTTCATACAGCGTCCGGGGCCTGTGAGGAGCAATCGGGGCGCGCGTTGGTCCCGCCTCCATCTCGATCGCAAATTCGGTCACGTCGCGAAAACGCCTGGCGGGATCGGCCGCAATCGCTCGGCCGAGCGCGGCCTCGAGCCAGGCCGGAAGATCCGGGCGCAGGGTCGAGAGTAGCTTCGGCCGATCGCTGCGTGGCGGACTTATGGCATCGGGATTGCCGTAGGGAAATTCGCCGGTAAAGGCACGGAACATGGTAACGCCGAGAGCGTAAATGTCGGTCGCCTCGTTGCCCGGCTCACCGTCAAACATTTCAGGCGCCATGTAGGCGGCTGTACCCGGAATGTCCGCGGGTCGAGAATCCTCCAGCCCGGGTACGCGCACCACCCCGAAATCGATCAGCTTCAGCGATCCCTCACTTTCGAGGATCACGTTGTCAGGCTTGATGTCGCGGTGCACGACGCCGACGCGGTGCAGCGCAGCTGCCGCTCGCGCCAGCTTGATCGCGATATTGCGCCCTTCCTCCAATCCCAATGCAGGGCGGCGCGCCAGCCGGGTCTCCAGAAGTTCGCCTTGATAGAGCGGCATGACCGTGTAGAGACAGGTCTGCCGCCCCGGCGGCAGCTCGATGATGCGGCCGAGCCACGGGCTTGTCACGCGTGCGCCGACCCACGACTCCCGGACGAAGGCTGAGCGATAGCTTGCCGTGCTCGCCACCGGCGGCTTGGGAAATTTCAACGCTACTTCGCCTCCTTCGACCTCGTCTGTCGCGCCGAACAAGCGGCTGTAACGTCCATCCGAAAGAACGACCTTGAGCACAAATCCATCGACCGTCTCGCCCGCAATCGGCATGGCGATCAGTGGCAGTGAGGCGATGGAGGCGCCGATCTCCGCCGATTGCGCCATTTCCAGACCAACGACGTCGAGCACCAAAGCGGTGCAGTTATCGGTGCTGTCGGCTCGCAGCGCAGCAGTGACAAGCGCGCGGGCGGTATCTTCGGACGAGACTCGCTCGCGCATGATATCGGCGATGGCGTCCGCCGTGAGATAGCCGTGCACGCCGTCGCTGCAGAGCAGAAAGCGGTCATGCTGCGCCACGACCTGGCTGGTGTAGTCGAGCCGCACTTCGGTCTCGACGCCCATTGCGCGGGTGAGGATGTTGGACCGGCCGGTGCCAACCTCCCGCACATGGTCGGTGGTGAGGCAAGTCAGACGATCGCGGCTCAGTCGATAGGCGCGCGAGTCGCCGACATGCAGCACATGCGCGATGCGACCGCGCAGCACGAGCGCCGTGAAGGTGCAGCCCATGCCCTTTAGCTCGGGATCCCGGCTCCCTTGCGAATGGATCCAGCCATTGAGCGCGTCCAGAACGATGGCCGCAGCGCGTCGCACTTCCATCGTCTCGGGCAAATCGCAGAATCCATCCAGGAAGCCGCGCACCGCGATCTCGGCCGCTACACGGCCGCCCTTCGCGCCTCCCATCCCGTCGGCGATTGCGGCGATCACGTCGGCGCGCGGCTCGGGCAGCTCCGGACCGAAAACGACGCCGGCGAAGTCCTCATTGTCTTTGCGCGGACCGGTCTCGGAGGCGAACCCCACACTCACCTTCAGGCCGGAAAGGCGCGCCGTCATTGCCGCAACTTGCAACGATGATGCAGGAAATACCCCCCGGTGCTCGATGCGACGATGACCGTAAGTTCACCGGACGCGCGATCAAGGGTGTAGTTGCCGCCATCGGTCGGGTCGTGCCACGAAATCTGCGCATCGCTGATGCGGGCTGGATTCGAATCGGCCGTCCGGCGGTCGTAGTCGATCCTGACCTGCCAGGTCGCACCACTTGCAAGGTTGCTGCAGGTGATCGTGGCCTCGCCGTGCGGCGTGTCACCGGCCACGGCAGCAGCCCAAGCTGCGGCCACGCTGAGTCCAAGGGCGATGGTTACTGCACGCACGGTTGTTTGTCCTGTTGCTGCCTATTTCATGTTCAGCTGCACACAATTTAATCAGAAAAATTGGATTTCAGCGCATCGCATGCCCGGAAAACCCAAATTCGTCAACCTTCTTCAGCTGGTACGGTCCTTGCGTTTTCAGGGCGTGACTCTGTGCGGCTGGTGCATGGAGCAGTAAAATCTGGGGAAGCGATCATGGCACTCGTACCATCACCACAATGGTTGGATTCTGGAAACAATGCGTGGCAGCTTGCAGCGGCCACGTTCGTCGGTCTGCAAAGTATACCTGGGCTGACAATCCTCTACGGCGGTATCGTCAAGAAGAAATGGGCAATCAACTCCGCCTTCATGGCGATGTACGCATTTGCATCGGTCCTGGTCGTCTGGGTCCTGTTCGACTACAAGTTGGCTTTCGGGGAACAATGGTTTCCATTCCTGGGCACGCCTGGCCTGGCGACATCGGCCGCATACACTACCGGTCAGGCGATTGTTCCCGCGGCGGCGTCGGGTATGCCGGCGCTTACCTTTCCCATGGCGACACTGATCTTCTTCCAGTTCGTGTTTGCCGCCATCACCGTCATCATCCTCGCCGGCTCGGTGTTGGGCCGCATGAACTTCACGGCGTGGATGATCTTCTGCCCGGTGTGGATGACCCTGGTCTATACGGTCGGAGCATTCAGCATCTGGGGTGGCGGCTGGCTCGCCGCGCTGGGGGTTGCGGATTTCTCGGGCGGCTACGTCATCCACCTTGCGGCAGGTACGTCCGGTTTCGTGGCCGCGTGGATGGTTGGTCCGCGCCTGCAAGCCGATCGCGACCATTTCCCGCCCAATAGCCTGTTGATGACGCTGGCCGGCGCCGGAATCCTTTGGCTGGGCTGGAACGGTTTCAACGGCGGCGATCCCTATTTTGCCAACGCCAATGCCGGCGCGGCAGTGCTCAACACCAACACCTGCACCGCGGTGGCCCTTCTGGTCTGGACGCTTCTGGACAAGATTTCCTACGGCAAGCCCTCTGTGCTCGGGGCGGTCAACGGCATGATCGCGGGCCTGGTCGCCATCACTCCTGCTGCCGGCTATGTCGATGGCCTCGGCGCGATCGCCATTGGCATCGCCGCGGGCATCATCCCGTGGCTTGCCATGAACAAGTTGCAAAAGGCCAAGTTCATGATGAAGGTGGATGACACACTGAGCGTGCTGTCCACGCATGGCATAGCCGGCCTCACTGGCGGCGTTCTCACCGGAATTTTCGCCAATCCGGACATGCTCCTGTATATCGGCACCGACAAGGAAGCGCCTGGCGTCAACGTGACCGGCCTGCTCTACGGAAATGCGGCCCAGGTGCTAACTCAGGTCGAAGGCGCGGCATTCATCATCGCGTACAATGTCATCGCGACCTTCATCATTCTCAAGGTGATCTCGTTCATCGTGCCGCTGCGCATGGACGAGGCAACCCTGAAGGTTGGCGACGATGCCGTTCACGGCGAAACGGCATATGCAATCGGCGTCGAGGGTGAATAGTCCCGCGACTTGATTGTGATCGCGTCGCTTCGGCGTCAGTGGGCGCACGCACGAAAAGACCGCCCGGGCAACCCCGGGCGGTTTTTGTCTGACAAGGCGATCTCCGCGATGGCCGCGGCCGCGAGACGATTAGGTCAGGGCCTGTCGTGCTCCTCGGAAATATCCTTGTTGGTGTGGTCGGGCATCATGCTGACCGCGATGATGCTGACGACCGCGCAGAACAGGATGTAGAATGCGATCGCATATCCCGACCCGGTGGCGGCGAGGATCGCGGTAGCGATCAACGGCGCCGGACCGCCCGAGATGACCGAGGAGAGCTGATAGCCGATCGAAGAGCCGCTGTAGCGCAACCGCGGGGTGAAGCACTCGGCAATCAACGCCGCCTGAGGGCCATACGTCATCGCGTGCGGCACGAATGAAAGCACGATGGCGATCAGGATCAGCGCCGGCACCATGGTGTTCATCATGGCGAAATAGGCAAAGCCGAACAGCCCGGTTGCGACCGCGCCGATCAGATACAGGCGCTTGCGCCCGATGCGATCAGACAGGGCTCCCGCCGACGGAATCAGGAAGAGTTCAATGCAGCCGGCGACGATCAGGCAAATGAGCAGGAAGTCACGATCCTGGTGCAGCACCTGGGTGCCGTAGGCGAACACGAAGGCCAGGTAGATGTAGGCCGGCGCCTGTTCGACCATCCGCGCAAAGGCCGAGAGAATGATCGAGCGCGGCTGACGCTTGATCACCTCGAGAACCGGGACCCGTTCGACACGGTTCTCGGCCACGATCCGCCGAAACGCCGGCGTTTCCATGATGCCGAGCCGGATGTAGAGCCCGATGGCGATCATCACGAGGCTGAGTAGGAACGGGATGCGCCAGCCCCAAACCAGGAACTGGTCGCCGGAAATCCGGCTGAACACGAGCACCGCTATGTTTGCCAGCAGCAACCCGGCAGGACCGCCGAGCTGCGGCCATGAGGTGATGAAGCCGCGATGCTGGTTGGTGCGCGCCCACTCCATCGAGAGCAGCACCGAGCCACCCCACTCGCCGCCGACGCCCACGCCCTGGATGAAGCGAATGACGGTCAGGATGACCGCACCCCAGATTCCGATCGATTCGTAGGTAGGGACGATGCCAACGGCCGCCGTTGCAAGACCGGTCAAAAGCAAGGTTGCTATCAGCGTGGCCTTGCGGCCGATGCGGTCGCCAAAGTGACCGAAGATCGCCGCACCGATCGGCCGGGCAATGAAACCGACCGTATAGATGGCGAACGCTTCCAGCACTCCAACCAGGGGATCGGACTTGGGAAAAAACAGCTTGCCGAAAACCAGGCCGGTCACCGTGCTGTAGAGCAGGAAATCGTACCATTCGATCGTGGTGCCTACCGTGCTGGCGATCAGCGCGCGACGCAATTGCGCCCGGTGTTCGGCTTCCGGCAACGCGGCGGGGGCAGTGATATCCATTGTCGTCATTTATGAATCTCCTTGGCGCCCGCGAGACGGGCCCCTGCTGGAAGGCGTTTCATCTCCATCCCCAAAAGCGGATGGCGGCATCGACTGCTATTTTCTTGTTTGGCTGGGGCGGCCGCGTCATTGCGCGCATCCCACCGTGCCGGCTCTCGGAGGCCGGTCCTGGATGGCGAGCGGGACCTGTCGTTCGCCATCGCGGGAGCGGACATTCCTCACATGGCACGGTCTTGCAGGCTTAAAAATCTAGCCCCGCGGTCGGCACCGTAAATTCGACCTTGGTCTGTGACAAGCCTGCCGCATGTGTTGTTCGCGGCAAAGTTTTCGCGGCAGTGCGAGAGGAGACGCCGTGGCGCGTTGCGGCAAGCGCCGTCAGGCGCGCGCGAAATTCCCGGACCCGGTCAGGTAAGCGATCGCGGCTTCCTCGACATCGTAGTCGAAGAGCCATCGGCGAAAGGTGACCGATTTTTCGATCTCCTCGTCGCGCCGAGCAAGGCTTCCGGATCTCGAATCATACCGAAGCCCTTGCTTGCGCGCCTCGGCTTGAACGATATCGGTGCGCTCGCGGCGGAAAGTTTCGTAGCGTCGCAACACGTCGGGTATTTCGGCGCCGTCACGTCCTTCGAGGAAAACCGCCAGCGCAACGCCGTCCTCGATCGCCTGGTTGGCGCCTTGACCGACATGCGGAAGCATCGCATGGGCCGCGTCGCCAAGTAGCGCAAGGCGTCCCTTCGTCCACGAGGTGAGCGGCCTGCGATCATAGAGGCCCCACCAGAAGCAGGTCTCCACCTTTTCAAGGAGGGCGACGAGGCGCGCATCCCATCCCCCAAACGACGCGGCGAGCTCGTCGCGATCGCCTGTCGCCGACCAGGATTCGATGGTCTCGGTTCTGGTCGGAACGAAGCCGACGTAGTTAAGGAGTTGGCCGCCGCGGACCGGATACACCATGAAGTGCTTGCCATCTCCCATCCAGACCAGGTGCACCTCTTTCGGCCACTCCGGAAGCTTGTCGCTCGGAATCAAACCGCGGTAGGCGCGCGAGCCGGAATATTCGGGCGGCAACGGCTCGACGACGTATCTTTGCAGGCTTGACTGGATTCCGTCCGCAGCGATGACGACATCAGCAGTTTCGGTCAGGCCGGTTGCGAACTTCACCTTCGCGAAAGCGGCGTCCTGTTCGAAGGCGATGCACCGATGACCCCTGCGTATCGCGGTCGATGGCAAAGCCGCGGCAAGGACCCGCAGCAGATCAGCCCGGTGCATTCCATAGACGCCGTTCCAACCACTGGAATCGGTGGTGACGATCTGACTGACAAACGTTCCGTCCATGCGGTGGTATGCCGAGCCCGCGCCGATCTTCGCGCCGACCTCGGCCAATGCGTCGCCCAATTGCATTCGCTCGAGCTGTCGCCGACCATTCGGAAAGAGTGAAAGGCCGGTGCCCGTATCGCCCAGCAAGTCGGTCTGCTCCCAGACGGTGACGTCGATCTGGCGTCGAAGCATGGCGTTGGCGGCCGAAAGCCCCCCAATTCCTCCGCCAACGATAGCCACCTTGAGGCGCCCGCCCGGCATTCGGCTTCCCTCGCATTTTCCCTGGGTGAGCGCCCCTCACGTGCGCATGTATCCTTCGATTTCGCCCTCGGCCCATGAAAGTGTTCTCTCCATCGGCTCGCCTTGCATATGTCGCAAGGTCATCTTTGTCATGATGCCCTGGGTAAAAATCTGCGCCGCGATCTTCGGCGGGGCAGGCCAACCGGGCACTGACAGCATCTGGTGGTTGTACGGATTTGGGTAATGATAGAGCGTCCCTTTGGGAGGACCTTGCTCTGCCCAGGTCTTGAAGTTCGTCATGCCGCTAAACGGCGGAAGGTCATAGCCGTCGCTTGCGGCCACCATGGCTTCGATTGCTTTGGGCTGCGAGAGATGCACCAGCAGACTCTTGGCTGCGGCCTTGTTGCTGCTGAATGACCATAGTCCCCAGAAGAACGGCTGGAAGGGCACAAACCGGCCCTTTGGACCAGCCGGCATGCCATGGGTCCACAGCTGCTCGGCAACCTGGGGCGCGTCGCGCTTGGCGACCGCCCAGGCGCTTGGCGGATTGAGGATCAGCGCTCCGCGTCCCGAGATCAGCCATTTGTTGTTGGATGCGTTGTCCCAGGCGGAGGCGTCGGGCGGGAAGAACCTTCCAAGGCGCGCGTAATAGTCGAGGGCCTGACGCACCGGATCGGACTTGACCGTGACATTGCCCTCGGCGTCGACCAGCATGGCCCCGAATGAATGGAATATCGCACCCGCAGCGAGAACCGAATCTTCGGTGGGACCGAGCCCGATTCCAAACGGGAATCCACCCTTCTGGCAGGCCTGCGCGGCTGCGAAGAAGGTATCGAGTGTCCAGTCGTCCGCTTTCGGAGAAGCGCCGGCTGGATACATCGTCTGGACATCGATGCCGGCGTACCGCTTCATCAGGTCAATGCGCGAGCACGGACTTTGGACCTGACTGCCGATCGTGGCTGGCACGGCTATCCAACGGCCGTCGGCTTTGCCGAGATATTCGGTGGTCGGACTCACGGCGCCATTCTGCTCGATCAACGCCGCCATGACGTCATCGAGCGGCTCGAGATTGCCGGCATTATCGGACGGCAGCCAGCCTGTGAGGTAGATGATGTCGTGACCCGACCTGGCTTGTGCCTCGGCGGCGACCGTCACCAGCAGCTTGCCGCTGACGTTGTTGATATAGTCGATGTGGACATCGACCTTTTCGCGGGCCGCCCATTCCTCGATCAACGCTTTGCTTGTCGCGTTGGCACCAGGCACGAAGTGGTCCCAAATGGCGAGCGACAGCTTGCCGGCCGCATACGAGCCGCGGACATAGGGCATTGCAACCAGCGTGGCAGAGGCGGCAGTTGTGATGAGAAAACGCCGTCGCGTGAGCTCGCGTGCAGGCATGCGTGCGCTCCTTCGGCAAAACCGGGCACAGACGCGCCATTTGTTTTGTTATTGAGTTGTCGAACGATTGCGCATGCGCGTTTGGCGCCCGTGGGTGTCCAAGCTTAAGCCAAGTCGGCAGGCTTTGTTAGTGACTTCCCATCTTCCCTGGCGGTCGCGGTGTTGAGCGCATGCGTCAGGATGATTGGCTCTCGGGCTTTGTCTCAGTTCCACGCTGCCAGAGCTGCAGGACATATCGGGACAGCGTATGCAGATCGAACGGTTTCTCGATCCGTGCCACGTCAGCGAACCGCGCCGGGATTATTTCGGCACCATAGCCAGTGAAAAATATGAAGGGTCTGCCTTGCCGTTGTAATTCGTCGGCAAGGCCAAATGCATGTCGCCCTCGCAGGTTTATGTCGATGATGCCGAGATCGAACTCGCCGCGGGCGACCTGGGCCTGCGCGTCGTCAAGATCGCCAACCAGTGCAACAACGTCTGCGCCAACTGATTTAAGGACCGTCTGCAAGTCGTTGGCCAAAAACCATTCATCCTCAGCTATCAGGATCCGGCATCCGGCCAGGGGCGCGCGCATGTTGATCCGCCCCTTGAAAACCCGCCGGTTCGCTCTTGTGCCATGGCGGCATCCTACTGCAACAAGCTTTGATGTAAAGCATTGATTTTACTGCATCATTTTACATATTTCGCAAAAAGTTAAGATTTTGCCCGCTTCGCAAAATGTCGAAATTCGGTGCAACTTACTCCAGGTTGGTGTATTAGTATATTGAGTGAGCGACCCATTTGGCTCAAAAGGTGAGCGCCATGAACGAGATGCGTGGTGAACGATTGCAGGTGATGCTCTCGCCGGAAGAGTTGGCTCTGGTTGATGATTTCCGCTTCAAGCATCGGATGCCGACACGGGCAGCGGCCGTCAGAGAGCTTCTGAAGTTCGGCTTGGGCGCCGTCGGCATCGATGCTGGCGTCGGGGTGAAGTCGAGCAACTACGGCGTCTTTAACCGGGGACCGAACAGCCACAAGAACGGGTAGCACGATACAGCCGCTTTCAGTGCTTCACCGCCTTTCCCTCCGCTAATATCCTCGCTGACAGAGCGCCGCGCCGCACGGCATGCCATCAACCGTTCGAGCCAGGGGAGGGGATATGCCTTACGCGACAACGGATGACAGGGTGCGCCTCTATTTCGAGGAAACCGGATCGGGCCATCCACTGATCCTGGTTCATGAATTCGCCGGCGATTTGCGCAGCTTCGAGCCGCAGATTCGGCATTTCGGAAAGCGCTATCGCACGATTGCCTTCAACGCGCGCGGCTTTCCGCCGTCGGACGTACCGGAGCACGTCTCCTCCTACTCGCAGGCGCGCGCCGCGGACGATATTCTCGCACTGCTCGATCATGTCGCCGCGCCGAAGGCGCATATCGTGGGGCTCTCGATGGGCGGCTTTGCTACGCTGCATTTCGGCCTGCGTCATCCGCAGCGGGCGCTTTCACTATGCATCGGCGGCTGCGGTTACGGCGCTGAACCTGACAAGCGCGAGACGTTTCGTGCCGAGGCCGATTTGATCGCCGGCGTGATCCGGAAAGAGGGTATGGCTGCCTTCGCCGAACGCTACGCCTATGGGCCTACCCGCGTGCAATACCAGAACAAGGATCCGCGGGGTCACGCCGCGTTCAAGGCGATGCTGGCCGAACACTCGGCAACCGGATCGGCGAACACTCAGCAGGGTGTGCAGAAGGAGCGGCCTTCGCTTTATGCGATGGTCGAGGAGATGAAGCGTCTGGCTGTGCCGACGCTGATCATCACCGGGGATGAGGATTGGCCGTGTCTTCTGCCCGGTATCCTGATGAAGCAGAGTATTCCGTCGGCCGCGCTCGCGGTGATTCCAAATTCGGGTCATGCGATCAACATCGAAGAGCCGGAGCAGTACAACCGGATCGTCGGCGATTTCCTTTCCCTGGTGGAAAGCGGACGCTGGCCGCAGCGCGATCCCCGCGCGGTCAGCGCCTCCATCACCGGAATGAAAAATTGACCGTGAGATGGACCCTGCTGCGTTTTCCCTTCGAATACCCCGCCGGGTTCCGGCGTGCTACAAATTGAATTTCCGGCATCTAATCATTGGCTAAACCGTCATGCGCGATGGACAACCAAGTCAGACGGCGCGAGGGGCGGCTGCCTATCGCGCCGTTCACCAGACCTTGGACAGCGGGGCGATCTTCAAGGATCGGTTTGCATCGAGAATATTGGACGACGAAGCGGCCGCTGCCCTGAACGAGATCGCAACGAACGACTCGTTGCGGCCGATGCGTCTGCTCATAGCCGCGCGCAGTCGGTTTTCCGAAGATACAATGGCAAATTGTGTCGCGCGCGGCGTGCGTCAGGTCGTCGTACTGGGGGCGGGCCTTGACACCTTCGCGTTGCGAAATCCCTATGCCGATCTCGGCCTTCGCGTCTTCGAGGTCGATTACCCCGCAACTCAATTGTGGAAGCGGGATCGGATAAGGGCCGCTGGTCTCTCCGAGCCGCCGTCGCTCGTCTTCGCGCCCATCGATTTCGAGCGGGAAAATCTGGGCGAGGGTCTGACCAGAGCGGGTTTCAACATGGACGCGCCGGCTTTTTTTCAATGGCTTGGCGTAGTGATGTATCTGACCAGGGATGCAGTTTCATCCACGTTGAAGTTCATGTCCGAACTACCGCAAGCTTCGGTCGTCTTCGACTATGCAGAGCCATTTCAGAACTATCCGGTTGAACGCCGCGCCTTCATTATGGCAACGGCCGAGCGTGCCGCGGAACGTGGTGAGCCCTTTCTCAGCCTTTTCGACCCTGCCGAGCTGCACGCGTTGCTGCGCTGCGCGGGTTTCAATGAAATAGAGGATCTCGGCGCTCCCGAAATGGGCGAGCGCTTCTACGGGGTCCTTGGGCGAGGCATGGTGCTCGGGCCAGGTCCCCACATCGTTCGGGCCCATTGTTAGGCCAATATCAACGGACGAGGTGGTTGAGGTTCCCCTGCGGGTAGCCATCCGGCACACTGCGCTGGTTCCGATTGGTTCCAGTCTTGCCGTGAAAGTTGATCCAATTTGCTGCCGGATTTTCAGTGTAGCGTTGGACAATGATCTTCATGTTCTTCGCCGCTGCCATCGCCGCCCTGTTCTTTGTAAGCTCGCTCTTCGTGCTGCGCTGGGGTCAGCGCCTCGGCTTGCGACATCGCAAGCGCGGCGGAACCGACAGCACGGCAGGACTGGCAAGTGTCGAAGGCGCAATCTTCGGCTTGATGGGCCTGCTGCTGGCTTTCACCATCTCGGGCGCGCTTCAACGGTTCGATGACCGCCGACAACTGGTCATTCAGGAAGCGACGGCGGCGACCACGGCGTATGACCGCCTCGCCCTCTTCGGCGGCGAGGACGCACGCAGCCTTCAAGTCATGCTCAAGGAATACGTTCGCGCCCGCGTCGATCTTTATCGCATGCCCCATGACTTCGCGCTCGCGCAAAGAACCGAGGATTTTTCCAACCAGCAAGAGGCCAGGCTGCTCGACTTGAAAAACCGGTTGTGGGACGCGACTGTTGCCGCGTGCCCGCAAGCGAACTACCGGCCTGCATGCGCCATGTCGCTTCCAGCACTGAACAGCCTGTTTGAAGTCGCACGCCTGCGCGCCGCTGCGGCCGAGAAGCATCCGCCCCAGATCATCTATGTCATGCTGTTTGGCCTTGGTCTCGGCTGCTCGCTGCTCGTCGGCTTCGGCATGGCTGCGAGCGCGGGCCGAAGCTGGATACATCCGGTGCTGTTTGCGCGAACCATGACGATTGCGCTCTACATTATTACCGAAATGGAATTCCCGCGCCTCGGCCTCATTCGGATCGAAAGTTTCGATCATTTCCTCACCGATGCATACGAACAGATGCGTTCGGTTCCTATCGTGAACAGCGCTCGGTGATTTCGCTGCAGGTCAGATTCAATCGAGCGGATTTGACATTCGCTACCCGCCCGCCGCAATTGCATTGCAGTTCAATTGACTTTTTCGCACTTGCCCTGGCTGACATAGAGATTATCAGGATGGTCCGAGAAATTCTTCCTCTTGAACAAATCGAACTCATTGTTTGCATTCATTGAAAATGCGCCAAAGAACTTCGCATTGCATCCGTAGGTGTCTTTCGAAGGCTCACAGGTAAAATCGTCGATGCTGAAATTCCAATCGTAGTTCGCGAGGCAGGCATTGCCGCCAAATTCGGAAAAATTTGCCGATTTCTTTCCGTCCTCGACAAACGTGTACGTGCCCGCGCCATCGGGCTCGTAGTGTGGACCCGGAGACAACAGACCGAAAGCAAGCTCGCACATCTTGCGCCGAACGTCTTTCGAGTAGTGATATTCCCTGATTTCCACGAAAAACTTGTCGCCGAATGGTTTGATCGGGCCAACATAGGGGGAGCGATCGGTTCCGTATTGAATCCCGGCAGAGCTCGCGATGAAACAGGAATATTTGCCTACGCGAGCCTGCTGATCTTTTTGTATGCAGTCTGCCCAGTCCAGTATGGCATTGGTCGTCTGCTCCGTGGAACCGTCGCTCAGGTAGTCGAGGTCGGATTTCTTGCAGTCTTCCGCTCTCACGGCTGTCGCGATCAAGCAAAAAGCCGAGGCGAGAATCAGGACAGTGCCGGGTCTTGCGCGTCTCATTGACTGCTCCTCATGAACGACGACGTTCTATATCCCATCATCGCCTTTGCTGTTCTATTCCAATTGAAATCCGGCCGCACGTCAGCGCCGCGCTTGCCACAGACCGAGCAGATAAAGCGCGGTTCCAAATCCGAAAGCCGCAAATTATCGGGCCACGCCTCGCCGCTGAGCGCGATCGAGTGGCTGCAGTGATAGTCGGCGCAGTAGACCAGCAGCCCACGCACGCCTGCCTCGCGCATGTCGGCGAGGGTGATTTTTTCAAGCCGATTGGCGGCGGGCATGCGCCAATGATTGCGCCAATCGTATCGGAGTGGAAGCCGCTACCGCTTGGGCCGGGGGTGTGTACGAATGGCCGCTTCTAGGGTGTGCGTTCAAATTTGCTGTATTGCAAAAAACCGATGCAAAAGAGTGGTAAGTTGTTGCTGTCGGCGGGAGGCGCGCCCGGGAAATTCACAGCGGGCGTGTGCTTGCTATTGAGGCGTTTATGAGTGTTGAATATTTCGACGAACAAAGACGACAGTTGATTGCGGCAATTGACGCACACACAGAGCAGGTTGCCACCCGGATCGGCAAGACTGCGCTGGACAGGCAAGTGCTCAAAGCTATGACCAAGGTCCCGCGGCATGAGTTCGTGCCGGCCGAGGTCCAATCGTTCGCTTATCTGGATACGCCTTTGCCGATTGGTTTCGGTAAAACCATCTCGCAGCCGTTCATGGTTGCGGTGATGACGGACCTGCTTGAGCTCAAGCCAGATGATGCCGTCCTCGAAATCGGCACTGGTCTGGGCTACCAGTCCGCCGTGCTCGCTGAGCTCGCCGGCCGGGTATACAGCGTCGAAATCATCGACGAACTGGCCGAGGGAGCAGCGCGGCGGCTGAAGCGACAGGGTTACAGCAACGTCGATATCCGCGTCGCGAACGGCTATCTGGGCTGGCCCGAGCACGCCCCGTTCGACAAGGTGATCGTCACGGCGGCGCCCGATCTGATCCCAACTCCCCTCATCAACCAGCTCAAGGCCGGCGGAAGGATGGTGATCCCAGTCGGGCTGCCCAGCGCTCAGCAACTTGTCGTGGCCGAGAAGGACATAGATGGCAGGGTCACGACGAAAGAAATTATGCCGGTGCTGTTTTCGCTGCTCGAGGGATCCGAGCAGCCGTCATTCCGGGCGTCCTGACTCAGATGTCGGCTTTCAAGGGCGGACATGGCCCTTGGGTTGGAGAATGTCTGCGCGGCGCCGGGCGCCGCCTCGAGCAACAGTCAGAGCTTCGAGACCAGCCGATCGCCAACTCGGCGGGCGATCTCCGCCGGCGCCTCGTCGGGCATCGGGAACACCGAACTGACGTTAATCTCACCAAGCACGTAGCTGTCGGTCCCATCAGCGCCGGGCGGGCCGAGCATGAAGTCCGCGTCCCAGATCATCGGCAGGTCCCGCCGCGGAATGTCCAGCAAGGAGGTCAGCTGCAGCGTCCACTCGTCTTCCATGAACCTGCGCAGGCGCTGGAAGCGCGGGTCGGCCTTGGAGGTGTAGAGCCGCCCTCCGGCCGCGACGCGCGCGGCCGGTGTGTCGACCAATGCCTTGACCTTCTGGTGACCAAAGCCGGCGCAGCGATCGCCTGCCATGTAGCAGCGGACAACACCTTCGCTCAGGCGCGCCTGGAACGGCTGGTCGATCACGCAGCCATCTTCGAAATACTCGAGACACCGTTCGAGAAATTCGTCCAACGCCAGCTCCTCCGACGCCTCCTTGGTGGCATCCAGCACGCGTACCGTTGGCCGGTTGTGTGGACTTGCCAGCATCTCGACCTTCCAGACGCCCTGGCCGCCGTTGCCGCGGTTCCGCTTGATCACACGCGCACCGGCGGCGAGCCGTGCAGGCAATTCGTCGCGCATCGCCTCAGGCGTTCGATAGAGGGTCGTGTCGCAGCCCCAGCTCATCGTGCGGGTACTATGGAGCACCTCCTTCGTACCCATCTTGACGATCACATCGGGATGCGCGCTCACCCAGACGCCGCGCGTCGCAACCTCGCGCAGCAGTGCGTCGAGATTGGCGCGGTTGCGTCCCTCGTGAATGGGGTTGACCCAGACAAGTACCCCATCAAACGTGGCGAGCTGTGCGCGGACGGCGTCAAGAACATCGTCCTCGTAGACAACCGGTTTCGCGTCGACGCCGATGTCGGCGAGCGCGGCAAAGACCGCCTTGAACCGGCCGGTCTCTGGCGTGGCGCCGCGGCGCGCCGCTTCATCGCCCCGCCATAGGATGGCGATGCGGCCGAGGCGAGCTTTGGGTTCAGACGTGGAAATCGGCTCCGCGTTCATAGTCATGCTCCTGCCCGCGTAAGCGCGCGGACCGTGAGCAGGGCTTGGACGGGGGGCCGTCTTGGAGACGCCGGGAGCCTGCGATGCCCCGGCGCTCGGTTCATACACTCGACACGCCGCGCGATCAAGGTTCAGCCTTCGGCCCGGCTGGTATGATCTTGAGGGCTTGGGTTCGCTAACGCCAAGAGGGTTGTCAGCTTCCTCCAGCGCCTCACACCGCGTCAGGCCGAGGCCTCTCAGCAAATGCGGGTCATCCGCGGATGCGCGCAGCTCCCCTGCGCCACGCTGCGCTGGAAACGCTAATAGGCGGACCTCGCTGGTTTGAGTTCGGGTTCGCCCAGAATATGGCCGGCGGTTCGGTTGGCAGCCGATCCGCCGGCCAGAGATTGGCTCGGTTCCGAGTCGATCAGAACCGAGGAGGCTCTAGTGGCCGTGATTGAAGAAATCCGGAAGAACTCGTGTGCCCTCCTGCCGGACAGCGTCCAGCGCGTGGGGGTCGAGCCCGAGCGCACGCAGGATCGTCGGAGCGATTTGCGTGGTATGCACGAGGTCGCCGACCTCGCGCTGCTCGAGGAATCCTCCCGCGACAACCAGGGCCACATGCGTGTCGTCCAGCGACCCGCCACCGT
>Ga0306924_10000981_pt1 | contig 25350 bp, 26 predicted proteins | sample sta12Can44000111_FD_203756 | JGI IMG/M metagenome (GOLD analysis project Ga0306924, IMG submission 203756) | Lab enrichment of tropical soil microbial communities from Luquillo Experimental Forest, Puerto Rico - statanox.12C.anox.44.000.111 (v2)... | ecosystem: Environmental > Terrestrial >... | reverse complement strand
TCGCGTAGATATAGACCTGCGAGAACTGAAAGAGCCGGAAGTTGCTCAGCACGAACGGCAGCGCGCCGGCGACCAGCAAGAGTCCAAGCAGGCCGGCGACCCGCGGCAGACGCGGCGTGTTCACACCCGCTTCACCACGGTGGTGCCGAAGAGCCCCGTCGGCTTGACCAGCAGCACCACGATGATCATCGCCAGCGCGACGGTGAACTTGAGCTCGGTGCCGATGAAGCTTACGTAGGTGCCCACGAGATTCTCGACGACGCCGACGATGAACCCGCCCAGCACCGCCCCGCCCGGGCTCGTGAAGCCGCCGAGCGTGGCCGCCGCGAACGCGTAGATCTGCACACCGCCCATCAGGTTGGGCTCGAGGGTCAGGACCGGCGCCACCATCATCCCCGCGACCGCGCCGAACACGGCGGCCAGCCCCCAGCCGAGCGCCAGCATCCAGCCCACGCGAATGCCCACGAGCCGGCTCGAGACCGGGTTGTGTGCGGCAGCGCGCATGGCCAGACCGAGCGGGGTGAAGCGGAAGAAGAGATAGATGCACAGGAGCACGAGCAAGGTGACCTGGATCTCTCCGAGGTCGTGGGCGCCGAAGACGATGTTGCCGAACTTGAACGGATTCTCCGGGAATGGGCTCGGAAACGGCTTCTGCACGTAGGTCCAGATCCAGCCCGCGACGCTGTTGCAGATGACCAGAAGGCCGAGCGTGACCATCACGATCGACAGGATCGGCGCGTTCTCGACCGGGCGGATCACTACCCGCTCGATCACGACGCCGCCCACGAACGCGATCGCCAGGGTGGACAGGAACGCCAGCCAGTACGGCAGTCCCGCGTTGATCAGCGACCAGCAGATGTAGGTCGCGAACATCGCCATCTCGCCCTGCGCGAAGTTCACGACGTCGGTGGCCTGGTAGATCATGACCAGGGCGAGCGCCAGGCTCGCGTAGATGCCGCCGGTGGCGAGGCCCGAGACGACCTGCTGGATGAAGATGTCCATTCAGTACCCGAGATACGCCCGCCGGATCGTGTCGTCCTTTCGCAGGACGTCCGACGGCCCTTCCATGACGACGCGTCCGGTTTCGAGGAGGAAGACGTGGTCGGCGAGGTCCAGCGCGAGCGCGGCGTTCTGCTCGACGAGGAGGATACTGACCCCGGTCTGGTTGATCGTCCGGAGGATCCGGAAGATCTCGCGCACGACCAGCGGAGCCAGCCCCAGCGATGGTTCGTCGAGCAGCAAGAGACGCGGCCGCAGCATGAGCGCGCGCGCCACCGCGAGCATCTGCTGCTCGCCGCCCGAGAGCGTGCCGGCGGCCTGCCGCCGCCGTTCGCGCAGGACCGGGAAGTAGCCGAACACCCGATCGAAGTCGTCCTTGAGGCCGCCGCGCTCGCGGCGCCCCCAGGCGCCCAGTCGCAGGTTTTCCTCGACGGTGAGATGGACGAAGGTGCCTCGCCCCTCGGGCGCGTGGGCGATACCGAGCTGCACGACTTGCTCGGTGGCTTTCCGCTCGAGCGACTCGCCTTCGAAGCGGATCGTGCCGGTTGTGCGCACCATGCGCGAGATCGCGCGCAGGGTCGTCGTCTTGCCGGCGCCGTTGGCGCCGAGGATCGTGGTGATGCCACCCTTCGCCATGCTGAAGCTCACGCCGTGCAGCGCCTGCGTACGGCCGTAGAACGCCTCGAGCGCCTGCACGTCCAGGAGCGCGTTCACGCGGCCTCCCCGAGATAGGCCTTGATGACCTCCGGGTCGCGCTGCACCTCGGCCGGCGTGCCCTCGGCGATCTTCCGGCCGAAGTCGAGCACGACCACCTTGTCCGACACCTGCATCACCAGGCTCATGTGGTGCTCGACCAGCAAGATCGTGAGCCCGCGCTCTGCGCGGATCCGCTGGATGAGCCCGCCGAGCGTAGCGACCTCTTCGTGATTGAGCCCTCCGGCCGGCTCGTCGAGGAGCAGGAGCTTTGGACGGCTGGCCAGCGCGCGCGCGAGCTCGACGCGCTTGAGCGTGGCGAACGGCAGGCCGGCCGCAGGATTGTGCGCGACCGGGCCGAGATCGAGGAAATCCAGGAGCTCCTGGGCGTAGGCCCGGCACTGGGCTTCCTCCCGCGCGACCCAGCCGAGTTTGAGCGCGTTCGAGAGGAAGTCGCTGGAGGTACGGCAGTGGGCCCCGACCATCACGTTCTGCAAGACGCTCTGCGTGGGGAAGAGGGCGAGATTCTGGAAGGTGCGGCCGATCCCGAGCCCGGCGATCTGGTGCGCCGGCCGCGTCAGGAGCGGTGCGCTCTCGAACGTGACGGTGCCCGCCGACGCCGTGTAGAGCCGGCTCAGGCAGTTGAAGAGGGTGGTCTTGCCCGCGCCGTTCGGCCCGATCAAACCCACGATCTGTCGGGGCTCGATGTCGAACGAGACCCCATCCAGGGCGATGATGCCGCCGAACCGGACCGTGACGTCACGAACGCTGAGGATGGACACCTGGCTCTCCGCGCAGGGAATCGGGCTCCCGCTGAGCGCGCAGAGTATATGCGAAGGGCGGGTTTTCGAGAAGCGGAGGGCCCGGGCCTAGACGGCCCTCACGGACGCGTCATCATCAGCCCGCCGGGAACGCCATGGCGTGTGCGACGACGTCGTCCACCACCAGCGCCGCCCCGACGACAACGGAGCCCGTGAACCGGCAGTCGTCGCCTGCTCCGACACTGGGGAAGATCTCGACGGACGCGCTCAGCAGTGCCGTGAGACCCTCCATGCCCGTCTCGACCGGGCGTCCTTCGGGCGCTCTCCAGAGCGCGTCGAGGACATAGCCCGAGAGGATGCGCGGCCATGCCGCGGCGAAGAGTCGCGGGCTCGCCAGGACGTCCATCCCCCACCACGCGCCGCCGCCGTACACCAGCGCGCCCACTTGATCCGTCCCCGGCGCGAGGGCCGCCGTGTAGTCGTCGAGCTCCGGCGCGCGGGCGGCGAACGCGCCGGCCATGGCGGCGCTCTTCACCTTCAGCGCCTTGGCGCGCTCGCCCAGGTCACTCCAGATCGCGACCTGATCAGAGCTGAAGGACTGGCCCAGCCGGAGCGACGCGTGCACCTGAGCCGCCTTCTTCAGGCGCATCGAGGCGTAGAGCGAGTGGGCGCTCGACGAGAAGCGTCGGCCGTTGTACTGCCAGCGACCCTGCTCGACGCAGGAAACCGGCACCTCGAGCGTCGAGTGCGCACGGACGAGGACCGTCGTGTTGAGGACACGATTCTGCTTGGCGCCGACGAGCTCCTCGCCGTCGAGCAGCAAAACGTCCCGACTTCCGCGGTTGATGACGTGAAGCGTGGGCACCGACCCTCCCTCGCTGATCTCCGAGACTTCGGCCGATCCGTCGGCTAGAGCCTCGGGCAGGAGGAGCCACGGTGGATCGACGGGCGCGTGCGTCCGCAGCGGCAGGACCGTGATGGCGCGGAACGCGACGGGCGCGGCGGCGTGCAAGGTTTCGAGCCAGCGCCGGCCGGCGTCGGCGGCGCTCGCGAAGGCGGCCTTCGAGGTCATATTCGTCTCCTCATCGAGTCAGACGCCACGGCGCGGCGATCCTTCCGCCGAGCCGCCGGGAGATCGACGAGCTTCCCGTGTCCGACCTCGCTCGCGATTGTCGGTCGCGAGCCGTCAGCGAAGCGTCAGGAGCGGCGTCACAAACGTCGCGGGAGCCGAAAAGAGTCGCCCCGCGCCGGCGCTACGACTTGGCGCGAGCCTGCTCGTAGAGCGGCATGACCTTCTGGGAGAACTCCGTGAGGTCCTTGATGCGGTCCTCGTGCGACGGATGCGTCGACAGGAGCTTCGGCGGCGCGCCCGCGCCCGAGAGCTTGGCCATCTTCTGCCAGAGAGCCACGGCGGCACGCGGGTCGTAGCCGGCGCGCGCGGCCAGCTCGACGCCCATGCGATCGGCCTCGGTCTCCTGCACCCTCGAGTACGGCAGCAGGACCCCGACCTGACTGCCGAGCTGAGCTCCCGTGGTCGCGAGCTGTCCGGAGCCGGGGAGGAAGATGTCGGCGATCACTCCGGTCAAGGTCGCGCCGGCGCCGGCGGCCAGCTGCTGCGAGGCGCGCTCGCGACCGTGCTCGCGCAGCGCGTGGGAGATCTCGTGTCCCATCACGGCGGCGAGCTCGTCGTCCGTGATCTGGACCTTCTCGATGATCCCGGTGTACACCGCGATCTTGCCGCCGGGCATGCACCAGGCGTTGACCTCGGGCGAGGTGATGACGTTCACCTCCCACTTCCAGTCGAGCGCGTCCTTGCGAAAGACTGCGGTCTGCGGGATGAGGCGCTTGGCGATGTTGCGCACGCGCTCGGCCTGCTGCGGATCCCGGTTGACGTTGCCCTTGGGGGTCTCGGTCTTGAGCACGTCCTGGTACTGAGCCGCCGCGGCCTTGTCCAGGTCGGCCGACGAGACCAGGAGGAGCTGGCTGCGCTGGACGCCGACGGAGCCTTCCTCCGTGGTCGTCGTGCAGGCGACGAGCGCCGTCGTCATGATCACTGCTACCGCTGCGATGCCGATCATCCGGCTCTTCATGGGGCGCCTCCCTACCCGCGCCGCCGCCGATCTCGGGGCACGTCGTGTCGATTGCGTCGGTGTTTGTGATGATAGAGACTAACGCGACAGGGTCAAGGCTCTTCAAGGAGGACATGATGGATCGCCGAGACATTCTCGCCGAACGCCCACTCGAGAGCGGTCGCGGCTTCATGCCCGGCGTGAGCGTCAATCCGTCGAGGGTCCTGTTCACCGCGGGGCTGACCGGGCGAAACCCTGACGGCAATCTCGTCGCGGGCGGGATGGGACCGCAGGCCCGGCGGACGTTCGAGCGCCTGCAGGGGGTGCTCTCAAGCGCCGAGGCGCGCTTCGATCTGGTGATCAAGCAGCTCGTCTACGTGACGGACCTCGACGCGTACAATGCGAGCGGCCGCGCGGAGCGGGCCAAGTTCTTCGGCACGCGGCCGGCGTCGACGGGGCTGGTCGTGCGGCGGCTCGCCGACCCCAACATGCTCATCGAGGTCGAGCTGGTCGTCGACCTCGGCGGATCGGCCGCCGGCAAGCCGCTGCTCGACAAGTACAACGTGGAGAATCACGGCGGCGATTTCTACCAGGGTGTGATCGTCAGCGGCGGCCGCCTGCTCTACCTGGCCGGCCAGGTGGCGAACAACCCCGACGGCTCGGTCGCCGGCGTCGGCGACTGGCAGCGCCAGGCCGAGAAAGTCTACGAGAACATCGGCCACGTGCTGCGCGCTGCGGGCGCGACACCCGCGAGCGTCGTGAAAGAGACCACGTGGGTGCTCAGCATCGATTCGTGGCGCCAGCACGGCGGCGCCGTGCGCCGCGCGGTCTACAAGACCGATTTCCCGGCCTCGACCCTCGTCGAGATCCCGGGGCTGGCGCGGCCCGAGTTCCTGGTGGAGATCGAAGTCATCGCGGCCATCGCGTAGGGCGGGCCGCAGGCCGTCGCGGGGCTGGGGCCCCGCCGGCCGAGGTGCGCCTATGAAAGGTACGAGCGAGGAGGACAACGATGCCGTTCAGCACGATTGCGACACCCGAGGCAAAGCCGGTCGCGAACTACAAGATGGCGACGCGGATGGAGGGGGGCCGGCTCCTCTACATCTCCGGACAGGTCGCGTGGGACGCGGCCGGCAACATCGTCGGCAAGGGCGACGTCCGCGCCCAGGCCCGGCAGGTCTTCGAGAATCTCCGCGGCGTGCTGCGCGCGGCGGGCGGTGATCTCTCGAGCCTCATGAAGATCACGACGTACATCACCAAGCTCGAGGACTTCCCGGCGGTCGCGCAGGCGCGCAGCGAGGTCTTTCAGGGCGAGCTGCCGGCCAGCACCTTGATCGTGGTCAAAGGTCTGTTCCACCCGGACTTCCTGATCGAGGTCGAGGGGATCGCGACGGTGTGACGGGCGGCGGCACGCGGAGCGCGATCGCGAGCGCGACGCCGGCCAGGGCCAGGATCGACGCCAGCACGCAGCCGGCGCTGAAGGAGCCGGTGAGGTCGCGTACCCAGCCGGTTGCGATGGGGCCGACGATCGCCCCGACGAAGCTGATGCTGTTGCTGAAGCCGAATGCCGTGCCCAGCTCTTCCGGGCGGACCAGCCGCGCCAGGAGCGTGTAGACCGCGCCCCAGATCGACCAGCAGAAGAACGCGGCCACGAACAGCGCGACGGCCAGGCCGGGGATCGAGCCCTGTGCGATGACGGCCGCCATCGCCAGCATCGACACCGCAAGCCCGCCGAGCCCGGCCACGATGACGCTCTTCGAGGCATAGCCCCGCTCGACGAGCCGATCATGCGCCCATCCGCTCACGATCATCCCAAGCGACGCCGCGACGCCCTGCAGCGCCGCGTACGTGCCGGCGCGACCGGAGTCGCTCACGCCGACCTCGGTGAAGAACAGCGGCGCCCACGTCGCCAGGATGAACTGGACGCCGATGGCGCAGAGGCTGATCAGGGCGAGTACGCAGAGCCGCCCGTTCGAGACCAGACTTCCGAGGCGCTCCGCGACCGGCACTCGGACCGCCGGCACGGGCGGCGCCGGGACGTACCGGGCGATGAGCAGCGCCGCGGCGATCGGCCCGAGCCCGAAGAGCATCATCACCGTTCGCCAGGGCAAGACCTCGACCAGCAGGCCCCCGATGACCAGGCCGAAGGTGAGCCCGAGTCCGGGGCCCGAGAACGAGACGCCCTGCCCGAGGCCGATGCGATCGGGTGGCGTGACTGTCGCGATGATCGCCCGGTCGTTCGAGAAGAGCGAGCCCTGGAAAGCCCCCGTCAGCGCCCGCGCGAGGAACAGCGAGCCGAATGAGCCGGCAAGCCCGGTGAGCCCCGCGCCGAGCGCACCGCCCAGCAGGCCGAGCAGCAGGATGCGGCGCCGGCCGAAGCGATCGCCGAGGAGCCCCGACGGGATCTGCATGAGCACGTAGGCGTAGAAGAACGCCGACGCGAGCAGACCGGCACGGGTGTAGGTGAGCTGGAGCTCGTCGATGATCGACGGGAGCAGCGCCGAGAAGCCGATACGGATGACGAAGTTCGCCGCCCACGCGAAGATGAGCAGGATCCACACGACCACGTACGAGTGAAGGGGCGACACGCGCACGCGAGTCTAGCACTGGACTCTCGCTCGCACGCATTCGCAGAACTGCGACTTTCTCAAATCTGCGGCGTCACCGGCTGGACGCCAAAATGTCGCTCCTGGCTCTTCGTGGCATCGCGCTCGTCGCTCGCGCGTGCTTCACCGACGATCCGATCGATAGATGTCCTTTCATTTTTCGGAACTTACCGATCTCGCGATTACTCGACTGCGGCCATGGCATCACCAGTGCACCAGCTAGCTCACGCTCGACCCGAGCCGCCCACGACGCGAGCACGCGTAACCGGGCGAACCGCGGAGATGCCGGATGGCCTCGACGAAGGCGCGGTGGGTGCTTGGCGTGGGCGTCGGCTCTTTCTCGGTCGTGATCTTGATTGGCGCCACCCCGAGCGGCGCCGGCACCCTGGATGCGAGCTGGACCGCGCCCACGACGAACACCGACGGAAGCTCGCTCACCGACCTCGCGTCATATCGCGTCTACTACGGGACCCAGAGTGCTCCGTGCCCGGGTACCACGATCACGCAGGTCGCATCACCAACGACGAGCCCAGGCGCCAACCAGACGGTGAGCTTCCGGCTCATGGGACTGGCCGCCGGCACCAGCTATAACGTTGCCGTGAGCGCCGTCGATTCGTCCGGCAGAGAGAGCGCCTGCTCCAGCGTGGCGACCGCGGTGGCGCGGACCAGTTTCGCCTTGAGTCCCACGGGCACGGTGAGCTTCGGGACGGTGAGCGTGGGAGCCTTCGTCGACAAGACGTTCACCGTATCGAACACGAGCAGCGGCTCGCTCTCTGGTTCGGCGTCGGTCGCCGCGCCGTTCACCATCGTGTCGGGATCCCCGTTCACGCTCGCCGGGTCCGCGAGTCAGGTCGTCACGGTGCGTTACACGCCGACCGCACCGACGACCGTGAGCGCCACCCTCGCGTTCGCGGCGGGCGGCGACACCATCTCGGTGGTTGCAACCGGCAGTGGAGCCGGCGCGGCAGACACCGTTGCACCGACTGTGGCGATCACGTCACCGACGTCCACGTCGACGTACACGGCGACCACGCCCTCTTTGACCCTTCAGGGCACCGCATCCGACAACGTCGGCGTGACGCAGGTCACCTGGTCGAACAGCCGCGGCGGCAACGGTGTCGCGAGCGGCACGAGCAGTTGGACCGCGGGCGGGATCGCCCTGCAGCTTGGTTCCAACACGGTCACCATCACTGCGCGTGACGCTGCCGGAAACGCTTCGACGGCTACACTCACCGCCACGCTGAGCGATACCGTGCCGCCCACCGCGGCGATCACCGCGCCGGCCTCGGGTACGACCGTATCGGGCACGATGAACGTCACGGCCAGCGCGACCGACAACGTGGCGGTCGCGGGCGTTCAGTTCAAGCTCGACGGAGTCAATCTCGGAGCCGAGTGCACCCTGCCGCCGTACTCGGTGGCGTGGAACACGACCACGACCGCGGATGGCTCGCACGTTTTGACGGCGGTCGCTCGAGACACCGCCGGCAACGTCACGACGTCGGCGGGCGCCACCGTGACGGTGGCCAATGCCAGTGCGATCAACGCGACCGCGCCGGTGATCTCGCAGGTCACCACGACGGTCACCGCCTCGACAGCCACCATCGCCTGGACGACGAACGTGCCGAGCACGACGCAGGTGCAATACGGTGCGACCAGCCGCTATGGAACCGCGGTCCCGCTCGACGCGACGCTTGCGACATCGCATTCGCAGACGATCACCGGCCTGACGCCGAACACGTGGTACTACTTCCGGGTGACGTCTGCCGCGGGTAATCTCGCCGTGTCACGGGATTTCAAGTTCAAGACGCGCAACCGCTGAGGCGTTCGATCTGAGGCGCGTCGAGCGCGGCAAGACCGGAGAGCTCAGCGCGTCGCGGGCGGAGGCTCCGATGCCGGCGGTTTGAGCCGCACCGTCTCGTCGCCCTCGATGCCGCGATACCAGCCCGGCGGCGGGTCGAGCTTCTGCGCGCGTTGCCAGCCCCGGCTCCTGAGGCACTGCTTGTACTGATCCTGCAGCACGGTGCCGAATTCTTTCGCTGCATCCCGGTAGAGGGCATTCTCGCGCGCGCATTCCCCGCTGTCCCGCGCGAAGTCCTCGGGGCTGGCGCCCGCCTTGCCCCAGTAGTGCTTCCCGCAGCCGGCCAGCGCGAGGAGAGCGAGTAGCGTGATGCTCGTCGCGCAGGCTCGCGGGAGCAGCCGCATCAGCGCGTCGTCGCGGAGCCGGTGTAATTCATGCTCGCGATCTCCGACCTGGCCTTCTTCTCGTCGATGAGCAGGCCATATACGTGGCCAACAAAGAACCCCATCGAGATGTCGAGGCGTACGTAGCGCACCTGCCCCGGCTCGAGTGTGAAGGTCAGCTTCTTCTCGACCTCGGTCTCCGTGACGACCTGATAGTTGCCGGCCGAGCGGTCGACGTAGAAAAACCCGTTCGGGACGGCCTTGCCGACCTTCTCACCGTTCAAGCGAACCTCGGGCTGCACCGCCATGCCGACCAGCGCGGTGCGATAAAAATAGATGCGGCCCATGTCGGGCCGGGCCGCCGGCATCGTGGCGCGCATCTCGCTGAACTTCGTTCCCGAAGCGCATGCCGAGAGCAGCAACGAGGCGGCGACAACGGCGAACCTAACGACGCCGATCTTCATCGTCATGTCATGCTCCTATCACTCGATGAATAGCTGCCGGTTGCGCTCTAGGGGACAGAACGCCCGCTCCACGGGAAGGTAGAACCCGACCAGCACTCCTTCACGGCCGACGATGTAGCCTTCGTGAACGCCATCCCCCCGGAGCGTCACCACTTGATCCCGGGTGCGGTAGACCTTGCCCAGCGAGATGGTGCCGACCAGCTCCCAGCGCGTGCCGGCGCGCAAGGTCGTCGAGTGACCGGTCGAGATGTTTGCCTCGACCTCGCGCGTCAGTCGAAAGCTCTTGCCCGTGCCCGGGGTGAGCTGGGTTGGCAACTGTTTCACCGGTGGGGCACATGCCGCGAAGAGCAGCGCCATACCGAGGGAGACGATCCGGAGCGAGCGCTTGGACACGGGCCCGTCCCTAGAAGCGGAACGTGACGCCCACCAGCACGTGGTGCGTGTTGACGTCGGTCTCGACCTTCGTCTTCGAAAACCCCGCGACGTCGCTGTCGAACTCGAACTTCGGGCTGAAGTGGGTGAAGCGGTACTCGCCGAAGAGACCGATGTGCGGCGTGAGCATCCACGTCGTCCCGACTCCGGCCTTCACGCCGACCGAGGTGTCGTGACTGGTTTGATTGTTCGGCGTCCCGAAGTTCGTGCTGTCCTTGGCCGTGGCAAAGAACACCGCCGGCCCGACCGTGAGGTACGGCTGGAGCCGGCCTTTCGGGAATTGCGGGCTCGCCACCAGCCCGGGCCAGCGCAGCATCAGGTCGAAGGACACGTCGGTCACGTCCAGCTTCACCTTGTCGAACGAGACCTGGCCGACGTCGGCGCTGACGCCCGCGAACTTCACAGTGGTGTCGACGTTCTGCGACGACACGTTCGGCGCGAAGTACGCGACGTCCACGCCGAGACCCAGCCACGGGAGCGCTTCGAACCAGTAGCCGAGGCGACCGCCGCCCGTGACCGAGCCGTCGAACCGCAGATCCCTGGCGGTGAGCTCGAACTGGGTCCCGTTGAACGATCCTTTGGCCTTCAGATCGTCGTTCTGGGTGAACGCGCCCCCGACGTACAGATCGCCGAACCACTCCGCGGAGGCGGGCGCCGCCCCGACCGCCAATGCCAGCAGCAACATCATCGTGACCAGCAACCGTTTCGCTCCCATGACCGATCCTCCGTGTACGTTCTGATTCGCTTCTGCGGTGCATCGTCTCGAGCGCGCGTCACCGAAGCGTCACGAGCCACGTCAACGGAGAGAAAACTCGCTACTGACCGTTTCTCCGCCGCAGCTCGCGACGACGGGCGACAGCGCGTGGAGCGCCGCGCGCGCGATGATGCGGTGTCCGGCGCGGGTCGGATGCTCGCCATCCCAGAAGAGGTAGCGGTCCGGCCGCTCGCAGACCGCACCGCGCACGACGCCGGAGGCCAGGCAGGAGTCCTCGACGTTGGCCAGACCGAAATCGCTCGGATCGACCAGCACGTCGTCGAGCAGCGAGGAAATGTCGAGACGAACGAATCGGATCTGCGGCAAGACTTGCAGCGCCTGCAGCGCTTGCTCCAGGCCGCCGTTGTAGGCCGCCGTCAGCTGGCTCGCGACCGCCTGCGCCTCGGGGCCGAGGGCGCGGACCGCCGGAGTGATCGCCAGATCCGGCAAATTCGGGATCAGCAGGGTTCGCGCGCCGGCGGCCCAGAGCGTCTGGACGTTCCCGGCGACGGCGCCGATCGCTTCCTGGATGATTCCGATGCTCGTCGCTCCGGTGGCGTCCGTCGCGAGCGCGCTCAAGGCATCGCTCAGGTCGTTGGCGCCGATCCAGAGTGCGTACACGTTGTCGGCTGAGGCGTGGCCGCCGAAGTCCGACAGAAAGCGATTCACTTGCGTGCTCAGATCGTAGAGCGCGAACACCGGCGCGCCGGCACGCGCCCTGGCCCGACCGACGGCGTAGTTCGTGAAGACGCCGGGCATCTGCAGCGCCGGCCCGCCGCTCGTCGGCCAACGGAGCTCCCACGCGAGCTGCTCGGCCCAGGTGGCGCCGTTGCTGAAGTGATGACCGCCGATGGCGTACGGCGCAACCGGGATCGGCTCGAACGGCGCACGAGATACCGTCCCGAACGCGATGAAGTAGTTGCCCGGATCGGACAGGCTATCGCCGAAGAAAACGAGCTTCGCGATGTCTCCGGCGAACGCCGCCGGAGCAAACACGATGGACGCCAGCGCGAGCAGGATCAGGACGCGTCGCCAGGGTCGGATCTGCGTGGTCCGTGACACGATCATCGTCGCCCTCCCTTTGAGTGGTTGCGGCAGCCTGTGCCGCATGGGCGAGATTCTGGCGAGGCGGCGTCAGCGCAACGTCATGAACGGCGACGGTTGGGAATGCGCTATCGGGAGCGGTCGAACCGCCGGACGATGTCGGACGCGAACCGCTCGAGCTGCTCGAGGTCGTAGTCGGATCCGCATCGTCACGCTCGCGGCGTGCGCCAGGCAGAGCAGCGGCGACATCCACACCGTACCGTAGAGGCCCGGCGCCTCCAGGAAGTGCTCGGCCACCCAGAGCGCGTCGAACCCGAGCCCTTCGGCGCGACGGGCGAACGCCTTCACGCGCGCCGCCTGGTCGAGGCGCAGGTCGCGCCAGGCGAAGGTCGGGAGGTAGACGCCGAATCTCATCCCGCCGACTCTAGCTCGAAACGGCCTCTCGGGAGTGAAAGCTATCGCGCCGGCGCGAGCGCGAGGAGAAGCTGCTTGGTCTCATCGCTCGGGTCGATGTCGAGCTCACGCCGGAGCGCGGCGACACACTGCTCGTACTGCCGTGAAGACGTGTCGCGCACACGTGCCGCGGCGGGCCGATGGTGGCACAACGCGGCCGGCACGGCAACGCATCGTGCCCTTGCGACGGCCGGATGCCACTCGTACACTTTCGTCACGACGCGCAACGAGAGGAACGACCGCGGCCCGCCCAGGCCGTTCCGGGCGGAGATGCGGGAGGCCAGTGATGCGGTGGCAGATGGGCAGGCGCAGTGACAACATCGAGGATCGCCGTGGCACGCCGGTCGGACGTGGAGCCGCCGTCGGGGGCGGCATCGGCACCTTGCTGCTCGTGCTGGTCGCCATGTACTTCGGCGTCGACCCGAGCGTGATCTTGCAGGGAGCCGACCCGGGGAGCCCCGGGCCCGCGCCGAGCGTGCAGCAGCGGTCGGCCGGCGACGATCAGCTACGCGACTTCGTCTCGGTCGTCCTCGCCGATACGGAGGATACGTGGCGGGAGCTCTTCCGCCGGATGGGTCGGCGCTACGAGGAGCCGCGCCTCGTGCTGTTCAGCGGCGCCGTGCAGTCGGCCTGCGGCTTCGCCGAGGCGGCGGTGGGCCCCTTCTACTGTCCTGGCGATCACAAGCTCTACATCGACCTGTCGTTCTATCGCGATCTGCGCGACAAGATCGGCGCCCCGGGCGACTTCGCCCAGGCCTACGTCATCGCCCACGAGGTCGGCCATCACGTCCAGAACCTGCTCGGCATCGCCGAGCGCATCCAGCAGGCGCAAAGCCGTCGGAGCAAGACCGACGGCAACGCGCTCCAGGTGCGCATGGAGCTCCAGGCCGACTGCCTGGCGGGCGTCTGGGCCGCCAACGCCCAGCGCGCGCGCCAGATCCTCGAGGCCGGCGACATCGAGGAAGGCCTGAATGCCGCCGCCGCGATCGGCGACGACCGTCTGCAGCGCCAGTCCATGGGCCGCGTCGTGCCGGAATCGTTCACCCACGGCAGCTCCGCGCAGCGCGTACGCTGGTTCAAGCGCGGGATCGATTCGGGCGAGCCCGGCCAGTGCGACACCTTCGCGGCATTGAAACTCTGACCACCCCGGGAGGATCATGACCAGCTCGGCCAACCGATGGGACTATGACGTGGCAGTGATCGGCGGGGGGCCGGGCGGCTCCACCGCGGCAACGGCGCTGGCCCAGCGGGGCCGGCGCGTGGTCGTGCTGGAGCGCGAGCGATTCCCGCGCTTTCACATCGGCGAATCGCAGCTGCCGTGGACCAACGAGATCCTCCGCACACTCGGCGTGCGCGACACGATCGCGGCGTCTGGATTCATCGAGAAGTGGGGCGCGAGCTTCCGGGGTCCTGACGGGCCGGACGAGCGCTACGCCGATTTCCGGTTCGCCCGCGAGACGCCCACGCCCCAGACGTTCCAGGTGCTGCGGGAGAAGTTCGACGAGATCCTGCTGCGTCATTCGGAGAAGAGCGGCGCGCAGGTGCTCGAGGAGCATCGGCTGACCGACGCCGCCTTCGACAGCGACGGCGTCACGCTCTCCTTCTCGCACAACGGCAGCGCCGGGACCATGCGCGTCGGTGTCGTGATCGACGCCTCCGGGCGAACGGGCGTGCTGGTCAAGCGTTTCGGGCGCCACGAGCCCGACCCGCTTCTCTTGAACATCGCGGTGCACGCGCAGTACGAGGGCATTCCGCGCGCGTCGGGCCGCCGCGCCGGCGACATCCGGATGTACACGCGCCCGGACATGGGCTGGCTCTGGTTCATTCCGCTCTCGGACACCGTCATCAGCGTGGGCGCCGTCATCCCGCAGGTGGTGCATCGCCGTGAGTCGAAGGCGACGCCGGAGGAGAGTCTCGCGCACTACCTCGCCAATACGCCAGCGGCGCTGTCTCTTCTCGAAGGCGCGCGACGTGTGTCTCCCGCGCGATTCGACGCCGATTATTCGTATCTGGCTACGCGAATGGCCGGCGATCGATGGGTCGCCGTCGGCGATGCGGCGGCGTTTCTCGATCCCGTGTTCTCGACCGGGGTGATGCTGGCAATGCAGGCCGGAGTTGAGGTCGCCGAGGCTATCGACAACGGCTTGCGCACCGGTGACGTGTCGGCGCGCATCTTCACCGACTACGAGCACGCCGTGCGCCGGCGTTATCACCACTTCCGGCGCTTCGCGGTCGGGTTCTACGAGCCGGCGTTTCGCAAGCTCTGGTATTCCCGGCCGCCGCTTCGGAGTATTTTCGACGCGGTCGTGTCGGTGCTGGCGGGGAACTGGCGGCCGTCGTTCGTGACGCGGGTACTGGTGGAGATCTTTTTCGCGGTCGTCGCCGCGGAGCGCGTGCTGCTGAAGATCAGGGGAAGTCGGGGCGCGCGCTGACGTTCAGGCTCATACGGAAGATTTTCGAGGCCGTCCCACAGGGAGTCTTGGCTCGGATGTCACTCCGCCGCGGCGAGGCTCGGCGGCGGGCTCGCCGCGCGCGACGTGCGCCAGAACGAGCCCGCGAGCGCCAGCAAGAGCATGACCGCCGCCGTCGCCAGCACCACCTGCCATCCCCGGTGATGAAGTAGCTGTCCCGACGAGAGCGACGTCAACGCCGCCGTCCCGAAGACCAGGAAGTCGTTGGCGGCCTGCGTGCGCGAGCGCTCGGCCGGGGCGTAGGCCTTCGTCACCAGGGTCGAGCCCGCCACGAACATGAAGTTCCAGCCGATGCCGTTGAGGGTCATCGCGAGGAGAAAGTTCGGCACGCCCACGTCGAGCGCGGCGGCCGTCACCGCCAGGACGTTGAGCACGATGCCGAGCAGGATGACGGTGCGCTCGCCCCAGCGCTGCACGAGCGCGCCGCTGAAGAATCCGGGCAGGAACATCCCGACGACGTGCCACTGGATGACGAAAGCCGTGTCCGAGAACGTGTGACGGTGCGCCATCATCGCGAGCGGTGTGCCCGTCATCAGGAGGTTCATCACCCCCTGCCCCATCATCTGGGCGAGCACGGCCACGACGAAGATCGGCTGGCGCACGATCTTGGTGATCGGCCGCACGGGGCCGCCGATGCGAACGGCCTCTTCCGCCGGCGGCGGCATGCGCAGACCAGTGAGCAGCGCGGCGGCGAGCAGGCCCAGCACGGGCACGCACAGGTATGAGCCCAGGTACGTGACGTCATAGAGCCGCACGGTCGCGCGGGCGAGCATCGGACCGAGGAACGCCGCGGCCAGGCCTCCGACCAGCACGAAGGAGATGGCGCGACTGCGGAACTGGGGCAGCGACGTCTCGGCCGCCGCGAAGCGATACTGCTGGGCGAAGGCCACGGAGACTCCCAGAAGCAGCGCCGCCGCGGTGAGGAGCCAGAACTGACCGTGCGCGAGCGCGGCCACGCTGATGCCGCCGCCCGCTGTGGCGCACAGGGCGCCGACCACGAAGCCGACCCTGCGGCCCACGCGCTTCATGAGCAGCGAGGCAGGGATGGTGCTGAGCGCGGTGCCGATCACGGACATCGTCGAGGGCAAGGTCGCCAGGGCCTTGTTGCTGGCCAGGGCGTAGCCCGCAAGGCTGCCGACCGCGGAGACGAGCGTCAAAGACGTGGAGGACGTCGCCTGGGTCAGGGTGAGGAGCAGGACGTTCCGGAGGCGAAAGTTCAAGGGACGAGACGATACCACACGCCGGCGCGGTAACCGACGCGGGAGCGAATCACTTGCAGGTCATGGTTTCTTGAGCTGGAGGTCTTCGTACGGCGCCGAGTAGGGATAGCCGGCAATCAAGCCGATCCCGGCTTGCTCGACGCGCGCGGAAACTCCGGCCATGGGGCTGAGCTCGTAGATCGGCACGTACATGACGCGGTCGTACAAGACGCGCTGGATCTGCAGGAGCAGCGCCTCGCGCTTCATCCGATCGAGCTCGCGCGCCTGGCGATCGAACAGATCCTCCACTTCCGGCAGCACGCCGTACGCGTAGATGCCGGTCGCCGTCACGTAGGCCTCGAGCCTGGTCGCCGCGTTCCCGCCGGAGCCGTTGAGCCCCATCAGAACGCCCTTGAGTTTCTTTTCGCGCCAGGCCGTGAGATATGCCGCGCGCTCCATCGTCCGGATGCGCGTGCGGAGGCCGACGGCTCCGAGATAGGCGGCGAGCGCTTCGCCCATGGCATACAGCGGCGGATACGGATAGAACTCCCCGGCGTCGAAGCCGCCGGGGTAGCCGGCCTCGGCCAGAAGCTGCTTCGCTCTGGCCGGATCGTAGGGCGGCGCATCGACGGCGAGCGCGAACTCGAAGGAGCGGGGTACGATCGAGCCGGTCAAGCGCGAGGTGCCGAGCGACTCGGCCTGATTCACGGCCTGGCGATCGAGCGCCAGGCTCGCCGCCTGCCGCACGCGCTTGTCGTGCCACGGCGACTTCGGATCCCACTGGTCGGGGAGGTCGAGCCAGAAGACACCGTTGCCGCCCGCCCTCGACACGATGCGAACGTGAGGCGTGCGGCTCAGGTCCTGGGCCACAGGCCCGTTCACCTGGAAGATGACGTCGACGTCGCCCTTCTTGAGCGCCGCGCTGCGCGTCGTGTCGTCGGGCATGACCTTGAACACGAGGCGCTTGACGTGCGGCTCCTTGCGCCAGTAGCCCTCGAACGCCTCGGCGACGAGCTCTACGCCGGGGTTGAACGAGATCACCCGGTACGGACCGGCGCCGATGGGTGCCTTCTTGAAGCCGTCGTCGCCGACCCGCTCGACGTACTTCCGGGGAACGATCCATCCCACGCCCGACGCCGTCGTGCCGTAGTACGTCAGGAAATCGGGCCAAGCGCTATGGAGCAGGAAACGCACGCGCCGGGGATCCACGACCTGAATCTCCCGGACCTTCTCCTTGAGGAGCTTGGCGCCCGCACCGCGGTAGCGATCGAACGAGAACTTGACGTCCTCGGCGGTCACCGGCTCGCCGTTGTGGAACCTGGCGCCTTTTCTGAGAACGAACTCGTAGGCCAGCCCGTCCTTCGATACCGTCCACGACTCGGCCAGGCTCGGTGTGCTGAGACCACCCGGCATCGGCTTGAGCAGCGCATCGTGAATGGCGTACAGCACCATGAACGGAATGATCGTGCCCTCGGTCTCCGCGGGATCGAGCCATCGCGCAGCCAGGGACGCGTGGACGCCCCAGGTGATGGTGCCCTCGGGTGCGGCGTGGAGCGGGCGCACCGGCGCCAGAACGAGGCACGCCATCGCGACGAGCGCGGCCAGGCTACGCGAGGGCAAAGCCGTAGAGGCGAGCCACATTCTCCCGGACGATCTGCCGCCGCTCTTTCTCGGGGACTCCGTTGAAGTCGCGCTCGACGACCTCCCGGGAATGCGGCCAGGTCGACACGGTGTGGGGATAGTCCGAGGACCACATGATGTTCTCGACCCCGATGAACTCGCGGCTCGCCACGCCGACCCGGTCGTCGATGAACGTCGCGAAGATCTGCCGCCTGAAGTATTCGCTGGGCGTGAGCTTCAACGGGGCCGGATAGAGATAGCGATACTCGTCTTGCGCCTGATCGAGCTTCTGCAGGAAGAACGGAATCCAGCCGACTTCGTTCTCCGCGGAGACGAGCTTGAGATTCGGGAACCGCTCGAGCACGCCGGAGAAGATCAGCACGACCAGGGTCCGCTGGACTTCGTGACAGAGCACGGTGGAGCGGACATAGCGGTCCAGGGGCTGCTTGATCGCCAGACGGCTCTCCGCGCCCATGCCGGTGATGCTGTGCAGACTCAGCGGCATCGCGAGCTCCTGGGCCGCTGCCCAGAACGGATCGTAGTCGGCAGAGCTGTACGGCCGGTCCGCGGGCGGCGAGGCCCAGATCGTGGCGCCCCTGAGCCCGCGCGCGGCACACCGGGAGAGCTCCTTCACCCCTTCGTCGATGTCGTAGAGGGAAATCAGGGCGAGCCCGACGAGACGTTTCGGCGCGCAGGCGCAGTACTCGGCCAGCCAGTCGTTGTAGACGCGGAAGCAGGCGCGCTGCAGCGCCGCGTCAGTGAGCCAGAACTGGCGAAACCCGAGCGTGGTATAGATGACGTCCGCCTCGACGCCGTCGAGATCCATGTCCTTCACCCGCTCGGCGGGGTCCCAGCCGCCCGGACGTGCGTCCTTGTACGTCGATCCTTGAAAGAAGCTCGGGAGCTCCTCCGGCTTCTTTCCGGCTCCCATGCCCTGGGCGAGATGCGTGGGCGGAATACCCTCCAGCATCAGGTAGGCCCCCGGCTTCTGCCCGGACGGGTTCTCCACCACGCGTGGCGCGCGGTCGCGGAACTGCTTGTCGATGCGCTCCACCCAGAGGTCGCCCGGCTCGTTCACGTGCGAATCGGCGGAAATCAGCCTCAGCTCGCTCATGATCGACCTCCTCATCGGGCATGGTGCGTCTTCGATCAGTGACGCGGGGACGAGTGGGCGTTTGAGGGCGGGCACTTCACGCGAACGGCCTCCAATCAACCGGGCCGGTTCACCGCCTCGAAAGTGGGGCCGAGCTTACTCGCATTGCAGGCGTGCGGCAAGGTCCTCGAGACCGTCCGCGACGACGTCCCAGTCCGATTCCGCCGCGAGATCGGTCCGCTGCCCCGGACCGTACTCGAGCGGCCGCGGGACGAATGCGGTCGCCATCCCCTGAGCCCGTGCCGCCGCGAGATCGTAGTTGTGCGCCGCGACCATCATGACCTCGCCGGGCTCGAGTCCGAGGAGCGCCATGGCCGTGCGATACACCTCGGGCCGTGGCTTGTAGCAGCGGGCGTTTTCCGCGGTGATGACGCAGTCCCACGGAAGACCGGCGAAGCGGGCGAGCTCGACCATCCCAATGAAGCTCGCGTTGGAGAGCGGCGTGACGATGTACCGGCGTTTCAGTCGCTGGATGCCCGCGACCGCGTCGGGCCACGGTCGCAGCCGCCACCAGACGCGCGCGAGCCCATCGATCTCCTCAGGCGTCAGACCCACGATTCGGTACGTGACGAGGAGCTCCTCGAGACGCGCTCGATAGATTGCGTCGACCGTCGTCCACGGGATCTCGCCCCGATTGACCCTGTCCATCGTGGGACGGTAGGCCTCTTTCCAGTCGTCGAGAAACCGCACACAGTCGAGCGTCAACGCCTTCCGCTCGGCCAGCGACACGAGCTCGGCGAGCACGCTGGTCCGCCAGTCGACGACCGTGCCGTACGTATCGAAGGTGAGCGCGCGAATCCGGGCGAGCTTCTGGAAGGCCGAGGCTAGCGCATCCGTCGGCGGGCTCCGCTGGGGAGCCTCTCGGGGAGGAAGTTATCCTCACCGGGGAAGCACCGCGGGTCGCCGACGCCGACGTAGACCCGGAAGTTATCTCCGAACGGGTCCGGCGCTCGCGGGCCGGCCGGGCGAGCCTGAATGTCCTCCCGCATGCTCGAATCGACCGGCATCGACGACTGCGGCCGGCTCATCTCGAGCAGGAGGTTGGGCCGGGGCGGCTCCTGGGCGTCTGCCGACGCCACGAAGGCGGCACCGAGAACGAGCATCGCAAGGGTCGTCAGGGGTCTCATCGACTCACAAATTGTCTCCCTTCCTAGGCTCGAAGTCCACCTCTGGCCAGGCCCCCACGCGCCCGAGGACCATGGTTGTGAAGGGCGCCTCTTTTCCCTATGCTGCTTACGTGTCAGGAGGGCCCCCAGCCGCTGCCAACACCTACCAGCGAGGAACCGCATGAGCTCGGCCCGTAAGCCCGTCGCCGTCGTGGTCGGCGCCACTTCCAAGTGGCAGTCCGATGGCCGCAACACCAAGCTGGCCCACGGCCGGGCGATCGACGACACCGACATCCCCGTGGGCATGCGCTGGGGCGTCGGGGGCGCCATCGCCCAGAAGTTCGCCCGGGAGGGGTTCCTCGTCGTCCTGACGACCCGCCGCGCCGCCAACGCCGCGGCGCTGGAGAAGGCGATCGTCGAGCAGGGCGGCCAGACCATGACCGTCGAGCTCGACCTGGTGTCGAGCGAGTCGATCTCGCAGGCGTTCGCGACCATTCGCGGACGAGCGGGCGATCCGGACGTCCTGGTCTACAACGCCGGCTATCTCGAGGGGCGCGACCTGCCGCCGGACAAGGAGCTCTTGGAGCACGTCCCCGTCGAGATCTTCGAGACGGCCCAGCACATCGCGAGCCGCGGGCCGTTCCTGGTCGCCCAGGAAGTGCTGCCCGCCATGCGACGGCGCGGCGCGGGCTCGTTTCTCATCTCGAACAACCAGTTCTCGCTGCGCGGCCGCAAACGACTGACGGGGCAGTCGCTATACTATCCGCGCGTGATGATGCGCACCCTGGCGCAGGTGCTCACGGAGGAATATTCCGAGCACGGCGTGCACGTGGCCAACGTCGTCATCGACGGCCTCATCGACTCGCCGGGAACCCGAGCGCTGGCGAGAGCCCAGAAGAATCCCGAGATCGTGATGAATCCGGTCAAGATCGCCGAGGCGTTCTACTACCTGCACACCCAGGACAAGTCCTGCTGGACACACGAGCTGCAGCTGACGCCCTATGCCACCAAGCCGAGCTTCTAGAGGAAGACTATGGACCACGTCGAATTCGACCGCGAGCCGCCCACGAACCTGACAACGATGGTGATGGCGTTCGGGGGCTGGATCGACGCCGGCCAGGCGGCGACGGGTGCCCTGCGCCATCTGGTCAGCGAGCTCTCGGCGACTCGCGTGGCGCGCATCGACCCCGAGCAGTTCTTCGTGTTCACGCAGGAGCGGCCCGACGTGCGCCTGAGGCCCGACGAGAGCCGCGAGATCCACTGGCCGCGGAGCGAGTTCTTCGCGTGCCCTCCCGGGAGCGGCCGGGAGGGCCTGCTCCTGTTCTCTGGCCCCGAGCCCCACCAGAGATGGCGCGCCTACACGAAGGCGTTTCTCGACATGGCCGAGCGCTGCGGAGTGAAGCGCATCGTCTCGCTCGGCGCGCTGCTGGCGGGCGCCCCTCACACCCGGCCGATCCGGGTCACCGGGCGCAGCAACGACCCGACTTGGCGCTCGGTACTCGAAGCCTGGGGCATCTATCGCCGCCCGACCTACGAAGGCCCCACCGGCATCTCCACGATCGTGCTCGATGCGGCGGAGCAACGCGGCATCTTGAATCTCGGCCTGATGGGGCAGGCGCCTCACTATCTCCAGGCCGGCGAGAATCCCGCGGCGATCCACGCCCTGTTGACCTACGTGGCCCGGCTTCTCCACCTCACCCTGGACATGTCGCACTTCGCCGACGCCATCCAGGAATTCCGCAAGCAGTGCGATCGCGCGGTGGCCGGCAATCGCTCCACCCGAGAGCACGTGCAGCAGCTCGAGCAGCAGTACGACGCGACCGCCAGCGAGGAGAAGCAAACCTTGCCCGACGGCGAGCTCGATTCGGACAAGCTCATGCAGGAGCTCGAGGAGTTCTTGCGCAAGCAGCGCGAAGGCGGCACGCAGGGCTGACGGGCGCGCCGCGTCCCTCGAAGCGCGCTGACGTCGCGCGCTTCACTCCGGGTTCACGAGCTGCACGACGTTACTACCCGCCTTACTACGCGCCGTCGCCAGTCGTCGTGCAGCCCGCGCCCGTCATCACGGAGCAGCAGCCACTGTCGTACTGGTACTACTGCCCCAGCGCCAAAGCGTACTACCCGACCGCGCCGACGTGCGCAGAGGCGTGGATCAAGGTTCCGCCCCGAGTGGAATAACGGTCAGTCCGTCGCGTCGACTCTCTCGACCCGGGGTCGCAACCTACCGATTGCAGGTGGCGTCGTCGTGCCAGCCAGGCGACGGCCGTAGATCCCTCGGAGAGTCGGAGCGCACAGCGTGAGGACGGTCAGCGCGCCGAAGGCGAGACCCGGCAGCGCGAGCGGAGGCCCGGCGCCTAACCAGTCGGCCAGACGGCCAGTGGCGAGGTTGCTGATGGCCATCACCCCGCCGGTCGACCCCCAGTACAACCCCAGCACCCGGCCGCGGACGTGATCGGGGGTGGCGATCTGAAGCGAGGTCGTCGCGAGCGCGATGAACACCGACTGGGTCAGACCGACAGCCGCCGCCGCGAGCAGCGTACCGGGCCAGGAGGCGGCATAACCCAGGGGCACCAGGGTCAGCCCGCTGAGCATGCTCGTGGCGAAGAACAGATATCCGAAGTGGACGCGCCGCGCGAAGCCGGCGAGCAGGAGGCCACCGGCGAGCGAGCCGCCGCCCATCGCCATCATGAGCAGGCTATAGGCGGTACCGGTCGCGCCGAGCACATCGGACGCTCGCCGCGGTAGCGCGGCGTCGTAGCCCATCGTGAAGGCACAGTGAAGGAAGACGAGCGTGATCACCGCGCACACGACCGGCGCGCGGAAGACGTAGCGGACGCCCTGTGCGAACTGCGCAAACGGGTTGTGATCCGAGCCGCTGCGCTGGTGCGGGACCTCGCCCAACACCCAGACCGCCCAGAAGGCCAGGGCGAAGAGCGCGGCCGCCACGAAGAAGGCCCCGGCGCCACCGCCGACATGGAGCAACGGCGCGGCCAGGAGTGGCCCCAGCAGCCGCGCGCCGTTCAGGTTCGCCTGGAGTAGGGAAACCGCGTTCAGCAGATCGCGGGGCGGGACGAGGCTCCCGAGCATCGCCTGCTCCATCGGCGTGCTCGACGAACGGGACGCGCCGAGGACGAAGGACACCACGGCGAGCCCGAGGGTCGAAAGCAAGCCGATCGCGTTCATGGTGAGCAACATCGTCCGCCGGTCGTAGCGGTCGGTGAAGACACCGGCGAACGGGGTGATGACGAGCGACGGCAGAAATGACGCGAACACCACGAGACCGACGGTGCTCGAGTGATGGTGCAGGTCGAACGCCAGCCAGCCGCACGCCGTGAGCGCGGTCATGTAGGCGACGCACGACATGATCGACGCCGTCCACAGCGGCCGAAAGCGCTGGTGCTGAACGGCTGAGAAAATGCCCGCCCGATCTTCGCCCGCTACGATATTGGTCGGCATCCGCTCTCTAGACTGGGACCCGTCGGCGACAGCCCGTCACGACAGTAGCGCAGCGCAGTCGAGATCGTCGAATGCCGTGACGATGCGGAAGAGATGCGGCCACCAGATACTAGCGTGCAGTCCGGAGGTCTGCTGCCATACCGGCGTCGTCAGGTGACCGATGACCACGAGGCGAAGCGGGACGATCGTGGAGAGGATCGTCGTCTGACACGTGCCGGGGTGGACGGCGGAGACCCGTCCGCGCGACAGCGCCCCGCCCGCCCGCAGGCCCTCGGTCAAGAACTCAGCGGAGAATCTCTCGAAAGCGGCTTCGACCACGGGGAAGATAGTACGAGAAAAAACTGGTGGGCAGGGACGGGATTGAACCGCCGACACCAGGATTTTCAGATCTATCCCTCGTCGTCGCTAACAGTGCGGAGGTGCAAGCTTCACGAGCAATGTTCGCCTGGGGTCTCTGCGCCCTGAGTGCTCTCAAGTGCTCTGGAATGCCTTCGACGGGGACACAATTTGGACACAGCCCAACTTCATCGATCGCATCCTGCGGAGACGCCGGGCTTCGCGCCTGGCGAGGTCTCTTACCACAAGGTAGCGGCACCGCAGAACAGCAACTTCCCAGAGGACAGAAGGCCGTCAGTCCCTAGTGAGCTCGTTCAACTCTTGATTTGGGTCGCAGATGGCCGAAGGCCGGCGGCACGCCCTTGATCTATCGGCCCGGGCCGGGCGGGCTTGAGGACGGCCTAGACAAGACTGGTGCGCGCGATCCCACGCCGAGGTAGGATCTCCCCGACGCGTCGTGCCCTCCATGGACCGAGAGGAGAGAGGTCATGCACAGGCCCATACGGTTTGCCGACGACATCGAACCGCTGGTGCAGTTCATCGAGGAGACCGAGCCGAACCGACTCCTTGAAGCGACCCTGGAGAAGCTCCGCGACGGCTGGTCGGTCAAGAAGCTGCTGACCGCGTCGGCGCTGGCGGTCACTCGGTCTTCGGATCTCCCGCCCGGCCACCACGGTGGACCGCTGCACCCGCTCGTCGGGATCCATGCGCTCCACAACACGGTCGAGCGTGTGCAGGGTGAGCAGTGCTTCCTGCCCGTTCTCCAGCACGTCGCGCTGTCGAACAAGCACATCAATCACCCGGGCATGGGCCCGTATATCCTTGCGGATGCGCAGCCCGTGGACTCGGGCGGGGTCGAGGGCACGAAGAAGGCGTTCTTCGCCGCCGTGGATCGCGGGCTCTACAACGCCGCTGATCACGCGTTCCTCTGGCTCTGGGACAACATGCCGCACGGCGAGGCGCTCGACCTGCTGCTGACGGTCGCGATCCCGAAGAACATGCTCGACGATCACTACTTCATCTTCCCGATGTTCACGTGGCGCGCCCTCGACTGGCTGGGCCGCGAGCACACGCCGTTCCTGATGCGCCCCGCCGTCCGCTACGTGAGTCGGTTCCCCACGCCGCCGCCGCTGCGGGATATCGAGCCGCTGCTCGACGAGTTCGACCTGCTGAAGCGTCCGCTGGGCTTCTACACGAGCCCGGAGGAGACGCCGGCGATCGGTGAGCTGGGCGAGGCGATCACCACGTGTGACACCTACGTGGAGATCCCGCGGATGCTCGCGAAGGCGCTCGCCGACGGGCTGTCTCTCCAGGGCACCGGAGAAGCGCTGTCGATCGGCGCCGCCGGCCTGTTCATGCGCTCGCTCACGGGGAACCCGATGGACGTGCACCTGCACACCGGCGTGAACCTGCGCCGCTACCTCCTGAAGCTCGAAGGCGTGAGCCTGCGCAACAAGCTGCTCGCGCTGCTCACGTGGCACACGGGACCCGAGGTGCGCAACACGCAGAACCGCATGCAGCCGCCGCCCCAGCCGAATCCCGATGCCGTGGCCGCGCTG
>Ga0306924_10000980_pt1 | contig 25365 bp, 24 predicted proteins | sample sta12Can44000111_FD_203756 | JGI IMG/M metagenome (GOLD analysis project Ga0306924, IMG submission 203756) | Lab enrichment of tropical soil microbial communities from Luquillo Experimental Forest, Puerto Rico - statanox.12C.anox.44.000.111 (v2)... | ecosystem: Environmental > Terrestrial >... | reverse complement strand
GGCGGTGAGCCCGCGCGCGCGCTTCGCTCGCTTTCGGGCATGCCGGGGCGCGTCGCGCCATCGGCGGGCGTATTCATCCGGCTCCCTCACGAGGCAGCAACGCTGCCTCCATGTGCTTATCCGGCTGGCGCGAGAAGGCAGATTGATATTGACGGCCGCGCAGGAAAATCGACGGTTCACGCCGCGCGATCAGGCCGCGCGGCTTCCAGATCATGATCAGCACCATCGCAAGACCGAACAGAAGCATGCGGTACTGTGTTGGATCGAAATCGCTGCCGAACACGGTTTTGAGAAAATCGAGCTCGCGCATGATCTCGGTTCCGCCGATCATGATCACGGCGGCCAGCGCAACACCGAGCAGGCTGCCCATTCCGCCCAGGACGACGATCGCAACGATCACCGCCGATTCCATGAAGGTGAAGCTCTCGGGCGAGATGAACCCTTGCCTGGCTGAGAAAAACGATCCGGCGAAGCCGGCGAACATCGCCCCCATGGCGAAGGCGGTGAGCTTGGTATTGGTCGTGTTGATGCCGAGCGCACGGCAGGCGATCTCATCCTCGCGCAAAGCTTCCCAGGCCCGGCCGAGCGGAAGCCGTCGCAGGCGCACCGTGACCGCCGCCGTAACCAATGCGAGCGCGAGGATCAGGTAATACAGGAATATGATCCGGTAGATCGGGCTGAAGGGGAGACCCAGCCGGGCGGCGAAGCCCTCATCCGTTGCATTGAAGGGAATGCCGAAAAAAGTAGGCCGCGGAATGCTTGCAATGCCGGCATAGCCGTTGGTGACCGGCACCCAGTTGATCAGAACGAGTCGGATGATCTCGCCAAACGCGAGAGTGACAATGGCGAGATAATCGCCGCGCAGCCGCAGTACCGGAAATCCGAGCAGGATCCCCCAGAATGCGGCCAGGCAGCCTGCGACCGGCAACAGAATCCAGAACGACAGCCCGAACGTTGTTGCCAGCAGCGCGTAGGAGTAGGCGCCCACTGCGTAGAACGCGACATAGCCAAGGTCGAGCAGGCCGGCGAGCCCCACGACGATATTGAGGCCCCAGCCCAGCATCACATAGATCAGGATCTGAACGCCGAAATTGTCGATCCACTTCACCGCCCCCTGGAAACCCGCAAGCCAGAGCGCGAGTGCCGGATAGAGGATGGCAAATCCGAGCGTGAAAGGGATCATCCAGCTTGTGGCATGGGTGATGCGGGAGGGTTTGCCGTCTCGTCTTGGCCGCATCGCCCGCCGTTCGAGCCAGGGCGCGATCAGGAGCGAATGAACGAAACGGCCCCCCGCAATGATCGCAATGAAAACCGCAAACAGCGGCCAACGCGTCTCCAGGATGAGCTCGTTGTGGATGTTGAGAACGGTGTTGAAACCGATCAGCGGCAGGAACAGCCCGCAGGAGATGAGAGCAGCGATGGTGGCATCGCGGCATGCGCGAGCCAGATCGAGGCGCGACGCCTCGGGCGTCATCTCACACTTTCTCGACGTCGGGTCGGCCCAGCAGACCCTGCGGCAGAAAGATCATGGTGATCGCAAGAATGGAAAAGGCGGCGACATCCTTATAGTCGGTCGAGAAATAGGCCGACCATAATGTTTCGATCAGGCCGATGAGCAGCCCTCCGAGGACGGCGCCCGGAAGCGAGCCGATGCCGCCGAGCACCGCGGCGGTGAAGGCCTTTACTCCCGGCACGAAACCATCGGCGAAGCTGATCACGCCATAGTACATCAGATAGAGCGTGCCGGCCACGGCAGCGAGCGCAGCTGCGATCACGAATGTGACCGATATCGTGCGGTCGACATTGATACCGAGCAATGCCGCCATCTTCTGATCCTGCTCGCAGGCGCGCTGCGCGCGCCCGAGCGCCGTCTTGCTGACCACGAACCAGAAGGCAAACAGCAGCGCCGCGGTGACCACCCAGACCACGATCTGCTTGTATGATATGGCGACGTCGTAACCTTCACTGTCGGGTATCAGCACGATCACTTCGTTGAAGATCGGCGGAATTGACTTGTTGCGCGGTCCTTGCGCGACCTGCACGAAATTCGACAGAAAGATCGACATGCCGATGGCGGAAATGAGGGGCGCCAGCCGGAATGATCCGCGCAGCGGCCGGTAAGCGATCCGCTCGATCGTCCAGTTGACCAGCGAGGTCAACAGCATGGCGACGATGAGCACGATCAAGAGAGCGCCGATGATGGAACCGACACCGAGCCAGGTGGTGAGCAGGAGGAAGGTGATGAGCGCAATGAACGCGGAAACCATGAATACGTCGCCATGGGCAAAATTGACCATGCCGATGATGCCGAACACCATCGTGTAGCCGATTGCAATAAGACCGTAGATGGAGCCAAGCGTGATGCCGTTGATGAGCTGCTGGGTGAAGACTTCCATTCCCGGCGCCGCTTCGCTGGTCGCCGCAACCGCGCGACGAAAGAACATCTACCAAGTGCCGGCAAGACCGGCAACCGACCGGCAGCAGCGGCGTGGACCTCGTTTGCGCGCAGCCGGCAGTCGGCCCTGCCTCAACATCGCGCATTGACACTGGTCACCGTGGGTGCCTTTGTTCCTGTGGCTGGTTGCAGACGACCCCATGAGTCCGATCCCATGAGCCCAATCAGATGCGAAGACGCGATCGGGGCGAAAGGCCGTCCCTTCACGGGTCAGGAATATCTCTCCAGCCTCCGCGACGGGCGCGAGGTCTACATCTATGGCGAGCGGGTGGAGGATGTCACAACGCATCCCGCATTCCGCAATGCGGCGCGTTCGATCGCGAGGCTCTATGACGCCCTGCACGATGATGAGAGCAAGGCGATCTTGACCTCGCCGACCGATACCGGATCGGGCGGATTTACACACAAGTTCTTCCGTGCTGCGCGCTCGCGCGAGGAGCTGCTTGCGCAACGCGACGCCATCGCACACTGGGCACGCATGTCATACGGCTGGATGGGGCGTTCTCCCGATTACAAGGCGTCGCTGATGAACACGCTGGGCGCCAACCACAGATTCTACGGCAAGTTCTCCGTCAACGCCAATGCTTGGTACCGCCGCGCGCAGGAGCACGTGCTGTTCATGAACCACGCAATCGTCAATCCGCCCGTCGATCGGGCGAAGGCGGCAGACCAGGTCAAGGATGTATTCATCACCATCCAGAAGGAGACCGATGCCGGCATCTATGTCAGTGGCGCCAAGGTGGTCGCAACTTCGTCCGCGCTGACCCACTATAATTTTCTCGGCCAGAATGCGGCTGTCCCCACCCACGATACTGATCTCGCGGTGATGTTCATTGCCCCGATGAATGCTCCCGGGGTGAAGCTTTTGTGCCGCACCTCCTACGAGATGATGGCGAGCGTCATGGGCAGCCCGTTCGACTATCCGCTGTCGTCGCGGTTCGACGAGAATGACGCCATTTTTGTATTCGACAATGCTTTCATTCCGTGGGAGGACGTGCTGCTCCACCGGGATCTCGAGAAGCTGAAGACTTTCTTTCCACAGTCCGGCTTCCTCGCCGGCTATCAGTTCCAGGGCTGCACCCGGCTCGCGGTCAAGCTCGATTTTCTGGTCGGCGTCATTGCCAAGGCCTTGCGCACAACCGGAGCCGACGACTTTCGCGGCAATCAGGCGATGCTGGGCGAGATCATCGCCTGGCGCAATCTGTTCTGGGCGCTGACCGATGCCATGGCAGCAAATCCCACGCCCTGGGTCGACGGCGCCGTCCTGCCCAACGTGCAGTCAGGCTCGAGCTATCGGGTATTTGCCGGCGAGTCTTACGGCCGGGTCAAGGAGATTGTCGAGAAGATCATCGCCTCTGCGCTCATCTATCTTCCCTCCTCGACCAAGGACTTCAAAAATCCTGCGATCGACAAATACCTTGCGAAATACGTACGTGGCTCGCATGGCATCGGCTACAAGGAACGCATCAAGGTAATGAAGCTGTTGTGGGACGCCATCGGTACCGAGTTCGGCGGCCGCCATGAGCTCTACGAGATGAATTACGCCGGAAACCACGAGGATATTCGCATTCAGGCATTATGGAACGCGCGCAGCTCCGGTGCGCTCGACGGCATGGTCGCGCTCGCCGAGCAATGCCTGGGCGATTACGACGAGGACGGCTGGCGTGCCGGCGGGTGGCTCAATCCCGATGATATCGCGCACTGGGAAGTTGCGGGCGCCAGCCGCGCGGCCGAGTAGCCTTGGTGAGCTGGATCGACCAGCGACCCGATGATGCCATGGACGGCGCCTTCACGGCGGTCGGCCCCCAGGTGGTGCGCACGGTCGATCCCATGGCGTTCCGCGAGGCCATGAGCCGGCTGGGCGCTGCGGTTCACGTCATCACTACAGCGGGACCCTGCGGCAAGACCGGCGCAACCGCGACGGCCGTCTGCTCCGTGTCGGACGCGCCTCCCATGCTGCTCATGTGCCTCAATCGTCGTAGCCAGACCAATCCCGCGGTGGTGGAGAATGGCGTCTTCTGCGTCAATACGCTGGGCGATGGCGGAGCCGAGATTGCAGATATCTTCGCCGGACGCACCGGCGTGTCCGGCAGCGATCGCTTTGCGAGCGGAGACTGGACGGTACTTACCACGGCGAGCCCGGTTCTGGTTTCGGCGGTGGCCGTGTTCGACTGCCGCATTGTCGAGGTGCGATCCGTGGGCAGCCACAATGTGTTCTTCGGCGCGGTCGAAGCGGTGCGGCTCGGCCCCGGCGGTCCGGTGCTCGTCTATCACGACCGTGCCTACAAGCGCCTGTGAGCCGACTTAAGGTTAACAAAGGGTTTCCATTGTAGCTCGAATTGCAAAGCCGCTAGATGGCCTCGATGTGGCTCGATGAGACGCCGTTGCCACGCAGCACCCGCCCATCGGTCCCCCACGGGAGGCTGCGATGCGATCATCTCCCCGGCTTGGCTCGGTCAACGCCGCGCTCGTTGCGCTCTATTTCGCGCCGGTGTGGGGAGGGGACGGGCTGCGTGCCCTGACATCGCCCTTTCACGGCTTCGAGGATCCGGTCCATGCGGTGGCTGCCGCCTACTTCCGCGCCCTCTTCGACTTCGGGCTCGTCGGTCTGGTGCATGTTTCGAACGCGCTTGCCGGTCTCAAATTCGTGATTGCCATCGGCTTTCTCGCCTATCTGATCGATTTTGCGCGGGCCCTGGTGGTCGGGCGCGACACCAATCGCGAGACGCTCGATGCTGCCCTCGTCCTTGCCGCCATCACGCTTGGACTTTGGACCTGGCCTGCACTCAATTCAGGCGATGCGGCCCTCATTCGCCTGCACGCAACGCAGTTCCTGCTGCTTTCGAGCGCAATGATCGTGCTCCTGGTCGAGCGGCACATGGAGGAAATGGGGGGCGGCCGAGCGAATAGGTCGGCTTCGGCGAGGCTGCCGCATACCGGGACCGAAGCAGCGCCCGTTTGACATCGGTCCCCCGAGATCGACACTCCAAAATCTGGATCCCTCTTTGGCTTGCGGCCAGCGGTTGCCGGGCGTGCGTGCAGTGATCCAACGGTCACCTGCCGGGTCCCGCCCGGGCACCGACAAAGCACTTTCCTCGTTGCCAACCGAAGTTTTATATCTCGGTCCAGCGAGAGGGAGAACCAGGCGATGGCGATGACCATGAATGGGCAAGTCCAGCTTCCCGCGACCCGGGAAGTCGTCTGGACGAAGCTCAACGATCCCGAAGTGCTCAAGAGCTGCATTCCGGGCAGCGAGCAGTTCGACAGGATCGCGGACAACGAGTTCCAGGCTGTTGCGACCGTGAAGGTTGGTCCAGTCAAGGCACGCTGGAAGGGAAAAGTCAGGCTTTCCGATCTCGATCCGCCGAACAGCTACCGCATTTCCGGCGAAGGGGAGGGAGGCGTCGCGGGATTCGCAAAAGGCGGCGCAACGGTCTCGCTCTCGGACCAGGACGGTGGCACGCTTCTTACCTATGACGTCGAGGCACAGATCGGCGGCAAGCTGGCGCAGCTCGGACAACGCCTGATCAACAGTGCGGCAAAGAAAACAGCGGACGATTTCTTCGTGAAGTTCGCGGCCGCGGTCGCGGCCGGCGGCTGAGGACACGAAAAGCGCCATTTCAGGGTTGACTTGCTCCCGTGCACTTCCGCAAGATCGTGCCGATTTGACCGGATCCGTTGCCGGAATCGACCCTCGACCCGGAAAACAAGACGTTCGACCGCAATTCCAAGGAGGATAGCCATGACCGCCGTCGCCCTGACGGTGAACGGTAAAGCCGTCACCGGTGATGTGGATCCGCGCACGCTGCTGGTGCAGTTCCTGCGCGAGAACCTGCGGCTCACCGGCACCCATGTGGGCTGCGACACGTCGCAATGCGGCGCCTGTGTCGTGCACATCAACGGCAAGGCCGTGAAGGCGTGCACGGTATTCGTCTGGCAGATCGAGGGGGCGGAGGTGCTCACCATCGAAGGTCTCGCCGATCCCAACGGACCGTTGCATCCCATGCAGGAGGCCTTCCGCGAGCATCACGGGCTGCAGTGCGGCTATTGCACCCCCGGCATGATCATGACCGCCGTCGACATTGTCTACCGCAAGGGTCATGACCTCGACGATCCGACCATCCGGCACGAGCTCGAAGGCAATCTCTGCCGCTGCACCGGCTATCACAACATCGTCAAGGCAATCGCAGCCGGCGCCAAGGCCATGGAAAAAGGGCACGGCAAACCCGCCGCGTAGGGGTGGCACGGCGACGGCAGCAGCGAGGGAGGAGGATCGTATGGGCGCAACCGGAATCGGCGCGCCGGTGCGCCGCAAGGAAGACCAGCGCTTCATTACCGGGCGGGGTCACTACACCGACGACATCAACCGTCCGGGCCAAGCCCACGCCTATTTCCTGCGTTCCCCGCACGCTCATGCCAGGGTCAAGCAGATCGACGGCGCTGCAGCGGCGGCAATGCCGGGAGTGCTCGCGGTGCTCACGGGCGCCGATCTCGCCGCCGACAAGATCGGCAATCTCATCTGCGGCTGGATGATCAATTCCAAGGATGGCTCGCCGATGAAGATGGCGGCGCACCCGGCGATCGCGCAGGGGAAGGCGAATTTCGTCGGCGACGCGGTAGCGCTCGTCATTGCCGAAACGCTGGCGCAGGCCATGGACGCCGCCGAGAAGGTCAACGTCGCCTATGAGGTGCTTGCGGCGGCTGTTGATCCCGCCAAGGCGCAAGCCGCTGATGCGCCGCAAATCCACGATATCGCAACCCGCAATACCATCTATCAGTGGCATCTCGGTGATGCCCACGCCGTGGACGCCGCCTTCAAGGCCGCCGACCGTGTCACCAGGCTCGACCTCGTCAACAACCGTCTCGTGCCAAATGCGATCGAGCCGCGCGCCGCAATCGCCGATTACGATCCGGGCACGCAAAGCCTCACGCTGTGGAACACGACACAGAACCCCCATGTCGCGCGCCTCGTCATATCGGCATTCGTGGGCATGGCGCCCGAGCACAGGCTGCGCGTGATAGCCCCCGATGTGGGGGGAGGATTCGGTTCCAAGATCTTCATCTATCCCGAGGAGGTGGCCTGCCTTTGGGCAGCGCGCCGGATTGGCCGCCCCGTGAAATGGGTGTCGGGGCGCACCGAGGCCTTTCTCGCCGATGCGCACGGGCGCGACCATGTGACTCACGCGGAGATGGCGTTCGACCGCGAGCGGAGAATCAGCGGCCTGCGCGTCAAGACCATCGCCAATCTCGGCGCCTACATGTCCACGTTCTCATCCTCGATTCCGACCTACCTCTACGGCACGCTGTTGTCCGGGCAGTATGCGATCCCCGCCATCTATTGCGAGGTCGATGCGGTCTACACCAACACGGCGCCGGTTGATGCCTATCGCGGGGCTGGCCGCCCGGAAGCCACTTTCGTGGTCGAGCGGCTGGTCGAAGTTGCGGCGCGCGAGATGGGAATGAACCCGGTTGATCTGCGCAAGCAGAACTTCATCAGCTCCTTTCCGCATCAAACCCCCGTGATCATGAGCTACGACACGGGCGACTACCGCGCATCGCTCGAGAAGGCTCTCAAGATCGCGGACTATGACGGATTGGAAAAGCGCAAGCGCGAATCCGCGCGCCGCGGCAAATTGCGCGGAGTCGGATTCTCCGCCTACATCGAAGCCTGCGGGATTGCGCCCAGCCAGGCGGCCGGATCCATCGGCTGCGGCGTGGGACTCTGGGAATCAGCCGAGGTGCGGGTCAATCCCACGGGCACCGTCGAGGTGCTCACCGGCTCTCATGCGCACGGACAGGGCCATGAGACGACATTCGCCCAGGTTGTTTCCGAACGGCTGGGGATTCCGATCGAGAATGTCAGCGTGGTGCACGGCGACACCGACAAGGTGCAGTTCGGCATGGGCACCTACGGCTCACGGTCCGGCGCCGTCGGTATTTCCGCAATCGTCAAGGCGCTCGACAAGGTCGAAGCCAAGGCGAAGAAGGTCGCCGCCCATCTGATGGAAGCGGCCGAAGGGGATATCGTGTTCCGGGACGGACGCTTTACCGTCAGCGGCACCGACAAGTCTGTCGCCTGGGGCGACGTGGCGCTCAACGCCTATATCGCGCACAAGTTTGACGGGCATGAGCTCGAGCCGGGCCTCAAGGAGGGCGCCTTCTACGACCCGACCAACTTCAGCTTCCCTGCCGGCTGTCATGTCTGCGAAGTCGAGGTCGATCCGCAGACGGGAGAAAGCGAGATCGTGGCGTGGACCGCGGTCGATGATTTCGGCACCGTCGTCAATCCGATGATTGTCGAGGGTCAGGTCCATGGCGGTATTGCGCAGGGCATCGGGCAGGCGCTGCTTGAATGCGCGATCTATGACAAGGACGGCCAGCTCATGACCGGATCGCTCATGGATTATTGCATGCCGCGTGCCCATGATCTGCCGGCCCTGAAGGTCGACATGACGCAGACCAGGTCGCCGTCCAATCCGCTCGGTATCAAGGGTTGCGGCGAGGCGGGCGCGATTGCCGCGCCGGTGGCGGTCATCAATGCGCTCACCGACGCAATCGGCACCGAGGAGCTGTCAATGCCCGCCACCGCGCAGGCGGTGTGGCGGTCATTGCAGAAAGCCAGCAACAGCAAAGAGGCGGCATAGGAGCCCGAGCATGTACGCATTCACGCAACATCGGCCGACAACCCTGCGGCAGGCGGCAAGCCTGCTCGCCAAGCAGGAGGAAGCAAAGCTGCTCGCGGGCGGTCACACCTTGATTCCGACCATGAAGCTGCGGCTCGCAGGCCCGAAGAATCTCGTCGATCTCTCGAAGATCGAGGGCCTGGCCGGGATCGAGATGAGCGGCCGCACGCTGACCATCGGCGCCATGACGCCGCACGCCGAGGTAGCGACCTCGGCCGTGGTGAAGGCGAACATTCCGGCATTGGCGGACCTTGCCGGCCGGATTGGCGATCCCGCCGTCCGCCATCGCGGAACGCTCGGCGGCTCAGTTGCCAACAATGATCCGAACGCGGATTACCCTGCCGGTGTGCTCGGCCTTGGCGCCACCATCATCACCAACAAGCGCCGCATCGCTGCCGATGAATTTTTCAAGGGGCTGTTCGAGACTGCGCTCGAGGCCGACGAGATCATTACCAAGGTGCAATTCCCGAAGGTGAACAAGGCGGCCTATTACAAGTTCCCCAATCCAGCCTCCCGCTATGCGCTGGTCGGAGTATTCGTCTCCAAGCGCTCTTCCGAGATCCGGGTCGCCGTGACGGGCGCGGGCGCAAACGGCGTCTTCCGCGTTCCCGCCTTCGAGGAGGCGCTCAAGAAGCGCTTCGGCCCCAAATCGCTGGAGGGGATGACGGTGCCCGCCGACGGCATGGCGAGCGACATTCACGGCAGCGCCGAGTACCGTGCTCACCTCGTCGGCGTGCTCGCGCGCCGGGCGGTTGCCGCGGCGGTCGCGTAAGAATTCATTCGGTCGGTATGATGCCGAGGGTCTTGGCGGCAATGGCGAGCCGCGCGCGCTGCTGTGCGATATCGGCGGCGAACTCGGCAGGCCCGCCGAAATGTGGGACCTGACCGGTGAGGTTCAACCGTTCCTCCACGTCGTGATCCATGGCCGCGCGCACATCCGCGGCGATGCTTTCGCGGGTTCGCTCGAGCATGCCTGGTGGGCCGAAAATGCCGACCAGGCCGTCGAGCGCAAGGTCGGGATAGCCGGCTTCTGTAATCGTGGGCACCTCGGAAATGATGGCGGCGCGCGCAGTGTTGGTTACCGCCAGCAGCTTGACCTTGCCCGCTTCCAGCTGCGGCCGCACTATCGCAAACGCGGTCACATTGATCTGGATGCGGCCGATCGCAAGATCGTTCGCCGCCTCGACCAGGTTGCGGTAGGGAACCTTGGACATGGCGAGGCCGGCATTCTTGAGGAACGCGGCGAACAGGAACTCGTTGCTCGCGGTGGTGCCGGCCCAGTTGAGCGAGCCCGGCTCTGCGCGCGCCATCGCCACCAGGTCCGCAAATGATCCGACCTCCAGCGAAGTGGGCACCGCCGCAACCACGATCGTATTGGAGATCCTGGCAATCGGGACGATGTCGGCGGGCTTGTACGGCAGGCTCTTGTAGGTGAACGGATGCGCGGTGAACGAGCCGCTTGGTGTTGTGAGCAGCACGTGATCGTCGTTGGCGTTCACGAATGCGCCGATGGCGACGAGACCATCTCCGCCGGGTCGATTCTCGACCACGACCGGCTGGCTCCAGCGCCTGCTCAGTCGCTCCGCGAGCAGTCGCGCGCCGAGATCGACGCCGCTGCCTGCTCCCAGCGTCACAATGAGCTTGACCGTCCGCTGCGGCCAGTTCTGCGCCCTCACCGGCCCTGCCGCCAACAGCGGGGCGAGGAGGGCGAACGCTATGCCGAATGCGAGCTGTTGCATGCCGGGCAATGCTAGCTTGCCGGTCGCGCACTCAGCAAGGGAATGCTAGGCTTGCCACTGTACAGCACATCCAACCGCTGGGGATCAGCATGACGCGCATCGCGATCGTGGAGCGTACCGACATGAATGCCGAGCAGGCGCGTGTCTACGATGCCGCCAAGCAATCGACCGGTATCGTGGGCGGCCCATACCAGGCCTACATCCGATTGCCGAAAGTCTTCGAGGCCTGCCAGAACCTGCGCGCTTCGCTCGCATCCGGGCCGTTGTCGCGCCGGGAGCAACAGATTGTGAACCTCATCGTCGCGCGATACTGGAATGCGCGCTATCCATGGTTCGCGCAGGTGCGCAACTCGCTCGCCATCGGCATCGAGCAGTCGATCATCGACGCGATCAACGCGCGCAAGGCGCCGCACCTGCCCGATCCGCGCGAGCAAACCTGCTTCGTCGTGGCGGGCGAGATGCTCGCCAACAAGGGACTCAACGAGGCGACCTATGCGGCCGCGGAAAAGACCATGGGTCTGGAAAGCCTGGTGGCGCTGGTTGCCGCGGTCGGCAGCTTCTCTATGACCTGCTTGACCGCTGCCACCTTTGAGATCGATCCGCCGCCCGCCAACCCGGTCCCGCTTGCGGAGTAGCCGGACAGATCTCACAAGCTCGCAGCCGCAGTCGATTCGGCCGATACAGCCGCTTGTGACCCAAGCTGTTATCACGTGGCGTCCATTGCTGTGAGACCCAGTTGACTTATCCGTTAATCTGGAAGACGAATGGGCTTGCTTGCCGATTTCCATGAAGGTATTCGGTACAGCATCTGCCCCAAATCGTCCTTCGCACTTGCCGGTGCTCCTGCTGCATCGGCGGCTATTGTGAACAGGTCATGAAAAAGTCATTGCCGAAATCCGATGGTTCTTCCTTCCTTCTTTGCGAAGATGTGAGGGAGGAGGTCAACAACAAGCTCAGCATTATTGGTGTCTTTCCAAACGACGATATCGTCCTTCAAAAAGATATTCTGATTCCATCTCTCATGGCTGTATTGCTTGCTCGCGGGGGTGAGGGACCTTGTGAGGCGAGAATTTCATTTACCGATCCCAGAGGTCAGACGGTGATTGAAAGTCCGAAACAAACGGTCGTTCTTGAGAAAAACAAAGCTCATCTTGCGGCGATTAGGGTTTTTGTCCCAGAGCTGACGGCTGGGCAGTACACAATAAAATTTTTCTTCGACGACGTGCCAATTGAACGTACCTTCGAAGTGAAGAAAGCGTAGGTATCGACGGCCCGCCTTATGCCTGCGGGTCTCCGCCATGCATGTGGCACTATCGGAGCTCTTCCGGATTTGCCGGTCGCGCCATCGCTGGACCTAACCCAGCGTTAGCCTTGCAATCGACATGTATGCAACGAACGCATTCGCACAGTTGGACAACCCATCCTGCACTCGTTGAATTGCGCGGCGCACGTCAGCTGGCAGTGGATCTCCGTCCCCGAAATATATTTCGAGCAGCTCATCGCATTCTTTGGACGCTTCAGCCATTTCTTGAAAAATCTCCGTTATGTTCGGAATGTCCGTCCGATTCGTCGCCGCTGCCATTACCCCCCTGTACATGGCGTCCAGCTCCGCCGCATGACTGTTCAATCCTTGAATGGTTTCTCTCACGAAATCTGCATCGTCCATTATCTCCTCCTATTCGAGCCTGAACTTGAGCGGGTCGAAATCGGTGACATTCTGATCGTCGGTGACAGCTGGCGAGATCATAATAAGAAAAATGAGAAGCGCTTTCGTCATTTGGGCCCGCGACGAAATCTCCATCACCGCGTCGCTGTTGGCTTGGTTTATACCAACGAAACCGTAGCCGCGCTCGTAGGCCGAGGGTCGCCAAAAGTGCGTCGACGGCCTTCCGATATCGGACAATCATTGCAGACCTTGAAGTTAAGTCATTGAAACAGCGCCTGATCTTCCGTACGGTATACGCGATGCAAATGCTCTAAACTTCAACCTTGCAAGCACGGAAGTTCGGGACTCCTTCGATGGCCGGGGCGCGCGTCAAACAACCGCTGGCTGCCATTGCCGCGGCTGATGTTGGCGGCTATCGCCGGCTCATTGGCAATGTCAAAGATGGAGCGGTCGCATGGTTGTACAGCGCACCCCGCGGCAGTTCAGGGCTAGCCTCACTAGCGACTTTGTTCACGCCGAAGGCTTAAGCTGCACTGATGACCGTGCTCCGGGATTTCATCGATGAGATTGCTAGCAAGCTCGACGCGCGTGCCGACAAGCCACTTGCGCCGCATCACTGGATTGGCTTCGTGAAACTGCTCGGTGCCATCGATCAAGACGATGAGATGGGCGAGTTGCGCCAACAGATGGAGCAAATCGTCTCGCAACGCGATGTACGTTTCCAAGATCGTTGCTTGGCGCTGATCCCGCTGCTTAGCGCTGATCCCGCGATTGCGGCCGAATTTACCGCGCGCCGGCACGCTGCAATAAAAGCACTTGCGGCGCTGTGACGTCGCCGGCGTATATTCGTAACACTCGAGCTGTTCTCGCTGCCAAGTCAGAAATTCTTCGAGCGCATCAGCTTTTCGGCAGTATTTGGCGTGTCGTCAGCTTACCCTGTCCGAATCTGCTGTCTGCGGCAACGGGCCCAGCGGGCCGAGTACGGCGGCAAGGCGCTGGATCACGGCGGGGCGTGGTACCGAAACCTCTCCCTCCTCGAAGGCGACGACCGTAAGGGTTTTAAAGGCTTCGAGTAACTCGCCGGGGCGAAGCAGGAAATCGGGATTGCGCGGCCGGCCGAAGCGTTCGTTGCCGCGCGCGAAGGTCTCGTAGATCAGCACGCCACCCCGCGCGAGAGCGCGGGCAATCGCCGGGAGCAGCGGACGGTGCAGGTAATTGGTAACGATGATTCCATCATAGTCATTACCAAGCTGCCAGCGATTGTCGGTCTCGAGGTCGATCCGGCGCACCTCGCAACCCGGCCCCGCGAACGCCGACAGGACCGTGGTATCACGGTCGACCGCGCATACGGCAAACCCGCGGTCGCGCAGCAAACGAACGTGCCGGCCACTGCCGGCCGCGAGGTCGAGCACAAGACCGCCTGGCTTGATCAGCGGCAAAAAGCGGCTAACCCAGACGGAGGGAGCCGTCGAGGACTGAGGCGATCGCATGCTCTCTTGCATTGACGGCGGCCGGTTGCAAATAACGAAAAGAGCCGAGTACAACGCACGGCTCGGAGGCAGTGCCGATGATTTTTACGCTGCGTTGCGCCCGCGGCCACCAATTTGAAGGCTGGTTTCGTGACGGCGACGGGTTCGAGGCGCAGCAGAAGGCCGGCGAGATCTCCTGTCCCCAATGCGGCGAAACAAAGGTCGAAAAGGCGGTGATGGCGCCGCGGCTTGGCAAACCGCTCCGCCGATCTCGCCGGCTAGCGCTAGGTTTAGGGGTGGCCGAAGACCCTGGTGGGGGGTCCTGAGATTCGGCAATCATCGTTGCAAGCAATAAACATTCCGCGCCGCAAGACGCACTATGCCTGCATCCCGGCCAGCTTCGCGCTGCGCTCCCACAGCAACAAGGCCGCCTGGTCGTCCTGCGCCGCAGGCGACGGCGTTGTTGCGCGGCATTTGTAGAAATATTTGCCGCTGATGCCCGCGACCTCAGGCGATGAGGCCAGATGAACGATGGTTCTCGCGCCCTCGGCGGGCGATATTGCGAGAAACTTGGCGAGCCATATCATGTGTGAGATCAAGCCGCCGCTCTGATCTCCAAAGCGCGTGGCGACGAAGCCCGGATGCAGGCAATTCGCGGTGATGCCGCTGCCATGCAGGCGGCGCGCGAGCTCGCGCGTGAACAGGATGTTGCAGAGCTTCGAGCGGCCGTAGGCTTGCATGGCGCCAGAGCCTTGCTCCGATTGCAGGTCGCTCAAGTCGAGTGTTGCGCCACGATGGGCGTCGGAAGCGGTGTTGACGATGCGCGCATCGCCCGCGCCGGCGAGCCGCGCGCACAGGCCTTCCGTCATGACGAAATAGGCCATGTGGTTGAGCGCGAAGGTGCGCTCGATGCCGTCCTGCGTGATCCGGCGGGCGCCGAACATCGCGCCGGCGTTGTTGATCAGCACGTCGATGCGCGGCTCGACAGCGGCAATCTGCGCTGCGACGCGCTTCATCTCGGCAAGCCGCGTGAGGTCCGCATAATGAGCGGTATGCGCGAGTTCGGGCCCACGCTTGCGCAGCCGCGCGAGCGTGGCCTCTGCGCGCGATTTTTCCCGTGCGACGAGCACGATGCGGGCGCCCATTTGGGCAAGCTCCAGCGCGGCAACCTCGCCGATGCCGGACGTGCCCCCCGTGATGACCACGGTCTTGCCCTTCATGAAAGTTCTCTCTCGTCCGCTGGCGCATCCGGCCTGGCGCCGCGTCGCTTTCCCGCTTCGATCGCCCTCCAGATGCGTTCCGGCGTGACCGGCATTTCGAGGTGGTCGACGCCGTAATCGGCGAGCGCATTGACGATGGCGTTGACGACGACCGCGAGCGCCGGCGTGGTTCCGCCTTCGCCGCCGCCGCGGATGCCGAGCCGATTGGTCGCCGACGGGACCTCGCTGATTGCGGTTACGAAGGACGGCAGCGTATCGGCGCGCGGCATCGGATAATCCATGAAGGAGGCGGACAACAGCTGGCCGCTCGCGCCCTCGTAGAGGCACTGCTCGAGGAGCGCCTGTCCGACGCCCTGGGCTATTCCGCCATGCGTCTGGCCGTGCACGATAAGCGGGTTGACGGCACGGCCGACGTCATCCACCGCCACATATTTCACGATCTCGGCCGCGCCGGTCTCCGCGTCGATCTCCACCTCGCAGACGTGACAGCCGAACGGAAAGGCGCACACCCGCATCGTCTCGTCGCATTCGGCCCTGAGCGCTCCGCGCAGATCGTCCGGCAGGTCAGCGCAGGTCTGCGCAGCGGCCGCGGCCTCGATCAAGCCGATCCGGCGGTCGGTGCCGGCGATGGCGAACGCGCCGTCGGCAAATGCGATGTCGTGCTCGGCCGCTTCGAGCAGATGCGCGGCGATCCGCTTGCCTTTGGCGATGATGGCGTCCGCAGCTTTGCCGATCACGATCCCGGCAAAGCGCATGGAGCGGGCGGAGTGCGAGCCGCCTCCGACGGTCACGATATCGGTATCGTGGGTGATGATGCGCACGTGCTCGGCGGCGATGCCGAGCCACTCGGTGATCAGCTGGGAGAAGCTCGTCTCGTGTCCCTGGCCGCTCGACAGGGTGCCGATCACAACATCGACGCCGCCGTCCGGGCGCACCAGGATTTCCGCCCGCTCGCGCGGCATTCCGCTCGTCGCCTCCACGTAGTTCGCGATCCCGATGCCGCGCAGCCGCCCGCGCCGGGCGCAATGCCTGCGCCGCTGCGGAAATCCATTCCAGTCCGAGAGCGCGAGCGCCTGGTCCATGGCCTGCTCATAGGCGCCGCTGTCGTAGGTCAGCCCCAGCGGATTGGCGTACGGCATCGCGGAGCTCGGCACGAGGTTGCATCGCCGCAGCGTTACCTCGTCAAGGCCGTGGCGCCGGGCGGCAATTGAAATGAGCCGCTCGATGACGAACATCGCCTCCGGCCGGCCCGCGCTGCGATAGGGATTGGTGGGCGCCGTGTTGCTCAGCACCGCGCGCGCACGAATGTGCGCAACCGGCACCTGATAGACCGACGTCATCAGCCCGACGCCCTTGATCAGCGGCACATAGGATACGCTGTGCGCGCCGACATTGCTCAGGTTCGATCCGCGCAGCGCGACGAAACGTCCGTCCGCATCGAGCGCAAGCTCGGCCTCGACGGTGAGATCTCGGCCCTGATAGTCGCTGAGGAAGGCCTCGTGCCGCTCGCAGGTCCACTTCACCGGGCGCCCAATGCGTTTCGAGGCCCAGGCGATCAGCGCGAACTCGGGAAAGAACGCGTTGCGGGTGCCGAAATTGCCGCCGATGTCGTTTGCAGTCACCCGCACGGCGGCCGGCGGCACCCCGAGGATGCCGGCAAGCTCGCCCTTCTGCCGCACGATGCCGCCGCTGCCGGCATGCAGCCAATAACGGCCGGTCGCACCATCGTAGCAGGCAACCGCCGCGCGCGGCTCCATCGGAACCCCGGTCACGCGCTGTATCCATGTCGCCAGGCGCACGACATGGGCAGCGCGCGCCAACGCTTGCTCGGTTGCGGCGAGATCGCCGGCATCGGCATCGATGCAGACATTGGCATAGCCGTCGTGGAGCGTCGGCGCGCCGGCCTTCGCGGCGGTAAGCGCCCCGGTCACGCAGGGGAGCACGTCGTAATCGACCTTCACGCATTCGGCCCCGTCCATTGCCGCGTGCACCGTCTCGGCAACCACCATGGCCACCGCCTCGCCGACAAAGCGGGCGCAGTCGGCCGGCAATGGCGCGTGCGGCGTCATGGGAAGCGGCGAGCCGTCGCGGTTCTTGAGCGCAATATCAGGCGGGCTCGAGAGCGCCGTGCTGTGCGGGATCGGGCGCAGGCCGTCCACCGCCGCGTCCCTGCCGGTGAGCACCGCGAGGACGCCAGGCAGCGCCAGCGCCCGCGCGGTTTCAATGGCGCGAATGCGCGCGTGCGCGTGCGGCGAGCGCACCATGTACGCATAGGCCTGGCCCGGCATGTCGACATCGTCGCTGTAGCGGCCCGCGCCGGTGATGAGGCGCAGGTCCTCCTTGCGGCGCAGCGCCTGTCCGATTGCCGCATTCACGGCGACACTTCCTCGAGCACGCGTCCGCGAGTCTCGACCATGAAGATCGCCGCGATGGTGCCGGTGAGCGCGAAAACGGAGAAGATGAGGAACACGCCGCCGATTCCGTAGCGCGGCAAGCCGAATCCGACAACCAGCGGGCCGACCGTCGCCGCCACCCGCAGCCAGAAGCTCGCCCAGCTCACCCCCAGCGCGCGCATGCGGGTAGGATAGATCTCGGCCGTGTAGAGAAAGATGCTCATGTTCATCGAGCCAAGCCACATCGAGAGGAAGCCGTAGCCGAGCAGCATCCCGAGCGCGGTGCGTGCACCGATCGACCACAGGCCCACGAGGCTCACCGCCGACAGCAGGAATGCGCCGATGAACCAGGCGCGCCGCCCGATCCGGTCGATCAGAAAGACGCAAAGCAGGGACCCGAGAACGCTGCCCAGCGGCGCGGCGATCGCATAGTTGAGCGACTGCTGCAGCGTGAGATGATAGACCTGCCGGTAGAGCGTCGGTATCCACCCCTGCAGGCCGTAGGAGATGATGTAGGAGGACGTCCACAGCACCCAGACCAGCAGCGTGCGCCGCACGTAGCGGCCCTCAAACAGCTCGCGTGGGCGCGTGCTGCCGGCAGCGGGCGGTGCCTCGATCCGTGGCGGCGGCGGCAGCGGCCGGGCGCCATTGCGCGAGACGATGCGCTCGATGCGGGTCACGATCTCGTCGGCCTCGCGCAGGCGGCCTTTGCACGCCAGCCAGCGCGGCGATTCCGGACACAAGTACCGCAATGCAAGCGCGATCAGCGCAGGAACAGCACCGATGATGAACATCCAGCGCCAGCCGAAGGAAGGAACGACCACGGCTCCGGCAAGCGCGGCGCCCAGCAGGCCAACCGGAAAGATCATCTGATAGGCGAGGAAGGAGCTGCCGCGGCGCTGCGCGCGCAGGATCTCGCTGATGTAGCTCGAGGCTACCGGGATTTCTCCGCCGAGGCCGATGCCCTCGACAAAGCGGAACCAGAACAGCTGGTCGTAATTCTGCGCGAACGCGCAGGCAAACGACATTACGGCATAGAGCGCGATGGTGATGCGCGCCGCCGGCACGCGCCCGACGCGCTCCGCGATCCACCCGAAAGCGAAGGCGCCCAGTGCCTGGCCGAAATTGGCGATGCTGAGCAGCTTGCCGACCTGCTCCGGCGGAATGCTCCAGTCGCGGATGATGACGGGAAGCACATAGGCGATCGCGAGCGAGTCGAAGGAATCGAAGAAGATTGCGACGCCGAGGATGATCGTGATGCGTACGTGCCAGCGCGAATAAGGCAGGCGCTCGAGCCGCGCGGCGATCGTCTGCTCGGTAAGCGGCAGAGGGGGCCGCACCTCGACCGGGGGTGCGACGGACGCGTCTGCGCTGGTGCTCACGTCCCCTCGTTGGGATCGTGGTAGAGGTCGCCGACGATGCCGGTGTGGCCCGGTTTTGACACGCCCATGTGATAGCGGCCGTCGCGGTCGCGGGCGAGCCGCCCGCGCCGGCGGAGCGCATCAAGTGCGCAGGCGACCTCGCGCCCGTCGTCGCTGCCCACGGCCTCGACGATCTCGGCATAGAACAGCGGCCCTGCAATGAGCGCCTGCTCCACGGTCTGGAAGCGGGCAGGCGCCCCGAACACCTTCGCCGCGCTTCTGGTGAGCGGAATCTCCCCCGCGCGGCCGAACGGCCTGGTGCAGTCGAAACCTGCCTTGGCGCCGGTGCGGCGGCCTTCGAGGGAGGGGTCCATGGTCATGCCCATCATCCCCTGAAGCACCATGAGATCCCGATCGGCCTGGAAGCGGGTGCCCATCGCCCAATCGACCTGGCCTTCATCGTGGATGTCGATGTCGTCGTCGAAGACGTAGATGTGCTTGAGCCGCATGATGCCGCCGAATAGCGCCGCGATGGCCGCGCGCGCCTCGCCGAAGACCCGGGGCCTGATCGACACGCGCAGCGTGTTCGAGCCGCCGGAGCGCGACAGCAGATAGACGGCAACCGGCTCGCGCACGCAGGCTTTGAGGATCTTCATTGCCTCGGCCTCGGTGCGCAGCGCGCTGATATTGGCGCTGTCGGTCTGATCGAGGACGAGAGCCGAGCCGTGCAGCAGCGTGTGGTGCAGCACGTCGCGGCGCATGGTGATGGCGGTGCAGTGGAACACCGGATCCATGTGGATCGCCCCGTAATAGCCCATGTACTCCCCGTAAGGCCCTTCCGGCTCCACATAGCCGCGCTCGTCGAGGTAGCCTTCGAGCGTGAGCTCGGCATCCGCCGGCACCAGGATGTCGTTGGTGAGGCTCTTGACGACCGGCGCCGTCTCGCCGCGGAACGTGGCGATCAAGGACAACTCGTCCCCTCCCTGGCGTGTGGTGGCGGCGAAGAAATCGAGCGGATGCGCGCCCACGGTGAACGTAACAGGGAGGCGCTCGCCGCGCGCGACGCACGCCTGATAGGCGCGCTTGAGGTCGGACGGCGCGGTCACGTTGGTCCCGGCCTCGTATCGGTTGCGCAGGCTGAGTCGCCGACATCCGACGTTTCGCCGTCCGGTTGCGGGATCCACCGTAAAATCGATGGCCGAGCTCATGTAGCAGCTGCCGTCATAAGCATGCTGCGGATGGAACGGCAGCCTGGTGAGGTCGACCTCCTCGCCCGTGATCGCGACCTGATGCACGGGGGCATCCGTGCTCGGGACTTCCAGCACCGACTGCGGGTTGGCGAGCCGCCTGAAATATTCGTCGTAGAGCCTGTCCTCGCTGGTCTGGAATGCCGCGGCGAGCCGCCTCCTGCTGCCCGCGGTCTTGGCAACGATCTCCGCCTGCTCGGGACCTGCTTTCTTGAACAGGACCGCCTTCTGTGTGCCTTCGATGACCGCGGCAAGGCCGGCGAGCGGCACCGGCCGGTCGTGGATCTCCACTTCGCCCAGATCGATCAGCCGGTCGACGAAACCGCGCAGCCGATATCTTTCCATGTCGATGGTGAGGGCAGCGGAGGTCTTGGTCGTCACCGCATATCCTTTTGCTTGAAGCTGATCCGCGAGCGAGCTTAGTTGATTGCTGCGCGACGGTCGATCCCGGCTGGGCTCGCCGCAGTGCGCAACCCCGAGCGTCAATTCAAGGCGCGCCTATTCGTCGTGATGTGCCAACCAGACCTGAGCAGGTGCCAAGCCTTGGGCGAGTTCGTGCCCGGCTACGAGGCGTATGTGTGGGATGCGATCGGTGCACCCAGGGGCACGCCAGCGGAGATTATCTCCCGATTGAACGGTACGATCAACGCGAGCCTCGCTGATCCCGAAATGCAGGCACGGTTTGCCGCCTTGGGAGCCGAGCCAATGATAATGACACCCGCCGGGTTTGGAAAATTCGTTGCCGACGAAACCGACAAATGGGGCAAAGTAATCCGTGCAGCCAACATAAAGTAATCCGTGCAGCCAACATGAAGTCCGAGTAGGTCGAGCGGGGCGTTGGATCAGGCGAGGTCAATCGGGAGGTTGGTCCGCTTACCTGGAGAAACCGGCGGTTCGTCCCAGGAGCCACTCGGCATGAGGGCATCACGCCGCTTTTGGGAGAATCATCGGATAGCGTCGAAGAGCGCAGGTCGACGGGAGGTCGTGCGGTGAGTCCACCGTTCTCATTGCGGGCTGAGTTAAAGGGCGTCGACGTCGCAGAGGGGATGACTTTGCGGTACTGGGAGGCCGGTGCGGGTCGGGTGTTGGTGATGTTGCCCGGACTGGGTCATGCCGCCTCGCTGTACAAGTATCAGCTTGAGGGGCTGTGCGACGAGTTCCGGGTGATTGCTCTCGATCCCCGTGGTCATGGCGAGTCGGACAAGCCACAGCGCGGCTACAACTACCATACGTTGGCCAAGGACCTCGACGGATTTCTCCGTGCACTCGACCTCGACGATGTGACGATCCTCGGCCACTCCGGTGGCTGCAAGGTCATTTTGACCTACCTGGAGCTTTACGGTGATTCTCGACTGCGGGCGATTGTCTTCTCCGACGATTCACCCTGCCACCTGCGTGATGGAATCTTCAGTGCGGATCAGGCGTTGGCCGCGATTGACGCCTTTCAAGGTCCCGATGCCATCGCCTTTTCCAAGCGGTTTAGCGACCAATTCCTCACCGATGATGCGGAGGAGTCGGCGAAGGAGGCCTTCTACCGAGAGGGGCTCAAGCTCCCTCGTCCGTACATGGCCAAACTCTTTCGTTGGGCCGCCTTCGGTGATTGGTGGGATGCGTATGCGTTGGTCAAGATGCCCACTCTGGTCATTGGCGGACGTGTATCGAAGGTGCCAGTTAAAATCGCGCAAGCGATTCACGAGGCCGTTCCCGGCTCTTCCTTCGTCGTCTTTGAAGCTGACGAAGGCGGGGGCCACGCGATGTTCTGGGAAGGTCCCCAGAAGTACAACGACTCACTGCGCACGTTCATGAGGTCCTCCTAAGAGATGCGCAAACAGCTTCACAGTGAGCGCGGCGGCGTCATCGTCACCGCGCACACCGATGCGGTACGCGAAAGTGCGCTCGGTGCGGTTCCCGCCGGCCGCAGATTGGATCACCCATCGACGCGATGGGCGGGCCGCAATCCTGATTGGCTTACCGGCTCAGAGTATCGACCGCGTTCACGATGCGGGCTCGCTTGTTGCGCGGCGTTCGGTTCTGCGAGCGTTGGAACCCGCGTGCGCGTCTTGCTGCGCCTCCCGCTCACGCCGCGCCCGAAGCTCCTGTACTCACTCGATCATCTCGTCGGCGCGGATCATCAGCGGCAGCGGCACGTCAATTCCGAGTTCCTTGGCGGCTTTTAGGTTGATGACGAGCTCGAAGCGAGTGGCCTGCTCCACCGGGAGGGCGGCGGGCTTGGCCCCCTTGAGAACCTTGTCCACGTAGACGGCGCTGCGCCGAAATAAATCGTTGATGTTCGCACCGTACGAGACAAGGCCGCCGAGTTCGACAAACTCGCGGGCGGCGTAAATCGAGGGGAGCCGCTGCGCCACGGCAAGCTCGACAAGGCGTCGTCGCCCATTGAAGAGCGTCGAGCCGGGAAACACGAGCAGCGCCTCGACGCGCTCGCTCGCCATCGTGGCGAACGCGCCGCCAAACTGCCCCACGTCGCGCACCTCAATCAGTCGAAGTTGCACGCCCAGGGTGCGCGCCACGGCCTCGGTCGCCTTCACCATGTCGCTCGTCGTGCGCTCGGCGAATGCGCCGGGCTGCCAGAGCACGGCGACGCGGGATACGTTCGGGAGCATATCCTTGAGCAGCTGCAGGCGCTTGGCGGTCAGCTCTGGGGCGAGAAAGGTGAGCCCAGTCAGGTTCCCTCCCGGTTGCGCCAGGCTGGCGACGAGCCCATCCTCGATCGGATCCCCCATGACCGCTCCAACGATGGGGATGGTCACAGTTGCTTGTCGGGCGGCAATGGCAGCAGGTGTATTGCCCGCGACGATGAGGTCGACGTTAAGGCGAACCAACTCCACCGCCAGATTCGAGAAATGCTCGATCTTGCCCTCCGCGAACCGATACTCGATCGCGATGTTCTGATTCTCAACATAGCCGAGTTGACGCAGGCCTTGCCGGAAGGCGTCGATCGGCGTGAGCGTGTCGGGGGATTGCGGCCATCCAGTCAAGAGGAAGCCAATCTGCGGGATTTTCGCCGGCTGCTGCGCGCGTGCCGCGAGAGGCCAAGCCGCCGCGCCGCCGAGCAGCGTGATGAACTCGCGCCGTTTCACTCCACCGGATTGCATGCAGTCCCCCGCCAGCCTGGGAGGATTGCAGGATACCGGTTTCGCGGACGTGAGTCACATTCTACACCGCAAAGCCGGTTGCACGGGAGCGATTACGTTTGCGCGTCGGCTGAATGGGTGCAAAGAAAAAGCCCCGGCAAACTAACGCGCCGGGGCTACTCATGTCGCGGTCCATCGGGGGGCTGGGGAGGTGACCGCGACGTGATGGGCAGAATATAGGTTTCACCTGGCATCAACGCGAAATTACGACTTGGTCATCTTCAAATAGCCCCGAAATACCAGGGGAAACAGCATGCGGCGAGGACGGCATCGCCAGCTGAGCGAATGCGGGAGTGGCACCCACGGCGATAGCGTGTTCACGTGAGCGTTTGGGCTTGATCGAGCTCAACGGCGACGATCTTCGCCGCGTTGCGCGCGCTGCGCCAACATGAGCGGGAGCCGCGTTAATCCCATTTCCTCAATCCCGCCATCATTTCGTCGAGGGCCGCCCAAGCGCCGCCACAGTTTTGCGGATTCGTGCCAAGTAGCCATCCAGTACCGTGCGTAGCGTCGATTACCAACTTTCGCAGCAGGGGGGAGTGTATGAGCGTCCAGACACCGCAGAGGTCAGATTCCGTTGTTGCATTCGCCCCTAAGAAGGGGCATCAGGATGCGGATATGGTGGCGGATGATGCCGGTCATCGCATCATTGCCATGCTGCAGAAGGCTGCCGATACGGCAAAGCAAGACTGCCAGCGGGCCATGGATCTCGCGCACAAGCTCTCTTCCCAGTTGCGGGCTGCCGAGGAAAGAGCACAAGAGCTTGAGGCAGAGGCAATTCATTTCCGGGGCCGCGCTGATCGTGCGGAGGATTGGCTCGCGCACATTCACAGTCACGTCGAGAAGACGTTTTTTCGCCCGCCAGGGGGAAAGAACGACCCGCTAGCTGCATCGCCCAGACGCGACAGGTCTACTGCATAGCGCTCGCAGTTGCCCGGTCTATCAGTCGGGCGCCAGAGTCGCGTATCGCACCGTCGACTGCAAATTCCGCTGTTCGAGATAAGTACGCCAGGCTCCGGGGTGCGGATGGAGTGGGAACTATAGCTTGCTCCGACAGCGGTGCCGTCGGGATGTATCGGCACAGCGGACCGGTGCACCGCAGCAAAAAAGCTTATTCGATCACATTGTCGGCGCGCAGCACGAGACCCGCTGGAATTTCATAATCCATCGCCTTCGCCGTCTTCAGATTGATGACAAGCTCGAATCGGGATGGTTGCTCCACAGGGATGTCGGCAGGCCTGGCGCCGCGGAGGACCTTGACTGCAATTCGCGCCCTTACGCGGTACATGTCGGTAAATCGCGGGCCATAGGCTAGAAGACCACCAGCCTCTGCAGCTTCCGGCCATTGAAAGATCCCTGGCAGACGTAACTGCAAGCTCCTTTCCATCAAACGCTATTGCCTCGGCTGCCAACAACCGAGAATAGCGGCCCTGCCAGAAAATTGATTGCCTCGCAGCCGGATGACTTTGCTTTATCCATTGCCGCAGGAATCTCCTCTGCGCCGCCAACCCCAAAAATCAATAATTCAACGCCGCGCGATCGCGCAGCATGGCGCAACATGTCAAGATGGTAGGGCGGAGGCGCAGCAGCGTTATCCGACATGCCCGCAATGATACGCGCGTTCGGCACTGCGGAAATCAAGATATCCTGTCGCTTTCCATCGAGTTCGGGCGAGAGCAAACTAACTCCGGTCGTATTACCTCCTGGACGCGCCAGCGATGACACCAGCCCTGCCGCGACCATATCCTCGGTCATCCCAATGATTGGCACTGTCTGCGTTTCAGCCTGCAATGCGCGGATGGGAACATCGGGGCCTGCAATGATGACATCGGGCGCGGCTTTCACCAACGCCGCCGCGCGCTCCCCTATAATCTCGTTTCGATCGTCGAAGCCTCCAGGAAGTACAATCAGGTTTTGCCCATCGATAAAGCCATTGCCGCGCAGCTCATCGAAGAGAGCATCGGCGGCGGGGTATTTCGC
>Ga0306924_10000978_pt1 | contig 25408 bp, 19 predicted proteins | sample sta12Can44000111_FD_203756 | JGI IMG/M metagenome (GOLD analysis project Ga0306924, IMG submission 203756) | Lab enrichment of tropical soil microbial communities from Luquillo Experimental Forest, Puerto Rico - statanox.12C.anox.44.000.111 (v2)... | ecosystem: Environmental > Terrestrial >... | reverse complement strand
CGTGGGGCTTTCGCTGCCGGCGGTTGCGTTACTATATCAGCGGGAGCGGGGAGGCGGAGATGCCGAAGCAGCTCGAAGCGTTGATGTGGGAACAGGCCTGCGAGGCGATGGAACGCGCCGAGCGCCTCTATCGGCAGTTTTTCCATCGCAGCCGCGCGACCTCTGCTTGGGAGGCGCCTTGCGACATCTTCGAAAGCGACGAAACGCTAACCATCCTGATCGCCCTGCCCGGAGTAGAGTTCGACCAGATCAAGGTGACGCTCAGCGCCGGGGTACTGATCGTCAGCGGCGAAGCCCCGCTGCCGCGCGAGGTCAGGGACGCCAGGATTCACCGGCTGGAGATACCGCACGGGCATTTCCAGCGCCGGATCGAGCTGCCGCCCGCGCGGTTCGAGATCTCCGGCCGGCATCTAGCGAACGGCTGCCTGAAGCTGCAGCTCCACAAGCTTTGACGGCCGAGCGCCGTGCGCTGTCGAGCCATTTTCAAGGATCTTTCCCATGCCCCTCGAAGACCATGACCTGCGCAGCTCGGAAAGCGCGCCGGGGGCCCCGCCGCCCGGTGCCATCGAGACGGCAATGGCCGGCATTCAGGCGCTGCCCGAAGATACGCTGATCCTGATCCCGACCCGCAATCTCGTTCTGTTTCCCGGAACGGTGCTGCCGATCACGCTCGGCCGCCAGCGCACGATTGCGGCCGCACAGGCGGCGATCCGGCTCAGCCGGCCGGTCGGGCTGCTGCTCCAGCGCGATCCCGCCACCGATGACCCGATCCCGGTCGACCTGCATCGCATGGGGACCGAGGCGAGCTTGTTGCGCTATGTGACGAGCCCCGACGGCACCCACCACGCCATCTGCCAAGGGGAGCGGCGCTTTCGTGTCCTCGAATTTGTCGACGGCTACCCGTTCCTCGCCGCCCGGGTCGAGCGCGTGCCCGAGGTCGAGTCGACCAGCAAGGACATCGCCGCACGCCTGCTCAATCTGCGCAACCAGGCGATCGAGGTGCTGCAGCTGCTGCCGCAGGTGCCGGCCGAGCTTGTCAACGCGGTGCAATCTGTCACCTCCGCGCCGGCGCTCGCCGATCTGATCGGCAGCTTTATGGACATTACCTCCGCCGAAAAACAGGAAATCCTCGAGACGATAGATGTCGAGCGCCGGCTCGACCGGGTGGCGGCGATGCTCGCCTATCGGATCGAGGTGCTGCGGCTGTCGCGGCAGATCAGCGAGCAAACCAAGGGAAAGATCGACGACCGCCAGCGCGAGTTCCTGCTGCGCGAGCAGATCAAGACGATCCAGAAGGAGCTCGGCGAGGGCGAGGACGCCAAGGCCCAGGAGATCGCCGAGCTGGCCAAGAAGATCGCTAAGGCAAAGATGCCGCCCGAGGTCGAGGAGCACGCCAAACGAGAGCTCGCCCGGCTCGAGCGGATGCCGGAGGCGGCGGGCGAGTATTCGATGGCGCGCACCTATCTCGAATGGCTGACCGAGCTGCCTTGGTCGATCGAATCCGGGACCGTGATCGACATCGCCGAGGCGCGCCGGACCCTCGACGCCGACCATTACGGTCTGAGCAAAGTCAAGCGGCGTATCCTCGAGTACCTGGCGATCCAGCAGCTCAACCCGGGCGGCCGCAGTCCGATCCTCTGCTTTGTCGGCCCGCCCGGCGTCGGCAAGACCTCGCTCGGCCAGAGCATCGCGCGCGCCACCGGCAGGAAATTTGTCCGGGTCAGCCTCGGCGGAACGCATGACGAAGCCGAGATCCGCGGACATCGCCGGACCTATATCGGGGCGTTGCCGGGGAACATCATTCAGGGAATCCGCCGGGCCGGCAGCCGCGACTGCGTGATGATGCTCGACGAGATCGACAAGCTCGGCCGCGGTATCCAGGGCGACCCGTCATCGGCGCTTTTGGAGGTGCTCGACCCCGAACAGAACTCGACGTTCCGGGACAATTATCTCGGCGTGCCGTTCGACCTCTCGCGGGTCATGTTCATCACGACGGCGAATGTCCTCGACACCGTCCCCGGCCCGCTGCGCGACCGCATGGAGGTCATCGATCTTCCGGGCTACGTCGAGGATGAAAAATTCGAGATCGCCCGCCGCTACCTCGTTGATCGGCAGCTCAAGGCCAACGGATTGACCGCCGAGCGGGCGGAGATCACCGATGCTGCGCTGCGCGCGATCATCCGGGACTACACCCGCGAAGCCGGCGTGCGCCAGCTCGAGCGGGAGATTGGCGCGGTGCTGCGCAGCGCAGCGATGCGCATCGCCGAGGGGACCGCGCAGCACGTTCGGATCGAGCCGGGAGACTTGGCTGAGATCCTCGGGCCGCCGCGCTTCGAGGGCGAAGTCGCGATGCGCACCAGCGTGCCTGGTGTCGCCACCGGCCTCGCCTGGACCCCAGTCGGCGGCGACATCCTGTTTATCGAGGCGACCCGGATCCCCGGCGACGGGCATCTGATCCTGACCGGCCAGCTCGGCGAGGTGATGAGAGAGAGCGCGCAGGCAGCGCTGAGCCTTGTCAAAGCCCGGGCGTCGGGTCTCGGGCTCGATCCCGCGATGTTCGCAAAGAGCGACATCCACATTCATGTCCCCGCCGGTGCCATCCCAAAGGATGGACCGAGCGCCGGAGTCGCGATGTTCACCGCCCTTGTCTCGCTGCTGACCAATCGGACGGCGCGCAGCGACACGGCGATGACCGGCGAGATCAGCTTGCGTGGCCTGGTGCTGCCGGTCGGCGGCATCAAGGAGAAAGTCGTCGCCGCGGCACGCGCCGGCCTTGCCACGGTCATCCTGCCGGCACGCAACCGCAAGGATTACGAGGAGGTCCCGGAGGCCGCGCGCAACGCCCTGCGCTTTCTCTGGGCCGAGCGGGTCGAGGATGTGATCGAGGGCGCGCTCGACCCAGCGAGCGAGCCCAGCCTCGCCGTCGGTGCCTGACGACCCCCGGTCAATCGGCCCTGGCTCGCGACCGCAGGAGGAACACAAGCTGTGCGCCCCGGACGGTTAAGACAGCCTGAATGCGCCTATCTCCTGCCCCGTTGGGTTATGGAATGGAGCGCGCAAGCGTAGGCGGCTATTCCATTGTTTTCGTTCCCTGCCGGTTGGCAGATTTCGTTGATCGCTCGAGGCTGAATTCGTTGTTCCGGCGGGTAACGAATTTCGCCCCTGACCAACTGATCCGCCGCGCTATTTAGAGCTGTGGACAGGGCTTTTCGGGCGCGCCGTGAGGCGAGTGAAGTTCGGCTGCCAAGGATTCGCCCATTGCGTTAGTATCGTCGCATGCCGCGGGCGCGGCACACCTCGGAGGAGCACCAAAATGGGCGAGATTCTCGGTCTTGGCTGCACCCACTACCCCGGTCTGACGGTGCCCGAGGAGCGGCTGCCGGCGGGCTTTCATCGCCTGCTGACGGCCCCGGGCGTGCCGGCCTACTACAAGGACCGGGCGAATTGGCCGGCGGAGCTCGTGGCCGAGCTCGGTAACGATCAGGGCTACTCGGCCGCACAGCGCTACGGCGCGCGGATGGCCGACGACTTCCGCGCGATCCGCTCCGCACTCGACGCGTTCAACCCGGACTTGGTGCTGGTTTGGGGCGACGACCAATACGAAAACTTTCGCGAGGACATCATCCCGGCCTTTTGCATCTTGGGCCTCGATGACGACTTTGCGGTCAAGCCATGGCAAAACGGCAACGGCGGCAGGCCGAACCGGTGGGGTGAGCCGGCCGATTGGCCGCTCAAACTGCATGGCCACCGCGAGGCCGCCAAATACCTCGCCACCGGGCTGATCGAGCGCGGCATCGACATGGCATATGCCTATAAGCCGCTGCATCATCCGCTAGCGCACGCCTTCACCAACACCTTCCTCTATTTCGACTGGGACCGGCGTGGCTTCCCTTATCCGGTCATTCCGTTCGCGATCAATTGCTACGGCAGCAACCTGTTGCATGCGCAAGGCGGCAGCGCCGCATTGTTCATGCCGCCGCGCGATCAATCGACCCTGCCCGATCCGCCGTCGCCGCAGCCGTGGCGCTGCATGGCGGTCGGCAAGGCGGTTGCGGAGGTATTCGCGGCATCACCGTGGCGAGTCGCGTTGATCGCCTCGTCGAGCTGGTCGCACTGTTTCCTGTCGCCGACCAACGGCTATTTGTGGCCCGATCACGCAGCCGACCGGCTGCTGTTCGATGCGCTCTCACATGCCGATTACGAGACTTGGCGCAAGCGTTCGCTGAAGGACATGGAACGAGCGGGCCAGCACGAGATGCTGAATTGGATGGCGCTGATGGGTGCCATGGAGACGCTGCACCGCCGCCCGGAGGTACAGGATTACGTCGAAACCCACATCTTCATGTCGGAGAAGTGCTTCGTCTCCTATCCAGCCTGAACCGGCGATATTCCGAATGATGGGCAGCGACGCCTCGACGCGTCGATAAGCGCCGCCGGACTTGCCAAGCCGGGTACCCGCCTCTAACAGTGCCGGCGGGGAACTCATGCGGAAATACCCGGCGATCCTGAGGAATGGAACGCGCTCCTTGGCGCTCGTCGTGCGTCTGACGCGCGAGTTCATCCGGCCGCACGCCCGGCGCCTCGCTCTTGCCGGCCTACTGATGGGAGTAGCGGCCGCCAGCACGGCATCGCGCGCCTGGCTGATGCAGCCGGTGCTAGACCGCATCTTTGTCGCTCGCGACGGATCGCTGTTATGGCTGCTCGCCGGCGCGGCCCTCGCCCTCGCTGTCGTCAAGGGCTTCTGCGATTACAGCTGTGCTGTTCTGATGACCCGGGTCGGCCAGCGGATCATCGCCGAGGTGCAAAAGGCGCTGTTCGCCCGGCTGATGCGCGCCGATCTCGCCTATTTCCACGCCCATCCGACCGGCACCCTGATATCGCGCTTTACCAGCGATGCAGTCCTGCTGCGCGGCGCTGCGGCGAATGTTCTCGGCGGGATGGGCAAGGACGCGATTACGGTCGCCTTTCTGGTCGGCGTGATGTTCTACCAAGACTGGCTCCTCGCCCTGGTCTCGTTCTTCGTATTTCCGCTCGCGATCCATCCGATCGTCGGCATCGGCCGCCGCATCCGCCGGGTCGCGGCCAACACCCAGGTTGAGATCGGCCAGCTGACGACTTTGTTGAGCCAGACCTTTCAGGGCGCCCGCCACGTCAAAGCCTACGGCATGGAGGCTTACGAGGAGGGTCGGGCCACCGGTCTCTTCGAGCGTCTGTTTGCGCTGGTCGACCGCGCCGGCCGGACGCGCTCGCGAGCCTCGCCGATGATGGAGACGCTCGGCGGCGCCGCGATCGCGGTGGTGATCCTTTACGGCGGCCACCAGGTAATCACCGGTGCCCGTACCCCCGGCGCGCTTTTTTCGTTTATCACGGCATTGTTGCTCGCCTACCAGCCGCTGAAGAGCCTCGCCAATCTGAACGCGTCGCTGCAGGAGGGTCTCGCCGCAGCCGAGCGGGTCTTCGAGGTGCTCGATGTCGAGCCGACGATCCGCGACATGCCGGGTGCGCGGCCGTTGCGTGTCGGTGGTGGCGAGATCCGCTTCGAGGGGGTTCGCTTCGGCTACGCCACTGGGGCGGTGGCGCTCGACGGGATCTCTCTGACGGTCCCGGCGGGCCGCACGGTCGCTCTCGTCGGTCCGTCGGGTGCGGGGAAATCGACGATCCTCAACCTGATCCCGCGATTCTTCGATGTTGACGAGGGAAGCATCGCGATCGACGGGCAGGATGTCCGCTCTGTAACGCTCGCCTCGCTGCGCAGCGCGATCGCGCTCGTCGCGCAGGAGGTGAGCCTGTTCGACGACACGGTGAGCGCCAACATCGCCTATGGCCGGTTCGGTGCCTCGTCGGCAGAGATCGAGGCAGCGGCACGAGCAGCCGGTGCTGAAGAGTTCATTCGGGAGCTGTCGCAGGGTTACGACACTCTGGTCGGCGAGCACGGTGTGCTGCTTTCCGGTGGGCAACGCCAGCGCGTCGCGATTGCGCGTGCGATGCTGAAGGACGCGCCGATCCTGCTGCTCGACGAGGCGACGTCGGCGCTCGATAGCGAATCGGAGCGGCAGGTTCAAGCGGCCCTGCGGGCACTGACGCGCGGGCGCACGACCTTGGTGATTGCGCATCGGCTGTCGACGGTGCAGGGCGCCGATCTGATCTGCGTCGTTGATCGCGGTCACGTCGTCGAGATGGGCCGGCATGCCGAGCTGATCGCCCGCGACGGCCTCTATGCCAGGCTGCACGCGATGCAGTTCGCCGGAGAACGCGAACTCGCGAAGACAGCTCCTAGCGCGGTAACGGCCTGACGGTGAAATTGACCAAGTTGGTGAAATTGACCAAGTTGAAGGCCTGGCGACGTTTTCAGCGCAGCGCAGCGCTGCGGCGTGCCGCCTGCTGGGTCACCCATTGGTATATCCGGTTCGTGTATCTGACCAATCGCTGGAGCGTCGAAGGTGGTGATTGGACGCGCTGTCTCACTCGCGAGGGTCGGACCTTCATCGTCGCCTTCTGGCACGGGCGGTTGCTGATGATGCCGCTCGCGTGGCACGGGTTGACGTCGTTTCACATGCTGATCTCGGCGCATCGCGACGGGCGGATCATCGCGGGAGCGATGACCTATTTTGGGATCGGGACGATCGCCGGCTCGACCAGCCGCGGCGGGTCGTCGGCGCTGCGCGAGATATTGAAACGGCTGAAAGAGGGGGGTTGCGTCGGCATTACGCCCGATGGCCCGCGAGGCCCGGCGATGACCGTCAGCATCGGGATCGTCAATATCGCCCGGCTCGCAGGCGTGCCTATCGTGCCGGTGACCTACGCCACGAGCCGCCGGCGCGAGCTTGCGACTTGGGATCGCTTTCACCTCGCCTTGCCGTTCGGACGGGGCGTGTTTTTGTCCGGCGAGCCGATCGAGCTCGCCGCGGAACTCGACGACGAAGGCCTCGAAAATGCTCGACGCCTCCTCGAGACGCGCATGGTCGAAATGGCCCGCGAGGCCGATCGCCTTGTCGGTCATGAAATCTCGCTGCCGTTGATCGCTGCCGACACCAGCCGGCCGGCTGGGCCGGTTGCGGGCGATTGATGCTTCCTCTCCTGTATCGCGCGGCGACTTGGTCGCTGGCGCCTTTGGTGATCGTCTACCTGGAGCGACGCCGCAAGCGGGGTAAAGAGGACGCGCAGCGGTTTCGCGAGCGCCGGGGATTTCCTGGCGCGGCTCGCCCAAAAATGGCGCTACTCTGGATTCATGCCGCGAGCGTCGGCGAAGCAAACGCCATGTTGGCGCTGATCGAACGGCTGCTGCAGACGCGGCCGGCGCTCGAGATCCTCGTCACCACCGGAACGGTGACATCGGCCCACCTTCTCGAAAGCAGGCTGCCGCCTCGGGCGCGGCATCAATATGTCCCGGTCGATCTACCGCGCTGGGTTGCGCGGTTTCTCGATCATTGGCGTCCTGATCTGGCGCTGTGGGTCGAATCTGAATTATGGCCCAACCTGATCCTGGCGACCCATGCCCGCGGCATCCCTATGGCGCTGGTCAACGGCCGGCTCTCCGCGGGGTCTTATGCACGCTGGCAAAAGTGGCCCGGGCTAATCGGCCCCATTCTCGGGGCGTTCTCGCTCTGTCTTGCTCAGGATGAGGAGCAGGCCCGACGCTTCCGCCGGCTCGGCGCTCGAGAAGTCGGCATGGTCGGTGACCTGAAGGCCGCCGCGGCAGCCTTACCCGTCGACCGCTCGCAACTTAAGGAGTTGGGCCACCAGACCAAGACGCGGCCACTTTGGCTCGCGGCCAGCACACATGCCGGCGAGGAGGAGATTGCCGCGCGTGTCCATCGGCAAGTAGTGGGGATCCATCCCCGGCTTTTGACGATCATCGTCCCGCGCCATCCGGCGCGCGGGGATGCAATTCACGCGATGCTGGCGGCACGCGGATTGCGTGTCGCGCGGCGCCGCGGCGGCGAACCGATCACTGATCAAACAGATGTCTACCTCGCCGACACGATGGGCGAGCTCGGGCTGTTCTACAATCTGGCCGGGATCGCCTTCATCGGTGGATCGCTTGTCGCCAAGGGCGGTCACAATCCGTTCGAGGCAGCACGGCTCGACTGCGCGGTGCTGCACGGGCCGAATATAGGCAATTGCGCTGGCATGGCGGCCGAATTGGCCACTGCCGGTGCCGCCGAAACCGTTTCCGACGCTGATGGGCTCGCACGGGCAGTGTCGGCACTGCTGAGCGATCGGCGCCTCAGGGCTGAGCGCGCCGCCGCGGGAAAACGCGTTACCGCTGCCAGCTTGGACATGCTCGATGCCGTGCTGATGCGTCTCGCCCCATGGCTCGATCGGCTTGCGCCCTTAGAGAGCAGTGCGGACCCGTCGCGGCGTTTGCGAGCCTGAATGCACGCTGCCCCTGTCTTCTGGGGAAAGCGCCCCGGATTCCTCGCCAATCTGCTGTTGCCAATCGGGGCGGCCTGCGATGCCGCCGGACGTTTGCGCCGGGCGATGTCTCGTTCCTATTCCCCTCCAGTCCCGGTGGTTTGTGTCGGCAATCTCGTCGCCGGCGGCGCCGGCAAGACGCCAGTCGCGCTGGCACTCGCTGATTGGCTCGTGGAGCGCGGCGTGCCTGCGCATGTTGTGACGCGCGGTTATGGCGGCCGGCTCCGCGGACCGGTGCGGGTCGATCCGACCCGACATGACGCGCTGGCAGTCGGTGACGAGGCGCTGCTGCTCGCGCGGCGCGCTCCGTGCTGTGTCGCCCGCGACCGTACCGCCGGCGTCCGCGCCGCAGTCGCCGCCGGCGCCGGCGTGATACTGCTCGATGACGGGTTCCAAAATCCAGCGGTTGCCAAAACGCTCGGGCTGATCGTCGTCGACGCCGCCTACGGGTTCGGCAATGGGCGGGTGATCCCCGCCGGTCCGCTGCGCGAGAACCTGGGCGGCGGCCTCGCCCGCGCCGACGCGGTGGTGCTGGTCACCGGCGAGGGGGATGCAAGGGACACCGAGCGGCTGCTGACTGCCCGGGGGGTGCGGGTCCTTCGCGCCGTGCTGGCCCCGGTGGGCGGAGAGCGACTGGCGGGCTCGCGCCTCTTGGCCTTCGCCGGGATCGGGCGGCCGGAAAAATTCTTTGCAACACTACGGGCGCTCGGCGCTGTTCTTGTCGGCGCGCGAGCGTTTCCCGATCACCACCGCTTCCGAGTCGCGGAACTCGAAGGGCTGCGCCGCGCCGCCGAGCGCGCAGGGGCGCGTCTGATCACGACGGCAAAAGACATCGTGCGGATCCCGCCTGTCAGGCGTATCGGGATGAAAGTGCTCGAGGTGGAAATCCGCTGGGCTGATCCCGCCGCGCTCGCTGGTCTTATCCAGCCTGTCGTGTTATCGGCCCCAGGCGATGGACGCGACCCAGACGAACACGGCCACTGAGGCACCCCGGTTCGCCCACCGCCTGGAGGCCTGGGGAGCGGCATTTTTAGCCGCGGTCTTTGGCCTGCTCCCGCTCGATTGCGCATCCGCCCTCGGCGGCGCGCTGGCGCGTCGCATCGGGCCGTTTCTCGGCATTTCCAAGCGCGCTCGGCTTAATCTTCGCCGCGCCCTTCCCGAGCTTTCCGAGACCGAGATCGCGCGTGTCGTCGTCGGCATGTGGGACAACCTCGGTCGCGTCGCGGCCGAATACCCGCATCTCCAGAAAATCCGCGTCTTCGAGCCGGGCGGGCGGGTCGAGACACATGGATTTGAGCACATCGAGCGGGCGGTCGCTGCCGGGCGGCGGATGATCGTCTTCTCCGGCCATATCGCCAATTGGGAGATCGGTTCGCTTGCCGGCGTCCAGTACGGGATCTCGGTCGCCCAGATCTACCGCGCCGCCAACAATCCTTTGGTCGACCGCTTGATTGCGCGGTTGCGCGGCGATCGCGAGGAGTTCATCCCGAAGGGCGCAGTCGCTGCGCGGCGAGCGATTGCGGCGCTAAATCGAGGTGTGCATCTGGGACTACTCGCCGACCAAAAGATGAATGATGGAATCCCGGTACCGTTCTTCGGGCGCCCGGCGATGACCACGTCCGCCCTCGGCTTTCTGGCGCTGCGCTTCGACTGCGACGTGATACCGCTCCGAGTCGAGCGGCTCGGCGGCGCACATTTCCGGGTCACGGTCTTCCCGCCGCTCTCCTTGCCGCGGAGCGGCGAGCGGCACGCCGATGCGGCGGCCCTAATGACCCAGGTCAATGCGGTCTTGGAGACGTGGATCCGCGACCGTCCCGAGCAATGGTTGTGGGTTCACCGGCGCTGGTCGGATTAGGCCCGCCGGCGGGTCATCAAGGAGTGACCCGCCTCTCCTCCACCACGAGAGTTTCGACAATGGCTTCCGGTTCGTACATCCAGCGAGCCAGCAGCCCGGCGATTACCGCGCCGATGATCGGCGCCAGCCAGAACAGCCAGAGCTGGGCGATATATTCGCCGCCCGCGAACAGCGCCGGCCCGGTGCTGCGCGCCGGGTTGACCGAGGTGTTGGTAACCGGGATCGACACGAGATGGATCAAGGTCAGGGCGAGACCGATCGGGATGCCGGCAAATCCCGCTGCCGCTCCCTTCGACGTGGTGCCGACAATCACGAAGAGGAAAAAGAAGGTCATCACGATCTCGGTAATAAAGCAGCTGCCGAGGCTGTACTTGCCCGGGCTCAGATCGCCAAAGCCGTTGGCGGCAAAGCGGCCGGGGATCCAACCAGACTGGCCCGATGCGATCAGCCACAATATTAGGGCGGCGATGATCGCTCCGATCACTTGGGCAATGATGTAAGGTATGACGTATCGGCTGGGGCAGCGCCCGGCGCTCCATAAGCCAACCGTGACCGCCGGGTTGAAGTGGCCGCCCGAGATGTGACCGACGGCATAGGCCATGGTCAGCACGGTCAGCCCGAACGCGAAGGCAACACCCAAAAAGCCGATACCGAGGTTTGGAAAGCCTGCAGCCAGCACCGCGGCGCCGCAGCCGCCCAATACCAGCCACAATGTTCCGAAAAACTCGGCGACAACCCGCCGCGACATGTCAATTTCCATCGGCCTCCTCCCGCATTAACGAATTACACGCTAACGGTTGAGATTGGAACGCTCAAGAATCTTGAGCACAGGACCGGACCAGCAGGCGACAAACACGCCGTTAGCCCGCCAATACGACGGGATCAAAAGCCATCGGATGGCGAGACGTTGCTAAGCAAGGATCCGGCATCTGACAAATGAACCGATCGCCCGCCGAGAAGGCTATCGCAGATCCCGATTCCCAGGAATCCTGCGGGTTTGGCCGGATTAGCCAATATGCTAACGATCGCCGTGAAGAAGATCAGAACCATCGCAAGGGCGATTAAGCTACGCCAGCCTTTACCGCGGAAATGACTTCTACCAATCCGAAAATCGAAAATCAGTGAGCATGGCGCAGTGTCTCCCTACCAGCACTTCGAGTAATCGCAGCTGGTACACTGATCGCAGCCCTCAATGCGAATCAGCGCGGCTTCGCCGCATTTCGGGCATTGGGCCATACGAGTGGCCAGAGATCGCTGATCGGAGATCAGAACCCCACCCGCCGCGGCTTTCTGCGCGTCGAGCTCGGCTCTCTGCCGCTTTGCCGGCAGAAAGCCGATTTCGATCATGTGGCGCTCGATGACGTCGCCGATTGCCGCCAGCAGCGAGGGCACGTATCTGCCCTCTATCCAGGCGCCACCGCGCGGGTCGAAGACCGCCTTCATCTCCTCGACCACAAAAGAAACGTCGCCGCCGCGGCGGAACACAGCGCTGATCATGCGCGTCAGCGCGACCGTCCACGCGTAGTGCTCCATGTTTTTCGAGTTGATGAAGACCTCGAAAGGGCGCCGTCGACCGTCCTGAACGATGTCGTTCAACGTGATGTAGAGGGCGTGCTCGCTGTCGGGCCAACGGATCTTGTAGGTCTGACCGGGTAGTGCCTCCGGCCGGCTCAGCGGCTGCGTCATGTAGACGACGCCCCCGGCTTCGAAGATGTCTGCAGGTTTTGGCGAAGGAGCCGAGGCAGGCGGCTGCAGCGGCAGTTCGGGCTGGTGTGGCGCGAGTTGCGTGCTTGGCACCTCTTCCCTCACTGCGAGGACCGCCCCGGTCACCTCGTTCGGGCGGTAGGTCGTGCAGCCCTTGCAGCCGAGGGCGTAGGCTTGCAGATAGACGTCTTTGAAGCGATCGAATGGGATTTCGGCGGGAACGTTGATCGTCTTCGAAATCGAGCTGTCGACGCGTCTCTGCACCGTCGCCTGCATGACCACGTGGTCCTCCGGCGTCAGCACCTGCGCATCGACGAAATAGTCCGGCAGCGGTGCCAGCTCCCCCCTCAGCCGCCGGAACAACCGGTAGGCATAGTCAGCCACCTCCTCTTCGCGGTGTGTGCCGTCGGGCATCAGCACGTTGCGCGTGTGGCGGAAGCTGAACACCGGTTCGATACCCGAGGAGACGTTGTCGGCGAATAGCGAGATCGTGCCGGTCGGCGCAACCGAGGTGATGAGCGCGTTGCGGATGCCGCTTTGTGCGATCTTCGCGCGCACCTCCTCGTCCAAACCCGCGACCGTTTCGCCCGCGAGATAGCGGTCGCGGTCGAACAGCGGGAAAGGCCCTTTCTCCGCCGCGAGCGCGGTCGAGGCGAGATAGGCCTCACGCTGTATCGTAGCGAGCCAGCTTTCCGTCGCAGTGACCGCAGCGGCCGAGCCGTAGCGCAACCCACACATGATCAGGGCATCGGCCAGACCCGTAACCCCGAGTCCGATCCGGCGCTTCCGGCTCGCCTCTTCCTTTTGCTGCGGGAGCGGAAAGCGCGAGATGTCGATGACGTTGTCCATCATGCGGACGCAGTCCGGCACCAGCCGGCGCAGCCGATCGAGATCGAGGCGTGCCTCCGGAGTGAACGCGCCTTCGACGAGGCTCGCCAGGTTGATCGAGCCCAGCAGGCACGCCCCGTAAGGCGGCAACGGCTGCTCGCCACAAGGGTTCGTGGCGGCGATCTGCTCGCAATACCATAGATTATTGCGGCGGTTTATGCGGTCGATAAAGATCACGCCGGGCTCGGCGTAGGCGTAGGTCGCCCGCATGATCTTGTCCCATAGCTCGCGCGCCGACAGCACCTTCCAAGTGGTCTTGGCTCCGTCGGGGCCTCCAAAAAAGAGCTCCCAGGGCGCGTTGTCCTCGACCGCCTTCATGAACGCATCGGTAACGAGCACCGACAGGTTGAACATGCGCAGCCTGCCGGGTTCCCTTTTGGCTTCGATAAAGTCCTCGATATCGGGGTGATCGCAGCGCAAAGTCGCCATCATCGCTCCCCGCCGATAGCCAGCGCTCATGATCGTCCGGCACATCGCGTCCCAGACATCCATGAAGGAGAGCGGTCCCGACGCATCGGCGCCGACGCCTTTGACCGGCGCACCGCGCGGCCGCAAGGTCGAGAAGTCGTAGCCGATCCCGCCGCCCTGCTGCATCGTCAGCGCCGCCTCGCGCAGATGGGCGAAGATCCCGCCCATATCGTCGGGGATCGTTCCCATGACGAAGCAGTTGAAAAGGGTCACCAGCCGCCCGCTGCCCGCACCCGCGACGACACGTCCGGCCGGCAGGAATCTGAAATCGCTTATTGCCGCGTAAAATCGTTCGGCCCACAAAGCGGGGTCACGCTCCGGGGCGGCCAGCGCCGTCGCCACGCGCCGCCAGGTATCCTCGATCGTCTTGTCAACCGGCTCGCCCGAAGACCCCTTTAGCCGATACTTCATGTCCCAAATCTGTTGCGAAATCGAGGCGACGACAGCCATGGTCGAAAGCTCCTCCTTTTCAGCCGAGAAGGATACCACAGTTCTGGATTCGTTCGATCGGACTTTCCTCCGAGCGCTGTCGTGGTCCTCACGTCTGAGCGGACGTACTCCTCGGGGCTCGCGGAGTAACAGGAGATGTCGCCTCGTTCAGAGCTTCGGCCTCGCGCAGCAGTTCCGCGGCGGCGGTCTCGATCCGCTGTTCGAGTTCGGCCATGACCCGGCGACGGGGCCAGCCAGGTGCGATCGGGTCGAGGAATTCAAGAACAATCCGGCCTGGGCGTTTGACGAAGCTTCGCCGTCCCCAGAAGTACCCGGAATTGACTGCAGCCGGAACGAGGGGCAGCGCCAAGGCCTGGTAGAGGGCGGCGACACCAGGCTGATAGGGAAGGCGCACGCCCGGCGCGACCCGCGTTCCCTCCGGGAAAATGACGATCGGGCGTCCTTTAGCAGCGATCGGTCGTGCCGCCGCGGTCATGCGGCGCAATGCGCTGGCGCCGGCCTTGCGGTCGATTGCGATTGAGCCGGCGCGCGCCGCATACCAACCGTAGAACGGCACGAGCAGCAGCTCGCGCTTCACCACGGCCGCGGGATCGCTGAGCACGATGAGGAGGATCAGGGTATCCCATGCGGACTGATGCTTCATCGCGATGATGCAGCCGCCGCGCGGAATACGATCGAGCCCGCGGATTTCGTGATCGAGTCCGACGATGACCCGAAGGAGGAAGAGGATGCTTCGCGCCCAAAACTGGCCGAACTGCATCGTCGCTGCTCGCGGCGCTATCAGAAAGGGCAACCCGATCGTGCCGGCGATCGCTGTCCAGGCGAAGAAGGCAACGTTAAAAGCGAGCCCTCTCGCCCAGATCATCGTCCAATCTCGGCTTCGGCGGACCATACGGTAGGCACCGAACGTAGTCGCTCGACAACGGGGCGGAGCAGCGCTCCCAGATACTTGCCGTATTCGCTCGCCAGCAGTAGCACGGTGCTGCGCGAAGCCCACCAATGTTCCTGGCTGACGTCGTCGGGGAAGACCGGATGCGCGATGATTTCGACCTCAGGCATGGCGCGGTCCAATTCGAGGAGACTGCGCGGCATGTGGTACCAAGCCGTGACGAGACGCAGGCTGCTAAAGCCTTGCTGCCGCATCCACTGTGCCGTCTCCCGCGCGTTGCCGAGGGTATTGTCGGCGTCGTGGCCGAGAGCTGTGCAGCAAGTCGCCCAGTCCGGGGCATTACCCGAAACCCGCAGCAGCTCGTCCAGATTGACCTGTTGATTGACCCCCGACACGAAAAGCTTGCGCCCCTTTCCGTCGCGCAGCAGGTCCATGCCACTCTGCAGGCGTAAACGGCCGCCGGTCAGCACAACGATCGCGTCGGTCGACGCGGATTCGTTCTCGGGTGCGGGTCGGGCCGCGAACCAGATGAAACCGACGACGCATAACACGAAAAGTGCGGCGCCGGTGATCGCTATCCGGCGCACAGCACGCCATAACTCACGGGTAACGCGTCTCACGGCAGGCGCCAGAGGTGGCGTGGCACAGTGATCTGCACCGCCGCCGTCGCGGTGATCCGTCCTTCCAACGGCAGAACGGCAGGACTAACCCCAGTCGCGTTGGCAATTCCACTCGGCCAGGCACAGAAGCCGAGCAGATATCTGCTCACGCCGAGCCGTGCGGCGCGGATCACTCTTATCGGCATGTCGTGCAACTCATATGGACCGGTACGTTTTTTGCCGACATTCTCAAGCCTGAGCACTGCTATCGCCAGAACTGTAATTGACAACTGCCCTGAGGACCTTCATCCGGATCCTCGTGATCTTCGCACAGCCCATGAGAGGCATCCAGGCGGAAACCGTAGCTTTCTTGGTCATTACACGTTGTTGCGTTGCAGCATCGCAGCAAATATGCTGCATTGGCACCTGCGCGCGAAGTCCGATTTGGCGCTATCGAAGCGGCCCCAGGGTGAAGCTGAGTTGGGTGCGGGCCGCACAGTGGGAGAAAAACAATGCGGCGCAATAGGCCGGCCGCCGCGATCTGTCAGTTCAACGGGCTTTTTTCGGCGTTGCACGATGGCAACTGAGACCGCTGCTTCTGCAGTGGGGGTCGTAACCGCGCTGCGTCGTGCATCTGCCGAATGGCCGGATGAACTGTGGGCTATGTCGGTGAGTTTGTTCATTCGGACCTGTTACGGTGTCTACGAATTTACTGACGATCCAAGCTGCGTTCTGCGGGTCGGGCTGAGCCCGGCGCGCTCTACCATCTCGCTGTCCGACGGTACACGAATCGAAGCGGGCGAATTGGTCGGGACCCTGCATATTTGGAACGAGCATTTGCCGCGCTATGCGCCTGACGGACCCGATCTCCGCTGGGCTTGCGTAGTTCGTAACCGCGTCCTGCATTCGTTTCATGCGTTGGCCCTCTACGTCGAGAGCGAGCCCGCTTGGCGGCAGATATAGGCGCTTCGCGGCGAGGCCGCACTGTCCGCCCGGCTCGGGGTCTCACAAGTACGACGCGTGGCCGAACGATTCGGATTTGAGCGGGTACCGACGGACTTCTCCTTTCTGAGGCGCCTTCACGCCCTAGGCGAGAGCTTTACCCTGTGGGGTCTGACGCGAGGGTTCAATCCCGCTGCGCTGTCTTGCCAGCTATTCCTTCGCGATCACGATGAATTGTGGATCTCGCGAGAGTCCGCTAGCGCGCTACGGTCGTCACCGCCGGGTATCGGCTCGCCCGGCGAGGATCTATCCTCGCCTCGCTCGCCAGCGCGTGCGCGATCCGGCGATGAATGCACCGACCTTAGACGTGCATGCTGGCGGCGATGACCGGGCCGAACAGCACCCACCGCTCGCCGTCGAAGCGCCCCATCTGCATCTGCTTGACCGGGTAGAAATCGGTCGGGCCGGTGTTGACCTTGATCCCCGGCAGCAGCATCGGCAGTTCGAGATCGTGCAGGTTGGCCACCTGCTTCATCAGGTTGGCGCGCGTCAGGTCGTCGCCGCACTGCTTCAACACTTGCACCAAGGTCTGCGATACGGAATAGGCAAAGGCGTTGGTGGAATCGGTCTTGTCGCCCTCCGGATAGTATTTGTCCATGAAGGCGAGCCATTCCTTGTAGCCGGGATCGTCCTTCCAGGTCGGGTCGGTCGGGTCCTTCAACCAGAAGCTCGACAGGATGTCCTTGGCGTTCTCGAAGCCGGCCGGCTTCAGGGTGAGGCCGACCGAGGTTGCCACGTTGTTCAGGATGTGCATCGGCTTCCAGCCGATCTCGGCCGCTTTGCGGATCGCCTGCGCCGCGAATTTGGGGATCGTGACGTTGAAGAACAGATCGGCACCCGAAGATTTGAGGTTGACGATCTGCGAGTCGACGGTCGGGTCGGTGGTCTCGTAGGGCTGTTCCATGACGATCATCGACTTGGCTTGGGCGCCGAGCCCGTCCTTGAAGCCCTTCAGGTAATCCTTGCCGTAATCGTCGTTCTGGTACAGCACGCCGATCTTGGCGTTGGAGTGCTTGTCGAGCACGTAGGTTGAATAGATCTGGCTCTCGCTCTGGTAATTGGGCCCGAAGCCGATCGTCCACGGGAAATGCTCGGGGTCGCCCCATTTGGTCGCACCGGTAGCGAGCAACAGGTGCGGCACCCCTTTCTGGTTGACGTATTTGTGGATCGCAGTGTTGGTCGGGGTGCCGAGCGTGTTGAACAGGAACAGCACCTGGTCGCTCTCGACCAGCTTGCGCACCTGCTCGACCGTCTTCGGCGGGCTGTAGCCGTCGTCGTAGGAGATGAAATTGATCTTGCGGCCATTGATGCCGCCCTGGGCGTTGATCATCCTGAAGAACGCGGCGTCGCACTTGCCCGCCGTGCCGTAGGACGAAGCCGGACCGCTGTAGGGGTTGGTGTTGCCGATCTTGATCTCGGTGTCGCTGGCGCCGACGTCGTATTTCTTTTCGGCGCGCGCCTTGCCCGGGATCAGCAAAGCGGTCCCGCCGAGACCGAGCGCGATCAACAGCTGTCGTCGGTTTTGGTCCATTCTCTCCTCCCTGGTCGAGAACACCCAACCTACTCGGGTGCGCCATCCCTGATTGCAGTCGCCGCGCGCGCCGCGCCGGCGCGGACGAAGCCGGTGATGCCGGCGGCGCCGGCCGCGAGCGCCCGCCTCACCTCCGGCGGGCGCCCCTCAGTCCGGGACCGAGGGGCGCCGGTCCAAACCGCCTTAGACGTGCACGTTGCCCGTCATGACCGGACCGAACAGCGCCCACCGCTCGCCATCGAAGCGCGCCATCTGCATCTGTTTGATCGGATAGGGATCGTTCGGGCCGGTGTTGACCTTGATCCCAGGCAGCAGCATCGGCAATTCGAGATCGTGTATGTTCCTGACCTGCTTCATCAGGTTGTCGCGGGTCAGATCGTCGCCGCACTGCTTGAGCACCTGCATCAAGGTCTGCGCCACGGTATAGGCGTAGGCGTTGACGTTGTCGGTCTTGTCGCCCTCCGGGTAGTATTTGTCCATGTAGGCGACCCATTCTTTGTAGCCGGCATCGTCCTTCCAGGTCGGGTCGGTCGGATCCTTGATCCAGAAGGTCGACAGGATGCCCTGGCAATTCTCGAACCCGGCCGGCTTCATCGCGCCGCTGATCGTCGTCGCCACGTTGTTCAGGAAATGCACCGGCTTCCAGCCAATCTCGCCGGCTTTGCGGATCGCCTGCGCCGCGTACTTCGCGATCGTGACGTTGAGGAACACGTCGGCGCCCGAGGATTTGAGGTTGACGATCTGCGAGTCGACGGTCGGATCGGTCGTCTCGTAGGTCGTCTCCATGACGATCATCGACTGGGCCTTGGTGCCGAGCCCGTCTTTGAGGCCTTTCACGTAATCCTTCCCGTAATCATCGTTCTGGTAAAGGATGCCGATCTTGGCGTTGGGGTGTTTTTCGAGGATGTAGCTGGCGTAGATCCGGGTCTCACTTTGATAGGTCGGCTGAAAGCCGATCGTCCACGGGAAATGTTCGGGGTCGCCCCATTTTGTCGCGCCGGTGGCGAGCAACAGGTGCGGCACCTTTTTCTGGTTCATGTATTTGTGGATCGCGGTATTGGTCGGGGTGCCGGCGGTATTGAACAGGAACAGCACCTGGTCGCTCTCGACCAGCTTGCGCACCTGCTCGACCGTCTTCGGCGGGCTATAGGCGTCGTCGTAGGAAAGGAAGTTGATCTTGCGGCCATTGATGCCGCCCTGGCCGTTGATCATCTTGAAGAAGGCGGCCTCGCACTTCCAGATCGTGCTGTACGAGGAACCCGGGCCGCTGTAGGGGCCGGTGTTGCCGATCTTGATCTCGGTGTCGGTAGCGCCGACATCGTAGTTCTTTTCGGCCCGCGCCATGCCGGGGATCAGCATAGCGGTCCCGCCGAGGCCGAGCGCGATCAACAGCTGTCGTCGGTTTTGGTCCATTTTCTCCTCCGTGGTTGAGAACATGCAACCTGGATCAGGCCTGCCGCCTCTCATCGCCGCCGCGTGCGCCACGCCATCGCGCGAGCGAGGGCGACGCGGCCGAGGCCGGCGGCGCCGGACGGCATGACGAAGATGACGAGCAACATGATACAGCCGTAGATCGCCCCGGCCAGCCCGGTCGAGATGCGCTCGGCGATGTTGGGCACGTACAGCACGAACAGCCCGCCGACTAGGCAACCCGGGATCGAGGCGACGCCGCCGATCACCAGGCCGACCAGGAACGAGATCGATAAGAAGAAGGAAAAGCTGTCGGGCGCGACGAACTGCACGACGATGGCGCCGAGGGCGCCGGCGATGCCGGTGTACAGCGCGCTCGTGCCGAAGGTCAGGGTCTTGTAGAGGGAAGTGTTGATGCCCATGGCCGCCGCCGCGATCGGGTGGTCGCGGATCGCCATCATTGCCCGCCCGGTCCGGCTGTTGACAAGGTTGGTCGCGACGGCGAGCAGCACCAGCAGCACCGCCAGCGTGAAATAATAGAGCCACTGGTCGGGGTTGAGCGGCAACCCGGCGGGCGCCTCCGGCTTGATCAGCACGATCCCCTGGACCCCGCCGGTCAGGTCTTCGAGCGGAGAGAATTTGAGGATCTGCGGCAATGCCGCCGCCAGCGCGAAGGTCGCCAGCGCTAGATACAGGCCCTGCAGCCGCAACGCCGGCAGCCCGAACAGAAAGCCGACGACAAAACACACTACGCCGGAGCACGGCAGCGTCCAATAGTAGGGGAGGTCGATCTTATCCATCAGGATCGCCGCGGTATAGGCGCCGATCCCGTAGAAGGCGCTGTGCCCGAGTGCGAACTGGCCGTTGAACCCGAACAGCAGATTGAGGCCGAGGATCGCCAGCCCGTAGATCATGACCAGGGTCAGCTGAAAGACCACGAAATTCGTCGCGACTACGGGCAGCAACACGGCGATGGCGATCACCGCGGCGATCGCGAGATAGCGCGCGTTAGGACGCGCGATCGCCGCGAGCCGCGCCGTGGCCAGCGGTTCGACGGCCTCGCGCGGGGGCATCGTCATACCCGGCTGACCACCGCACGGCCGAACAGACCGGTCGGCCGGACCAGCAGCACCGCGGTGATCAGCACCAGCGCGATGGTCAATTTGAGCTCGCGACCGAAATAGGGGATGAAGGTGCCGGCGAGGTTCTCGATCACGCCGACGATAAAGCCGCCCGCCACCGCGCCGCCAGGGCTCGTCATGCCACCGAGCACGGCGCCGGTAAAGCCATAGAGCAGGACGCCGAGCATCATGTTGGGCTCCAGGTATACGACTGGCGCGATCAGCATGCCGGCAACGGCGCCGATCGCCGACGACATGCCCCAGCCGAGCGCGATCATCCAGCCGACCCGGATGCCGACGAGCCGCGCCGAATCCGGGTTGGCCGCCGCAGCGCGCATCGCCAACCCGAGGCGCGAGCCGCGGAAGAACAGGTAGAGCAGCCCCAGGATCACCACCGTGACGCCGATCATGCCGGCCTCATGCGTGCTGATCAGGCGGCTGCCGAACAGCGGCTCCCTGCCAAACGGCGTCGGAAAGGTCTTGATCGTGAAGTTCCAGATCTCGCCGTCGGTACTGTTGAGGATGCTGAACAACGCGATAAACGCGACAAGCTGGCTGAGGATCGGCGCGTTGTGGATCGGCCGGAACAAGATCCGCTCGATGACGATGCCGCCGACAAACGACGCAATCACCGCGACGGCGAAAGCCAGCCAATACGGCTGGTCCCACGCGATCAGCTGCCAGGCGATGAAGGCCGAAAACGTCGCCATCTCGCCCTGTGCAAAATTGAGGTGATCGATCGCCTGGTAGATCATCACCACGGCCAGCGCCATCAGCGCGTAGATCGCACCGTTGGCGAGCCCGGCCAGTACCTGCTGCAGCAACAGTTCCATCGCCTTAATACCCGAGGTAGGAACGGCGGATTGACTCGTCGGCGCCGATCACCGCCGACGGCCCGTCCATCACGATGCGCCCGGTTTCGAGCAGGTAGGCGTGCTCTGCCAGCTCGAGCGCCAGGGCGGCGTTCTGCTCGACGATCAGCATCGCGACGCCCATCTCGCGATTAAGATCGCGCAGCGTTTCGAACAACTCCTCCACGACGAGGGGTGCGAGCCCGAAGGACGGTTCGTCGAGCAGCATCAAGCGTGGCCGCAGCATCAGCGCACGGCCGACCGCCAGCATCTGCTGCTCGCCGCCGGACAGCGTCCCCGCCTGCTGCGTCCGGCGCTCCTTGAGGCGCGGAAAATGCCCGTAGACCTGCTCGATGTCGGCGGCGATGCCGGCCCGGTCGCGGCGGGTCATCGCGCCGAGCTGCAGGTTCTCTTCGACCGAGACGCGCAAAAACGTGCCGCGCCCGTCGGGCACATGAGCGATGCCGAGGCGCACGATGTCTTCCGTCGCCCAGCCAACGATGCGCTTGCCGTCGAAGCGGACGTCGCCGGCCGCGCGCACCATGCCGCAGAGGGCGCGCAGCACTGTCGTCTTACCTGCCCCATTGGCCCCGAGCAGGGTCCGCACCTGCCCTTCGTCGAGGCCGAAGCCGACCCCGAACAGCGCCTGCTGCTCGCCGTAGAACGCCTCGAGACCATCGACCTCGAGCATCATCGCACGGCGCTCCCAACGGCTGGCTCCTTGCCGGTGCCGAGATAGGCGCGGATCACCGCCTCGTCCTGCTGCACTTCGGCGGGTGTGCCCTCGGCGATCTTGCGGCCGAAATCGAGCGCAACGACCTTGTCGGAAACCGACATGACCAGGTTCATATGATGTTCGACGAGCAGCACGGTGACCTGGCGCTCGTCACATACCCGGCGAATGAGCCCGCCGAGTTCGCCGACCTCCTCGTGGTTGAGCCCGCTTGCCGGCTCGTCGAGCAGCAGCAGCCGCGGCTTGCCGGCGAGCGCCCGCGCCAGTTCGACCCGCTTGCGCGTACCGAGCGGCAAGCCGCCGACAGGCCGCATCGCGACGTCTGCGAGGTCGAGCATATGGATCAGCGACCAAGCACTTTCGCTCAACGCCGCCTCCTGCCGGCGCACCCACGGCAGGCGCAGCGCATCGCTGACGAAATCGCTGCGGCTGCGGGTGTGACCGCCGATGCGGACATTGTCGAGCACCGATTGCGGCGCGAACAGCGCGAGGTTCTGGAAGGTACGGGCGATGCCGATTTCGGCGATGCGATGCGGCGGGCGATCGAGCAGCGAGCGGCCCTCGAAGAGGATCTCGCCCCGGTTCGGCGTGTAGATGCGGCTCAGGCAGTTGAACAACGTCGTCTTGCCCGCGCCGTTCGGACCGATCAGCCCGAGGATCTCGCCCTCTTCGATCTCGAAGGAGACCCCGTCGAGCGCGACAATCCCGCCAAACCGCAACGCGACGTCGCAAACCTCGAGCAGCTTGGTGCCGTCTGTTCGACCCATTATGGGCATCAGCCGGTGGTCTTCCTCGACACGCCCAGTCGTCCGTGCATCAGCCCTCGCTATAGCCACACCTGCTTGTAACGAACCTGACGACCTCCACTTTTCGAGTCAAGCCGAGAGGGCATTTCGCAAAGTCAAAGGCGTGATCGTTTTCCTTGCGATGATCACGATCTTAAAATTGCCCGATTCTCATTACATATCCCAACCGATAGAGGTCCGAAGTTGCGTTGGTTGGACCAAAGAGGTGCCGATGGTTGATGGGACCTCTCCAAGCCCGCCGCGGCGGGCGGCGTTCGAGGACCGCTTGTTACATGCCCGCACGCCGCCGACGGCACATCCGACGCCGGGCCGTTTGGCGTTTCAACCCTTACGAGAGCTTTTGCTGCAGATTTGCTGCAGGTGCAACAATCCGCAATAACGGACTCAATCTTGGCTTGTAGCTTGTGGCGGCCGAGCACGCGGGACCCGACAACCGATGCTGGCAGCAATTTCCAACGTGATACACTATTGCCCGGAGACAAGCGTCTCCGATTCTAGGCCTTCATCGACCGGGCGGGTGGGTCTACTCTCGAGCCGTCGACAAGGCGGGAGGTGAAGGTGGGCAATATCAACGCCAGCGTCGATCTCCGCCGGGATGGTGAGATCGCAGTCGTCACCGTCGACAACCCGCCGGTCAACGCGCTCAAGCACGAAGTGCGCGCCGGGCTCGCCGAAGCGCTTCGTCAGGCCCGGGACGACGCGACGGTCAAGGCGGTGGTCATCGCCTGCGCCGGGCGCACTTTCTTCGCGGGCGCCGATATCACCGAATTCGGCAAGCCGCCGCAAGCCCCGGGCCTCGGCGAGGTCATCGCCGCAATCGAGGCGATGCCGAAGCCGGTGGTCGCGGCACTGCACGGGACCGCACTCGGCGGTGGGTTCGAGTTGGCGCTGGCGTGCCATTTCCGCGTCGCTGTTGCCGGAGCGCGTGTCGGACTGCCGGAGGTCAAGCTCGGCCTGTTGCCCGGCGCCGGCGGCACCCAGCGGCTGCCGCGGCTGATCGGGCCTGAGAAGGCGCTTAAGATGATCGTCACCGGCGATCCGATCGAAGCCCCCGAGGCGCTGACGGACGGGATTGTAGACGAGATCGTCGAGGGCGATTTGACTACGGGGACAATCGCATTCGCCCGGCGTGTCGCAGCCGAGAACCGGCCGCTGCGGCTCGTCCGCGACCGCGAAGACAAGCTCTCGGCGGAGGGCTTTGCCGATGCCGCCGAGGCGCTGACCCGACGTCTGCGCGGCCGCGAGGCGCCGGCCGCTTGCGTCGAGGCCGTGCGCAACGCCATCGTTCTACCTTTCGAAGAAGGGCTCAAGCGCGAAGGCGAACTCTTTCGCAAGCTGGTCGCCGGCGACCAGTCGAAGGCGCAGCGCCACGTCTTCTTCGCCGAGCGCGAGGCGGCTAGAGTGCCCGGCATACCAGAGGGAGCAAAGCCGCGCCCGATCGCGAGGGGCGCGGTTATCGGCGCCGGTACGATGGGCGGCGGCATTGCGATGTGCTTCGCCAATGCCGGCATCCCGGTCAGCATCGTCGAGACCGGGCGCGACCTCCTACAAAAGGGCCTCGACCGGGTTGCCGCGAACTACCGCGCGACCGTATCGCGCGGCGGGCTCGGGGCCGAAGAGGTGGAGCGCCGCATGGCGCTGATCAACGGCGTCACCGAACTGGACGCGGTCGGTTCGGCCGATGTTGTGATCGAGGCCGTGTTCGAGGAGATGGAACTCAAGAAGCGGGTCTTCGGGGATCTCGACCGGGTGGCGAAGGCCAATGCGGTCCTCGCTACCAACACGTCGACCCTTGACGTCGACGAGATTGCGCGGGCGACCTCACGGCCGCGGGACGTGCTCGGCACGCATTTCTTCAGCCCGGCGAATGTCATGCGCCTGTTGGAGATTGTGCGGGGTGCCGCGACCTCGCCCGACGCGCTCATCACCGCCGTGACGCTCGGCCGACGCCTAGGCAAAGTGCCGGTCACCGTCGGCGTCTGCTACGGCTTTGTCGGCAACCGCATGCTCGCACGTCGCTCGGTCGAGGCCGAGCGGCTGTTGCTCGAAGGCGCGCTGCCGCAGCAGGTCGACGCCGCGGTCACCGGGTTCGGGTTTCCGATGGGGCCGTTCGCGATGGCCGATATGGCCGGACTCGATGTCGGCTGGCGGATCCGCAATGGACGCGGCGAGCGCAACGAGATCGAGGACGCCCTGTGCGAGGCCGGGCATTTCGGCCAGAAGACCGGGAAGGGATATTTTCGCTACGATGCGGGATCGCGCACACCTCTGCCCGATCCCGAGGTCGAACAGACCATCCTTGATGCTTCGTCCCGGGCCGGCATCACCCGCCGGGCGATCACGCAGGAGGAGATCGTCGAGCGCATGATCTTCCCGATGGTCAACGAGGGTGCGCGCATTCTCGAAGAGGGCATCGCCACACGTCCCGGCGACATCGACGTGATCTGGGTGTATGGCTATGGCTGGCCGGTGTGGCGCGGTGGACCGATGTACTACGCCGATCAGTTGGGGCTGGCTCACCTCCGCGACCGGTTGACCCTTTATGCCGAGCGGTCGGGCGACGAGACCCTGCGGCCCGCCACTCGGATTAGTCGCCTCGCCGCCGAGGGCCGCGGCTTCGCCTCCTCGGCACCCGCTTGAACAGGGAGTGCGCGTCATGGATCTCCGCTTTACCGCCGAAGAGCTC
>Ga0306924_10000974_pt1 | contig 25425 bp, 35 predicted proteins | sample sta12Can44000111_FD_203756 | JGI IMG/M metagenome (GOLD analysis project Ga0306924, IMG submission 203756) | Lab enrichment of tropical soil microbial communities from Luquillo Experimental Forest, Puerto Rico - statanox.12C.anox.44.000.111 (v2)... | ecosystem: Environmental > Terrestrial >... | reverse complement strand
AATGAGGGTAGCCAATATTGATTGGGCGCCGAAATACCAGAACGCATAGAACAGGGTAACCGCTCCCACCGGAATGACCACGCCTGCCAATAGCAGCACGGCCTTGAGCGCCATCTTGCGAACCGCGGGGTTCTTCAGCACGGGGATGAAGCCGCCCCTCCATGTGCGCGCGGTCCCATTTCGCGGTGAGCGGCCGCAGCTCTACGTTCAGCATCTCTGTGACAGCATCCGCAAACCGCTCGCAACTTGGTCATCGCAGCCCGGGCCTGCCCGAACAGCGCCCATAGGCTTTCCAGCACGCGTGCTTCCACGCCGTATTGGTAAGGCAGCGGCTGCGTAGAAATGCGCGTCCGTAGTTCAGAAAGAAATTCGTGAGCCGCGTATTGATCAGGCGAAAGGGGAGTCCGCGTGTCAGTCATGATGACGATCTCCCATTTTGCACTCCGAAATTTCGACAGCGCACAGCAAGTGGCCCGTCCAAAGCTTGTTTCTCGCTAGTGGCGCTGTCGCCCTTCCGCCGCCGATTGAAATCTCTTCATCTCTTATCCATGAAGGAATGCCACGCCGTGTGCAGCGGCACTGAGGCGCTTCGCCAGTCCGATTCGTTGCTTCCTCGCTCGGATCTGAACCGGTTCGGTTTTCAGGAATAGATCCTGTTTGACTCGTTATTGCACACCGATACTGATTCTTTTGCCCGGAGGAAGCTCTAAATACGGAGAGTCGTCATCGCCTTCCGGCGAGCCGATCCGATAGGCATAGCCTCGCGGCAACCGAGGCGAAATATCAAAGTCCCCATAATCGGTTAAACCTTTCGTCGGCACGCCCTCAAAAGAATATCCGTCAATTTCCGGTACGAGCGATTCGACGCGATATCGCCCTAGTGACATTTGTTCCAGGCAGACCGGAGCGAAGTCGACTCTGCAGTGCGCTCCGGATGCGAACTTTATACGTGTGCGGTCCCATCGAATATCTTCACACCCGCATGGTGTAGCATACCGGCCGCTGGCAATGACTCTGCGAACTGCAGCATCGACTGCGGTGGCGCGGTCGCGAATATTCTGCTGCTCCTGGTCGGTGAACTTTAGGCCGCTCGAATGATCGAAATTGAACTTGCAATCCAAAAATGGTATGCCGTTCTTGAAACATTCCGGAACTTCAACGAGAAACTCTTTGCTGACAGGCAAAGGTTTCCCGGTTTCTGGGTGATATTGAACCCAGGGCGATGTAATCGCAAGACAAAGCGCTTCCAGCGAAAAGCCTTTTGACCTGAAGCGGTCGAGGAGTTCATTCGATATGGAAACGTCGCCGTAGCATTTGTTGGGAAAAGCCATCATGGCGCGGTGGGCAATGCCTATGCGCTGTAGATCATTGTCTGAGATCTTGTATTTTTCGGGCGGCCGCGGCCGCGCTGCAGAGCGGTCGATGCGGTCTATTCGTTGCGCTGTCGCTGGAACGGTGCCATCTGCTACGAACGTCAGAATCAATGCGACAAGAGCAATTTGCACGCGAGGCTGAGTCATGATCTCCTCCGTTCTGTTGGTAACGCAGTGAATAAGTTGTCTTCCCTTCTACTGCCCAATTTCGAGCTCGATCGCAGCCATGAGGGGATGCTGGAGGTTCCGTGCGGAAAGATAAGCGAAATCTGAACGGATGCTTTTTCGCCACTTGACAGCCTCCTCTTCACCTACACTCAGACCATCGAGGTAGATTTTCTTCGCATGCTCCAAATTTCCCGAATACATAAGTACGTGCGCATAATTCAACCTCACACCTTGAAGCCCCGGAGCCAGGGCAAACGCGCTTCGTCCAGCCCACTCGGCGCGCTGGGGATTTCGCGCGAGGAGTGCCGTCCAACAAACAGAGCTCAGCACTTGCGCAAGCCGATTCAAATCGCGGGTCTCGCGGTCGGCCGCAAGGCTGATTGCAAACAGCTGCTGCTCGGCGGTCTCAAGCGCTTCGGCCCAGCGATTGGTTTCCAACAACGCCTCGCGCGCTCGTCGGTAGGCGTTTTCCAGGTCCCTGGGCGAGACGATGCCTGGGTATGACGAGGCAAGTTGCTCGAGGATCGCCAGCATGCGGCGGAAGGCCCCGACGGCCTCCGCGGTGCGGCCAAGCCGCTTCAACAGGACACCACGGTGCTCAAGGGTCCCGGCCGTATCACGCAGCCATTCGGCCGGGATTCGACTCTGCGCCTTCAGCGCCTCCCCAACGGCGATCGCTTCCGCATATGCCTCCAGGGCCGCTTCGTTTTGTTCCAGTTTTTCCAGCACTCGCGCGCGTGTGTGGAGGCTGAGGGCGAGGTCGTGTTGCCACTCGACGTTGTCTGGTTCACTGTCAGCCAGCTGCTTGATGATTGCGAAATCCTTCTCGCGCCAAGCCAGGGCCAGACCTGGGTTGCCGGCAGCATCCGCTACTTTCGCTTGGATATCGTAGGCAGCCGACAATTCACGCAGCACCCGTCTCGGCCTGTGCGCGCTCCGCAAACGCCATGACACGGGCGTTAGCGCTTGCAGTGATTTGATCGAGAACGCGTTGCGCCCGGTCGCGCTGTTCTTCCGCGGAATTCTTTGCCTTGGTCGCCTGCATTGACTGCCAGACGGCAGCAAGGGCCAGAACTCCGAGGAGGAGGGCAATGACGCCCAACGCGTTTACACGCTTCTTATCCTGTCGCACAAGATTGAACGTTCGACGGATAGTTACGACCACCTGATCTGAGGGGCCAGTTTCCAGGGCGATAGCCGGTTCTCGGATCCTGAGGATTTCTGAAGGCAAACATTGCGCAAGTGGAGCTTCATTCGTTTTCCACTCCAACCGTTCCATCGAAATCGATAGGAACGATCCGGCGCCCAGTTCCGCTGAAAATTCGAACCTCTCGAATGACGGGGGCCGAGCGAAGCGCCCCCGGAGATCCAATTAAGACAAGTTGACCTGTGCGCCTTAGTTTCCACGCCCCAACCTTTTTCCAATCGTCTCCGGAGGCGTAATTGTCGCGATCGAGAAAAACCTCAAAGCCATGCGATCTAAGCTGTCGCGTGAGGGCAGTTGCATAATTGCCGCCGTCGCTCCAGCAATACGAGATGAAGAAGTCATAACCGAACACAAGGTCGAGCAAACGACGCGCAAGTGAGTGGTGCCCGACGTTGTTGACGTCGTCAGGTGAGGTCCCGTTCGGTCGGGACCAGGATCTTCCAAGCATGGCGCATACCCAATCCACTCCGCTGGTGTCGCAACGCAAACATTGCTTTTGCCATAGCCGATTTGCTCTTTTGAGAAACCGTACACGAATATAATTGCAAATTGCAACCTGGACTAATCCATGGCGGGCCAGAGCTACAAATGCGCCAAAAAAGGCCTTGGTAGCTACTGCTGCTTCGCATATCGGGGGTTTGAACTGACCCTTTAGCCGGATGTCGACATCAAGCGTGCTTGAATATTTCTGTGATGTTCAGACGGCTATCGTCTGCTATCACCACCGAAGCCCGCTGAGCAGTTGCTGTTTCGAGCTTGCTCAGCTGCCATTCCGACAAGGTCCGGATGATGGCCGCCGACGGTTGCGCCACGGGCATCTGCCCCTCGTTCTTCAGATAGAATTCGAGAATTTCTCCCAAGAGCGACTCCGGCCGCGATGATGCCAGCGGTGCTGATGCCGGCGACGTAATCGAAGTAATCGGCCAGGCGGTAGTCGCACCTCCCCACTCTGCTTGATCAGGATCTCTTCGACCCGAAAAAGGATGAGCGCGACAGCATGCCGCAGATGCCACGGCCCCTTCCGTGTGAGGCGCGCAGTGAGCAGATGGTGTATTATGTTTGCGTTGTGCGCCAGCGAGATTAAAAGAGGTCGGTTTCCTCTGGCAGGACGGGTCGAAGCATAGCTTTTAGCTATATAGCTTTTAGCTATAGGGTGGGCACGGGCATTGTAACTCCTACTGATAAGGTCAGGACGGAAGCACTTACGCAAGTGAACGGTGCGCTCGGGCAAACAATCGGCAATCTGCTTGACGGCAAAAAGAGTGCCATTGGGGTTATTGGCGCATTGATAACAGCGGTATTGCAGAATGCTGGCCCGACCGCCTCACTGCATGACATTGTGACAGTTATTTCTGAGGGGGGTACACTTGGAGGCGTCGCAATGCCGCTATTTGTGGCTATGACGGCTTGGGGCGTTCTTAGAAAGATGGAAAAGTGGGCACAGGGAACCGCTCCCCCTCACCAGCCTCCAAAATAACATCCTTATTTTCGACCGACTTCCGCGACAAGCTGCAAAATTGGCGAACTGATAATTTTCTACTCCACGCGGTGAGCGAGAAAGGATAGGCCGATGCTACCTTTTATCCAGTTTCTGCCTATTGTTCTGCGGGTCGTACAAGCTGCACCGCAGCTACAGCAAGCTCTTCGGCTTGGTCAATCGGCATTCGACAACAGTCTCGCGACGACGCCGGATCTAAAGCTTTTGCTCCAACAGTTGGGTCAATCACAGTTTCCTGGTATTCCGGCTGAACTCTCTCACATCGCCGGCGCGCAAACCTTGTTCGATCCGACCGGCGCTAAATGGGTACAACTTTCATTAAACAAATGGGTGCAGCTTTCGCTCAATCTGCTAGGCGCTCAGCCCCAGCTTGCCGTCGACGGCAGTTACGGGCCAGCGACCAAGGACGCGGTAGCCAAATTCCAGGCGGAGCACGGGCTGGTGGTGGACGGCTGGGCCGGGGACGCGACCGGCAACGCCCTGCGTGCGGCCCTGGCGGCGCAAGCGCAGTCGCGATGACGGCTAACTATGGAACTGATTCTTGCAACCACATACGAATGGGACTGCACGTTCGCAAACCGTTGATTAGCGCCCTATTATAGGCATATTCGGAATTGCGGCAGAAGCTTCGGACTTTGCTTGCCTGCGTGGTGTCACGCTCGACTTCTCCGACCGGGCAAGCCCACTGACAACGCCTTCATCGAGTCATTGAATCTCCTCTCCAGTGAAGTGCCGGAAGTATGGATCATAGACTCAGCGTTCGCACACGCCTTCGTCGGACAGTCCGTAAATATGCTTGAGAAAAAAAGCCCGATCACAAACTGTGTCGCAATTCCAGGCCGGCCACCGTCGCTGTACAGCGGCGCGATCTCGCCGTCGATGAACTCCCAGTCGATCTTGCCCGCGAGCTGCACTAGCTCGTGCCTTATGTTGATGATCTGGTCCAGCCGCGCGCGGAACAGATCAGCCGATCCTGTCGTCTCGTGCTTCTTCGGCCGCATCGCTCCCTCCGATGCGGCGACCGAATCATGCTTCTCGATTCGAGGGAATCGCGAAACGAATTTGCAAGCTTCCAGGGCCTCAGACACGGAAACCTTGCAATCTCAAGTCAACAAAGTCGCCAAAAAACGACTCTCGCTCAGTAGGTTAGAAATTCTTCACGGGCGACAGTCTACACCCGACTGTGTGGCGCGTCGGGCTCAGGGCCATGAGGCAGCGTACAGATTTGTGCTATGATACGGCTTCGCATTCAAGTGTTGTTTCACTGGGGTTCCCAAGGAGCGCGGCGTCTAGCGCGTTGCGTATTCCAGACATTTTCGGCGACGCCTGCTGGCGGGGACCGCGCATTCCTGTCCGTTATGGCCGCGCTGTCAGGATGGTCAGGCCGCCCGCGGCATTGGATCTGAACGCCGAGCACGAGATTATCGTCGTGCTGGTGGACGAACGCATGGCCCGGCGGGTGCGAGCGAGCGACCCACCCGTCGCCGATGCGTCGGGACACCTAGTGGCGCAGCTGGTCGGACGACACCGACCGAACGGCGACAGCGCGCACCGAGCGCTGCCGATGACGCTCGACGCGGCGGGCCTGCAGCTCACACCGGATCTGAACGAAAACGAGTTTCGTGCGGGTCGCCGCACTCACTTGTCAAACACACGTAGCAAACCGCGCCTAACCAATCCGACCGCCGCCTCGCGTTCCCCCTCGTCATCACCGCTCAGGACAAATAGCTTCCGGTTCTCCTCGACCGTAAGCCCGTTCGGCATCCATCCGAGCCCACCGATCGCATGGCCGGCAATGTATGAGAGCGCCTCTTCGGTCGAGAGCGGAAGCTCCTCAAAACCACTGGGGCGAAAGAGTTGCGCAACGGCGTTCAGATCAAGTAGCGTGGCCGGCGCAAGCAACACCGGCGGACTCGCGGTGGTCGCGAGCTCGAGGAGCTCGCCGACCAGCTTTGGCGGCGCCGCCAAATCCCCCAAGACGTAGATCGGTTGACGCAAAGCAAGCGCGATCATCGCCTCCTCCACGATGCCCGGCATGCGCCCTGAATAGTCGTCGGTCCTGCCCGACAATACGACGCGTGCCCCGCACCGGACACCGCTGTGCCAGCGCATCCGAAAGAGATGCGCCGCTTTTAGGATTGGCTCCGTGGCGCCGGGGATCGAGGGCGCGGGCACCATGACCACCGTTACGCGCGGATGGAGGATGAGGCGGCATTGGCGACTACCTTTTCAAGGATGTCGTTCTCAGTCGGTATCCTACTTCAGCCTCGACTAAGGCCGATGAGAAGCAGTTCGATCAGCCTCGGAACATCCCGACAGTAAAACAGCTCGCGATTTTCCTCTTCGCTCAAGCGATTGACTCGCGAGAGCCCACTCACCCCAACGGTCGCACAAAAGGCTGCCATGTCGGGGTAGCCCGTCCACGCAATCCCGTGTTCCGCGAACATGTCGCGCAGGCGATTCGAGTGCGGTGCTTGTTTCTGATAGTCCCAGCTGAATTCGATCGGGATTCGGCCTTGCAACAATTCAACGGCTGCCGCTGCGGCCCCCCCGAATGCGCCACACAGGTAGACGGGTTTTTCGGCCTCCAGCGACAGCAGGATTTCTTCGAATACACCGGGAATGCGGCCCGAATACCAACTCGTCTTTTTCGTCCCGTCAGGCTGAGCTGTGACGGTTGGGCCCATCTTGCCGCCAATCGCGATGCGCGCATCCGTATCCTTGGTCTGTCGCTCGCGCATCAGCGTCATGCCTCTGGCCCAGGCATACCGTCGTGCAGGAGTGTCTGCCGAAAAATAGGACGGATCGGCCACGAACTTTTCCGGCTCCAGGTCTGCGACACCAGCAGGCATGTCAGTCCTGACAAAAGTCGCCACTTCCTGGAATATCGCGCGCTGTTGTCGCGTCAGTGGCGAGGGCCAGCCCGCATAGTTCACTATTCTTTCGACTGGCGGCAAAGCGCTCTGCTGCTGGTGCGCGCGGACCAGATCGAACAGCGTGGTCGTGTAACCGGCGCTGCCAAGATGTCCGCCATAAACCAACGTGGCGCCGCGCACGAGCAGGTGGCGCGAAATCTCGAGCAGCGCCGCATCGAGGTGGTCCGGGAACATCCCCACGCGTCCAGGGGCATCAGCCTCCGAAATCGACAGGGCGATCTTCTTGCCGCGGAGCGCGCGGTTCGCTGCGGCGCGTTGCAGTGGGGTTTCGACCGTATGATCCAGAGGCTTGAGCATCTCGATCTCTTCATCGCCCAGCGGCGGATCCGGATAGAGAACGTTGCTCCCCTTTGGCAAAGCAACCACAGTGCTCAATTCGGGCGGCGATGGCAGAACGCAATCGCCGGCTTTCCGCGAGCGGGCGAGGACGTTGCGAACATACAGATGCCGAAGCTGCTCCTTGAGCAACAGATCGACGGCGCGCTGCGCCCCGCCATGCGCCCAAGCAACGGTCGGGACGTTTCCAATATACGGAAATGTGCGGATATCGATCGCGTCGAGCCCATCCACGACCACAAGCGGGCAATTGTATTTTTTAGCGAACAGAATTTCGCGGCGGCACCACGGTCGGCGGCTGTAATTCGACGTGACCAGGGCGAGCACGGCTGCGTTGCGGACGCCGTTCTCAATGGCCGCCGCAAAATCTTTACCGGCCTGGATTTGCCCGCTGTCGACCCAGGCGGCGACCGGTTGCGTCGCCTGCAAATGCGCAACAAGGTCCTTGAAGATCGTGGGCGCCGTCTCGATGTCTTGCTTGGCGTGGCTCAGGAAAACGGTTGTGGGAACACTGGTGCCGCGCTCGAGGCCAAACAGGAACCGACAGATCTCGACGATGATCCTCCGCTCGAGCGAAGCGACCGTGTCCGCCGTGAAGGCACGGATAAAGTTGGTCGTTCTCAGATCCTCATGAAGGGGCCATGCGGCCTCGCTGAGTTGCACCGGCAAAAAGCGATGACGATCAGGTTTGCATTGCTCTGCAATACCGGCCACGAAGGCTGCCCATGAGTTTCGTCCAGCGGGAATTTCCTCTTCGATCACCATCTCATCGTCCGCCAGGACGACCGCGATGCTGCTGTCAGCCTGATCGAGATCGTGCTTGATCGGTGGCAGGTTGGTGCCGTCTTCAGCCAACAGCACCGTCGGAACGGCGAGACCGGGCAATGCGGCATCGGCGTTCAGCGCGCGATGCAGCATCAACGCCCTGTTCCGCGCCTGTTGCGACGCCGGGTGGAAGATCAAATGAACCAGAAGCGGCGGCATCGCTTTCATCCCTGTGGCCTAAGATCCTGCGTCCACGTCCTCGCGCATCTGCGGCGAGGGCCTCGTCCCACTATCGCGGTGGCTCGGCCCGCAGTCCCTCTTCGTCTGGCAGCATGGATTCAAAATATTTCTGCACCAACAACCCTGATCAGCCCCCGCTGAGTGGTCCAGGTGGAATGTTAGTTTAAGGTTGGCCGTTTTGCCAGCGTGGCCGGCGGCGCCGCTCGGCGTAGCGCAGCCGGCCACGCGGCGAAGGCGGGCGTTGAAGCTCTCGATGTAGCCGTTCTCCCAAGGACTGCCTCGCTCGATGTAAGCGGTCTTGGTGCCGACAGCTGCGATCCATTCCTGCACGGCCTCGGCAATGAACTCCGGTCCGTTGTCGGAGCGGATGTGACCGGGGATGCCGCGCAGGATGAAGAGGTCGGACAGAGTGTCGATCACGTCGATCGCCTTGAGCTTACGGGCGACACGGATCGCCAAGCATTCATGGGTGAACTCGTCGAGCACGTTGAGCATTCGATACTTGCGTCCGTCATGGGTGCGGTCGTTGACGAAGTCGTAGGACCAGACATGATTGCGCTGCTGCGGGCGTAGCCGAATGCACGATCCGTCGGCCAGCCAGAGCCTGCCGCGCTTGGGTTGCTTAGGTGGGACCTTCAGCCCCTCGCGTCGCCAGATACGCTCGACCCGCTTGTCGTTGATTATCCAGCCCGCCTGCCGCAGCAGTTCGGCGACCTTGCGATAGCCGTAGCGGCCGTATTGCCGGGCAAGCTCGATAATATCGGCCGTGAGACGTGGATGCGCGGTGCCCCCCAAAGCGGGTTCGCGATGCTCATTTCGCAAATGAGCTGGCGAATGTCCGCCGGTGTCCTTGGCCAGCCACCGCGCGGTCGCGACTTCCTGCGCCAGTAGGCTCGGAACCCAGCGCGGTGCCAGTGGATCACCGTCTGCGGCTTGAGAATTGTCAGTGCGTCCAATACCCTAGGAGCCAAGCGATAGAGCCTGTGGCTTCCGAAAAGTCAGATTCGTGCGTAACGATGATGTGGGCCGCTTAGATCTCGGGCTGTCGTCGATTGCGATCGATCCTACTGCAACTACACACCGGCAATCCTGTCAGCTGCGAGAGTTGGTCCAACGCGCCGGTCGTGCGCGGAGTCCAGGTCACGGTGTATGCAGACAGTCCCACGGGTAAGGCCGCAACGCTGGCGCAACGCATTCATGCCGCGCTCGAGAGGGAAATTTCCCGCCTCAATACTATCCGGGGCCCGGCACCCTGCTTTGCCATTTACAAGAAAATATTCCCTGCGCACACCTGCGCCGGCGCCGTCGAGGGGCTTGCCGGCCGCGTCCTGATTTTTGTCGCCGACGGTCGCGCGAACATCGATCCCACAATGGGAACGTATTTCTCCGCACCAGGCAACGTCATCATACCCGTCGTCGACAAATCAATCGCAAGCCCGCCGCAAGGCGCGTTGCCTGCGTTCATGAAAACCACGCTTGCCGAAACCACGATCAACCTTGACCCAGGCCCGATCATTCCGCGCCTTGTGAGAGGAGCCGGTATCATCGGTTCGTCGATTCGCATTTTCATCAGCTATCGTCATGCGGAAGCGGCGACCGTTGCAGGGCAATTCTTCCATGCGCTCGCTGCTCGCGGCTTCGAACCGTTCTTAGACAGGTTCAACAGCCGGCCCGGAGATGACTTCGTGGCACTGGTGCGGGAAGAGCTAGCAGACAAGGCCTTGCTGTTGTCGCTCGAGACACCCGGCATCAAGCAGTCCCTTTATTGCAGACAGGAGGTTGCCACGGCGGTCTCCCGTCGCATGGGCCTGATCGCCGTCGACCTACCGAACTCAAAGCAGACTTTCAGTGTGATCCAAAAGCGAATAGACGCAACCGGCGTGACATTCGACGCGGACGGCAGAATGCAGTCTCATGATTTGACGCAGATCGTCGATCAGATCGAAGCTATCTTTCCTCATGAAGTGGCGCGCCGCCCGCGTTGGCAGGACCGCAATCTGCACAGTGCGCTTGTCGCCGCCGGCGTTTCGTTCACGCCAAAAGGACTTGGTAGGTATTTGGTCCATCCGCGACGCAGCAACGAACAGATATTGGCAATGACGGCCACCCTTCCGAACACGAACCTGTTCATTGAAGTTGAAGATCGACGCAACGAGGTGGGCAGCGGATGTGGCGCCGCGATGTTCGGGCCCGTCTCGGCTGCTCGCTCCAGTCGCTACCGGGAGATCGGCTGGCTCGCCAAGAGAAGTGGCGTCGAGGCTTACGATGAGGGCCGGCTGATGCGATATGTCAGACGCATAACGTGAACCGCGGGGGGAGACAGAACAATGGCCGGTTTTCTGCTCTTGTATGAAAGGCTTCAAACCCACACTGGTTCTTGGCAACCGATGTTGCAGCATCAGGCAGTGGTTGCGGTCGCGCGAGCGGTCCTTACGCACGGAACATCACAAGCCCCCGAATTGTCCGACGACATCCTGTTTGCTCCGCTCAATCTCGACATCCTTCCTCTGTTGGCGATGACCGCAAGCGACTTCGCGGAGTTTGCCGAACCTGAAGCAAGCGAACGGCCGCGCACGCCAATTCGGCTTTATGACGACGGGAGTTGGGAGGATGACCGTGAGGGTGCGGATGAACTGCGTCATTTGCTCCATCAATCCTGGTTCGAGCGTCTCAATCTAGATCTCGCCGGAACCATCAGGGAATTCCGTCCGGAGAACGGGGTGATCCTTGGCGATCCACGGCAAATCGTAGCGCGAGATGGAGAACTCCTCTCTTCCTTTAATCGGATCGTTTACTTCAACCATCTCGTTACCGAATTGCCAGTTCTGCTTCCAGTCGAAATGATCGCCGCGGACGCATTGTTGGAGCGCTCGATCGAAGGTCGCATAAGCGAAGCTGGCGGCGAGCCGGCTGCACGCATGAGCATGTGGGACGCAATGCTCCGGGAAGAACCGCCACCGGATCTCGAACCCTTCGTGCGTTCGGCCCGGCAATCGAGATGACGATGCTAGCCGGCGACACAGACTAACCAGCCCCTGATTCCGCGAAACCCAGCAATATTCCGAACACGGAGAATTTCGTGATACCCCCGAACGGCGAGCATTGGCGGGAACACCTCGCCCGTTGCAATGACGACACCATCGTCGTGTTTGACCAGGAATTCCTTGATCAATGAGGCGCCGAAGCATGGCCGGCGCAAGGCGACGACGAAACCGCCGCCGCGAAGCTGCTCCCTCTCAGTTCACATCACTCGATCACCTGGTCGGCTCGCGCGAGCAGTGTCGACGGAATTTCGAGGCCCAGCGCCTTACCGGTCGTAAGATTGATGACGAGATCGAATTTGGGCGGCTGCTGCACCGGAAGATCAGCGGGCTTAGCGCCCCTAAGTATTTTGTCGACGTAGCCGGCGGCACGCCGAGACAAATCAGCGAGATTTGCCTCATACGACATGAGCGCGCCGGCGGCCACATCTTCTCTAAATCCATGAAGCGTCGGCAGCAACTGCCCGGCTGCGAAGTCGGCAATGAGCTTCCGATGATTAAAGCTGAGAGGGTCTTCGACCGTTATCAATGCATCCGGGTGCTCGCGTCGCACAGTCTCGAATGCGCCATTGAAGTCGTCTGGACTTCGTACCTCCAAGGATTGAACCTCGATCCCTAATGCCCGACCCGCAGTCTGTGTTTCTTTGAAGACGAGCGCGGCATACGGATTGGCTGCATTCCAAAGCACAGCCACACGTCAAGCCGGGGAAGAAGCTCTTTGAGCAATTCCAGTCGCTTGCCGCCGAGCTCCGGCGCCATCAGGCTCATCCCGGTGACGTTGCCGCCGGGCCGCGCCAGACTGGCCACGAGACCGCTCCCTAACGGATCACCGGCGGCTGTCATGACGATCGGAATGGTGGTCGTTGCACGCTTGGCTGCTAACGGCGCGAGAGTACCGATTCCCACAATGACGTCGACCTTCAGCCTGACCAATTCTGCTGCGAACTCGGGCAGCCGTTCGAGCCGATTCTCCGCGAAACGGCGCGCGACGATCACGTTTTTTCCTTCGATCCATCCCAACTCCGGCAAAGCATTGAGGAAACTCGTGAGCACCGGTGAGGTGGGATCGAATGCACCTGCGTTGAGGTAGCCTACTGTGTATATCCTCCCGGCTTGCTGCGCTCCCGCCGCGAGCGGCCACGCCGCCGCCGCGACGCCGAGAGCAGCCAGCAATTCCCGCCGTCCGATGGTGACTATCATGCGCCCCTCCGGTGCGAGGGTGCGTAAAGGCAACGATACCATGCCACGAACGTGCTGTCCTAACCGCGCGACACCCGGCGCGGGCGGCGGCTCATTTAACGGGTTGCGATGCGGCGGAACTGCTTGAGTCGATTGGCACACCGCTCGATCAGGTTGCGCCGCTTGTATGCTTCGCGATCATATTCAATCGATGTCTTGCGGTTGGATCGCGGCGGGATCACGGGCTTGCTGCCAAGTCGTCGCGAATATCGTGGTTGTCATAGCCCTTGTCGCCGAGGAGCCTGTCAGGATTGATGTCGTGCAACTCCATCAGCGCATCGTAGCCTTTAATCTCATGCGCTTCGCCGCCGGTCACGTCGAAAGTCAGCGGGTAGGCCCCTGGCGTTCATGCGGAAGGAGATAGATTTTAGTCGAGAAGCCGCCGCGCGAACGGCCGAGCGCTTCCTGATTTTGATTTCACTGCATGCTGGTGCGCCCGCACGATGTGGAATCGATGGCGACGCCCGCCCGAAATTTGGACAGCTAATTTCACGGCGTGCGCTCCCGATTTGACCACTCCTCAGTCAGGTCACCATTCGGAGCAACGCGCCCATACACCCGGCACTCGACCCATCGCAGCCATACCAGGCGCCGCAAGATCCTCACCGGATACCAAGCGAACCAGGAATGCCACTCGTAGCGGTTCACAAGAACGCCCCGTTTTTAAGCCGATCGATGATCGCCATCACATCGCGCGCGCAGTCTGCGGGCTTCCTCCCGTCTAGCTGCGGATGCGCCGAAGAGCCATCTCTTCGCATCTTCGATATCGTAGCCGAGTTCGCCAAGCTCTAGTAGAACCTCGACCCGCTCGTCAGCCGTCAGCATCACCATCCCGCTGTGATATCGAAGCCGGCCACCGCCTGCACCGTCGTCATCGCGGCATATGGTAGCCGAGTCGTCAAGCTATAGCAGAACCTCGACCCGCTCGTCAGCCCTCAGCCGCAAGGGGGCCGGTCGAGAAGCGAAGCAAACAGCGAGACGTTGCGCACCTCGCCAGCCCAGCTGCGCTTGAGCACGATGCCGTCGAGGTAAACATATGGATCATCGCTTCGGCTGCGCTGACTGCGCGGTCGTCCCGCCTCGCGAGACACCGAGCGCCTCGCACAACCAACCTGCCGGCCAGACCCCCGGTGCTTCGCAATGAAACCGAACTTCACGTCGATTCCTTCGCGAAGTAGGCCGCCGCTTTCCTAGGAAACAGCCATCGATACTACCTTAATCTCGGTTGGCTGGAGAACGTATCCGAATGCCTTCGCACGTCGTTGGAGATTAGTGAGGACACGCTGGCGATAGCGCTCCTCGTAATAGGACGCGCCGGGATCTGCGTAGTCCATTCCATGGCGAACAGCATTGTAAAAGAGGACTGCACCAAGCCCATGAATCTGCGTGAGGTCGACGCCGAGCACCGCGTAGAGCGCTCCACGGGCATTGAAAGCGGGTGCATTGGGCTGTCGGGTCTTGTGGCGGGCAGCCCGAAGCGGTTTGGCCGGCGCTCGACAGGGTTGCTTCAACCGTTCGAGCACACCTTCGATCTTCTCGTCACATGTCGCAACCTTTGCTTGGTAGATTTCATATAGCTCGACGGCTTGCGCCAACGCGAACAGGTGCTCTTCGCGGTAGTTCCCAATCAGGGCTTGGCGGACCCTCTCCGCCGACGAATGGCACCGGATGTCCCGATAGGAAGCCAAAGTGTCCGGATCACGCTCGCCCGCCACTATGGCGCGGATGATGGTTGCGCCGGTGATATCCGAGATCACATGATGGATCTGCAGATTCATCTGAGTGAGTGCTTTCTGCATATGCTGGATGTGGGCGGCTGCGTAGTCCAGTAATCGCTCACGCTGGCGCAAATAGGAATGCAATACAGCGATAGCACCCTGTGGCCGGAAGCTGCCTCGCAGCAGGCCGAACTCGTGCAGGCGCTGTAGCCACGCCGCATCACTGACGTCGGTCTTGCGGCCCGGCACGTGCCTGGCATCGCGAGCGTTGACGACCCGAACCTCGACGCCCCGCTGCTCGAGAATTTCGTAAATCGGGATCCAGCAGACCCCGGTCGATTCCATCACGATCGTCTTGATCCCGCACTGTGCGAACCAATCAGCAAGCCGGTGCAAATCGCCAGTGGACGTTCCGAACGACCGGACCGATTCGGGATCGCGCACGGGGCTGACGGCCGCCACGTGCACTGTCGCCCCGATATCGATCGCTGCCGCATCTGGATGTACCGGCAATATGCTCCGTTGTTCACGGCGCCGTTTTGTTTCCATCATGACAACGTCCCTCCATCACTTGAACAAAAAGGAGGGGCTGGGCCGCGGAGAATTTCAACTTCCTAACCGGGATCGCTCGACCGCGTCACCACTCTCAAGTCCGCAACAGCCCATGGACCATGTTTTTTACGGGGTTGATGCCACCAAAAAGCCAACGGCCGCTCCCCTCGGCGCCGCTAATACATATCGCAGCCCGTTTCCGTGCCCGCAGGAGGAAAACGATCCACGAACGTTTTTTAGGATGTCTCGCTCGGCCTTCAGTTTGGTGACCTCGCGCTTGAGACGCGCGATCTCAAGCTGTTCAGGCTTCATCTGGCCGTGGCCAGGAAAGGCCTGTTCCGGATTCCTCGGCGAACTTCTTCACCCAATCGCGCAACTGCGACGGATGCACGCCCAAGTCCTCTGACGCCTGAACATAGGACACGCCTCGATCCTTGATCATCCGCGCGCAGGGTGCCGAGCGCGATCGCCTGTGACGGCGCCAGGTCTTTGCAGCCGATAAGCTAGAATACGAAACAGCAGATGGCGGGGCAGGTGAAGGCGAGCAGGTCGCGGAGGCTGTGATCGACCCGCGCCTCCCGACTGGCTGCGGCGGAGGCCGTTGCACCGCTGCTACGCGAGGACGCTGCTGCGATCGCCGACGACCAGCGCCCGCCGCGCCTCGCGGCGAAATCCCAGAGGAGACCGGGCTGCACCACTCCAAGGTGCACCGGTTGAAACAGCGGATTCGAGGACGAGGCCGCGGAAGGTGCGGTCCGGCGATCGGAGGATTTGGCGGCGTAGCGCGGCCGGATCAGAATCAATCGACGCTGCGCGGCACTCCTTGTCGTTCGCCAGCGGATCCTTCCTCGCGGTATCGCGAGCTACCGAAAAGCTCCGTCAAACCCGCGCTCCAGCGTTGCAGCCAGTTGCGGTGCTGCAGCCTGAAAAGCGGATTCTCCCCGTCATTTTCGGTAGTGCCCCGGTCAATGAGTGCAAATGTGGAAGATGCATCGTTGACAATGATCGGCTTAACTTTGGTGCCACTCGTGAATCCCGTCTCGCCGAAATTGGCCACCTCCCACGAGAGGCCGCCGTCGCGCGTGAGATAGAAGCCATGACGCGCGCTGAGCAAAAGAGCCGAGCGCGCATCCTTCTCCAGACTCCATACACCTCGAACATCGTCACCCTTCAAAAAGGGGAACTTCACGACTTTCCACTCGGCCGATCCACCAATTCGAATGAGCCAGTCAATCCCGTTCGGCTCCGGCGGCCCATGTCCTTGCACGATCTCGGACCATTGCAAACGAATCAGCTCGGTCTTGCCGGCAGGCGTCTGGGTCGAAAGCAGAGCGGCCTCCAGGTAGTCATCCACACCGTCTTTCCAACTGAGCGACTTCAGTGCTTTCTCAAGGGAGGTGATGTCGCCGTGGCCGGCGAGATCCTCCAGGATCTCGGCGGGCTTTGGATTCAAGCTGCCCGGCAGCTTGCTCCACGTGGGATCGCGATAGGCTCGCCAATCATCGGATCGCTCAACCTCCTTCCAGAACTCAGCATCATTCCTGCGCTTTGCCAGAACGCCGTCTCCAATCCTGATCTCGTCGGAGGCGCGTTGCGCAAAGATCGTGAACTCTGCACCCCAGAGCTGCTTCCGCGACGTACCCCACTCGAGGCCATCGCCTAGATCGTAGTCAGCGCCGCCTGATCGTCCAATCCGTGGCGAAAATCGACCCAGGTTCGTAGTGCAAGGAAACCATCCATGCGGGCGGGATCCGAACCGGGCAACAGCACCGGAATAACCCGATAGTCGTCACGGGTGCGCGCCGCTCGATTCAGGGCGTAGTGCAATTCCTCGTTCTGCCAAGGACCGTCAGGCGATGGGCCGAGAAAGACTGCGCAGCACCCGCTCTCATCCAAGGCACTGCTGAGGCCTGGTTGAAACGACATGCCGCGCTGCAGGTGCCAAATATCCAGAAATGACCTGAGACCTGCCTTCTGAAGCGCAGAACCGATTTGCAGGACCGCGGGTTTGTCGGCGCTGTTGTGCGAGAGAAATACATCGTATTTCAGTTCGTCATTCATACTGATTCCGCCCACTCATGGTTTTGGAGTGATCCGCAATTCGCTGGCAGGCCGATGGTATGTAACGGCCGTCGTTTGCGTCCCGCAGGGACGCCCCGCCCCAGCTTGTTGCCCATGACATCATGTCGTTAAACGCGCAAAGACCTGGCCTCGCCATGTTGTCCACTGTGCACTTGCGTCGTGATATGACTTCGGCTGATAGCTCCTGATGAACTCGTCAAAGCGGGCATTGCCGTTCCATGTTCGAGAGGCGTTCTCCAGCGCCTCCTCCAGGCGCGCAAACGCAATCAGGTAGCGTCGCCAACGATGATCGTCGAAATCGAACGGCGACTGGTCAGCCGGATCCGCCGATGACCATAAGCGCAGCACCACGTTCGCCCAACTTGCCGAGCCGGTCGATCTGCTCGGGTTCATGGTGAGATTGATGCCGCCTTCCTCGGGCTTCAGGTAGACCGTCGCGATGCGCTCGCGGTAACCGGGCAGCGTGGACTGCAACAGGTCCTGCCAGTCTTTGGCGGCATTCACCAGCCCGATGACAAAGTCCGTGATTGCGGTCCATATGCGGCAATGCATGCGGCCGGCGCACCGTCAGGTTCGTCGTCATCATCCGCAGATCGATGACCGGTTTCTCCGGGCTGCCGCCGTCGTCGCGGCCGCGCCAAATATCTCCAAAGGTGAGAGGCTTCCTTCGGCGGCGGTCCCCGTCCCGCATCCGTCCGGCGGCGATTTCGATCTTGACCGCGAGCCAATCGCTGAGGCCCGGCGCACCGCCATCCGATTGGGGTGCGCCCCGGCAGAACCCGAAGTCCAACGTCTTGAGTTCGACGAGGATCGTGCGGACACCGCTGCCGCGATTGTATTCGGCCGCAGCCGTGACCACGGCGGCGGTTGCTCCCGCCGAGGTGCCTCCGATGCTGCGGAACCGATACTGCTGCGAGAGTTCCGGAATGGCCTTGGGATACACCATGTCGCACTCTTTGAGGCTCGTCTCGCCCGTCATCGCTTCTCACCACCTACAAGGAGATTTTCCGGGCCGGACGCGCTTTCGCGGCTCTTGACCCAATATATTATAGCGAGAATCATCGCATTACTGCAATCTGTGGGCTGTAACAAGGAACCGTAGCGCGAGGCGCTCGAGGCCTATCGTGACAGCTTTGCAATTCGCGAGCGGCTCCTCGGCGCCGACAGCGTCGCAGCGGCGGGGTGATCTGTCGGCGCCCTATCGAGCGGTCGGCGAACTGCCGGCACGACAGGACAAGCTCAACGAGGCGCTCGAAGCCTTTCGCGAAGGCATTGCTCCGAATTCCAACGAAATCGGCCGGGGAACGGCAGGTCGACTCCGCGATCATCGCGGGTATTCGATCGTTCATTCGACAACCGTCGTCAGATCGCGAGCTACGTGGGCATCACCCCGATGCCCTACCAGAGCGGCAGTATGGACCGCGATCGGCGCATTAGCCAGGCTGGGAACCCGCGTGCAAGGACGACCATGATCCAGCTCGCATGGCTCTGGCTTCGCTACCAGCCCGGAAGCGAGCTCGCAGAATGGCTCCGCAAGCGCGTCGGCACCTTGGCTGGACGCACGCGGCGGATCGCCATTGTGGCCATGGCACGCAAGCTGCTCATCGCGCTCTGGCGTTATGTCGAAACGGGGGTACTTCCCGCCGGTGCCGAAATCCGTCCCGAGAGCGTAGTAGCCGCGTAAAGGAACAGGAATTGTCGGTTGCAATATTGCCGACGACGATACGGGGAACGCGACCGTTCTCTTCTTTGGAGCGGCATTCTCGGGCCGAAGAGATTGGAGGTGCTCCACGAGCTTCTTCCCAAGGCCAGCAACGTGGCGATTCTTATCAACCCCGCCAGCCCTCTGGCCGAATCCCAATCAGGAATGCGCAGGAGGCGGCGCGAGCGTTGGGATTTCAGCTGTCAGTCCTGAGCGCCAGAACCGACAGTGATTTGCAAGTTGTGTTTGAAACTCTTGAGCAACAGCGGGCGGATGGGCTGGTCGTCGAGGGGAACGCGTTCTTTAACAGTCGGCGCAATCAGCTTGTCGCGCTCGCGGCACGATCACAAATTCCTGCGGTCTATGAATTTCGTGAGTTCGTTGCAGCCGGTGGTCTATGCAGTTATGGAACCAATAATCCGGATGTGTTTCGACATCTGGGCTTCTATGCCGGGCGCGTTCTCAAAGGCGAAAAACCAGCAGAACTGCCAGTCATGCAGCCGACCAAGTTCGAACTGGTGATGAACCTTCAAACGGCTAAGGCACTCGGTCTCGACGTGCCAGCGACCTTGCTCGCCCGCACCAACGAGGTGATCGAATAATCTGTCGTTTGCCCAGGCAGGTTGCTGCATCTGCTCACGGCAGCTTGTGGCACGAACCTGCCGTTCCGGAATGTCCGCCGCACGGCCGCTTTCGGGGCAATCCGGACATTGAGGCGACATCGCCGGATGACCGGGTCTGACCCTGGCTGTTCTCTAATTCCGGGCGTGGGGTCAAGCTCTCCGTGAATATCCTTGCCGGGTCCATTGTTCTCTCCGCGGTAGGGGCGAGCCCTCCGCATGTTGGCGTAAGATGACGCTGGTGGATCAATGTGTGAAGCGCGTTTTGCTCTTACGAGCATCGCAATCGCGGATGAGTTTTTTATCGGTTGTGGGGCGGCCCGGTGAAGACCGTGGTTCATGAAACTTCACGCCTCGAATGTGAACTGGTTCACATTCCGCTGCGGTAACGCGCTATACCTTTCACGAAAAAAGTGCGCTCGGCTTCAGGCGGTGCCGGGAGGGGTCATGGAACGCCCTTGCCGTCGCCGGGATCGGCAGCGCTGTCATGAACACTTCCAAAAAATTAAGGTTTACAATACAACGAAAGCCGCTGAAAACAGGCAGCTCCGAACATGGGGATTGCGTCATGTCCAAGGTGTGCTTCGTTATCTCCCCTTGCAAAGAGGCTGGGTACGACGCTCTTCGGGCTGAGCGAGGTGTCGGTCGGGACATCGTCACAGGGACCAACACCGCGCTCCAGAATGCACCCATGGGGCAGTGGCCTATATGGGCCGAACCGATATTGATCAGCCCCTCTGACCGGTCCGATTGGAATGTTATTAACGTTGGCCACTGCGCCAGCGTCGCCGGCGGAGCCGGCCGGCGTAGCGCAGCCGGCCACCCGGCGAAGGTAGGATGAACACCTCCGCTGTCCTCTGAGTGGCGATGGAAGGGATCAGCGCACCAAGATTGACGAGCCCAAACTCGCAAAATGGTGCTGGCGGTGCTTGGATTTGCGAGACACATGATACGGTAGGCGGCATGCGAGTAACGCTGCAAAAGGTCTCCTACCTTGTCTTCCGCTATCTCAAGTCGGTCGCCGATTTCCTATTCGGCTACGACTTCTTCATTTCGTACGCGCATCGTGACGGCACCGAGTACCCGCGCCTGTTACGTGACCAGCTCGAGGCGCTCGGCTATCGCACATTCCTGGATGTGCAAGGCTACACAGGCGGCGACAATCTCCGCACCGGGACGCGCCGACGCATCGGCATGAGCAAACGGCTCATTCTCCTTGCGCGCCCGCACGCTTTGTCGTCCTCCCGCTGGGTTCAACTGGAGCTGGAACACTTCATTGCACTCGATCGCTCGCCCATCGTGATCGAGTTTCCTGGCGCCTCGGCTATGCTTCCGGAAGACTCGCCCTCGGCGACGCTTCTGCAGGAGCGCCGGTCCATTCGAGAGGAGGTGACAGACCTGGACGGTCCTCCGTCCGATGCGACCATCCAGGAGCTAGTTCGCAGTTTCGATGCGACGCGTCAGGAAACCATCAGGCTGCGTGCGCTCGGCGCGGCCGCCGCCCTGTTCATTGCCATTGCGATCGCGGCGGCCTGGCAGTGGCATGCCGCGGTTCAGGAGCAGCGCGTGGCCGAAGCCCAGCGAGGTGATGCCCAGGCGACCAGCAAATTCACCGAGGCGAGCCGACTGATGGCTGAATGGGACCTCGAAGCCGCCCGCCGCGATCGGCTGAGCGAGGAAGCCGAGCGGCTGAGCAAGAATATGACCGCCGGCGCGTCCGCTGCAGCCGCGACGCTACGGCTCGGCAACCTGCGCAGCGAGCTTGTGGAGACCGAAAAGACCATGGCGCGGCTCGTGGAGGGCGCGAAGAACGCGCGTCGCTTGGGACACGCCGAGCTCCGCGAGGCGGACTCGGCGTGGGCGAAAGTACAAGATCCGGCATCGATCCGACCCTTCGCTGTGCCGAAGATCTTCAGCATCGAGGTCATGAGCGTCGGCGTCGGCGAAAGTCTCATCTTGCATTACGGGGATCCCGACGCGCCGCGATTCATTCTGATCGACGGCGGACGCGGTGACAATTACCTGCAAAGACTCAAGCCGCGGCTGGAGGCTTTGCACTCCCGATGGGCGCCCAACCGAAAACTTCCCATCGAATATCTGATGGTGTCGAACCACGATGACGACCGGCTCGGCGGTTTCGATCGCATGTTTCGGGACATGCTGGACTTGCAAAAGCAAGGCATGCCACCCCCGTTCGACATCAAGAATGTCTGGTTCGCGAGCTTCGTCCCCCCATACAGTGGCGGATGGTCGAAGGCGTTCACCCGGGAACGCGTCGATAAGCTCGGCCTGCCGGTCAATAAACCGTTCGACCATCTGGTCACGCGTCCGGAGAATGGACGCGTGACCCTCGACCTCGGCGATTGCTTGATGGCGACCGTTCTGGGTCCTGACCAGGCAGCATTGGCCAACTTGCACAAGATGTAGGCTGAGCGTGCGACTGACAGGGAATTGCCCCCGCCGATTTTCCCCACGGAGCGGTTTTCCGCAATTCCCGAGCCGGGCAGCGAATGCCGTGACGGGCATCCGCTCATGAAAGCCATGGCCGCGCCGGCTCGGCTGTTGGAGAATCAGGTTGCCTGTAGGGATAGGTCGGTCGTGAACCGCGCGAGCCTAATCATTCTGTTCGAACTCCAGGGCCGTCGCTTTCTCCATCCGGGTGATAGCTGTTCGGAGCAGGTCGAAGCCGGGTTGCGCGCAGCGGGCTTGAGCGGACCGGACGGTTCCTTTGAAGTGGACGTCCTGCTCGTGCCGCATCTTGGCAGCAGCAACAACGTCAACATCGAGTTCTTCCGGCGGGTGAAGGCCCGGCAATATCTGTTCACCAGCAGTGGCAGGTTCGGAATTCCCAAGGAAGACGTGTTGCAGATGATTCTCGATGCCAGACTTGGCGATGCCGGAAGCCGCGACAAGTACGTGCTGCTGTTCCTCAACCGCGACGGCACCCAGGAGCTGGGAGAACGGCTGGATGCGTTCTTCGCGTCCCGCTCGTCCGGGAAGTTCGGCTACCGGCGGATCTTCCGCTCGGCGGCCGATACCTCGATCTTCATCGATTTGCTCGAACGCGTGCGATATTGATCGACATCAACAAACGATGTAGAGAAGCCATGGATCACATTTCGACAGGCCGCTGCTTGCGATCTATGTCGGTATGGCATCCGCAATTCGATCTCGGCGAGACGATCGTCGTGGCCTGCAACATTACCGTCGCAACCTGTTCAGCAACATGACGACGCTGATGGCTGTCGGCGGTGACCATCCCGATCCCGAGTGGCTGACGTAGGCTAACACGAGGCGCGTCGAGCACTAGACTTTCATCAGTTTCCCACTAAGGGGGGTCGATGAAAACCAAGGCACCGCTGCGAAACCAACGTTTTGACGTTTTCATAAGTCACGCGTCAAAGGACGCCCGCTCTGCCAGACAACTCGTCCGGACCTTGGAGCTTGATGAACTTAAAGCATGGATCGACGACGCTGACGTAAGATTCGGCGCTCTTTTACGCGATGGACTTCAATCCGCCATCCGCGAGTGCCGGGTGTTGGCCTTGGTGTGGTCCAAGGCAGCCTCCGAATCGCGCTGGGTTATGGCGGAGATGTTCACCGCGTTACACTCCGGACGCTTCATCATCCCGTGCGTGCTGGATCGCACGCCCCTGCCCCAGTTCCTGCAAAACACAGCTTGGCTCGACCGCCAGCGTGACAGAGCTAAACTCGGCGAGAAGCTCTGCGCAGCGATCCGTGGAGCCCCGCGCGGCGGAAACAAAGTCGCCCCATTTGTCGGCGGCGCCAACCGTGAAGTCGCTGAAGCTGTGAAATCTTTGAGGAACGCGCAGGCAGCTGAATTGGATGCGTTGCTGAAAGATCGGACAAAAGCCGCCGAACTACACGAGAAAGTCGATTCCGCACTAAGAGTCGTCGAAAAGGCCTTTCCTTTCGAGCCGATGATTCTTAGTCTCGCTGGCTATCATCGCAAGAATGCCTACCTCGGCAGACATTGGGATGCGATCCAGGCTGGACAAGCCCCGAAGGATTCGCTTTTAGAAGAGGCGGAAGGTTATTTCTTCAAGGTGCTGTGTTTTAAGCCATTCGATCCATCGTCACTGAACGGTCTGGGCAGCGTGTTATTGCTCGAACGTGAACTGAACGCCGCCGAATTCTTCATCCAGCGCGCGATCAAACTTGCCGGCGGCCATTATCGGGAAGCTGAACACGACCTGAAACTGGTTCTTTACTACAAAACAGAGCATGACCAGAGCGCTCTTAAAAAGCAAGGGTGAGCCTCCATTACAGGTCGTAGAAGCGACAGTATTCTTCCACCGATGCACTACTAGATGCCGTAATGGGCCTTCTCTGAGCGATGAGTTGATGTGGCTGTCCTTCGATAGATTATGAAGCGGGGTCACGACGTTGAGTCGGCCCCAAGCATCTGGAGACGGAGGACAGCCATGGAGCATTATGCAAGAATCGACGTGTGAGGCGCTTGGCTTTGCAGTGAAGCGGATCGGACTTGAGGCACTCTATGAAGCTGCCAATGTTCTGCTGTCGCGGATAACGCGGTTCTCCAAGCTCAAACGCTGGGGAATAGTCGCCAAGCGGCGAGGTTCAAAGCGAGCGAAGGTCGCCTTGGCCGCAAGATCGCAGTAATCCTGCACCGCATATGGATTGACGGCACAACTTACCGGTGGGCCGAGGCGAAGCCGATCGCAGCGCAGGCTTGATCAAGGAGGAATACGAGACGCAAGCGGGCCGAACAGAGGCCCCTATTGCCCGAAGTCCGTCGCCGGGACGGTGGATGCGGTAAAGCCGTTACGCGCGTAGCCGTCATCCGACGAATTTGCCCGTGCCAAAAGCTAGTTGCGTGAATTCAAAAAAACAGGGATACTCGCTTAAGTTGCAATCATGTCAAGGAGAGGTCTCACTCACCGCGCGTGTAGGCCAAGCAAATGCATTCGACGCACCTGAATGAACCGCGCTCCTTGGGGAGGTTTCGGCGAATGTTCGAGCGCCTACGCGATCTGGTCTTCGGATACGATCTCTTCATCTCGTATGACTTCGACGAAGCCGGAAGCTTGCCTGCCGGTGATCTGTATCGACGCGGGCCATGCCAGGGCGGTACTCAAGATGCAGATCAATAAGAGTGACCGCAACGATGCGGCCGGCATCGCCCGCATCATGCAGACCGGCTGGTTTAAGGAGGTGCACGTCAAGGACCTCGATAGCCACTCGGTTAGGGCGCTGCTGGCGAGCCGGGCGTTGCTGGTCAAGATCAAGCGTGATCTCGAGAACCAGATCCGCGGCCTGCTCAAGAATGTCGGTCTCGTGATCGGCCGTGCCAAGTTCAACGTCTTTACCGTGCGGGCCGAGGAACTGATTGAGGATCGTCCCGAGTTGATCGCTGTGGTCGGGCCGCTGCTCAAGGCACGTCAGGCCATCGAGCAGCAGAGCGACGATCTCGATCGTAAGGTTCTCAAGCTTGCACGTTATGACGCGCAGGTCCGAAGGTTCATGAGCGTGCCTGGTGTCGGCCCGATCACCGCGCTCTGCTTCAAGGTGACGATCGACGATCCGACTCGCTTCAAGCGATCAAGAAGTGTGGCGCTTATTTAGGATTGACGACCCGACGCCATGCTTCAGGGGAGATCGACTGGACGGGGCGCATCTCGAAGTGTGGTGACGCCATGCTGCGCAGTTATCTTTTCGAAGCGGCCGGCGTGCTGCTGACCCGCGTGCCGAAATGGTCAGCGCTAAAGGCTTGGGGGATGAGGCTCGCCAAGCGAAATGGCCTCCGTAAGGCCACAGTCGCCGTCGCGCGCAAGCTCGCGGTCATTCTGCACCGCATGTGGATCGACCGAACCGAATTCAACTGGTCCAAGAAGGAGGTTTCCGCGTAACGAGCAATACCGAGATCAAAGGGTTCCCGCAGCACAGCGGGAAAAGATGTCCCTGCC
>Ga0306924_10000972_pt1 | contig 25455 bp, 25 predicted proteins | sample sta12Can44000111_FD_203756 | JGI IMG/M metagenome (GOLD analysis project Ga0306924, IMG submission 203756) | Lab enrichment of tropical soil microbial communities from Luquillo Experimental Forest, Puerto Rico - statanox.12C.anox.44.000.111 (v2)... | ecosystem: Environmental > Terrestrial >... | reverse complement strand
CCTCCCGCGGCCGTCTGGTCGCGCGCATGGACGCGGACGACGAGATGCACCCGGAGCGCCTCGCCGAGCAGGCGCGGCTCCTCGACCGGCGGCCCGACGTGGAGCTCGCGGGCTGCGGAGTCGAGTCGTTCCGCGAGGGCGGGCTGCGCGAGGGCTTCCGGCTCTATACCGAATGGGCGAACGGCTGTGCCACGCACGACGAGATCGCGCGCGAGGCGTTCGTCGACTGCCCCGTGCCTCATCCGACCTGGATGCTGCGCCGCGCGACACTGGAGCGTGTCGGGGGCTGGCGCGACCTCGATTGGGCAGAGGACCTCGACCTGTTCTACCGCCTGCTGGCGGCCGGGGCGCGCGTCGAGAAGGTGCCGCGCGTGCTGCACCGCTGGCGCGACCACGACGGGCGCCTCTCGCGCCGCGATCCCCGCTACGGCCGCGAAGCGCTGGCGCAGGCCAAGGCCCACTGGCTGCCGCGGGTGCGGCCGATCTCGGCGACCGTGCTGGTCGGCAGCGGCCGCACCGCGCGCCGCTATGCCCGTCTTCTGGCCAGGGAAGGCGTCCCGGCGCGCGCGCTGGTCGCTCCGGCCGATCCCGCGCCGGCACGCGCCTGGCAAGGCATCCCGCTGGTCGGCCCCGGCGAGCTGATGCGCCGCGCCGCGGAGTGGCGCGGATCCGGGTCGCTCTTGCTGGGGGCGGCGGCGGTCCGTGGCGCGCGCGAGCGGATTCGGGGAATCCTCTCGGGCCTTCGGCTCGTCGAAGGCCGCGATTTCCTCATGTTGGCTTAGGAGGCGCCGTCCGGGCGCCGATTCACGGAGAAGTCGGGAGAGAAGATGGCTCGGGGCGATCTGGCGCTGGTGCTCATGGCGGCGGGAAAGGGCACGCGCATGCGCTCGCGGCTGCCCAAGGTGCTGCACCCGATCTGCGGCCGCCCGATCCTGCTGCACGCGCTCGAGATGGGCCGCGAGCTCGGCGCGCGGCGGCGCATCGTGATCGTGGGCGCGGGCGAGGAGCAGGTGCGCGCGGCGCTCGAAGGTCAGGACGTGGAGCTCGTGCAGCAGGCCGAGCAGCGCGGCACCGCGCACGCGGCGCTCTCGGCGAGGAGCGCGCTCGCCGGCCACGACGGCCCGGTGCTGGTGATGAACGGCGACCACCCGCTGTACCGCGCCGCGACGTTCGCGGCGATGCGCGAGGCCTTCGAGGCCAGCGCTGCGGACCTCGAGATCCTCGTGACCGACATGCCCAATCCGAACGGCTACGGGCGCGTGCTGCGCGACTCCGGCGGGCGCGTGGTGCGCATCGTGGAGGAGCGCGAGTGCTCGGACACGATGAAACGGATCAGCGAGGTGAACCTCGGCGCGTACCTCGCCGACGCGCGGCTTATGTTCGACCTGCTCTCGCGCGTGCGCGACGACAACGACAAGCGCGAGTTCTACATCACCGACATCGTGGAGCTCGCGCTGGCGCTCGGCCGCAAGGTCGAGGCCGCCCGCGCGGACGACTGGTCGGAGTCACTGGGCATCAACACCCGGCTCGAGCTCGCGCGCGCGGAAGGGCTCATGCGCACGCGCCTGGTCGACGAGCTGCTCGAGGGCGGCGTGTCGATGGTCGACCCGGAGACCACCTACGTGGAGGTCGACGTCGGGGTCGGCGAGGACACCGTGCTCGCCGCGGGAGTCACGCTGCGCAAGGGCACGCGCATCGGCGCGAACTGCCGGATCGACCCCGGCGTGGTGATCGACGGCTGCACCATCGGCGACGACGTGTGGGTGAAGCCGGGCTGCTTCCTCGAGCGCTCGCGCGTGGGCAGCCGCTGCGAGCTCGGCCCGAACGCGCACCTGCGCCCCGGCTCGCAGCTGGCCGACGACGTGCGCATCGGCAACTTCGTCGAGGTGAAGAACTCCGTGCTGGGACCCGGCACCAAGGCCGATCACCTGGCCTACATCGGCGACGCCGACGTCGGCAGCAAGGTGACCTTCGGCTGCGGCGCGATCGTGGTGAACTACGACGGGGCGAAGAAGACGCGAACCACGGTCGGCGACCGCGCCTTCATCGGCTGCAACTCGAATTTGATCGCGCCGGTGGTCATCGAACCGGACGCCTACGTCGGAGCGGGTTCCACCATCAGCAAGACCGTGCCCAGCGGAGCTCTCGGGATCGCGCGCGCGGAGCAGCGCAACATCGAGGGCTGGCGCAAGCGCCGCTTCAAGGACGCGGGCCACGACCAGTGATTCGCGACTGACACGAGCAGCACGGAGGGGATCGAGCGATGTGTGGAATCGTCGGCTACGTGGGACACAGTGACCGCGCGCAGGACGTGATCCTGGACGGCCTGCGCCGGCTCGAGTACCGCGGCTACGACTCCGCCGGCATCGCAGTGCTGGTCGACGGCAAGCTGCGCGTGATCCGCGCGCAGGGGAAGCTGGTGAACCTGGAGTGGGCGCTGCGCGACGTGCCGCTCGCGGGGTCGCTGGGCATCGGCCACACGCGCTGGGCCACCCACGGCAAGCCCTCCGAGCGCAACGCGCACCCGCACGCGGCCGGCACCGTCGCGGTGATCGGCAACGGCATCGTCGAGAACTTCCGCGAGCTGCGCGCCGAGCTCGAGCGCGGCGGCTGCCAGTTCCGCAGCGACACCGACACCGAGATCATCTCGCACCTGGTGTACGAGGCGCGCAAGCGCGGCGCGTCGCTGATCGAGGCGGTGCGCCTCGCGATGGCGCGGCTCGAGGGCTCGTGCGCGATCGCGGTCGTCGACGAGTCGTCGCCCGGCGAGATCGCGATCGCGAAGAACGGCGGCAACCCGATCGTCGTGGGCCACGGCAAAGGCGAGAACTTCATCGCCAGCGACGTGGCCACGCTGCTGCCGTACACGCGCCAGATCCAGATCCTGCACGACGGCGAGCTCGCGCGCGTCACCACCGACTCGGTCGAGATCCAGACCTTCGACGGCCGGCCGGTGCAGCGCGAGCAGAAGCTGGTGCAATGGGACCCGGTCCAGGCTGAGAAGGGCGGCTACGACCGCTTCATGCAGAAGGAGATCCACGAGCAGCCGCGCGCGATCGGCGACACCATCGGCACGCGCGTGCTCGAGGCCGAGGGCGACGTCGACCTGGACGGCATCGCGCTCGACCCGGCCTGGGTGCGCGATCTCGCCGGCGTCCAGCTGGTGGCCTGTGGCACCGCCTGGCACGCGTCCTTGATCGGCCGCTCGATGATCGAGCGGCTGGCGCGCATCCCCTGCGACGTCGACCTGGCCAGCGAATACCGCTACCGCGAGCCGATCATCGGCAAGCGCCACCTGGTGATCCCCGTCTCGCAGTCGGGCGAGACCGCCGACACCATCGCGGCCCTGCGCGAGGCCAGCGACCGCGGCGCCCGCTCGCTCGCGATCTGCAACGTGCACGACAGCACCATCGCGCGCACCGCCGACTGGGTGCTCTACACCCACGCGGGCCCGGAGATCGGCGTCGCCTCGACCAAGTGCTTCACCACGCAGGTGGTCGCGCTCTACCTGGTCGCGCTGAAGCTCGGGCTGCTGCGCGGGGCCTTGAACGCCGACGACGTGCGCCGCCACGGCCACGAGCTGCGGCGCGTGCCGCGTCTGGTCGAGCAGACCCTCGCGCTGTGGCCGCAGATGGAGGCGATCGCGCGCCGGCGCCAGCACGCGCGCGACTTCCTGTTCCTGGGCAAGGGCTACGGCTTCCCGATCGCGCTCGAGGGCGCGCTCAAGCTGAAGGAGATCTCGTACATCCACGCCGAGGGCTACGCCTCGGGCGAGATGAAGCACGGTCCGATCGCGCTGATCGACGAGGACGTGCCGGTGGTGATCGTCGCGAACCAGGCGTCGGTGTACGCGAAGATCGTTTCGAACGCCGAAGAGGCGCGCGCCCGCGGCGGCATCGTGATCGCCGTGGTCGACGAGAGGAACGGCGACGCCGAGCGCTACGCCGACGAGGTGGTGCGGGTGCCCGCGACCTCGAGCGAGCCGCTCTCGGCGCTGCTCGCCACCATCCCGCTGCAGATGCTCGCCTACCACGTCGCCACCCTGAAGGGCACCGACGTGGATCAGCCCCGCAACCTGGCCAAGTCCGTGACCGTGGAGTAGGTCGGGCACTTCGTTACTTTGGGCGGGTGGCGACACCCGAAGAGATCACGCAAGGCCTGAATCCCGAGCAGGCCGAGGCCGTTCGCCACGTCGAGGGGCCGCTGCTCGTGCTCGCGGGCGCGGGCTCCGGCAAGACGCGCATGCTGACGCACCGCGTTGCGCACCTGATCGCGAGCGGCGCGGCGTGGCCGCACGAGATCCTGGCCGTCACGTTCACCAACAAGGCCGCGCGCGAGATGCGCGAGCGGGTCGAGCGACTGCTCGGCGGCGGCACGCGCGGGGTGTGGGTCTCGACCTTCCACTCGACCTGCGTGCGCATCCTGCGGCGCGAGATCTCGCAGCTGGGCTACGAGTCGAGCTTCGCGATCTACGACTCGGACGACTCGCTGGCGCTCGCCAAGCGCGTGCTCAAGGCGCTGGACGTGGACGAGAAGACCTGGCCGCCGCGCAGCGTGCGCGCGGCGATCGACCGGCTGAAGAACCGGGGCATGCTTCCGGCCGACCTGGCGCAGGAGAGCTCGCTGCACGGCCGCCGGCTGCGCGAGATCTACCAGCGCTACCAGATGGAGCTGCGCCGCGCGAACGCACTGGACTTCGGCGACCTGCTCTTGCTGTGCACGCGGCTGTTCGAGAACCACCCGGGCGTGCTCGCCGAGTACCAGCGCCGCTGGCGCTTCGTGCTGGTGGACGAGTACCAGGACACCAATCCGATCCAGTACCGCTGGCTGCGCCTGTTGACCGCGGCGCACCGCAACCTGTGCGTGGTCGGCGACGAGGACCAGTCGATCTACCGCTTCCGCGAGGCCGACATCCGCAACATCCTCGACTTCGAGAAGGATTTCCCCGGCGCGCACGTGGTGCGGCTGGAGCAGAACTACCGCTCCACCCAGCCGATCCTCTCGGCCGCGAGCGCCGTGGTCGCGAACAACGTCGAGCGCAAGGGCAAGCGGCTGTTCACCCAGCGCGGCGGCGGCGAGCGCGTGCGCTTCTACGAGGCGGCCGACGAGCGCGGCGAGGCGGCGTTCGTGGTCGGCGACCTGCTCCGCCTGCGCGAGACCGGCGAGTCGCTGGCGAACGCGGCGATCTTCTACCGCACGCACGCGCAGTCGCGCCCGCTCGAGGAGGAGCTGCTCAAGTACAACCTGCCGTACGTGGTGGTCGGCGGCACCCGCTTCTACGACCGGGCCGAGGTGAAGGACGCGCTGGCCTACCTGCGTGCCCTGCGCAATCCGGCCGACACCGAGAGCCTGCTCCGGATCGTGAACACCCCCGCGCGCGGGATCGGCCGCACCAGCGTGGAGCGCGTGCTGCTGGCCGCCGAGGAGGCCCAGACGACCTTCTGGGACGCGCTGGTGCGCGGGCTGGGCGCTCTCTCGCCGGCGACACAGAAACGCGTCGGCGAGTTCGTGGCGCTGATGCGCGAGCTCGCGCGCTCGCTCGAGGGCGAGTCGCTGGCCCAGCCGCTGGCGCAGCTGCTCGAGCGCACGGGCTACCTGCGCGCGCTCGAGGCCGAGAACACGGTCGAGGCCGAGGCGCGGCTCGAGAACCTGAAGGAGCTCCTGTCCGCGGTCGAGGAGTTCGAGCGCCAGAACCGCGAGAGCGAGGCCGGCGACGACGGGCCCCGGACGCTCGTCGACCTGTTCCTGGAGCAGGTCACGCTGCTCTCCGAGGCGGACGGGCTCGAGAACACCGGCGCTCGCATCCCGCTGATGACGGTCCACGTGGCCAAGGGGCTCGAGTTCAAGCACGTGTTCGTGGTGGGGCTGGAAGAGGGGATCTTCCCGCACTTCGCCTCGCTCGAGGACCCCTCCGCGATCGAGGAGGAGCGCAGGCTCTGCTACGTCGCCATGACGCGCGCGATGGAGCGACTCACTCTGTGCAACGCGAGCCTGCGGCGCATGCACGGCTCGGTGCGCTACAACGCGCCGAGCCGCTTCCTGGCCGAGATCCCGGACGAGCTGATCGTGGGGCGCCGCGGCCGGGTCGCGTTGCCCGTGCCGCGCGAGAGCCCGCCGCCGCGCGATGCGGGGCCGCGAATCGACTACTCGGACAGTCAGCTCGCGCCGGGTGAAGACCTCCCCGGAGTCGGCCAGCGGGTCGAGCACCCGATCTTCGGCGCCGGCCGCATAATGGAGGTCGTGGGAGGGGGAGCGGCCGCCAAAGCGACCATTCGCTTCGACCGCGCCGGCATGAAGGTGATCAAGCTCAAGTACGCGCAGCTGAGACTCCTGGATTGAGCGTGCTCGACCTGTATCCGAACGAGCTGCTCACCGAGCGCCTCCGTCTGCGCGCGCCGCGGCGCAACGACGCGCTGCTGCTGCACGAGGCGATCGCGGAGACACTGCCCGAGCTGGTCCCGTGGCTGCCCTGGGCGCGCGTCGACCACGGCCCCGGCGAGACGCGCCGCTACCTGCGGGCCGCGCGCTCGGCCTGGTCGCGGCAGAGCGCGTTCGAGTTCGTGATCGAGCTGCGCGACAGCGAGCGCATCGCGGGAGTCACGAGCCTGCACCGGATCGACTGGCTGCGCGCCGCAGCCGGGCTCGGCTACTGGGTGCGCCGCAGCGAGTGGGACCGGGGCATCGCCACCGAGGCCGCCAACGCCGCGCTCGCGCACGCGGTCAACGGGCTGCGCCTGCACCGGATCGAAGCGCTGGTCGCGCTCGAGAACAAGGCCAGCCAGCGCGTGGTCGAGAAGCTGGGCTTCGCGCGGGAAGGCATCGCGCGCGAGGCCGAGTTCGTCGACGGCCGCTACCTGGACCACATCCAGTACAGCTTCCTGCGCACCGACCTCGCGAGCTCCCCGGAGCGCGCGCGGCGATGACGCGCTACGCCCTGCTCTCCGACGTCGGCATGGAGCGCTCGAACAACGAGGACAGCGCGGCCGTCGATCTCGAGCTCGGCCTGTTCGTCGTCGCCGACGGCATGGGTGGCCACGCCGCGGGCGAGGTGGCGAGCCGCGTCGCGGTCGAGGCGACGATCGCCGCGCTGCGTGCCCGCCCGCGCGCGCGCCGCGCGCGTGAGCAGGGGGAGCTCTTGATGCAAGCGCTGCACGACGCGAACGCGGCGGTGGTGCGCGAGGCCGAGGAGCGCGGCACGTTCGGCATGGGCACAACGCTGTCGGTGGTGGCGCTGCGCCGGCGCACCGCGGTGGTCGCGCACGTGGGCGACTCCCGCATCTACTCGATCGCGCGGAAGTCGCAGCGCCAGCTGACCCAGGACCACACGCTGGTCGCGGCCATGGTCGAAGGCGGCGTGCTTACCGCCGAGGAGGCCGGGACGCATCCCGACAAGCACGTGCTGACGCAGGCGATCGGCACCATGGGCGTGCTCGAGCCGCAGGTCGTGCAGACCCGCGTGCCGCTGCGGGGTCGGCTCCTGCTCTGCACCGACGGCCTGCACGACGCGCTGTCGCAGGCCGAGATCGGCGAGCTCGCGCGGCGCGACGACCTCGACGAGGCCGCGCGCGCGCTGGTCGAGCGCGCGAACGCCAAGGGCGGGCACGACAACGTGACGGTGCTCCTCGTCGAACCTTAGCGTCGTACGGCCGCGGGCGTCCGCGGCCTGCCGCCTCCGCTCGGCTCCGCCTCGCTGCGCGCCTTCGGCTTGCGGGTCACTCGCGCTCCTCCGAGCCCTCCACCACGCCGATCCAGTCCAGCTCGCGCAGCGCGCCGTCGAGGTCCATGCCGAAGCCGACGACCCAGCCGCGGGCGACCTCGAAGCCGACGTGGTCGAGGGGCAGCGCGACGCGGCGGCGCGACAGCTTCGAGACCAGCACCGCAGTGCGCAGCGAGCGCGGCGCGGCGGCGCGGACCCGCGCACACACGGCCTCGAGCGTGCGGCCTTCGTCGGCGATGTCGTCCACCACCACCACGTCGCGGCCCGCGAGCGCGGCGGGATCGAGCTCGCCCAGCTCGACCGGGCGGAGCTCCAGGCCGGCGCTGCGCCGCGCGCGGACCACGGTCTCGTCGGCGCACACGCCGAGCGCCGCGAGCCTCGTGCGCAGCGCCGAGGCAAAACGCCGCGCCCCTTCCGCGATCACCACCAGGATCGGCGCTGCGCCGCCGCCGAGCGCGCGCGCGATCTCCTCGGCGACCGCGGCGATGCGCTCCTCGACCGCTCGCGCGGCGAACAGCTCGCGCAGCTCGGGTGACTTCCGCTCCCCGCCGGACACCCGGGCGATCGTATCGCCCCGGGCGTGGGCCGGGCAAAGCCGCGCGCGCTCGTCTAGCATCGCCGCGTGCCCGTCGAGCCGGTGGCCGCCGCGACCGTGATGCTCTTGCGCGACTCCGTCGCGGGGCCCGAGGTGCTGCTGCTCGAGCGCCACGCGAAGAGCGAGTTCCTGCCCGACGCCTACGTGTTCCCGGGTGGAAGGGTCGATCCCGACGACCACGCGCTCGGCGCGCGCGTGGCGGGGCTCGCGGCCGCGGACGCGAGCGCCGCGCTGCGCACGGTGTCCGCGGAGCAGGCGCTCGGCTTCTTCGTCGCCGCGATCCGCGAGACGTTCGAGGAGTCGGGGATCCTGCTGGCCCGTCGGCGGGGCGAGAGCGCTCTGGTGGACGCCGCGCACGCCGCCTCGCTCGCCCGCCACCGGCTGGCGGTGCAGGCGGGCGAGCACTCGTTCCGCGAGCTGGTGGTCGGCGAAGACCTCGTGCTCGCGGCCGACCTGCTGGCCGCGCACGCGCACTGGATCACGCCGGAGGACTCACCCCGGCGCTTCGACACCATCTTCTTCGCGGCGGAGACCCCGCCGGGCCAGCAGGCGCTGCACGACGGCGTCGAGCTCACCGACCACGTCTGGGTCCGACCCGAGCAGGGCCTCGCCGAGTACCGGGCCGGCCGGCGCCAGATGATCCTGCCCACCTGGGCGAACCTCGAGAGTCTGCTCGGCTTCGCGCGCGCCCGCGACGCGTTGGCAGCGTCGCGCCGGCGCACGCTGGTGCCGATCCTGCCGGTGATGACACAGCGCGACGGCGTGCGCAGGATCGAGATCCCGCGCGGGGCCGGCTACCCGACGGTCGAAGAGCTGCTCGGCTGATGCGCCCGGTGGTCGTGCTCGGCGGCTACGGCCGGCTCGGCCGCGCGTGCGTGAGCGAGATCCTCGCGCGCACGCGCGCGCCGGTGCGGATCGCGGGCCGCAACGCGCAGCGCGGCGAGTCACTCGCGCTCGCGCTGGGCGAACGAACCGCTGCCGGCTACGCCGACGCCGCCGACCCTCGCGTGCTCGCGCGCGTGCTCGACGGCGCGGCGGCGGTCGTCGCCTGCTGCGGCGGCGATCTCCTGGTCGCGCTGCAGACGGCGCTCGAGCTGCGCGTGCCGTTCGTCGGCGTGTCGCCGCTCGCGCTCGAGCCGCGCAACGAGCGCCGCGTGGCCGAGCTGGCCTGGCAGGCGCAGGTGCCGGTGGTGCTGCATGCGGGCGCGGTGCCGGGGATCCCGGGGCTGCTCGCCGAGTCGCTGGTGCGGCGCGTGCCGTCGATCGGGCGGCTGGAGCTGGCGAGCACCGGACCGTTCGCCGGCAGCGAGACCGCGGCGCGCGACCAGCTCCGGGCGCGCGAGCGCTCGCGGCTCGACGCCTCGCAGCGAGCCCGGAGCTGGCCCGAGCTGTGGCGCTTCGGCGATCCGATCGGGCGCGTGGCGGTCGCGAGCGCCAGCTCGGCGGACCTCGCGGGCTTCGCGGCGAAGCACCTGGTCGGCGCGCTGCGCTACCTCGAGCCCGGGACCGGCGCGCTCGGCCGCGTGATCGGCCGCATGGTCGGCGCCGGTGCCCGCAGCGGCTTCGCCGTCGGCGCGCGCGCGTTCGCGACCGCGGAGGCGCGCGACCCGACCGCCGAGGTCGAGCTGGTGGCCGCGGACCCGATCGTTCCGGCGGCGGCGCTGGTCGGCGCGCTCGTCGCGGCGCTGCTCGACGGCCGGGTCGCGGCCGGGCTCTCGCTGGCGCGCGAGGCGCTCTCGCCCGCCGCCGCGCTCGGCGAGCTCGAGAAGCGCGGGGCGCGCATCCGCTTCCGCTCGGCCGGCTAGCTCTCGGCGGCGCGCACCAGCTCGCGCAGCCGGCGCATCCCGACGGTGCGCATCTGCCGCGACTCGAGCGCGCGCTCCATGCTGCCGTCGCTGTAGATGTGGAACTCCTCGTCGCGCTGGCGCCAGTCGCGCGTGATCGTCTGGAGCTCCGCCTTGCCCTCGGCGCAGTGGGTGATCAGGTACGACAGGCCGGGGCCGAGCCGATCGAGCCGCGTGCAGTTGTGCGCGAGGCCGGTGCCTGGAGGGAACTCGAGCGAATCTGCGTCGAAGTGGTCGAAGATCGGCATGCCGAGCGCCTCGGCCGCGTCGATGCGCCGCGCGTACTCGGCCAGCCGATCGGGCAGCCCGTGTGCGGGCAGGTCGCGCGTGCGCAGCCGCGGCACGAACGCCGGCAGACGGTAGTCGCGCGCGATGCGGAAGTAGCTGTCGACGAACTTCAGGTCGAACACCGTTCCCATGTGCGCGTCGACGTGGGTGACGTCGATGCCCGCAGCGAGCGCGCGGTCGAGCTGGGCGCGCAGCTCGCGGTCGACGTCGTCGGGTGTCGCGTTCTCGACCGTCTCGCGCGAGGTCTGCCACATCCCGCCGTCCCGCGCCATCAGGCTGCGCGCGTCGACCGAGACCGGGCCCCAGCGATAGTCGGCGTACTCGCAGTTCAAGGTCAGGTGCACGCCCAGGTCGAGCGCCGGCCGCTCGCGCGCGATGCGCGCGATCTCGGCGAAGCCGGGACACGGCACCATGATGCTGCCACAGGTCGCGGCGCCGCCGAGCGCGCGCACGCCGCCTTCGTTCGCCGAGTGCGACATCCCCAGGTCGTCGACGTGGACGACCACCACCCGTTCGCCAGGTCCGAAGCCGAGCCGCTCGAGAATCGACACGTTGCCTCCCGGGCCGCGAGCATAGCCGCGCCGGCCAGTGCGATCATCCGCCGCGTGGAGCCCGAGCGCCGCTTCGAGATCGCCGCCTCCGACGCCGGGGCGCGCCTCGACCACGTGGTCGCGCGCGCGCTCGGGGTTTCGCGCGGATTCGCGCGCCGGCTGGTCGCCGCGGAGCGGGTGCTCCTGGGCGGCCGGCCCGCCTCCAAGGGGACCGCACTCCGCGCGGGCGAACAAGTGGTGGTGCTGCCGTTCGCGCGACCCGAGGACCCGCCGGAGCCGAACTCGGAGCTCGCGCTCTCCGTGATGGTCGAGCGCGGCGGCTGGGTGGCGATCGACAAGCCGGCCGGGCAGGCCGTCCACCCGTTGGCGCACGGGGAGCGGGATACGGCGTTGAACGCGGTCATCGCGCAGTTTCCGCAGGTCGCCGGCGTCGGCGAAGGCGGCCTGCGCTCCGGGGTGGTGCACCGGCTCGATCCCGGGACGTCCGGCGTGCTGGTGTTCGCGCTCGACGAGCCCGCGTGGCGGGCCGCCCGCGAAGCGTTCCGCACCGGGCGCGTGGAGAAGCGCTACCGCGCGCGAGTGCACGGGGAGTTCCGCGGCGAACGCGAGGTCGAGCTCCTGCTCGAGAGCCGCGGCGCGCACGTGCGCGTGGTGCGCGCAGGCGGACGACGCGCCCGGTCGCGCATTCGCGCGCTGCGTCACGGCGCGGATACCACCGACGTCGAGGTCCTGATGCGTACCGGCGTGCGCCACCAGATTCGCGCGACACTCGCGCACCTGGGCTTCCCCGTGGTCGGCGATGCGCTCTACGGCTCGCCGACCCGGCTCGCGCGCCACCTCTTGCACGCCGAGTCGATCGCCTGGGACGACTTCGCCGCGACCGCGCCACTGCCGCCAGAGCTCGCGGAACCGGCAACTCGCTCATGAAACCAGTTGCGGAGGCGCGTCGTACTGACGTGTGACTCCCCACGAGCGTGCCGCAACGGGCGAAGCGTCTCGCCAAACTGCTGCGTCTGCCACCGCAGCGGACGGAAAACCCTGCAATCCCCGTATTTGGCGCGACGTCCAAACGCACGATGCGGACCGGGGGCCTCGGGCAAGCACGCTTGCGCGGGGTCCCCGGTGACTCGCTCCCGCGCTACGGCGCGATGATCACCTTGCCGTAGGTCGCGCGTCCGCCCAGCGCTTCGAGCGCCTGCGGGACTTCGTCGAGACCGTAGGTGCCGAAGATCAGCGGTCGGATCAGCCCTTCTTCGTACAGCTTGCCGAGCCCGGCGAAGACTTCCGGAATGCGCGCGGGCTCGTGCTGCGCATATGCGCCCCAGTGCAGGCCGACCACCGCGATGTTCTTCAACAGGATGCGGTTCGCCTTCACCTCGGGGATCACTCCACTGGCGAAGCCGATCACGAGCAGCCGCCCGTTCCAGGCGATGCAGCGCAGCGAGCCGTCGAAGATCTCACCGCCGACCGGATCGTAGATGACGTCCGCGCCGCGACCGTTCGTCGCATGCTTCACCGCCTCGACCCAGTCGCCACGCGAGTAGTCGATCACGGTGTCCGCGCCCGCGCGGCGCGCCACCTCGAGCTTCTCCGCGCCTCCCGCGGTCGCGATCACCCGCGCGCCGAGCGCCTTGCCGATCTGCACCGCCGCGAGCCCGACTCCGCCGGCCGCCGCGTGCACCAGAAGAGTCTCGCCCGCGCGCAGCGAGGCGCGGTAGACCAGCGCGGCGTACGAGGTCGGGTAGACGATCGGAAAGGCCGCGGCCTCGGGGAAGGTCATCGCCTCGGGCATGCGGTGCAGGGCAGTCGCCGGCACGGCGACCCGCTCGGCGAAAGCGCCGAGCGACAGACCCGCGAACACGCGGTCGCCGGGCGCGAAGCCGCGCACGTCGGCGGCCACCTCGCGCACGGTCCCCGCCACCTCCGCCCCGGGCACGAACGGAAACGGCGGCTTCATCTGGTACTTGCCCTGGACCAGCAGGATGTCGAAGAAGTTGCAGCCCGCCGCCTCGACCTCGAGCACCACTTCGCCGGGGCGCGGGACCGGGTCGGGGACCTCGCGCGCCGCCAGCTCCTTCGGCTCCTGCCACCGCTCCACGACGATCGCGCGCATGCGGGCGGGATCTTACTACGTCAGCCGAACCGGAGGGCCACGGGAAGGCAGCGCCGACCGGGGAGACTCCCCCGGTCGGCGCGCTCTGATCAGACGTCCTGAGGGCGGAGTGTCTTCCGGCCGTTTGCCGTCGCGCGGTTCTGTGCCTGCGCGATGACCTCGCGAACGTGCGCCTCGAGAGCGCCGTAGAACTCGCTCCCGACGTTGCACTTCGAGGCGGCCGCCTTCACGCGCGACTTCGAGATGATCATCGAGTCGCCGCCGCCCTTCTTGCCAGCGGCCTTCTTCTTCATGCCCATGTTCCGCAACTCCCTACTGGAAATCCGCGCCGATGATTCGGCACAGGCGGGCAAATAGCATGAAAGAACCCCGGCGCAAAGGGGAGAACGGCAATTTCGCGTTAGACTTCGAGGGTGCGCCGCATCCCCCTCGCCGCGGTCCTCGCGCTGCTCGTCGCCGCCCCGCTCGCGGTCGCCGACGGCCGTTGGAGCGAACGAAGCTCCAGCCATTTCCAGCTGTTCGAGTCCGTCGGCTTCGCGCGCTACTCGGGTCCCGACGGCTCGCGCGCGTTCGAGCGCGCCGTGCTCGCCACGCTCGAGGACGCGCACGCGAAGGTGCGCGACGGCCTCAAGGTCGAGCCGCGCAGCCGGGTACACGTCTATGTGTACGCCCCGGACGTCTTCGATGCCGACTACGCCTGGCGCTTCGGCTTCCGCGCGGCGGGCTTCTGGGACGGCGCGATGCACGTGCGAGGCGGCCAGTACTTCGACGCGAGCCTGGTCTCCACGCTGCACCACGAGTACGTGCACGCGGCGCTCGAGTCGGCGGCGCCGCGCGACGTCTGGCCGGCGTGGCTGAACGAAGGGCTGGCGGAGTACTTCGAGCGGCTGGCCATCGGACAGCAGCACCTGCTGGCGGCGGAGGATGCGCGGCTGCGCAACGCCGTCGCCAGCGGCAGCTGGATTCCGCTCGAGAACCTGTGCGGACCGACGCTGGCGGGCCTGCCGCAGGGGCCGGCAGAGCTCGCCTACCTCGAGTCGTACGCCGCGGTGGAGCTGATGTTCCGCCGCGCGGGCGTCGCCCGGGTGCAGAACGTGGTGCGCGAGATGGCGCGCACGCGCTCGCTCGACCGCGCGCTCGACGGCGCCTTGCGCGTCACGCTCGCCGCGCTCGAGGCGCAGCTGGTCGGCGAGCTGCAGTAATCGTCAAGGCTCGGGCGCGCGGCGCCGATCGCCCGAGAGTCCCATGCGCCAGCTCGACGATCCATCGCGCGAGACCGACACCGCCAGCGCGGGCCTGCGCACGACGCTCGCCGCCGAGCTCGAGAGCCCGCTCACCGCGGCACTCGGCTACGCCGACCGGGTGTTGGAGTCGGCGCGCAGCCAGCGCGAGCGCAAGCGCGTGGAGGGAATCCGCCGCCACGGCCACAAGCTCCTGCTCCTGGTGCGCGAGATCGCCGCGAGCGAGCGCGCCCAGGCGGGGCTCTCCGAGCCGAACCTGCTCGAGGCGAACCCGCGCGCGACCATCGAGCTCGCCGTCGAGGAGTTCCGCGCGCAGTGCGAGGAGCGCGGCCTGCGGCTGTGGAGCGACATGCGACCGGTGCTGCCGGCGCGGGCGCTGTTCGACTCGCTGCGCCTGCGCCACGCGCTCCGGCTGGTGCTGGAGAGCGCGTTCGCCAACACGCGCACCGGCGGCATCAGCGTGCGCGCGGGCTGGCGTGCGCCCGGCCGCGGCGAGGTGGAGGTGATCGACACCTCGCGCGGGCCGAGCCTGTGGGAGTTCGAACGCCTGACTCGCGCGCTCGACTCGGCTTCGGCGCCGGCGGAGGGAGTGGCGTCCGAGCTGTCCGTCGACGGCGTCGGCCTCGCGCTCGCCCGGCGGATCGCCCGCGTGCTGGGCGGAGACCTCGAATACGAGCGCGCGCCGAACGTGCGCGGCGTCTACCGGCTGCGCTTCGACCTGTGGCCGATCGCCGCGGAGCCTGGCGGCGAGCGGCCGGGCTGGCTGCGCCTGCCGAGCCCGGAGCTGGAGGGTCGCGTGCTCGTCGCCGACGCATGCGGCGAGACCCGCTGCCTCTTGCGCCGCAGCCTCGAGCAGATCGGGCTCGAGGTCGCCACCGCCGAGACCGGCCGCGGCGCCATCGATGCCGCGCTGCACGGCTCCTTCGACCTGGTGCTGCTGGCGCTCGACCTGCCGATCATGGACGGGTTCGCCGCGGTCGCCGCGCTCCGCCACGTCGGCTGCCGCGCGCCCGTCATCGCACTCGCCTCACCCGCCGACGCCGAGCTGCGCGACCGCTCGCGCGCGTTCGGCTTCGACGCGCTGCTGCTGAAGCCCCTCGACCGCATGACCCTGGTCGAGCTCGTCGCCCGCCACGTGCACGCACGCATCGGCCCGCGCATCGAGAGCCACGCCTAGATCCGGCTCCGGCTCTTCACGAGCGAGAGGCTCGAGACTGCGAAGCCGAGCGAAGGCCGCCCTGAGCGAGGGCCGCAAGCGCCGAAGGCGCGGAGGCGGAGCCGAGCGTAGTCAATGAGACTAGTTCAGCGTGTAGACGAAGTTGCCCTCCGAGCCGACGGAGAGCGCGATGAGCAGCGCGAACAGGCCCAGCACCAGCAGCATCGGCAGCAGCCAGTAGCGCTTGCGGACCTTCAGGAAGTCCCAGGTGCGGGAGAGCGCGCTCGACATCGGCGGCGAAGTTCGGCCGCGGCCCCTAGATGTGCAAGTCTTCGACGAGGAGCCTGCCGGAGGCGAAGCGCTCGGCGCTGAACGGCGAGAGGTCCAGCGTTTCGTAGCGGCCGTCGCAGACGAGCTCGGCGACGCCGCGCCCGACCGCCCACGACTGCATTACGCCGCGGCCGGTGAAGCTGTGCGCCTCGACCGCGTTCGCCACGCCGGCGACGCGGCCCAGGAGGCCGCTGCAGTCGGGGGTGACCGAGTACAGCCCCGACCAGCCGCGCACGTGGTGGGCGCGCTCGAACGCGGCTGCGCGGTACGCGAGCCGCGGCCAGATCTCGCGCTCGAAGAAGTCGTCGGCCCCGTACGCGAAGTTGTAGCCGGGCGGCTCGTCCGGGTTGGAGTAGCCGGCCAGCGTGTACGGTCCCTCGGGATGGAAGTACACGCCCGAGGCGTCGACGATCATCGGCAGCGAGCGGAGCTCGACGCCAGAGGGGAGGTCGCGCGCGTGCACGTCGACGATCGCGATCTGCCGCCGCACCGGCTGCGCCGGGCTCGGAACTCCGAGCCGCGCCGACACCAGCGGGCTCCAGGCGCCGAGTGCGTTCACGAACCAGCGCGGGCGGATCGCGAGGTGCTCGACGACCGCGTCGTCCGGCGGAACATGGCCGGTGAGGATCCGCTCGAGCGCGCGCCCGTCGTCGCTGGGATCGCTCTTGGCGATCTCGAGCAGCTGCACGGCAGCGACCTCTCGCACACCTGCGGCGCGCGGTGCGAGCTCGATGCCTTCGACGAAGTGGCGGTTCAGGAAGCGCGCGCCGCCAGCGATGGCGCGCTCCTGGTAGAGCCGCCGCAGCGCGTTCGGATTCAACAGGCCGTCGCCGGGCGAGAAGGTGGCCCCGACCAGCTCGCCGACGTTGCGGTCGATCACCGGGAAGCGGCGCACGAGCTCGCCCGGGTCGAGCAGGTCGACGCGCACGCCCAGGCGCTGCTGCAGCGCACGCCGCTCGCGCGCGCGGCCGAACAGCCCGGCGTCGGCGTAGAGCCACAGGTAGCCGCAGCGGCGGAACGAGAGCGCCTCGGCGTGCCTGGCGAAGAACGCGATCGAGTCGCGGCAGGCGGCGACGTTCGGCTCCTGCCACCAGGTGGCGCGGGCGCCGCCGGCGTTCAGCTCCGACGAGGCGAACTGGCCAGCGAGATCGAGGTCGACCACGGTGACGTCGCGGACGCCCCGCTCGACCAGCGCGCAAGCCACCGCGGACCCGATCACGCCCGCGCCCGCGATGAGTACGTCCGTGCGTTCCATGAGCTTCGAATCGGCGAAAAGCGCTCGCAGTAGAATGCCGCCCCAGGCGCCGCCGCGCCGCTCGGAGCCGCCATGGACTCGCTCGAAGCGCACGCCGGGAGCCCGCGCCGGGTGTTCCTCGAATGGCCCGAGGTGCCGGCGCTCGTCCTCGGCGTGGCGCGCGGCGATCCGGCCGGCTGCCGGCGCGTGCTGGGCGCGCGCCGGGGCGGGCGCATCGGCGTCGTGCTGGCGCTGGCGGTGCTGGTGCTCGCCGCGCCCTCGCGCGGGGCCGCGCTCGCCGCGGCCGGGCTCCACGTCGGGCTGGGGCTGCTCGTCGGGCTCTGGGACCGGCGCATCGGCGGCCACACCACCAAGGAGGTGCAGCGGCTGGCGCTCTGGACCGTGCTGACACCGGGCGGTGTCGCGGCGTTGCTGCGCCCGTTCGCGGGGGGCAGCGCGTGGCCGCTGGCCCTCGCGGTGATCGCCGGGCAGCTGCTGCTGCGGCGCGCGCTGGCGGCGACGCGCTAGCGGGCGGGCGCTGCAGGGACCGGGGCGCCGTCCTTCGCGTCCCGCGCGGCCTTCTCGGCGCTCGCGTGTCCCAGCGGGTCGAACTGGATCTCGCCCGGCAGCGCGTAGTTGTAGCCGCGCGTGTTCACCTGCACGAAGTCCGTCTTCTTCGCGGTGCCCGGGCGGAGCTCCATGGGCCCCTTGTACGACGAGGGGAAGTGCCGCGGGGTGCCGCACTGGCGCTGGGTGAGCTGCGCCGACGGGTCGCTCGGGCGCGGCACGACGCTCCGGTTCGGCGTCTGCGACTGGGCCGAGAGCGGCGTCTGATCGGTGGCGTCCGCGCGGCCGACGATCGCCACCCCGCCGACGCTGAGGGCGAGGGACACAGCCAGAAGCGCAAAGACCGGCAGCGCGCGCATACCGTACGTTTCGACGCTTGAGTGCTCCCGCTTGAGCGACGCGCAACGGAGGCGTAGGTTGCGCAGGAGATGCGCGCTCGTGAGCGGATCCTGTGCGAGATCGAGCGCGAAGTCCCGGGCTGCAGCCGCTGCCCGCGCCTCGCCACGTACCTGGCCGAGCAGCGCGTGCGCCACCCCGGCTATTGGAACCGGCCGGTGCCCGGCTTCGGCGACCCGCGCGCGCGGCTCGTGATCGTGGGCCTCGCGCCGGGGCTGCACGGCGCGAACCGCTCGGGCCGGCCGTTCTTCATGGACGCCTCGGGCGAGTGGCTCTATGGCGAGCTCGGACGGCGCGGGCTCTGGGACGGCGAGCGACTCCATTCGGTGTACATCCTGAACGCGGTGAAGTGCGTCCCGCCGCAGAACCGGCCCACCTCCGGCGAGCAGGCGCGCTGCAGGCCGTGGCTCGAGCGCGAGCTCGGGGCGCTGCCCCGGGCGCGCGTCGTGCTGGCGCTGGGCCAGATCGCCTGGCTCGCGGTGCTGCGTTCGCTCGAGCTGCGCCCGCTCGCACGCCACCCGTTCGCGCACGGCGCGCTGCACCTCGAGGCGGACAGGCCGGCGCTGCTGGCGAGCTACCACCCGTCGCGACAGAACACCAACACCGGCGTGCTCACGCGCGCGATGTGGCGCGCGGTGTTCACCCGCGCAGAGCGGCTGGCCGGATCGCGACCAGCGCCCAGTACACGATCGGGATGACGCCGGCGGCGGCCGTCTGGTGCAGCCCGGCGACGAACCCGAGCGGCAGCAGATAGGGGCCGCCGCCGGGCTCGAGCCCCGCGGCCGCGACCGCCGCGCGCTCCCAGCCCTCGACGTCGCTCATCAGCATGAGCAGCATGATCGCGACCACAAGCAGCGCGCCGCCCGCGAACGCCCCGGCGAAACGCCGCGCACCGGGCCAGGGCGTCGAGGCGACGAGCGCCAGGAACAAGAGCGCCACGAAGCCGTGGGCGTGCATCGGCCGCTCGATGCGCTGCGACTGTCCGCCGAGCCGCAGCGCGTACACGTACACCGCGCCGCTCCCGTGCGGCTCGAGCGACAGCTCGCGCGACTCCATCGCGTGCTCGCGCAAGAGCGCGTCGGCGAGCACCACCAGCGGCCGCTCGATCCCGCGGTACAGCGGCAGCACCGCGGCGAGCCCGGCGAGCGCGCCGTAGACCAGGGCGAAGCGGGCGAGCCAGAGCAGCCAGCGCCTAGACATCGGCCGCAGGCGTGGAGCGGATCCAGGCGAACAGCGCGGCCAGGCAGGCCAGCGAGATCAGCACCGGCCACACATAGGTGTGTAACAGGTCGAACACCCGCGGCGAGCCGTCGACCAGCCAGCACAGCGTGAGCACGCGCACGAAGTTCACGCCCAGCGCGACCGCAAAGGCGAGCGCCACCCCGCGCAGCCGGTCGCGCCAGGGAGCGGGAAAGACCAGCACCGCGGACGCCAGGAAGATGCCGACGTCGAGCCCGGTGCAGCCGTTCACGATCTCGATCACCTTGCCGCCCACCGACACGTGCTCGCCGATCGCGCGCACGTCGGAGCGGAACAGCGCCACCACCGCAGCCGCCGCCCACGCCACGCTGCGCCTGAACTGCGCGAGAACTGCGCGGTCGAACGCGCCGACGAGCAAGAGGTTCGACAGGCCCACCACCAGCCCCACATAGGCCAGCGCGCGCAGCGCCAGCGCGGCTCCGCCGACTCGCGTCGGCGCGCGCTCGGGCGCAGCGTTCACGTCGTCGGCGGCCAGACGCGAGCTCCTTCCGGGGCCGACTTATATCACTCGGCGCGCTCTCTGTACCCCGGCAGGGGCGCGGGCTAGCATCCGCGCGTGACCGGCCAGGAGCTGCCGCGCATCGCCACCGAAGTGCCGGGACCACGGTCGCGCGCTTTGGCGGTGCGGCTCGCGCAGAGCGAGTGCCCCGAGGTCACCTTCCAGGGGCCGCCCGCGCCGCTGCTGTTCGCCCGCGGCGCAGGCGCGAACCTGTTCGACGTCGACGGGAACCGCTTCGTGGACCTCGCCGCCGGCTTCGGCGCGGCGGTGCTCGGCTACGGGCACCCGGCGCTGGTCGCGGCGCTGCAGACGCAGGCAGCCCAGCTCGTGCACGCGCTCGGCGACGTGTTCCCCGCGGAGCGGAAGGTCGAGCTGCTCGAGGCGCTCCAGCGCGTGCTCCCGCGCCCGCTCGGCTGCGCGATCCTGTCGAGCTCGGGCTCCGACGCGGTCGAGTCGGCGCTGAAGACTGCACTCGTGGCCACCGGCAAGCCCGCGGTGATCGCGTTCGAGGGCGCGTACCACGGTCTCGGGCTGGGCGCGCTCGACGCGACCTGGCGCGACGACTTCCGCCGTCCGTTCCTGGCGCGGCTCGCAGGACAGACGCGCTTCGTTCCCTACGGAGACGCCGAGGCCGCGCGTCGCGCCGCGCGCGCGGGCGACGTGGGGGCGATCCTGTTCGAGCCGATCCAGGGCCGCGGCGGACTGGTGTTCCCGCCGCGCGGATTCGTGGCCGAGCTGCGCGCGATCGCCGACGAGGTCGGCGCGCTGCTCGTCGCGGACGAGGTCTACACCGGACTGGGTCGCACCGGCCGCTGGCTCGCCTGCGAGCACGAGGGCGTGCTGCCCGACGTGGTGGCGCTCGGCAAGGCGCTGGGCGGGGGCTTTCCGATCTCGGCCTGCGCGGGCCGACCCGAGGTGATGCGGCGCTGGCCGGCGTCGCGCGGGGAGGCGCTGCACACCAGCACCCATCTCGGCAATCCGCTCGGCTGCGCTGCCGCGCTGGCGGTGCTGCGGACGCTCGAGAGCGAGTCGCTCTTGCGCCGCGCAGACGAGCTGGGCGCCCGCTGGCTGGCGCGGCTGGGGAAGCAGCTGGGCGGCAGCGCGCGCGTGCGCGCGCTGCGCGGGCGGGGGCTATTGGTCGCGGTCGAGCTCGACGACGCCGCCTACGCGCGCGAGCTCGGCGGGAAGCTCCTGCGTGCGGGCTGGATCGCGCTCGGCGAGGGCCCGGACAACCGCACGCTGGCGCTCACGCCCGCGCTCGGCATTGCAGAGCCGCTCTGCGACGCCTTCGCGGACCAGCTCGGGGAGCTGCTGCGGTGACTCGTGCGGAGATCGAGCGCGTGCTCCTGGCCTGGATCGCCGAGGGCCTCGACGCGAAACCCTCGGAGGAGCGCTTCGAACGTCTCGCGCTCGCGCTGTTCCGGCTGCAGTGGGAGAGCGGCGCGGCGTACCGCAAGCTGTGCGCGGCGTTCGGCCGCGACCCGCGCGGCGTGCGCCACTGGCGCGACATCCCCGCCGTGCCGACGGGCGCGTTCAAGGAGGCGCGGCTCGCGATCTTCCCGCCGAGCGCGACGGTGCGCACCTTCCGCACCAGCGGGAGCTCCACGGCGGCGCGGGGCGCGCTCGAGCTCGACGACCTCGCGCTCTACGACGCCTCGCTCGAGGCGACCTTCCGCGCCTTCGTCTGCCCCGACCTGGAGCGGATCCGCTTCGCGGTGCTCGCCCCTTCCGCGGAGGACGCTCCCGACTCGTCGCTCTCGTACATGTTCTCGCGCGCGGTCGCTCGCATGGGCACGCCCGCGAGCCGCTTTCTGGTGGGAACGGACGGCTGGGATCCCGACGCCGCGATCGCCGAGCTCGCCGGTACGCGCGATCCGCTCGCGCTGGTCGGCACGGCGTTCGCGTTCGTGCACCTGTTGGACCGGCTGGCGGAGCGCGGGCGCGGGCTCGCGCTGCCCGCGGGCACGCGCGTGATGGAGACCGGCGGCTTCAAGGGCCGCTCGCGCGAGCTCGGGCGCGAAGAGCTGCACGACGCGATCGCCGCGGCGCTCGGTGTGCCGCGCGCGCGGATCGTGAACCAGTACGGGATGTGCGAGCTGGCGAGCCAGTTCTACGAGCCGACGCTGCGGACCGGCGTGCCGAGCGACGTCAAGCGCGTTCCCCCCTGGGTACGCACGCGCGCCGTCGATCCGACCAGCGGACTCGACGTCGCTGCGGGAGAGGCGGGCGTGCTCGTGCACTACGACCTCGCAAACGTGGGCTCGGTGCTCGCGGTGCAGACCTCGGACCTCGGCGAGATGGAAGGCTCCGGCTTCCGCGTGCTCGGCCGGCTGCGCGGCGCCGAGGCGCGCGGCTGCTCCCTCGCCGCCGACGCGCTGCTGGGGACGCCGTGAGAGAGCTGGTCGAGCTGGCGGGCGCGCGCGGGGCGCTCGAGCCGCAGCGGGTGACGCGCGCGCTGGCGGAGACCTTCGCGCGCTGGGCCGCGCCGCACTCCTCCGAGCGCGCGCAACTCTCCCGCGACCACGGCATCTACTCGCCGCCGGTGATCGAGCGCGGCATCGAGCTCGCACTCGCGGGCTGGACCGAGCACGCGCTCAGCGCGCTGCGCGCGCGCGAGCTCGCCGACCCCTGCTGGGTGCCGCCCGTCACCGCAGTGTGGCTGGCCGGCTCGATCCCGACGGCGGCGTTCTCGGCGCTGGCGCTGCCGCTGCTGGCCGGCTCCGCCGTGTACGCGAAGCCGTCGTCGGCCGATCCGCTCTCGGCCCGGCTGTTCGCCGAGTCACTCGCGCGCACCGATCCAGCGGTCGGCGCCGCGCTCGCGGTGGGCGGCGACGCCAAGGCGCTCGACGAGGCCGACGCCGTGGTCGCGCACGGCAGCGACGCCACGATCGCCGCGATCCGGGTGCGCGTCGGAGCGCGCCCCTTCCTCGGCTACGGCCACAAGCTCTCGCTGGCGGCGGTCGGTCCCGCCGTCGAGCCGCTCGTCGCGGCACGCCGGCTGGCGCTCGACGCCGCGCTCTGGGACGGCCGCGGCTGCCTCTCGCCTTCGTGGGCGCTCTGCGTCGATTCGCCGCGAGGGCGCGCGGCGGAGCTGGCGCGTGCGCTGGCGAGCGCGCTCGAGGAGCTCGAGGAGGAGCTGCCCCGCGGCCGGCTCGACACGGCGGAGGCCGCCGAGCTGGTCGAGCTGCGCGCGCGCGCGGCGGTGCGCGAGGGAACGCGGCTCGAGATGGCCGCGGGCGCGTCGACCTGGACCGTGGCGCTCGAGTCGGGCGACGTGCGTCCGCCCCCGGGGATCTTCCGCTTCGTCTCGATCGTGCCGGTCCCCGACCTCGAGTCACTCGGCGGGTTCTGCGGGCCGCTCGCACCGCAGCTCTCGTGCATCGGCCACGCGGGCTTCGGCATCGAGCGCCCGCGTCTGGCCGAGCTCGCAGCCGCCGCTGGCGTCTCGCGGCTCTGTCCGCTGGGCCGCATGCAGCTTCCGCCGCTCGACTGGAACCACGACGGACAGCCGCCGCTGCGCCCGCTGCTGCGCTGGCTCGACCAAGAGAGCCCCGAAGGGTGAGTCAGCCCTCGTAGGGGAAGATCGCCGCGAACGCGAAGCCGGTGAACGCGGCCTGGAACAGCGCCGCGATCCACGGACCCGGCATGCGCCGGCCGATGCGGATCGCGACGATCTCGAACAGCACGAAGTTGAGCGCGATCGCCGCGATCCCGAGGATGATCACGAACGGCAGGAACCCGGTGAGACACGCCGCTGCGATCACGGCCAGGGTGAGCAGCTTTCCGACGGCGGGCAGCCAGAAGCCGGTGTGGCCGGCGCCGCGGAGGAGACACTCGCTCGCGCCGAAGTAGGGCAGGAAGAGCGCGGTTGCGACGAACGCCCAGAGCAGCCGGTGAGGCGCCGGAAAGACGTCCCAGAACGGCAGCCCCAGCGTGCCGAACACGCCGTAGATCGCGGTGAAGAGCGCGCCCGCGGTGAGCCAGGTGCGCGCGTCCGAGAGACCATCCGCCGAGACGGCGCGGACCCGGGCGCCGAGGGCGAGCAGGATCACGCCGGTGAGCGCGAAGAACTCGAACAGCTCGCGCCCCGCGGTGAGCGGCACGAACGAGAAGATCCCGCGGGTCGCGAGCGAGTCGGCTCCCGACTGGATCAGCACCGCCGCGGCGAGCGACAGCAACAGCAGCGCCAGCGGCACGTGGGGCTTCGGCACGGGGGCGAGCCCCATGCGCGGCGCGAGCGGCGCCAGTAGCCGCGGCAGCCCGCCGGCCAGCACGACCGCGGCGGCCAGGCCCGCGAACACGAACGGAAGCCGCGGATCGGGCCCGGGAGTCTCGGGCGTCCCGTGACCGGGCCCGAGTGTCTCGCCCAGCCAGTCGACGATGCGCCGCGCGGCCTCGGCCGAGTACAGGATGGTGACGTGGTCGACGCCCGGCACCTCGGTCATGCGCACCGCGGTGCCGCGCGCCGCCTCGCCGTAGGTCTTGTCTTCGACCAGCTGCTCGAGCCCCGCCTGCTTCGCCGCCATCTCGCGCTCGAGCTTGCGCAGGCCGGGCGGATCGCCGGCGGCCCAGATCGCGAGCGTGTTGGGCGGGGTGAACGGACCGCTGGGCGCGCCGCCCGAGATTGCGACCACCGCCGCGACGCCTGGGTCGTGCGCGGCGTGCGAGACAACCGCGAACGCGCCCATCGAGTGGCCGGCCAGCGCGATGCGCTCGCCGTCGAAGCGCGGCTGCGTGCGCGCGAACAGGAGTGCGGCGTCGATGTCGGCGCGCAGCTCCGCTCCGTCGAGCGAGAAGCTGAAGGGATTGCGGTTCTCGCCGTGGCCGTGGAACTCGATCGCGATCACGGCGTAGCCCGCGTGGGCGATGCGCCGCGCCAGCGAGCTCATCATCGCGCTGTCGCCGGCGAAGCCGTGACACAGGATCACGACGGGCACCGGCGGGTCGAACGAGGCGGGCGCGCCGAACCCGACGGGCGCGGTCGGCTCCCACACCACCGCGGGGACACCGCCGGCCAGCACCGTGCTCGAGCGCTGGATGTCGTTCGACGCGCGGCGCAATCCGACCAGCGAGAACGCGAGCGCTACCCCCGCGACCGCGTACACGATCTTCGCGATCACGGTGGCCATGCTAGCATGAGGCATGCGCGTGGCCGAGATCGACACACCCGCACTGGTCGTGGATCTCGAGCGCATGGAGCGCAACGTCGCAGCGATGAGCCGCTTCTTCGCCGACAAACGCGCAAAGCTGCGCCCGCACTGGAAGACGCCGAAGTGTGTCGAGGTCGCGCAGCGACAGCTCGCCGCCGGAGCGATCGGGATCACCTGCGCCAAGCTGGGCGAGGCCGAGGCCCTGGCCGCGGGCGGAGTCCGCGCGAGCGTGCTGATCGCGAACCAGCTGGTGGGCGGGGCGAAGCTCGCGCGGCTGATCGAGCTCGCTCAGGTGCTGCCGGAGCTCGTGGTCGCGGTCGACAGCGCGGACCAGGTCGACGCGCTGGACGCGGCGCTCGGCGGCGCGCGTTCGCCTGCGCCGCGGCTGGGGGCGCTGGTCGAGGTCGACACGGGCATGCACCGCTGCGGCACTTCGACCGCCGAGCAGACCGTCGCGCTCGCGGGCCGGCTCCGCGCGAGCCGCGTCGCGTACCGCGGCGTGACGGGCTACGAG
>Ga0306924_10000970_pt1 | contig 25482 bp, 18 predicted proteins | sample sta12Can44000111_FD_203756 | JGI IMG/M metagenome (GOLD analysis project Ga0306924, IMG submission 203756) | Lab enrichment of tropical soil microbial communities from Luquillo Experimental Forest, Puerto Rico - statanox.12C.anox.44.000.111 (v2)... | ecosystem: Environmental > Terrestrial >... | reverse complement strand
AACGTGAAGGTGCCGATCAAAACCGCCAGCAATACGAGGGCAATGCTGATCACCGTCTAGGGCATTTTGACGGAGGCCGCTTGCTGGACGCGGTAGGCATGCAGGGCCTCCGGTGCCAGGTGCTTCAGCTGTTCGATGGCCAACGGGGCAGCGCTCAGGATCAGCAGACCCCCGATTTTTGGGGCGATCGTGGTGCCCAAGGAGTTGAAAGCTTGTGTCAAATCCAAGCGACTCGACGCGGTTTCGGGCTTGCCTAATAAGTCCACGTAGGGATTCGCCGAAACCTGCAGGCCGGTAATGCCTGCGGCCAGAACGAGCAGCGCCGCCAGAAACAAGGGGTACGAGACTGCGGAAGCGGCAGGTACGAACAGGAATGCCCCACAAGCCATGGTCAACAAACCTGCGACCATGGTCTTCTGATAGCCAATCGTATTCACGACTTTCGACCACGGTACGGAAAAAAGGAAATACGCCGAAAAAAATGCAAACTGGACGAGCATGACCTGCGCGTAACTTAGGTCAAAAATCGATTTCAGGTGGGGCACTAGAATGTCGTTCAGGCAGGTTAAGAACCCCCACATAAAGAATAGTGTTGTGACGACGGCCAGAGGTCGCCAGTAATTTTGCGGCCTCGCAACGGCCCTCTGTGCTGCGCCGGCCGTGGTCGTAATTTCTCCGGTTGCCATTTCCTCTCCTCGAATTTGCATTCCGCCTCTTAGAAAACCTCAGGGCGTCATGTCCGGCGTGCTTTCGCCGCCTCGTTTCCTCTATCCTTTGCTACCACCAGGTCTCCGCTTGCAACCCGTACGTGAGCCCGCTGGTTCGGTCCTCGAAGGGGAGTCCGCCCACGAGACCGCGGAATCCGTTCGACCAACTGCCATACGTCAGAAACGCCCGCAGCACGGGACGGCTGAAAAACCGGCGACCAGCTCCGATTTGCGGTGCGATCGTGAACTTGCGGAGCCAACCATCGAATTGGCGATCGCCGGCTTGCGTAGCACCAAAACCCTCGGTGTGGTCAAACCCGCCCTCAAAAGCGAGCGAAATATATTTTGTGAAGAAGATTTCCGGTCGCACACCAAACGAAGCCCAGTCATTGAAGCCATGGCCCGGCTGTCCATCCCGCCTCCGCTGGAAGACGAAGATCGGCATGATCGCAAATCGATCATTAGGCTGAAAAAGCAGGTGTTCCGTGATGAGCAATCTCTCAGCGCTCTTGAGGGACGGATTAAGGTCATCAATGGACGTGCTGAAATTGCTGGCGGCGCCCTTGCCGTACTGGATGGAAAAAGTGTGATAGCCGCCATGCCATTCCAGACGCTGGAAACGGAATCCGAAGGCGACGCCATCTGCGCTCGGAATGAGCGTGCCGGTTTGAGTCGTACCACCCTTCGCGTTCGCATAGGCGAACCACAAGGCAACGCGCCCCAAGGGGGCTCTTACGTCGTAGAGACGCACATCAATGTTGCTTTTCGCGTAGTTCCCATGTTGCGTAACGATGTCGGGCCTAGCGCCTGCCAGGAATCCGACCGCCAGCTTACCGATTCCCGTATGAACGTCCTCAACGCCTCCTCCATAGCCGCTCATGTCCAGGGGGTAGAAGTCGTTAATGTCGATGTGCTGTCGGCGGTAATATCGCTCCCCCGCCCAGAACTTCGCATCCGGCTGGCTCTCGAGGACGTTGCCGGCTTGTACGAAAGCTTCGCGCAGGCGGAATTGGTCGTTCCCGATCCCGCCCGGGAAGCTCGCATAGCTGGCGGAATTCGTGGTATTGGCCTCGAGCATCACTTCCGTCCTCATCCATGCTTTCTCGCTGTTGTGTTCAGGGTTCAGCCAGTTGTTGACAAAGATGAACTCTCCGTACGTTTCCGCCTCGTTGCCCAGGCGGTATTTGGCATCCGCGCCGGGGGCCTGGAATGCTACCTGCTGCCCGCCTTCGCTATTGAGGCCATAACCCGAACGGAAATAGCCGTGGAACTCGAAGCTGTGCACTTGCTGCTGGAGGTTCTCAATCTTTGTGTCTGCCTCGCGAAGAAGGTCATAGGTCGGTTCTGAGGGCAGTTGGCCTTGATACTGTGCTCCGACCTGGTTGGATTTGCCGAGAACAGCATTTTGTGCTGCCTTCTCCGCAGCCAACTCTGCCGCGGAAATTGTTCCCTGCTTTGTTTTTTCGCTCTCCTCCTTCTGCTTCAGGATTTGCTGTTCCAAAGCAGCGATGCGTGCCTGCAGGTCGCGTGTCGTAGCAACGTACTGCTGCTTGAGTTGATCCAGTTGTTTCTCTAACTCGTTGGATTGCGGGCCGGCGGCTCCCTCGCTGGCCGGTGACGCTGCGGGTTGCTGGGCGGAAGAAGGGAGCACCTGGGCCGCGGCCATGGCCACGATCCAGAGCAAACCTTTCGGGTGGGATCGACGACTCATATCTTGTCGACTGCGTTTGTTCCCAGCTCCCAACCCACTCTCCGCGCCACGCCCTCACCCGTTTGCCGCGCGGGCGGTCAAAACAAACTTTTCGATCGCTTTGGCGAATCCATCCTCTTCGTTGGTGGCGGTGACGTAGGTGGCTGACGCCTGCACTTCGGGGCTGGCGTTCCCCATTGCAATGCTCATGCCGCTTTTCTGGAACATCAGAACGTCGTTCGGCATGTCTCCGATCGTCGCGATTTCGGCTGACGGAATGTTCAGCAGTGTCGACATGGCAAGCACGACCCCGCCCTTATTGGCCTGAGGATGGGTCACGTCGAGGTAGTAAGGCTGCGAGCGCGCTGCAGAGATGTGTTCCCCGCCAGCTTCCTGAACATCTTTTTCGCATTTCGCAACGCGGGCGTAATCGTCACTTACGCCAACAATTTTCGCCACTCGGCTGGGGAGTCCCACGAACGTCTTGACCACGGTTGGTGGAAACTTCACGGTCCACTGCTCGCGCGCGACGTGCGCCGCGTTCGGGTCGCGCACGAACCATCCGGTATCCGTGTAGACCCACACGTCGAGACCGTGCTTCTCGATCGCCTCGATCACTCTCTCGGGCACCCCTGCAGGGAGATACTTTTGATCGACCACCGTTGTAAGGTCGGGCTCGATCAACACGCCCCCGTTGAACGCAGCGAGCGGCTGAGTGAGTTTCAGGGGATCGATCAGCATGGCCATGCCCCGCGGAGGCCGGCCGCTGGTGACACTGAACTGGATTCCCGCCTCGCGGAGATGCAACACAGCCTCGACCGCGCGCTTCGTCAACACCTTTTCCTGTGTAACAAGCGTTCCGTCAACATCGGCGATCAGCATGCGGATCGGCTTTGCTGAGCGTCCATTGGTCGAATCCATCTTGAGTTCCTTTCTTGTTTTTTGCTTTCTTGCTCTTTCCAACTCTTGCCGATTCCGGCTATTGCTCCTGGTAGTTCCACAAAAGGCCGCCGTCGACGAAAAACGTGGATCCCGTGACGTAGTCGGATTCTTCCGAGGCCAGGAAACCGGCCAACCCGGCGACGTCTTCCGGTTTCCCGAGCCTACCAAGCGGGATGTTTTCGAGGAGATCTTTGAGCTTTACCGGATCGTGCAGAAGTTTGGTGTTGATGGGCGTCTCAATCGCCCCGGGAGCAATGGAGTTGATGGTGATCCTGCTCGGAGCGAGCTCGATTGCCAGGTTTCGCGTCAGCATCTTGAGCCCGCCCTTGCTCGCGCAATAGGAGGCAAAATGCGGGAACGGCAGTTCTTCATGCACCGAGCTGATGTTGATGATTTTTCCGGGGCGCCCGGTTTGTCGAAGGTGACGCACGGCGGCTTGCGTCACAAAGAACATGCCCTTGAGGTTGACGTTCAAAACGGCGTCGAAATCGTCTTCCATCACGTCCCAGAAGTCCGCGCCCTTCTCGAGACCGGCATTGTTCACAAGGATGTCGATCCTGCCGAGCGCCGCGACGGTCTCGTCAATGAAGCTCTGTCCTTCGGAAACCTTCCCGACGTCGGCTTGAAAAGCCACTGCGCGCCTCTTGGTTGCCGCGGTGATACCCGAAGTCACTTCGTCTGCGCCAGCTTTGTTCTTGCGATAACAGATCGCCACGTCGGCGCCATCACAGGCCAGCCGCTCCGCGATCGCGCGCCCTATTCCCTGATCGCCGCCTGTTATCGCGGCCACTTTTCCGTTCAAGCGATTTGCCAACACTCCTCCTGACGATTCTCTTTCGCGGAGAAAGGAACCCAATCCGATCTTGCTTTGACTACTTAAACCTCAGGCGACCGGGACTTCAGGACTCAAATAGACATCCTGAACCGCGTTTAACAGCTGAATGCCCTCCCGAAGAGGCCGTTGAAATGCTTTCCGGCCGGAGATCAGCCCGCTGCCGCCGGCCCGTTTGTTGATCACTGCCGTGACGACGGCTTCCTCAAAATCATTCGCGCCGGACGCTCCGCCGCTGTTGATCAGGCCTGCTCGGCCCATGAAGCAATTCGCCACCTGGTAGCGGCAAAGGTCGATGGGGTGGTCGCTTGCAAGGTCCGTATAGATCCGCTTGTCGAACTTGCCGTAGCTCGAATCACCCATGTTGAGGGCCTGATAGCCCCCGTTATTTTCCGGCAGCTTCTGCTTAATAATGTCGGCCTCGATGGTGACGCCGAGGTGATTGGCCTGACCGCTCAGGTCGGCCGAGACGTGATAGTCCTTCTCTTTCTTGAAGGCGCTGTTGCGTAAGTAACACCACAACACCGTGCCCATGCCGAGTTCGTGCGCATGCGCGAACGCCTGGCTCACTTCCACGATCTGCCGGTCGCTCTGCTCCGAACCGAAGTAGATCGTTGCCCCTACTGCCGCTGCACCCATGTCGTAGCCCGCCTTGACCGTCGCAAAGAGCACCTGATCGAACTTGTTGGGATAGGTCAGAAGCTCGTTGTGATTGATTTTCATGATGAACGGAATCTTGTGAGCGTATTTGCGAGCGACGGAGCCCAGCACGCCAAAGGTTGAGGCGACGGCATTGCAGCCGCCCTCGATGGCCAGCTTTACGATGTTTTCTCCGTCGAAGTAGTCGGGGTTCTTCGCGAAACTGGCGCCTGCTGAGTGTTCTATGCCCTGGTCCACGGGCAATATCGACAGATAGCCGGTCTTGCCCAGGCGGCCATGCTCGAAGAGTCTTTGCAGGTTCGTCAGAACGCGAATGTTCCGGTCTGACCCAGCCCAAACACGATCGATGAAGTCCGGCCCGGGAAGATGCAGGCGCTCCTTGGGAATTTTGGGTGAATGAAAGCCGAGTAAGGCCTCGGCTTTCGCCCCGAGGTGAGTTTGAGTTGCGGTTCGCGGACTGGTCGCCATGGTTCTCTCCTAAACGCCTCTCTTTTCTTGTGCTGCAAGCATGCGGGCCGCGCTCGGATCTGCAAGCCACAGAACCTTGCCCAGTTGCGGGTGGATCATCTGAGCGGGAAGCTGCTCGGGCTCGTACGGCCCTTCCAGCACGGCCTTGAGAGCAGGCGCCTTCTCGGCGCCATGGACCATGAAGACCACCCGCGCCGCGTTGTTCAAGACTGGAGGTGTAAGCGTGATGCGATCCGTGTACAGCTTGCCCACCCAATTGCTGACCACCAGGCGCCGCTCTTCTTTCAGCGCTTTCGTTCCTGGAAACAGCGATGCCGTATGTCCTTCCGGGCCCATACCCAGCAGCACGAGGTCAAAACGGGGCAACTGTCCCGCCTCCAGGCGGAAACTCATGCCCAGATCTCTTTCATATTCCTCGCCAGCTTCGGCGGCGCTTTTGAGCTCGCCCTTGATGCGGTGCACCTGCTTCGATTCGACAGGGGCTTTCGCGAGCATCGCTTCTGAAGCCATTCGGTAGTTGCTATCCGCGTCATCCGGACGCACATGCCTCTCGTCCCCGAAGAAAAATTGGATCTTGCTCCAAGGCACCATTGCCCGCAGCGGTCCGTTATTTAGCAGCAGTCCATACAGCGCTTTCGGCGTCGAGCCGCCGGCGAGAGCGACCGAGAAGGAGTCCTTTAGACAGACGGCCTCTCGCGCTGCCTCTACAAATTCTGCAGCGGCCGTTTGCGCAATGGCATTGGCATCCTTCAGGATTCTGATCTCACGATTGGTGATCGCTGTCGTTATTGTTGGAATCGCAGTCGTCATAGTCTCAGTGCACCCCGGCGGTCGCCCGCTGCGCTGTTGCCGGAACCTGACTCAGCTCGGACAACACGTGCTCTTCTCCGATGGTTCGCCACACGCGTCCATCGCGCGACAGCAACTCATCGGCTTCCGCCGGCCCCCAGCTTCCTGCCGTATAGTTCGGAAAAAGTTCCGGTCGCAACGAGGACCACACATCGAGTACCGGTTGAATCACGTTCCAACCTGCCTCAACCATGTCCGCACGCTGGAACAACGTTGCGTCCCCGATCATGCAGTCATGCAGAAGGCGTTCGTATCCGGTATTGTGCGAAGGTCCGAAGTCGCGCGCATAGTCGAACTCCATGTTCACGAGGCCCAGGCGCATGACCGAGCCCGGAACCTTGGCGCCGAATCGCAGCGAGATTTTTTCGTCGGGCTGAATGTGAATGACCAGCTGGTTGGTCTGTAGGTCGGCGATCTTGGTCTTTCGAAACAACACAAATGGAGATCTCCGAAACTGGATAGCGATCTCGGTTGCACGCCGCTGCAGACGCTTTCCCGTCCGCAGGTAGAAAGGCACGCCGGACCAGCGCCAATTGTCGATGTGCAGCTTCAATGCCGCAAAGGTCTCGGTGTTTGAGGCTGCGGAAACACTGGGTTCGGCGCGATACGCCGACAGTTGCGCGCCTCCCCTCGTTCCCTTGCCGTATTGCCCGCGGACGGCCGTGCGGAGTACCTCTTCCTGAGTGGGGACCTGGACGGCGTGCAGGATTTCCGCCTGCTTGTCGCGCACAGCATCGGCGTCAAAGGAAATGGGCGGCTCCATCGCCGTCAGGGAAAGCAATTGGAAAAGATGATTGGGCACCATGTCGCGCAGAGCGCCCGCCGTCTCATAAAACCCGCCCCGTTGCTCGACTCCCACCGTTTCGGCTGCGGTAATCTGCACGCTGTCGATGAAGTTTCGATTCCACAGCGGTTCCGCGATACTGTTCGCGAACCGGAAGACCATCAGATTCTGCACCGTCTCTTTCCCGAGATAATGGTCGATCCGGTAAATCTGCTGTTCGCTCAGAATCTGCTTGAGCTCGCGATTCAGCTCTTTCGCCGAACCCAGGTCTCTTCCAAACGGCTTTTCGACAATGACTCTGGCCCAGGTTCCATCCGTTTCCCGTGTCAGGCCCGCCTGACCCAACTGCTTCACGACCGGAGAGAAGAACTTGGGGGACACCGCCAGATAGTAGAACCGGTTCCCCTGTGTGGAATGCGCCTTTTCCGCTTCTGCAATCTGCTGCTTGAGCCTTTCGTATGCCGCAGCGTCCTGGAAATCCCCCTGCACGTAATAGATCCGCTCCAGAAGCCAGTCCCACAGTTTTCCGTCCACCGGCTCGCTCGCGAACTCCTTGATGTCCTTGCTCAGCTGGGCGCGGAAGGCTTCCGTAGTGATCGAGTCATAGGAGAACCCGATTACCGCGAATTGCTGCGAGAGCAGCCCGTCCTTGGCCAGATTGCACAAGGCTGGAACCAGCTTCCGCTTCGTCAGGTCGCCGCCGGCGCCGAATATCACCATGACGCAAGGGCTCGCCTGTAGCCCCTGCCCGTTCAATCCTTCGCTGGTGTTCATTGCGATGTGACACTCCTCATCTTCAATTCCAACTGCTCACTTGGCGGCCGCGGCCTTTTCGAGATGCCCGCCAAACTGAAACCGCATCGCCGACAGGAGCTTCGCGGCAAAATCGTCTTCCCCGCGCGAGACAAAGCGCTCGAAGAGCGATGCCGTAAGCACGGGCGCCGGGGCCGTCGATTCGATGGCCGCCAGGATCGTCCAACGTCCCTCTCCGGAATCCGATACTCTTCCGGAAAATCGTTCGAGGGATGGTTGCTCCAGCAGCGAAATTGCGGTCAAGTCGAGCAGCCAGCTGGCGACCACGCTGCCCCGCCTCCAAACTTCGGCAACGTCGGCCAAGGAAAAATCGTATTGGTAGTGCTCGGGGTTGCGCAGAGGAGTTGTCTCCGCATCGACTTCCCGGGCCGCGCTGCCTGCGTTGGCATGCTTCAGGATGTTGAGTCCCTCGGCATAGGCGGCCATCAGTCCATATTCGATTCCGTTGTGCACCATCTTCACGAAGTGCCCGGCTCCCGACGGGCCGCAATGCAGATAGCCTTCTTCGGCGGTTCCCGCGACTTTCTCGCGCCCCGGTGTTCGGGGAATGTCGCCGCGTCCCGGCGCGAGCGACTTGAAGATCGGATCGAGATGCTGCACGACCTTGGTTTCGCCGCCGATCATCTGGCAGTAGCCACGGTCCAGTCCCCATACACCGCCGCTGGTGCCAACATCCACGTAGTGCAAACCCTTTGCGGCGAGCTCTTTTGCACGACGGATGTCGTCGATGTAGTACGAGTTCCCGCCATCAATCACGATGTCACCAGCTTCGAGCTTTTCTGCCAGATCGTGAAGCGTCGCATCCACGACGGCCGCCGGCACCATCAGCCACACCGCGCGCGGCTTTTCCAGCTTCTTCGCCAGTTCATCGAGTGATGCGGCGGGAGTTGCGCCGTCGCGGGCCAGCTGTTTCACCGACTCCGCGTTGCGGTCGAAAACCACGCATTGATGACCGGCTTTTTGCAGCCGCCGCGCCATATTGGCTCCCATTCTTCCGAGTCCGATCATTCCTAGTTGCATTGACAAGCTCCCATCTTCTGCTTTTTTCGTGCTTTATCTTTTTCGTGAGGCACTATGCGAGTGCCCGACTGACTGCCGCTCGCAGGGTGCTGAGACCAGCCTTAACATCTTTTCCGAGGTGCACGCGTAACGCGCGTCTTCCACGCTCGGCTAGGACCGCGAAATCCCCGCGTGCTTGCGCCGCCTTGACCACACCGAATGTGTATTTCTGTTCAGGAACCGGAAGGTCATCGGCATCGTCGCAGGTGATCTGCAGGAAGACGCCGCTGTTCGGCCCTCCCTTGTAGGCCTGCCCTGTGGAGTGCAAAAAGCGCGGACCAAATCCAAGAACGGTCGCAACCCTCTTTGCGTCCCTGATCTTGTGGCGTATTCCTTCGAGAGCCGCCTCATTCGCTTCATTCATGGTGAGATAGCCCAGGAGAGCGAAATAATCTCCGTCGCCCACCTGCTCCAGATGCAGCCTCAGGACATCCTCAAGGTTTTTTCCCTGCTTGAGCTGGTCTGCGTTTCTCGGGTCCGCGTAAAGCTTCACACCCTGGCCTTCAAAGAAGGGTGACTCGGCCGGCAGCTTGCCCGTCGCTTCGTACTCACTCGTGAGTTTGCGGGTGGCAATCTTGCTGGCTTCTACGTCTGGTTGGTTGAAAGCGTTGATGCCGATGATGGAGCCCGCCACGGCAGTGGCAATTTCCCACCGGAAAAACTCTTCCCCGATCGCGTACGGTTCTTGCACGGTGATACGCACGACCGGCTGGCCGGCCTTCTCCAGTTCCGCCACGGCTTCGTCCTGGTCGCCATCCGGCGCGGACTCCAGACGCAGATAAGCGAACAGCCGGTCACTCCCGTAGCGGTCCGGCAGGGTAACGCCTTCTCGGTCAACTGGAATTATTCCTTTGCCGTTCTTTCCCGTGGACTCCGCGAGAAGCTGCTCGAGCCAGGCCCCCAGATCCGAAATACCCGGAGAGGCGATGATGGTCAGTTTGTCGCGACCGCTATTCGCCAGGGTTCCGAGGATTGCCCCCAGAACCACACCGGGATTTTCTCGGGCCGGCACTGTCGGGCCGCAGGCATGAACCATCTCTTCGGTGCCGTTCAGGAATTTCAGAATGTCGATCCCCATGACTGCGGCGGGGACCAAGCCGAAATTGGATAGCGCGGAATATCGTCCGCCGATACTGGGCACGCCCAGGAAAATGTGCCGGAACTTATCGTTCTCCGCGACGTGCTCCATCTTTGAGCCTGGATCGGTGACGGCGATAAAGCGGCTTCCCGCTTCCTTTTCACCGACGGCTTCTCTTACTCGGGCGAAGAAATACTGCTTGTAAATGTTCGGCTCGAGGGTACCGCCGGACTTGCTGGAAACGATGAAGAGCGTGTTTTTCAGATCAATCTTGGCTTCAATGGCCCGGATCTGAGAGGGATCGGTGGAATCGAGAACATGCAGTTCCGGAAATCCCTCGATCTTCCCGAAGGTGAGCCGCAGGACTTCCGGGCAAAGGCTTGAGCCGCCCATTCCTAGAAGAACGGCGTGCTTGAATCCCGCCTGCTTTACTTCGGCCGATAAGGAAGTGAGGCAGCCGCTGTGCGCCAGCTGATCATCAGTGACACCCAACCAGCCGAGCCATTGATTTTCATCGCTCCCCGACCAAAGGGAGGCGTCCGCCCGCCATAAACGCCGCAGTTTCCCGTTGCTCTGCCAATCTGCAAGGGCGCCGTCTACAGCGGCGGACAGTGCCTTTGGCAGCGAGTAGGAAATGGAGTTGATCTTCGCGGTGGGCTTGGCGCCTCTGCTGGTACCAGTCGCGTTCAAAAGTTTCTCGAAAGCGTCAACGAACAGGCGGAGACCCTCCTCCAAGAGCGTGTCGGTCACGGCTTTGATCGAGATTCCGGCCCGTTCCAGGCCCTCCATCGTATCCGCCGCGGCCTCCACGTCTTCTGTCAGGCTCGCGCGAAGTCTGCCGTGCTCACGGAACGCATTGAGAGTCGCAGGCGGGATGGTATTTACAGTCGAAGGCCCGATCAGCTCTTCCACGTAAACCACATCTCGGTAGCTGGGATTTTTTGTGCTGGTGCTGGCCCACAGCAACCGCTGCGGTTGCGCGCCCTTCACGGCGAGCTCCTGCCACGCGTCTCCCGAGTACAACTCGCCGAAGCGGTGATACGCAAGCTTTGCACTGGCGATCGCGACCTTGCCGGCCAGGGCGCCGAGCCGCGCGCGCTGTGCGGGTTCATTCGTCGTTTTCAGTTGACCAGCGACTTGTGCGTCGATCGCCGTGTCGATCCGGCTGATGAAGAAGCTGGCTACGCTGGCGATGCGGCTGACATCGCCGCCGGAGGCTGCACGCGCGCGCAAACCTTCCAGGTAAGCTCTTGCCACCTGCTCGTAGACTTCCGGCGAAAACAGTAGCGTCACATTGACGTTGATTCCCTCGCTGATCAACTGGCGGATGGCGGGAATACCTTCGGGCGTGGCCGGCACTTTTACCATCAGGTTTGGCCGGTTCACTGCTTTCCAGAGCCGCCGCGCCTCCTCGATGGTTCCTGCTGTGTTGCGAGCGAGCAACGGGGAAACTTCCAGGCTTACGTAGCCGTCGCGCTGTTTGCTTTCCTCGTAGACCGAGCGCAGGATGTCCGCCGCGTCCTGCACGTCTTTCACTGCGATTTTTTCATAGAGGGCCTTGGCGTCCAGAGCGGCTGATTCTTTGCTCTCGATTACCGCTTGATAGTCGGTGCTACCCACAATGGCCTTTTCGAAGATTGCCGGATTGGAAGTGACCCCACGCAAGCCGTCTTCTGCCACCAGCCGTTTCAACTCTCCGCTGGTGATCAAACTGCGGCGAATGTAGTCGAGCCAGACGGATTGACCGAAATCGGCGAGGCTCTTCAAAGGATTGGTCTCTTTTGGAATGCTCAAAGCTGGCGTTGTCATTTTGCGTGCTACCTTTCTGTACCTGTTAGTCTCCGCGACCTGAAGCTTTGGCTAGTGCCCACGTTGTAGCCCAAACCGGCGAGGTCCTCTAAGACCTTGCCCTTCAGGCAAAATCCCGCATGGTCGGAAGCGACGGCGATCTTCATGTTTACTTCGCCTGCGCAAGCTGCGCTTTCGCAGCTTCGACGACGTGGCTGGTGGTGAATCCAAATTCTTTCTGGAGCACTTTCAGCGGTGCGGAGGCGCCGAACGTCTTCATGCCCAGGATCGATCCGTCCATGCCGACGTAGCGGCACCATCCGAGCGTGGATGCCTGCTCCACAGCGACACGGGCCTTGACGGCCGGAGGCAACACCGATTGCCGGTATTCTTCAGACTGCCTTTCAAACAGCTCCCAAGACGGCATGCTCACAACGCGAGCGCGGATGCCCTGTGTTGAAAGCTCTTCGTAGGCCTCCACGCACAGCGAAACTTCGCTGCCCGTGCCCATCAACAGAACTTCGGGCTCGCCGCCCTGGGAATCGGCGAGTACATATGCTCCCTTGGCCAGACCACTAGCTGCTGCAAAGCGCTTGCGGTCAAAGGTGGGCAGAGCTTGCCGCGTGAGGATGAGCGCTACCGGCTGCCGCGGCATGGCCAGGATGGCTTTCCACGCTTCCGCGACCTCGTTCGCGTCCGAAGGCCGCATCACAACAAGGTTGGGAACGGCGCGCAGGGAAATCAGGTGTTCGATAGGCTGGTGAGTTGGACCATCTTCGCCGACGCCAATGGAGTCGTGCGTGAATACGTGCGTCACCGGAATTTCCATCAAGGCGCTTAGGCGTATCGCACCTCGTCCATAATCACTGAAAATCAAGAACCCCGATCCAAAGGGACGTAGCTTGGACAATGCGAGACCGTTGAGAATCGCGCCCATGGCATGTTCTCGAATCCCGAAGTGCAGATTGCGGCCTGCCGGGCTGTCCGCCTGAAAGTCGCCGGCAGCGGGGAATGTCAAGCGCGTTTTTGTAGAAGGAGTGAGGTCCGCGGACCCTCCGATCATCCACGGAATATTCGGTGCGATGGCATTGAGGACTTTGGCGGACGCGTCGCGCCCAGATACTCCCTTGCTGTCGGGGGGAAAGACCGGAATATCTTTCGACCAGTCTACCGGAAGTTCTCGCTTTTGAATTTGACCGAGCTCCGCCGCCAGTTCAGGGAATTTCGTCCGGTACTCCGCGAATTGTCGTTCCCACTGCTCGCGTGCTTCACGGCCCCTGCGCCCCAGTCCAGCCTGGAGGTGCTCATACACTGCGGGCGGAACGAGAAACTTGGCGTCAGCAGGCCAGCCGTACGCCTGCTTTACAAGTTTGATCTCTTCTTCGCCCAGCGGCTCGCCGTGTGCTGCGCTGGTATCCTGGCGGTGCGGCGAGCCATAGCCGATATGACTCTCTACGATTATGATGGACGGTCTGCCCGTCGTCCCTGCGGCGTTGCGGAGGGCGTTTTCGATTCGATCGAGATCGTTGGCATCCCCGACACGAACGACGTTCCATCCGTAGGCAAGAAACCTCGCTGCGACATCTTCGGTGAACGTGATGTCCGTCTTGCCTTCGATGGTGATATGATTGTTATCGTAGATCCAGCAGAGGTTATCGAGCTTGAGGTGCCCGGCGAGCGAGGCGGCCTCGCTGGAGATGCCTTCCATCATGCAACCGTCGCCGCTGAGGGCATAAATCCGATACCCGAACAATTCAAAGCCTGGCTTGTTGTATCGTGCTGCGAGCCATTTTTCAGCGATGGCCATTCCCACGCTTGTGGCCACGCCTTGTCCCAGCGGCCCGGTGGTTGTCTCGACGCCTGAAGTCCACCGATACTCCGGGTGCCCCGCGCAGCGGCTCCCGAATTGCCGAAACGATTTAAGGTCCTCCAGTGTGACCGATGGTCTGCCCAGAATTTCATACTCCGGATCAACGGCTTTGACTCCGGCCAGATGCAAGATGGTGTATAGGAGTGTTGACGCATGTCCGGCGGAGAGCACGAAGCGGTCGCGGTTCATCCAGATCGGATCTTCGGGATCAAACCGCAGAAGCCTCTGCCACAGGCAATACACAGTCGGCGACATACCCATGGGCGTGCCCGGGTGGCCGGAATTTGCCTGCTGGATGGCATCGATGGCCAGCGTTCGCATGGTATTGATGCAAAGCTGGTCCGTATCCAGCACTGTTTGTGTCGTCGACATCTCAGCTCCCGCTTTCTTCAGAATGTCCAGACTTACTGCCTAATGCCCGCAAATTCCTTGCGCGCACTTTTCTCTGGCTGCCCAATTTAGGCTCCCCTTGCCGCTCCGATCTTTCGAGTTCCTGTTTTCCGTTTTCAACTCCTGCGTCGACTTGGACCATGCTCCGTCTTGCAGAACCAGCCTAAACATTTAGGCCCGCACGCCGGGCGCTATCGATGATGCGCACCTCCGCGACTGCCGGGCGCTCCGGCTCTAGGTACAAGCTCAGAACCACGAAGGTCAGAACGTCAAATCCGATCGCAAAAAGACCGGATACTCCAAGCAGTTCCCGAACTAGGCACAATTGCGAGGCGATCGCCACCGTCGGGAGCCAAATCATCCATGTTCCAGCCTTTTCATGAGCCGTCATGCGTATCCGCTGTTCATTGCCTCGTTCGTCCCGGCAAGGCCGCTGCTATTGGCTCACAGCAACTTCGAGCGGCACGTCGTACATGGCACCAAAGTAGTCATCCGCGGCGCGCTGAAACTGGCGCGGCGTCATGCCCACGAGATTTCCAAACACGGTTGTGAAGTGCGCTTGGTTCTCGAATCCCACTCCCAGCGCGACATCCACGAGCTTTGTGTGGCCGTGGCGGAGAAGCTCCTTGGATCGATTGATGCGTTCCTGTAGCACGAACTGATGCGGCGTTAGTCCGGTGCTGAGCTTGAACAGCTTCGAGAAATGCGATTGGCTCATCTCCGCGATCCCGCACAGCACACTTACCGCCAGCGGAGTGTCAAGATTGTTTCGAATGTGCTCGATCACGCGCGCCAGACGACGCGGAGGAATGCCAAATACCTGCTCGCGCGGAACGTAGGAGGCTCGAATGAAGGCGCTCGCCAGTTCCCAAGCGAGATCGTCGGTCACAACCGACGTGCCCATCACCAGAAGATTCATGTCGTCGTCCTCGACGCCGCGGCACGCCGAGTTCGCATCGTGGCACAAAGCCGCGCGTACTCCGGGCTGCTTGTTCGCAATCACGGAAGCTCCAACGGGCCTGGAGCAGATCAACACGCCCCGCTCAATGCGATTCTTGTAGATCGCCGAAGCCAGTTGATCGGCCGCGCTGTGGTGATCAGGCTGGTCCGGATTACCCGTCGAGAAATCCTCGGCTACATGCCCTTGTCGCGCAAATCTGGCTCTGAGATGTTCCTTACGCTCAAACCCTAAGTAGTCCGAAGCAAACCCTATGCGCACGATTGCCCCTCAAAGCAACCTCATCCTGCTTGCGAGGTTGGTCTGTACTGCGAAGAACTCGCTGAGCGCGCCCGGTGGGATCGGACGCGACGAGGCGATAACACCAGAACCTGGAAAACGAAACAATTGGACGATGGTATCGGCGAGACTTTGGTATCGAAAGGGCGAGGATAGCCCCGATGATCGGCTGGAGATCAATACCAAAGTATTGGGCTGGGCTGAAGCCAGGGGTGCCTAATAGCGCTTTAACTAAGCATGATCGGAGGCATAGTGGCACGGCTCGCGACCATTGAATCGTCCATCGGACCACGCTAGTGTAGATTCCCGCTTTTCAATCGGCGGGAGGGTTGTGGGGATGTCAACGCCGCCAGTGACGTCATTAGCCGCAGAGCCGCTGCTTTCTTTGGCGGTGACTGTCACATCGGAGCAGCGCGTCGAGTCTGTCTTACAGAGTATTGTTCGAGGACTGGCAGCACAGCCGGGGGTGGCGTTGGCACGGATTTGGCTGCTGCCATCCATCTTTTGTCACGTTGTGTCGGATACGCCAGATTGTCTTTGCCTCGTCGCAAGCGCCGGAACTCCCATCAATTCACCAGGGGAAGATTGGTGTTTCCTCGAGGGGCATTTTGCTAGAGTGCCCTTCAACGTCGGTAAAGTAGGTCAAGTGGCAGCAAGCCGGCATCCGATTCTGGTCGAAGAGGTCGCAGTTCAAAACGATTGGATTGTGCGACCAGAATGGGCAAAGCGTGAGAAGATCCGCAGTTTTGCAGGTCATCCCCTCATCTTTCGAGACAAACTCCTGGGAGTTACCGCGGTCTTTAGCCGCCAATCTCTCGGTCAACAAGAATGCACTTGGTTAGGTTTGTTTGCGAATCAAGCCGCGCTCGCTATCGCCAACGCCTGTGCGGAAGAGGCTCTGCGGTCGAGCGAGCGCAATTACGCCGCCATCATCAGTACGATCCCCACGGCGGCATGGACTGCTCGTCCGGATGGCTATTGCGACTTCATGAATCAAGTATGGCTTGATTACGTAGGAATGTCCTCGGAGGAAGCGCAGGGCTGGGGATGGGCCGAAGCGATTCATCCGGACGACCGTAAGACCCTCGTCGAGTATTGGCGGTCGTGTCTGGCTTCGGGGACACCTGGGGATATTGAAGTGCGTATGCGCCGATTCGACGGATCATATCGATGGTTTCTTATCCGGGCTAATCCACAAAGGGATGAGTTAGGCAACATCGTCAAGTGGTACGGAACGAACATAGATATCGAAGATCGAAAGCGGGGAGAGCAAGCCCTGCATTCCAGAGAACTCTCCTGGCGGCAGATCGTCGACAACATTCCCGGGCTGGTGGCTACGACAGGCGCAATGGGCGAGGTGGAGTTTCTTAACCGACAAACTCTTGATTTTTTTGGTAATACAACTGAAGAGCTAAAAAACTGGGCCCTTATTGACGCAGTTCATCCAGACGACCTTCCTCGGGTGATCGAGGCTCGCGCAAAATCGATCGAAAACGGAAATATCTACGAGGTTGAGCACCGTTGCCGCCGCGCCGATGGGGTTTACCGCTGGTTCCAGGTGCGGGGACTCCCGGTGCGAAATACGGAAGGTACGATAGCCAACTGGTATCTCCTGCTGACAGATATCGATGACCGCAAAAAGGCCGAAGAGGTTCTGCAGTCGAGCGAGCGCAATTTGCGCCTAATGATCGATGCCATCCCCACCTTTATCCACGTGTTGCGCACCGATGGATCCGTGCTGTATGCGAACCGAGCGGTATTGGATTACAACGATCAAACCCTAGAAGATGTGCAAGGAGAGAACTATCGCGCTCGTTTTTTCCATCCGGAGGATGTGGAAAGACTGCGCGAGGAGCGCCGCAGGGCGCTGGCCCGTGGCGTACCGTTCGAGAATGAACAACGTGTGCTGGGTAAAGACGGCAGATATCGCTGGTTCCTGATCCGCTACAATCCGCTGCTCGATGAGCAAGGAAGAATTGATCGATGGTATGTGGCCGCGTTCGACATCGAGGACCGCAAAAAATCGGAAGCAAAACTTCGCCAGGTGATTGACGCCATTCCTGCACTCGCTTGGTGCAACCTGCCGGATGGTCCGATCGAGTTCCTCAACAAACGTTGGCATGAATACACAGGTCTGTCCCGGGAACAATCGCATGGTTGGGGCTGGCAAGTTGCCTTCCATCCACAGGACCTGCCAAAACTGATGGAAAAATGGATGAAAATGTTGGCTTCCGGGGAACCAGACGAGGTCGAGGCACGTCTCCGACGCCACGATGGTGTTTATCGTTGGTTTCTCATTCGCGCCGAGGCATTCCGCGATGAGTCTGGGAAGATCGTAAGGTGGTACGGCACAATCACCGATATCGACGACCGCAAACGCGCAGAAAAGGCTCTCCAGTCGAACGAGCGCAATCTGAGCCTAATTATCAACACCATGCCCACGCAGGTAGCCTCTGCTCGCCCAGACGGCTCTTGCGACTTCTTCAATCGTCATTGGCTCGAATACACAGGTCAGTCTGCAGAACAGGCGCAGGGCTCGGGTTGGAAAGGCGTGTTTCATCCCGACGACGTCAAGGGACTTGTGGAGAATTGGCAGTCGTCTCTGGCTTCTGGTGTGCCGGTTGAGGCAGAAGCGCGCATCCGCCGTTTCGACGGTTCATACCGATGGTTCCTTGTTCGTGGCAACCCACTGCGAGATGAATCGGGCAACATCGTCAAATGGTATGCCACAAACACTGACATCGACGACAGGAAACGGGCGGAGGCACGGGTAGAGCAAGCTTATCTTCGCCTCGCCGAAGCTCAGCGTCTAAGCAAAACGGGTAGCTTCATCACGGATTTGTTGGGGGACGACCACGACTGGTCCGAGGAAGCGTTCCGCATCTTCGAGTTCGATCCGGCAGCCAAAGTCAGCGTAGCGCTGATTCGGAACACCATCCACCCTGAGGACCTGCCGACCTTTGAGGCTGTAATCGCACGCGGCATGACGGGCACGGATGTCGACTTTGGATTCCGAATTGTGACTCCCCGAGGCGCCCTGAAGCACTTGCGGGGCATGGCCCGCGTCATGGCGCAAAGCGGGGGGCGTCCTCTCTTCATTGGTGCTTTTCAAGATGTAACGCAAAGCAAGCTCGCCGAAGAGGCGCTGGACAAGGCGCGTTCCGAGCTTGCCCACGTGGCGCGGATCACGACGCTAAATACACTGACTGCCTCCATCGCTCATGAGGTCAATCAGCCGCTCTCGGGCATAGTCACCAATGCCAGTACTTGTCGTCGCATGCTGGATGGCGATCCTCCAAACATCGAAGGTGCGCGCGAAACGGCACGGCGGATTATTCGCGACGGCAACCGAGCTTCGGATGTGATTACTCGACTGCGCGCTCTATTCAGCAAGAAGGACTTCACGTTGGAGCCGCTGGATCTGAACGAGGCTACGCGCGAGGTGATTGCGTTGTCGTTGAGCGATATTCAGAGGAATCGAGTGGTTCTGCTGGCGGACCTCGCGGCGGACCTCCCGCTCGTCATGGGCGATCGTGTCCAGCTGCAGCAGGTCACCCTGAACCTACTACGAAACGCGTGCGACGCGATGGTTGGTGTTGATGACCGCCTAAGAGAGCTGGTGGTCAAAACCAAACGGGAGGACGGTGATCGCGTGCGTCTTAGCGTCGTAGATGCAGGAGCCGGTTTCCGACCTGAGGCCAAGGACAAGCTCTTTGAGGCTTTCTATACAACCAAGACCGATGGAATGGGAATCGGGCTGTCGGTCAGTCGCTCGATCATCGAGAGACACCATGGCCGCATCTGGGCCGAGCCGAACGTCGGGCCAGGTGTCACGTTCTCGTTTTCTATTCCTTGCGCTACGGAAGCGGCTTCGTAGTGAGAACTCTGGAGTCGGCATGCTGGGCGACAAGTCCGCGCGTATCCGCCACTACTTGTCAATTTCAAGTAAGGAAAATACACGACTCGGCGGCGCGGCGCATTGGATGCTACCCCGACGAGTTCCTGGCCCGTTTGTTGGGTGTCAATGAGGGCGGAATTGTTCGGAGGCGCCCTTGGGGCTTGAAACGACTCGTGAAGCGAACCAGGACATTAGAAGCTCCTGCAGCACCTGAGGCTGGTGTGATGAAATCTGTTTGAGCAACGTCGCAAACTCGAAATAGATGCGGGCCGCGGTGATCTTTCGATTTCTTGGATCGAATTCATAAACCCCACAACCAGGTACCTTCACGGGGATACCGGTCGCAGCGCGGCCAGCGAACGGCCCGTTGTGATCGGCTTCGAAGCTGAATTCGACGACCACCATGTCTTTTCCGAAGATCATATTCTTCACGATGTGACGGTTTCCAGCGAAAGCAGCGATAAAGGGGCGAACAAACTGGTCTCGGAGAGCCGCCTTTCCATTTATGAGCATTCCCGGAAGCTCCACCGACACGGTTTCGGCGTAGTAGGACAGAATGCGGTCCTCGTCGGTGCCGCCCCAGGCTTGATAATACTCATCAATGAATTCACGCACATCGCCAACGGAAGCAAGCACGTCAGAAGCAGCCATAACTTCTCTCCTCAGCGCGGCATCTTAGCGCAATTTGCGCACGCAATGCACCAACAGTTGTTTGGGGCCAAGCGAACGTTTTGACTGCGATGATCGAGCTAAACCGATACCAAAGTACAATAGACGCCCCTCCGCGAGTGGAGCAGTGTTCCATTATGGTGTCTAACCGCCCAGGTAGTATCCCCGAACGGTCGCTCGTATCAGTGGTTGATGATGATGAATCGATACGTGAGTCGTTACCCGACCTACTGCGGGAGTTCGGGTTTGCGAGCCGCGCCTTTTCTTCAGCAGAAGATTTCTTGTCGTCCGCCTATGTCGATGGGACCAAGTGCCTGATCCTGGACGTCGCTATGCCGGGCATGACAGGACTTGATCTGCAAGAGGAATTGGGACGTCGCGGGCAAGTCATTCCGATCATCTTTATTACCGCAAAGAGGGACGAAGCTATCCGGGCGAGGGCGCTCGAACGAGGAGCGGTGAAATTGCTGTACAAGCCGTTCAGCGACACGGCCTTGCTTGATGCGCTGAATGTAGCGCTTCGGGCAACCTGAAACCGTCGGCTACTCCCATTTTGGGGATATGCTATGAGGCAAGCAGGCGCAGTCAGCCATGAATTGGGGCGAGCACCGATGCCAACCGCATCCCCCATCATATTTATCGTCGACGACGATATCTCAGTACGCGAGTCGCTGGAACTGCTGATCCAGAACGAAGGTTGGCAGCCCAAGCTTTTCGCCTCCGCGCAAGAATTTCTTGATTGTCCTCGAGTCGCTGTACCGAGTTGTCTCGTCCTTGACGTCTCTCTTCCCGGTCTTGATGGTCTCGAACTGCAGAAACGCCTTGCGGTCGAGCGGACCGACATGCCCATCATCTTCATCACCGGTTACGGCGACGTACCGAAGACCGTGCAGGCGATGAAGCGCGGCGCGGTCGAATTCCTTACCAAACCGTTCGATGACGAGGTATTGTTGACGGCCATCAAACAGGCCCTCGAACGAAGCCGTTTAGCTCTCGCTCACGAAACGGAGATGCAGGAACTGCGAGATCGCTATGCCTCACTTACTCCTCGCGAGCGCCAGGTTATGTCGCTGGTGGTCTCCGGTCTATTGAACAAACAGGTCGGCGGTGAGCTCGGCATCAGCGAGATCACGGTGAAGGCACACCGCGGCCAAGTGATGCAGAAAATGAAGGCCAACTCGGTCGCGGATTTGGTCAAAATGGCCGGAAGACTCCGCCTCTCAACAGCGGCGAATGCGTAGTACTCCGTCGAGTCGAGAGTTCCACCACTAATCCGGGCATATCCGTCGCAGTGAGTGGAGGAATCAATGCTCCCGAAACAAGTCAGTCTGCTGGCCTTGTCATTGGCCTTGTTCTCATCGTGTGCGTGGCCGCAAACGCAGCTGGCAACCGTTTTCGGTACCGTCACCGACGCGAGCGGTGCTGTTATTTCCGGCGCCCAGGTCACGCTCCTCAACCAGAGCACCAGGTTGAAACGCGACGCTTCTACGGACTTGCTGGGCAATTATCGTATCGCCGGCTTGCCGACGGGAAACTATTCTGCTCGCGTGGAGAAAGAAGGGTTCGAAACACAGGTTCGTGAAGGAATTTCGCTCAACTCGGCGTCCGACACCATGATGAATATGTCACTGACTGTAGGCGACCTGAAACAACAGGTGACCGTCCGCGCGGACCTTCTTACAATCGACAATACCACCTCCGCTGTGAGTGGACTGCTTCCACAACAAAGCCTGACCGAACTTCCCATCAATGGCCGCGATCTGTTTAAAGCGGCTATCTTGGAACCCGGAGTCGCCCCAACAGAAAGCGCCGCTCCTTCGCTGCTCTCGGCCGGCAAGGCGGGGCAAGTGTCGATTAATGGTATGCGTCCGAGTTGGACCAATGTTCTGATCGACGGCATGGATGCCAATGATCCCGTCTTTGGTTATTCGCCCGCGGGTGCCTCCGGGCTCTTTCTCGGACTAAATGAAATGACGGAGGTCCGCGTTCTCACGCAAACCTTCAATGCCGAGTACGGAAGGAATGGTGGCGGCGTCATCGAGGCGGCGACCAAATCGGGAAGCAATGATTTCCACGGATCCCTGTTCGAACTGCACCGAGACGCTTCCCTCGATGCCAGGAACTACTTTGATTTGGGCAGCGCACCGATCCCGGCATTTGTGCGCAACCAGTTCGGGGCTGGAATGGGTGGGCCATTGCTGCATGACCGCACGTTCTTTTTTGCAAATTACGAGGGGTTCCGTGAAGTGCAAGCATCCACAGCAATCGCCACAGTGCCCAACGCGCTTGCCCATCAAGGCTTGCTGCCTTCTGCCAATAACCCGGGGGCTTGCAACAACGCTACTCCGAACGCCTGCGTTTCCATCGGAATGGATCCTCGCGTTCAGCCGTTCCTGGACCTAATTGCTCCGTCGAATGGAGCAGACAATGGGGACGGAACCGGGGACTTGATCACCGCCAACAAGGGCGACACCAACGAGCACCACGGAATGATCCGTGTCGATCATAATTTCTCCAACCAGCATTCGCTATTCGGGCGTTACATTATTGATGACGGTTCCTCGCTGGTTCCTTATTTTGGAGAACCACCAGGAACCTACGTACCAGGGTTCCCGGTACTCCACCAAGCGCGCAATCAGTACTTCACTGTGCAGGATCGCAGGAACTTCGGACATGAAACATTCAATGAATTACGATTCGGCATCAACCGTACGACCGCTTCCACTTCCATCGTTGATACGCATCCAGGGCTTTCTATTTCTTTGGTGCCTGGCAGACCGTTCGGAACGATCGACATTGCAGGGATGAGTCTGCTAGGCAATAGCGCGGTAATTCCCTTGGGCGACTTCTCCACCGTTTACCAGGTTCAGGACCAACTTTCACGCACAATGGGCCGTCACACTCTGAAATTGGGCGCAGAGTTTCGGAGAATCCAGTCCAATGGGCCGCTGGATTTTGCGGTGAATGGCTTGTATACGTTCCAGGATCTGAGCCCCTTCGGATTTCCAGTCCAGAGCAACAATCCGGCTTTGGAATTCTTCCTCGAAGGCCTACCCCTGTCATACGTAGGGACTGATCCGTCTACGTCGGACTCCCACCGCGGTTACCGGCAGAGCGTCGTGTCCGGGTTTGCGCAGGATTTCTTGCGGGTAACGAGCCGTCTCACTTTGAACGCTGGCCTGCGGTACGACTTCTACTCCAATCCGAGTGAGTCACACGGGCGTCTTTCGACTATTCGTAATCCAGCGACGGATTCTGCGCCAACCGTCGGCGAGGTATTTGCCGGGACGCCGATGGATCTTCTGTCGCCACAGGCCGGCTTTGCCTGGAACATCCTCGGTGACGGCAAGACCGTGCTACGGGGCGGAACCGGCATCTTTCGCGATCACTTGCCTGTACTTTTGTTTGGTGTCGATCGATTTCTGCCCCCTTTTTTCGGCGTAGGGTCGTTTGTGTTTCCTAGTTTTCTCAACCCGCAGAACGCAGTCCTAACCCAACCGATATACATTCTCGCAACGACGTACCATCCGAAGTTCCCTTACGCCCTGCAATACAATCTCAACTTACAACGGGAAATCGCCCCCGGTACGATTCTTAGCGCGGGATATTTTGGTGCGCGAGCCAACCACCTACCTCGCGAAGGAGAACAGAACCCCTTCCTACCAGCCTTGGGCCATCGTTACAATCCCAACTTGCCTTCCCCTCTATTGGCGGTGCTAACCGACGCACAGTCTTTCTACAATTCATTCCAGGTCTCGGTTTCGCGACACTACACGCGCAATACCTCCTGGCAGGCGTTTTACACGTTTTCCCATTCGATAGACGATGCCTCTGCGAATTTTTCCGTAGATACTGTGAATGACCCTCCCACGTCTCAGAACATTTTTGATCGCAAGGGAAGCCGAGGCCGATCAGCATTCGACATCCGGCATAGTTTCGTCGCGAACGTAGTTTATGAGCTGCCCTTCGGCCGCGGAAGCCGCTTCGGTGGCTGGCAGATCTCTGCGGTGGCCAGCGTTCATAGCAACGTCCCGTTCACCCCCGTGCTTTCGTTTGACAATGCAGGCTTGCGGTCACTCCTTACATCCGAGCGGCCCGACCTTGCCGGCAGTCCTTACAGAGGTGTTTGTCCAGACGGCAGCAGGGTCGGCTCTCCTTCGTGCTGGTTTAATCCGGCCGCATTCGCGCTGCCGCCCCCCGGCCAGTTTGGCGATGCCGGGCGTAACATCCTGCGTGGCCCCGCGTTCGCACAATGCGACCTGGCGTTGCAAAAGGGCTTTCAATTGACGGAAGGCACGAAGATCACCATCGGAGCGGAAGCTTACAACCTGTTCAATCATCCGAATTTTGCTGTGCCGAGCAACACGCAAAGCCCGCTCACCCTGGGAGGGAACGGAGACGCCGTTTTCCAGGATGCAGCAGGCAATCTCGCCAAGAACGTCGGCCGAATATTCACCACCGTAGGCACTGGTCGTCAGGTTCAACTCGCCGCGCGTTTCACGTTCTAATCTGCGAGCGGAAAAGGCAATCGCTGGTCCCGGGTAAGAGACGCTCACGTCTGAGCTTGTTTTGCCGTGAATAAATTGGAGCTGACCATTCTCAACGCGCATCCTTTCGCATGGTCTTTGACTCCGGTGAGACCGATCAGGTGCACGGCCTTAGCCGGGCCTGGATTTCCTTGCGATCTGGCGGCCGGAATCCCTCCGGCTATTGCTAGGGCCACTGCCACCAGCCGAAGAATGGTTCTCCGCCTTCGCGGCGCCTGCAATTTGCGTTCTAGATGCTGGCGCAGATGGCGCCTTGCACGGAAGGCGCGAGCTTTGACAGCGGCTACGGTCAAACCGAGGTGCCGAGCAGTTTGTATGCTGGTCAGCCCGCGCAACTCGCGGAGGAGAACAACGGTTCGCAAGCTTTTTCGGAGGTGTGAAATTGCCTCCTTCACAGCGCCGCGAACTTCTTTCTCGGCCAGAGCTTCTTCAGGCGTAGGCCCTTTGTCCGCGAGATGAAAGGCGGAAGACTCACAGTCTCCATCGCCGCAGCCTTCGAGGGGCCGTAGGTTGGTGCGCCGCTGACGGAGCAGCATCAGCGCTTCATTAATGGCTATGCGGGTCAACCACGTCGAAAAGCTCGAATCTCCGCGAAACCTACGGAGGTTGGTGAAAGCGCTTTGAAACGATCGCTGGACTGCGTCTTCCGCATCTTGTTGATTGCGAAGAATGTGAAGGGCAGTCTGATAGATTCCCGGTCGATGACGCTCGTAGAGTTCTTCGAAAGCGCTCGAGCATCCCGACTTCGCTTTTGCGACCAGCATGCGTTCGTTGATAGCGGCGGCCTTCGCCACCCTGCCCTGCGGGCTCTTGCGACCTGCCATTACTGGTGCGGTTCGTTGATCATCCATTATGCCGTAGCTTCCTTTCTCATGCGGCGTGCGCAGCTCTGTATATTTCGTACCGAGGCCCTGCTTTGCGCTTGCGCCACCGAGCCCCGCGCCAGCCAGAGGCCAAAGCGAACAGAATCAAAAAGTCCAAATCCCTTGCGGCACCGCAGTCCGCGCTGCCACTTTATCCACTGAGCCACGAAAATCAGAGCTGTTGACATAGGCCCTCCTTTTCAACGATCCGCGGTTACCGCCGGCATCCGCCGTCCACTGGAGCACCGCTGTTGAATTTGCGTTACCATCGACATTCACGATTAGGGCAGCCATCGAGAAAAGAAGCAATTGGACGAACGTATCGGCGATACCTTCGT
>Ga0306924_10000969_pt1 | contig 25489 bp, 18 predicted proteins | sample sta12Can44000111_FD_203756 | JGI IMG/M metagenome (GOLD analysis project Ga0306924, IMG submission 203756) | Lab enrichment of tropical soil microbial communities from Luquillo Experimental Forest, Puerto Rico - statanox.12C.anox.44.000.111 (v2)... | ecosystem: Environmental > Terrestrial >... | reverse complement strand
CCTGCTCGGTGACGTTGGGGATCATCTTGAGCACAAAAGCGCGGGTTGCCAACGCCAGATGCTGAACTTGATCTGGTTCACACATGCATAGTCGGATTTGGAAACGACGTCGCAGGTGCGTAGCTACCGTACTGGTCAAAACCGGTTACGCATGGGGCGTGGATCGAACGAGCGCAGCGGCGAAGCCCAGCTTCTGGCGGTGGAATCGTTACTCGTCTCACTTTTGGCGTAAACACATGGGTCAAGACATATCTGACAGTCGGCCCGTCACTCGCGCACGGTGGAACTTTGAGAGTTCACTGAAGCCGACTTCTGGACCGTGCACCAAAGCACATCCGCGGGTTGGCCGTTATAAGGCCAGGTGAAATGATTGGGTACAGGACGGAGTTCAAGCGCTCCAGAAAACGGCCGCTGTCTTCATTGGAGGACAGATACATCCGGGCGGCGCTCTTGACCATACCCATCAGCACGCCCGGGGCTACGCCGTGCCCCGAGACGTCGGCGATGTAGGAGGCGTGCCCCTTGGCGTCTCCGCGAAAAAAACAGTCGCCAATTGTGCGGACGCATCGGCTAGAGAGCGCCACATTTTCCAAGCGAAGGCAATTGTGGGTCACTCGACGACTCAGGATGCATTCAATTTCTCCGATTAAGCATCGACACGAGGTCGCTGGAAGAACAGCGCGACAGTGGCGACCGCGATCAGGATAAGCATGAGGCGATGGTAGAGGTCGTTGCTCGCGGTGCGAGGACCGGCGCCGACGGCGAGAGCGGCCATTCCTAACAGCACCCCGGCCAACGCTATGAGGTTGCCGGTCAAAGCCGCGCCCCAACTTTTCTTCCAATTGCAAAGCAGTGCAAGCGCACCGCACAGCAACGCAAGGCCACAGAGAGTTTCGACAATCGTCGCGTGGATGATGTAGGGCTCGTGAAACGGGCCGAGGGCGACTCCTGAGTGCTGTATTGCTCCGAAGAAGAAGAGCGCGGCGTTGACGAGCATGAGCGATCCAATTGTGGTTTTCATGCGAACACCTCCGCCGGGCGCGATGGACGGTTGATAACGCTCGGGAGTGCGAAGCCTACAGCGATCATCCAGATGAAGCCCGGGAATCTCGCCAGCGGGATGAGGAACAGGGCCTGCGGGAAAACGAGGTTGAGCCAACTCAACTCGCCAGCAATAGCCAGCACGAGGCCAAGCGCGACAATCCACCTGGGCAGCAGCTTCGCGAAAAGAGCCGGGATGCACACACCAGCGATGAGCAGACCCATGGGAACGGAGAAGCCCGGACCGCCAAAGGCGTAGGACAGGTAATAGAGGGCGGTGGTCAGGGTGTCATCCTGCGTGGTACCGGGGTGAATCATGGCCCAGACGGTGAAGCCGGCGGCGAAGCCGTCAACGACGGTCAGGAACCCGCCGAAGAGCGCGATATTCGGGCCTGCGGCTTTGATGCCGAGGAAGCGCAGGCGGCTTACCACGGTCGCAGTAAAGATGCCGAGAGGAACCAGCGCGCCGATTTGCAGGAAGACGCAGATGAGCACATTCGTCGGGTGGGTGTGAAAGTACGACACGATGACGTCCGGCGATTCCCAGGGACCGGGCCACCAGGGCGGACGAACACCGAAAGGGATGCCGAATGCGCTGACGGCGGTAAGGCCGGCGTTGAAGAGAACGGTGTGGATGATCGCCAGCGCTCCGAGGTGCGGTCCACGGTGCTGAAGAGTGGTTGACGGGATTGGTTCAGAATTCATGGTCTCCTCGCATTCATGACGGGGCGCAGTGATAAGATCTAAACGTTCATGTAGATAATTATTTTACAACATAATAATAATTATGTACAATAATATCAGATATGAAGAAAAGTCGAGTCCCCGGGGAAGACGGCCCTCGCCCAGGAGGACATTCCTCGGCTGCTTTCCTGCTTGCCCAAGTGGGCGCGCATGCAGCGTCGCAATTTGCGCAGCGACTGGCGAAGCTGCAGCTTGCTCCCCGTCACGCCGGCATCCTGCGTATTCTCGACTCGGCTCCTGCGATCACACAGCAGACGCTAGCCGCGACTCTGGGCATGGTTCCGAGTCAACTGGTGGTGGTGCTGGATGAAATGGAGGAGCGAGAACTAATCGAGCGGCGTGCGAATCCAGACGATCGCCGGAGTCATGCATTGCACATTACGGAGAAAGGCCGCTCGACGCTGCAGGCGATAGGAGGGGTTGCGCGCGAACATTCGCAGGCACTACTGGCGGCGCTTTCCGAAGAGGAGAGGCGGCAACTCTGCGATCTTCTGCAACGCGTCGCGGACCAACAGAAACTTCAGCGCGGAGTGCATCCCGGGTATCGGTCGGTGTAAGCCCGGGCGGCTGCGTTTCGCATTAGCGCAGGCTGGGAAGTGTGGTCTGCACGCCTGATAACCGCCTAGCAAATCTGCTAGCTTCCGCACCTTCGACTCGTGCCAGTGCTGATTTCCGCGCCCGTAGAGCCGGAACAATCGGTCAACTTTTCGTGCTTGGTTGTGACGGGATACCGTTATGCTGATCTGTTTACACCCCGTGAGAACGCTCGGATCTGACGAGAGTTACACAGCAGTGGAAGGCTCCGAACTGCGAACTTCAGCGCCGCTGTTGTTCGATTTGTCGTCGCGAGATTGCGTTTCACCAGCCCACTGACAGAGCCACTGTTCTGAGTGGAAGTGCCAATCTCCCGCGATCCGTTTGTTTGTGACCAAACCGGTGACCTTCTGCAGGCAATATGCAAAGCTTAATAATCGTCAATGTCCGCAAGAGCTAAGAGCATCATGAGCGCACTGAGAAATGAACGGTGTACTGCATGCCAGCGAGATTCGCCGCAAGTAACCGCGGAGGAAATTGAGGAACTGAAGCTTCAAGTTCCGGAATGGAAGCTGCTAGAGATGGAGTCCATCTTGCGACTGGAACGCGCTATCGTTTCAGCAATTTCGCAGAAGCCCCTGAGCTTTACGAATCGCGTTGGAGATCTCGCTGAAGCGGAAGGCCATCATCCTGCAATTCTGAGCGAATGGGGGCCAGGTGACGGTGTCCCTCTGGACGCATGCGATACGAGGGCTTCACCGGAACGCTTTATTATGGCGACAAAGATCGATTCTCTGGTGGCCGCGCCCTAGGAGTTTTTAGGGGCATTGCTGTGGTTTGCCCGCCAGTGGCTTGCCAATCGCGAGCAGGAAGATGGCGCTCTTGTGTTTTGCGTGCGTTGAAAAGAAATTAACCACGTCATCATCAAAGAAGGTCAAACCGGTTGCACCGAGGCGTTGGGCATAAGCTGCTAGGTACATTCTGCCACCAATGATGCCAGCCTCCAGTTGCACCGCCCGGTAGCCGCGGTTCCCGTATCGGTCCAGCAGGCTTTCCAAATTTGCGAGAAAGAAGATGTCAACGCAGGCGTCTGCCGGCAGTTCCTGTTCTAGCCCGAGATGGTACGTCTCAGCGCGGAACTGTCCTTCCTTCAAAAGGTCCAGCGTATTCTGCTCCCGCTGAAAGAAGTAAGCACCCGGCTTGAGCCCCTGCACCGAATGCACGACCAGGTAAAGATCGTTGAGCTGCTCGCCGGGCGACTCGAAGTCAGCCGGAAGGCCTCGCGTGGCAGAATCCAAAATGGTCGAGAGTTGTGCCAGAGTAATAGACGCCGTCCGGTCGAACGTTCGGGTAGAGCCGCGGCGCAGGATTACCTGCTCGATTATGTCCTTCGGTTGTTCTTCGACAGGCAGAGGCCGCAGAGGTACCGACTGGTGCGTTGGTGCGGAAGAAACAAGGGCCTGCTGCCTGTCGCGCCACTGAGCCACCTCTTCTTTCGATTTCAAAGAAGACGCCTCGTGCATCTGAAGCATGGCTAGATACTCGACCTCGCGCTTTGAAAGCGGGATGGTCTCGAGGCCAAGCGCTGAGAGCTCTCTGGGTGCAGTCGAACTCTCAGATATCCGTCCTATCGGTACGAGGCACAGCGAAACCTCACGCTGGATTTCGAGATCAGGCACTCTGTTCACTTCCGCGTCCACGAATCCGAGCACAATCTCGGTAGGCAGCCCCGAAGCCGTTGAAACGGCCAGCATATTCGCCAGCAAGGTGCCGTTGTCCCAACCAAAATGGCGATACGTGCGGGCCCGATACTTCCATGAGTTGCGCCAGTATGTCCCGGTGCACATGATGATCACAGGCGCATGTGCCACGACCGATTCCATGCCTGTAGCCTCTGCCAGGTTCCCGCAAAAATCGCCCTTTCGCAGAAGCCCTAGCGATAAATCAGCCGGGTTGAAGTGATACACGCCGTCATCCAAGCCCGGGAGGCCACCAGTCACAACATAGAGTTCGATCTCGTAGAGTGCTCCGGTGCAGGCTGCGGCACGAAAGTAGATTTCTCCACCTGGGTACGTGCGCTGCTTGGTAATTCCCGCCGAGAAATAAAGGATACGAGTCAGATCCTGAAGGTCAGGGACCGAATCGGTCCGCAAGGAGGGTACCCGATCGGCGATAGCGGACAGCGCGGCCACACCCGTTTGCGATACGTCGCGGGGGAGTGGGAATGTCTCTATTCCTGGATAAATCTTGAATGGCAAGGGCCGATTCGCCCAGTCCAGAAAGTGAGGATTGCTACGAACACTCCAATAAGAGTGCTTCGTCTCCTCATGATATTTCCAAGCGGCTTGAATGGCACGGTTGCTCATCGCTGACTACGTCAGACTAGCATGTGCACACGATCAAGGGCGCAAAACAACAGGCAAGACTCGACTTGAGCGTGCGCCGATCCGGAGAAGGAGATGGCAAGCGTGTGCTGATTAACAATGTGCCCTTCACGATTGTGGGAGTGACGGAGCCAGAGTTCTATGGTGTGCAGCCTGGCGAGAAGATCGACTTATATATCCCGCTGACCATGACTGCCTCGGTGTTTCCGGGTTTTGCGGATGCCGGAGGGTCCGCCGATGTGTTGAGGGCGCCTTTTCGCAACTGGTTACACGTGATGGGCCGCTTGCAGGACGGAGTTTCTCGCGAAAAGGCAAGTGCAAACCTTGAGCCGGTGTTCGCCCAGTTGATGCGAGTGGCGGTGGCGAGCCTCGCAGGCCTGCCCTTCGATTCTCCGGCGGTGCGAAAGACATTTTTGCAGAGCCGGCTGCGACTGGATCCGGGCGGCCGGGGACTTGCCGCGCTGCGCCGGCAGTTTTCCAAGCCGCTCTGGATCGTAATGGCGATTGTCGGGTTGCTACTTCTGATCACTTGCGCCAACGTTGCCAATCTGCTGCTGGCCCGGGCGAATGCAAGGGAGAAGGAGATTGCCTTACGGCTCGCATTGGGCGCCGGCAAGAGGCGCCTGATCCGGCAGTTGCTTACGGAAAGTACTTTTCTGGGATTGGGCGGAGGCACGATGGGCATGGGCCTGGCGTACTGGGGAAACAGCGTGTTGCTGGCGCTCATAGCACGCGGGCGTAATCCAGTTTCGCTTACGGTACAGCCCGACCTGACGGTACTTGGGTTCGCAATGGGACTTTCGTTGGTCACCGCGCTGATCTTCGGGGCGATTCCGGCGTGGCGCACGGCAGATGTTGATCCTGCGCGCGGACTTGCGCGGAATGGGCGCAACTACGCGGGCGCAGCGATGCAACATCGAGTGGGCAAATCCCTGGTTGTGTTGCAGGTGGCAATTTCGCTGGTACTGATGATTGGCGCGGGACTGCTGACGCGCACCCTTGTTAACCTGAGAAGCTTTTATCCAGGATTCAACTCGGAAAATGTGTTGCTGTTCTCCATTGATCCGACAGTCATCGGCTACAAGGATGTGGTCCCGCTTTACGAGCGACTGCTTCAGCGGCTTCTGACACTGCCAGGTGTTCAATCGGCGTCATTATCGGTGCATGAACCGCTAGGCACGGGCATGAGCACCACAACGGTGAAGGTGCTGGGACCAAGCGGACAAAAAGAGGACCTCGCTGCCGTGAATATTGAGCCGGTCGGGCCAGACTATTTCCGCACCATGGAGATTGACCTCTTGCGAGGGGGCGATTTTTTGTGGAACGTTCGCAGCGACACTCAGAAGGTGGCCGTTTTGAACGAAACCATGGCTCGTCATTATTTCGGCAATTCGGACCCGGTCGGGCGGTTCGTAAGCATCCCAGGCTACGTGGGTGATCCGAGCTGGATTCAGATCGTGGGCGAGGTTCGCAATGTGAAGATTCACGATCTGCGTGAGTCCGAAGCAATGATGCTTTACCTGCCCCTGTTCCAACACCCTGAAGGCGGAGCGATGTTTGAGTTGCGGACCGCTATGGATCCAGCGAATGTACAGACTGAAGCTCTCGAAGCGGTGAGCGCCATCGACAGCAGGTTGCCGGTTTCCTCTGTCAAGACGCTTGAAACTCAACTCGATGACTCGCTGGTGTCGGAGCGACTTGTTGCGTCACTATCGGAGCTCTTTGGGTTCCTGGCGCTGCTTCTTACTTGCATTGGCCTGTATGGGCTGATGGCGTATAACGTGAATCGACGGACCAGCGAAATCGGCATTCGGATGGCGCTCGGCGCCGAACGCCGCCGTATAGTGCGAATGGTCCTGCGCGCGAAACCTTCCTGCTGGTAGCCTGCGGGATTGCAATCGGACTGCCTGCAGCGGCTTTGACAGCGCGTTGGATTACGAGCCAGTTGTTTGGGCGGAAGCCATGGGATCCGATTACGCTTGCTGCTGCTTGCGGGGTAATGGCGGGGGTGGCTATCGCGGCCAGTTATTTACCCGCCCGCCGCGCTGGGTCGATCGATCCGATACGCGCCCTGCGAACAGATTGACCTTATTATTCCAAGAAGACTGCGTGAATCAAATCCGATTGACGCGAAGGGACGGCTGATACTCCCCTCAGGTTGACTTCGCTGCAAAGATCAGAAGCGCGCAGGTTTTCCCGTACCGAGCGGAGAGGAGGATTTGTCTGGACACCGGTCTTTTTGAGCGCGCCTATTCTGTTTCTGTTGCGAAGGACGGAACACCGATTACTTCGCCAAGTGGATTCTAAATAGCAAGTCAAAACCTCACTCCCGGGAAATTCCAGTGCCGCTCGACACATCTGTCCTTCCGAAGGTAGATGTTGTCAGGTAAGAATCGACAGCTTCGCCGATGGTTGCGAAAAAGTTCTGCTCGCCAAAACGAGCGAAGAGTCCGAAGCGCTTAAGCTTGTCTTTCACGGGATCCTTCATCTCAGCGAAACACAACTGGATTTGCGCGGCAAGAAGGTTATCGTGAAGCTCATTCAATGCATCTGCTGCGGTCACGTCAACACTGGTGACGGGCTCCGCTGTGACCACGACACACCTGACGGGGGTTGGTGATTTCGCGATTGAATCCAAAACGCGTTGATTGAACAGCTCGGCATTGGCGAAGAACAGTGGCGCATCCCACCGAAACAAGACAAGACCTGGAATCAACTGCCCCTCGGGGTAACGGGCTATGTCGTGAAAACCTCTGAGGTGTTCGACCCGGCTCAGCACGGCAAAATGGGGACGCCAGCCATCCCATAGAAACTCAATCACGGCGATCACGATTGCGAGCGCAATGCCTTGAATGGCGCCGAACACCGCCACACCCGCGAAGCAGACCATCGACAGCCAGAACTCCCAGCGCTGAATTCGATAGATACGAAGTAGGTCGGAAATCTCGAAAAGACCGATGGCGGATGCAATGACTACGGCGGCGAGCGCCGTGTTGGGCAGATAACGCAGCAATTGCGGGGCGAATACCAGCAGTAAGGCGATTACTACCGCCCCAACTACCGCTGTGAGTTGTGTCTTGGCGCCAGTAGCCTCAGCTACCGGTGTGCGGGATGAACTACTGCTGATCGGGAACCCTTGAAAGAAGCCCGCCGCGAGGTTAGCTATGCCAAGCCCAAAGATCTCCTGGTTGGGATCAACCGGTGTACGCAAACGCGCAGCGTAGGTTCGAGAAAGGACACTCGTGTCCGCGAAAGAGACAAGCGCCACCGCCACCCCGCCCATAAGTATTGGTACAAGAGCTTCCAGCGGCACAAAGGGTACTTGGGGCAACGGCAATCCCCGCGGCAGGGCACCCAATACAGATACACCTGCACGTTTATCCAAATCGAAAACGGCAACCAAGAGAGTGGCGACGGCGACAGCCAGCAGAATGCCCGGAACCCGGAGCCAGCGCTTCAGTAAAAGAATGAGAATTAGCGTGCTGGCGCCGATTCCAAATGCAACCAGGTTGACCTTGCCTGCCAGAGTCTGCTGTGCGATGCCCCACACTTGCCGTAATGGTCCTTCGGCTTTTACGGAAAGCCCGCCCAGCGTCGGTATCTGGCTGAGCAGCACTGTCAACGCGATGCCATTCATGTAACCGTACCGGATGGGCTTTGACAGCAGTTCGGTTATGAACCCTAGCTTCGCCAGCCCGGCGGCTATGCATACCAGCCCAGAAACGATTGCCATTAACGCTCCAATGCGGATAGCACGCTCTGGATCACCCGCCGAATGCGGCAAAACCACACCGAGGATCACCGCCGCCAGAGCCGAGTCCGGGCCCAGGATCAAGATCCGACTCGGTCCAAAGACCGCATAGGCAAGTAAGGGCACAATGGTTGCATACAGCCCGGTGATGCCCGGCAGACCAGATGCTTGGGCATACGCGATACCCACAGGCACAAGCATGGCGGTCATAACCAGGCCGGCCGTCAAGTCATACTGCAGCCAGGAAAGATTGTAGGCACGGAGAACCGCAAGGCCGGGAAACCAGCTATTGAAACGGCGTTCGTCAGGCTTCGCTGCATCGTTGCGGGTGCGGTGTGGCTCAGAGCTATCGTCGAACGATGATTTGTGCATACATGACACTGAAAGAAACGTCGCAGGCCGCAATGCTAACTGAAGTGGCAGGCGACGAGATACCCGATCGTATGGCGCGTGGACTGTGGCGGGTCACGTTGACGCCAACCATTGTCCGGTCCAAAGGACGGAACGGCGACTTCTCGTCCGAGTGATTTAACAAGTCCCCCGACAGGATTGACTCCACGCCAGATCGCTAAACACACCGGCGTTTCAGGGGACGCATTCGCGATTGAGCGTGGAATGCAAGCTGGATGAGCGACTTGGCCTGTTCACGGCAATGGACAGCCGACGAAACAGTCACGAACTATCGATTGGGCTTGCCCAAAACGCTGAACCCATGTCTGATGTGCATGAAAGGTGAGTTGCATGGCGTATGCGGCTGGATCTGGAGCTGGCCGAGGAGCGGCGGTTCCGCAACGGGGAGATCTTTCTGCGGTATGCGGTCCGCGGCCAGTCGAAGGTGAAGGGTGGAACGTCACCCGCCAAGCATGAGTTGGCGCGAAATCGCCGATGCACTCATCGAGCGCGAGAATGAACTGGGTCAAACGGCAGCAAGCGAGGAGTACGCGAGAGTGATTTCGGCCATATCGATCTTGACCAGCAGAGGCTCCTTCACAAGCTCATAGTCGCCTTCGTACGCATAGACTCGCCGCTTTGTTGGAAAGATGATTCCATCGACATCGCGATAATCGGAGGCGTAGTTGAGTCCTGGTGCACCACCAAGGACGTCCACCGTGTAGTCATGCCGCCGTAGTAGGCCATCCGGACCAAAACAGAAGATCTGTGTCGCGGTGTGACTCTTAACGGTGTCGGGGAACGTGACTTTCAGGCGCCGCCAGGTCTCGGCGTCAACCCGAATGGGAGGAATTTCTTCAGTGCAAAATCCATCGTAGGTGCAGAGGAACGGTGTGTTGCAATAGGTATAGAGCGCCTCCCCGCTGAAGTACGCTACATCGAGATCATCCCAGGGCGTGAATTGCTCCTGCCCCTGAAATGATGCTTCGGCATTGTCGCGGGTTGCGACGACAGTTCCATCGCGACGCTGCATCTCAACGCGTTTCGGTTCGAAGACGGATCGCTTGTCTTGGCCGGGGAAATCCATCGTGACGCGCTCCCTTTTCGTCTCGGTATTGAAAATGACGTTCTTCAGATAGTCGGGTTTGCTTTTGATCTGCCAGATCTCTCCGGTAATGGAGGCGGCGACCGTCACGGCCTCCACCCTACTCCAGCGCTTCAAACCGCCGTGCGCCTCGAGAGCGAGATTCAAAAGATCATTCATCGCGGATTCCTTTCAGCCCAAAGCAATGCTTGCATCATGCCAAAGCGCGGTGACTCGAGCTTCGATGCCGCAACGTAGTTGGCTTCCAACAACCGCGTTGATTGGATCATGGTGTCGCTTGGTCGCGGCGCGGAGTGTCAAGCAACCAGGTCGTAGATTTTGCAAAGCACATTCCCCAAGGTCACGCGTGGCGACCCGGCGTTTGGCCGCGAAAACGTCCCAAGTCAGCGGATTCTTGCTGTTCGCGATTTCATTCATTGCACCTTGCCAGTCGTTAACTGCGACTGCTCCAGTAGTGCCCTATCGGGAGAACGTCTCGATGATTGCCTCGGCAATCGCATCGGCGTACTCGTCGAGCACAAAGTGGCCACCGTCGAAATAGCGCAGGTCGGCCGTCGGCACAATCCGCTTCACCACTTCCGCTGCCGCCGGCAGAATAAGCGGGTCATTTCGCCCCCAGACGATGAGCGTCCTCGGCTGCCGGTCCTTCAGATAGGCGTTCCATTCCGGATAGTGCTGGATGTTCGTCGAAAGGTTCATAAACAACCTCGACATGAGGCTCGCTTCTCCGGGATCGAGAACGCATACGCGTCGATCGCCCAGTAGTCCGGATTCAGAGCGTCGGGCTGGCGCGCTCCCTTTTTGTGGAGAAACATGTCGCGCTCCACGGTGGCAAATTGCTCGGTCTCCCCGAGTTTCTCTGGGGTTTCAGGACCGCCAAGCCGCTCGTAGACTTTCAAGCGCTCGGGGTTCCAACCCTCCACTGAAGTTGTGAAGTTCTGAAAGATCAGGCCCGCGATCCGCTCAGGGTGGGCCATCGCGATCCGCATGCCAATTGGGCCGCCGATGTCGTTCATGTACAAGATGAGGGGCCCAGGTGCGCGCTCGGCGAGGAACGTGTCGATGACCCTAGCCACCTCATCGAAGGTCGGGCGTAGGACGGCCGTCGTCGGCACCTCACTGAACCCCATACCGGGGTAATCGGGCGCGACGACATGAAACCGATCCGCTAGGAGCGGAATGATGTCGTGGAACTGGTACGACGAGGAGGGAAAGCCGTGCAGTAGGACGATGGTCGGCTTCGACAGATTCCCGGTCTCCCGATAGAATAGCGCGAGGCCAGCAACGTCGGCGGTCTTGAAGTACATAGAATTTCTTTCTCCTCAGTCGGCGCCCATCCCGATCGAGGTCGCGGTTCCTCGAATGCACAGCCAATTATGCTGCTTTAGCCGAATCGGTGAATGTCGCCGCATTGTTCCTGACGAATTCCTGCATGCTCAGCGGCTTTAGTCCGGTTAGTGCGAACACGTCGTCGGTCATCCGGTCATAGCGTCCCGCGCGATGCAGATCGGCCATCGCCGCGAGGTGGTTGACCACGTGGGCTGACAATCCGTGCTGAAGCAGACCCTCCCGCCACGCCTCGACAGGAATATCCTGGTACGCAATCGTGCGTCCGAGCGCCTTCGAATACTCCTGTGCGTAGAAATCCATGTTTTCCGACTGCGGACCAGTCAGGTGGTAGATCTTGCCGATGTGCGGCTGCGGATTCGCAAGCAACGCGGCGATGACGCGGGCGACGTCTTCCACCGCGACCGGAGAAGTTTTGCCTTGCCCGAACGGCAGTCGGATATGATTTGTTTCCCTCACCGACTCCGGAGTGAGGATCAGGAAGAAGCCTTCGAGCAACACCGTCGGCCGAACGTGCACGACAGGCAGACCCGACCAGTTCAGTGCTTGCTCGGAGAGCCATTGCAGCTTGTGCTGCGGGCTTGGAGTGGTTTCGGTAATGCTCATCTGTGCGACCGTCATCTGCGACATATTGACGAACGTCTTTACGCCGTGGTGCTTCGCTACCGCTGCTGTGTTGACGGTCGCGGCCAAATAGTCATCCGAAACCGACATCCCGAAGTACATCGTGTCGCAGCCGTCGATCACCCGATGCATCGAATCGAGGTCCAGCAGATTGCCGGCCACAACCTCGGCACCCACGTCGCGCAACGCCTGCGCACGCTCGTCCTCATTTCGCACCATGGCACGCACTGCCTTGCCTTGCTGCAACAGCAGTTCGGTAACGGTACGCCCTATCCCGCCGACGCGGCCTGCGGCGCCGGTAACCAGTATGAGGTTTGGCATTCCTTTGTCCTTTTCTAACGCTGCCGGTCTCATAAGAGGATCTCGCAACGCAATCGTTAATTCTATGCTGAGTGTAAGTCCCAATTGGCGTTAACAGGCATTCGGTTGAACTGAGCCCTTAGTGAGTGGTTTGGGGATTTATCGCCAACTGCCACAGCTTCCGGGTTGCGATTAACGTCGAATCGAAATGTACGGCATCGTTAGGCTGTGCTACCATCTTCGTCACTTTTGGCCAATCCCTGCAAAGCAGATAAGTGAGGAGCATATGAACCGGATTGTTTTTTGGCCCTCGCCGTGGCTGCGGTGGTCGTAGTTCTGACTTCTACGATGACCACATCTGGATCCGCCAGATCGCTAAAAACACGGGCGTTTCTCGTTCGTAATCTCCCCGAAGCCGACTTCTGGCCCGAGTGGCATTCTGGGAGTCAATTTCCGGGTTGCCCGTCATCCGTCATCTTTGGTCATTTGCGGCGTCCACCACAACGGTGGCAAAGCACTTCTACATGCATGCGTGCTAACGAGCTTCACAATGCTGCGCAGGCCAAGGCATGTTCTGAGTCGCGGGCGGCAATCTGGGATGCGACATAAGCGGCATCGTCTCCCACGCCGAACAGAATTCCCGACCTTCGGCTATGCAACCACGGCAATCCCAGGAAATACAGCCCGGGGTACGCAGTGACTCCGCGCTTCTGAATCGGGTATCCATCCGCATCGACGACTGGTACTTTCACCAGGCTGAAGTCAAAGTTATAGCCGATCGCCCAGATGATCGTAGCGATGCCCGAGCTTTGTAGATCCAGGTCGGTAAGAACCTCCTGTTCGGACCCGTCGCATAGCTTCGGAACACTTTCAGCGGGCACGTTCAGGCCCACGCGGGCGATGTAGCCGTCGATCTTCTTGAGCGCATCGACCTCGAACTGGTCGACTTTTGCGAGCGTCTCCTTCAGGTCAGGCGCGAAGATGAGATGTCCGTCGAGAGCGCCACGCAAGTGCCCTAGCAGGATGACACCATCGCGGGCGAACTTGTGCAGGTTGAGGCTCTGGCCGCCATTTTTGCCGGAAATCTGCGGATGGGCGTGGAACTTGTCTTTCGGCGATTTCAGCTCTTCGACCTTCGTGTCGAACATCCCCATTCGCGTGAACCAATCATTGATGTCCTTGCCGCGATAGCATCGAGGAACACGTCCTGCGCTGCCGATCGAGAGATATACCTTCCTTCCACTCTGATAGAGTTCTTGCGCAATCTGGGCGCCCGATTGACCGGTTCCCACCACCAGCACTGCACCCCCCGGAAGCGTTGCAGGATTCCGGTAGTGCATCGAGTGCATCTGCAGGATGGCCTGAGGAATTTCCGCGCTGTAGCTCGGAATCTTTGGTGACTGATAAAGGCCAGTCGCGATCACCACGTTCTCGGCCATGTAGTTTCCCTCGCTTGTGCGTACCAGATAGCGGGGACTCATCTGCTCTACGCTGAACACCTCGACTCCGCAATGGACCGGCAAACGAAAGCGGCCGACATAGTCGTCAAAATACTTGACAACTTCAGCCAGCGACATAAATCCGTAAGGGTCATTGCCTTCGTACTCTGCGCCGGGCATCCGTACCTGGAAGTTCGGGGTCACCAGCGTGAACGAGTCCCAGCGCTGATTGCGCCACGCATGAGCCACCGCTGGCGCTCGCTCCAGTACGACATGTTCGCGATCTTCCTGGCGCAGATGGTAGCTGATTGCGAGTCCCGCCTGACCACCTCCTATGATGACTGTATCGATTGTACGCAACATCGTTACCTCCTTAATTTTGAACTCCAACTCGATCGACTACGCCCCGGCGCGCTGGGGCTTTGCCGCCGCGTTCACTTCGGTTGTGATACGACCCGTAAATACGGCTTAATTGCCTTCCAGCCTGCGGGATACTTTTTCTGTGCTTCTTCCTTCGAGACTGAGCTGCCAATAATTACGTCATCGCCTGGCTGCCAGTTGGCCGGCGTGGAAACCTGATGTTTGGCGGTGAGTTGCAGTGAATCAAGGACGCGCAAGATCTCGTCGAAGTTGCGCCCGGTGGTCATCGGATAGCTCAACTGCGGCTTGATCTTCTTGTCCGGGCCAATCACAAACACAGTACGCACAGTGGCGTTGTTCGCTGCGCTACGGCCTTCGCTGCTGTTCCCGCTGTCAGCCGGCAGCATGCCGTAACGCTTGGCAACTTCGAGTCGTGGGTCGCCGATGATCGGATAATTCACTCGGCAGCTCTGTGTCTCTTCGATGTCGGTGATCCACCTTTCATGTTCGCCGACCTGGTCGACGCTTAGCCCTATGATTTTTGTGTTTCTCTTCGCCAACTCAGGCTGCAGCCCGGCCATCGTTCCCAGTTCGGTGGTGCACACTGGCGTGAAGTCTTTCGGGTGAGAAAACAGGGCCGCCCAGCTGTCCCCGATCCACTCGTGAAAACGAATGGTGGCTTGCGTCGTCTCGGCTGTGAAATCGGGTGCGGTCTCGTTGATCAATGGCATATGCATGGTTTCTGCTTCTGCGGTAGATGTGTTCATCTTTGTGCTCCTTGTGAATGCAAGGTGTCCCTTGTTCACGGAGACAGTGTGTGGCAATGAAGGCAGCAGCGTCCAAGCAGTAATTCTGATTGGCGATGAGTTGAACTTATCGGCTGGAACTACTTGCTCAAAATAGACTTTTCACTGAGATTCGAAAGCAGTCGTGAACACCCGAGGATGAACGTGCGCAAGGCGCCAGCCGGGCCTTGCGGTTCCGGTCCGGTTCGTGAGATGAGGGCAAAGTGGCGCGTGATTCGCACGCGATCAACCGGGATGCTTTTCAGAACACCCAGATCCAATTCCTTCGAGATCGCCCAGCGTGAAACGAAGCCGACGCCGAGTCCCGCTTCCACGGCAGACTTAATCGCCTCCGTAGAATCCAGTTCCATCACTCTCTTAAAGGACTTCAATTTCAGGCCTGCCTTGTCAAGAGCAGACTCAACCACTCGGCGAGAACCTGAACCGTGTTCGCGCAGAAGAAAAGTGGATGCCGCGAGTTCGCGTGTGGACAAGTGGTCGGATTCGAAATGAAGTGGGGTGATCAGAACGAGTTCGTCTTCCATAAATTGCTCTGTGTGCACGCCCCGATCGCGCGCGGGGCCTTCGATCAGTCCGAGCGAAATCTTGTCTTCGAGCAGCAGCCGGACAATTTCGCTGGTGTTACCGCTATGCAGCGACACCTGCACACGGGGATTGTCGGCGAGGAAAGCTCTGAGCAGCCACGGGATAACGTACTGTGCGACTGTTGTAGAGGCTCCCACTGCCAGTTCGCCTGAAGCTTTGCCATCGTCGGTCGTAAGCTCTCGCTCGGCTTCGGAAGCGAGCTCGGCCAGCTTATTGGCGTATGTGAGCAAGACTGAGCCTTGCCTGGTCAGTGAGATCTTGCCCGCGGTACGATCGAAGAGGCGTATGCCGAGATCACTTTCCAGTGCTTTGATCTGCAGCGTTACAGCAGGCTGAGTCAGGAAGAGATTTTCAGCAGCCTTGCGAAAGTTGAGTTGCTCGGCCACGGCACGAAACACCTTCAGGCGAAAGTTCTCCAACTGCGCCATGCGCTGATTATCCCCTAAAAAGCAGTCCTTGGAAGACGAAGTGGAGCCAGCTGTCCGACCGTACATCGGCACGTGCATTCACTCCGGTGTCGGCCAAGCACTCAAACCTAATCTGGCGTCACTGGCAGTACCGTCGGCCATTCGGAAGCTGGCCAGAAACGGGCTTGTGGGAGATTACTCCCTCGAAGTCGGCCAGTGTTTACGAATGCTTCCTTTTATCTGGCCGTAAAACGCCCAACGCATCGTCTTGGTCGTCCCGGTCACAAGGACGGAAGCCGACTTCTCGTCCAGGTGATTAGCCGCGATAGAACTGACTCCACGCCAGATCCGTACGCACATGCGCGTTTCTCGTTCGCAATCGCGGTTGCTGCCTACGTCCCAGAAGCTGACGTCTGGACGATGTTGCGGTGTCGCGCGTCAGCCCTTTAGCGTCTATCCGCGTGACGTCCCAATGGCGACCTGTGCTCCGGAAATAGATCACAGCTCTGAGTCTCACCGCTGGGCTGGCGATGACGGTTCAGTTCTTCGCGCAAGACACCGCGCAACAACCAACGATTCCTTTGAAGATTCCGTCTAGTGTTTTTGCGGTGAGTAGGTGGTTCCGTAGTGGGCAGATGAGAGGAGTCTCAGCTTCGTCACGCGTGGATCTTATCGAGAATCTCCAGAACCTTCTTGGCTTTTTGATTTCGAAGCTTCTTCCAGTTTTTGTCGGCGCTCTGGTTCGCCCGATCGGATAGGAAAGCCCACTCCGGATTTGGGCGCGTGTGCTCCCGTGCGGCGCGAACCCAAGCGGCTGCGAACGCCTCCAGAGTCGGAGCTTCACCGCGGCTCCAAAACTCGCGAGCAAGGATACGGGCGATCGCACCATTCCTGAACTTGCCGTCGGTAAGGTCCCTGAGGATTGACATCAACGTGCGGTTGCCCTTGTCGTATTGCCCATAATGCAGTTGGTCGTCGGCTGCGAGAAGTTGGCGGCTCGGATCGAAACAAACGACCGCAGCAGGGAAGCAGGTCTCGGGCGGCACCGCGCCGGTCGTAAGAAAGTGGCGCACACGGCCGAGCATCACGCCCTTGCGATCATCTTCTGCGGTGCGTCGGCGGCGACCATCTAGAGTTTCGAAGGAGATAGCGTACGGAATTGAGTGCTTCTTACAAAATCTCTTGATTTCGGACGTGTTCAGGTAGTTCAGATCGTCAAGTAACTTTCGTTGCTCGGACCGCGTCAGGTTCGAAATGAGCGAGCGAGGCACTGTTCAGGATGGAAGATCTGGCCCAGAAATTCAAGAGCTTTACATGCACAGGGCGGTGCGACAGCCGGCGAAGGCATCAGCAGCCATCAAGGGAGAAGCAGGGGAAGAGCTGGACTTCACGCGGTTACAGCAGCGCGAGAAAACATTGGGCCATTGTTGATCTGGTCGGCAAAGGTGGCCACACATTCGAACCGTGCCTGTTACCGAATGGGTCAAAAAAACCATCGAGCAGTGGCTGGCCGCAGCCGGAATTTCGGCCGGAAGACTGTTCTGATGTGTCTGTCGGGCAGGCAAACAGTGGGGTGTCGGCGTAACGGAACGAGTAGTCTGGCATGTTGGATCAGATCCAACTCCTTCTGGGGAACGTTTGGGTGCAGACAACGGAACGCTACCTCGGCTGCAAGCAGCAGATACGCGGAGCCGTGAACGACCACATCGGCATAGAACCGTAGCCGCGGCGCCGGTTTCGATGGAACGGGTCTCCGACGAGCCGGCAAGATGGATTTGTCAATCGGTACGGCCTGGGTCGCGACGACCGCCATGAGGTCTCACCGGTTATGCACTTTCGGAGAAGTCGAGCAAGACCTTCTCCTGTCCTGCCTCACCATCGGCTAGGAGCACTGCCTCTTGGAAGTCCTTAAGTGAATACCGCACAATCGGGGGCGGCGTAAGTGCTCCGTTCGACAACATCGTGAGGAGATCGCTTGTCGCTGCCCGCACTTCAGCGAGCGGCTGGGAACTCACCCAACGCGGAAGCCACCATCCGCGAACCGTCGTTGTCGAATAAATCATATGCGGAGCGAAAAGCGGCATGATGAATTTCGCGGGGTCCGTCTGCCGATGACTGGAAAGGGCTCCAAACACAAGCATGGTTCCAGCCGGAGCGAGGTTGCGGGCAATCTCGGCGCCAAGTTCCCCGGCAACGCAGTCAATCGCTCGTTCAACCCCCTTGCCCGCGGTCAATTCCTTCAGGCGTGCCCTGAGATCCTCGTCGGCTGTGCAGATTACCTCATTGCCTCCGAGGTTGCGTATGATTGATTCCTGCTCGCGCCGCCGGATGACGTTGATTGTCTTGAATCGATAGTGCTGAGCCAATTGCAGCACCAACTTGCCTACGCTGGATGCAGCCGCCGTCTGTAGGAGCCAGTCGCCCTCCTTGAGATTGTGACCTGATCTCGTCAATGCCCAGGCAGTCAAAGGATTGATGTAGGATGTGGCGGCGGTCGGATCGTCGAGGCCATCTGGAACTGGCACGAGTCTGCCCACTGGGCATACGATCTGCTCGCGCCACGTGTTCCAAGTGCCAACGAAAACTACGCGAGTTCCAACCATCAGATCCTGCGCGCCCGGACCTACAGCCTCCACAATCCCCACGGCTTCAATGCCTGGGCTGGCTGGCAATTCCGGCTGATAGCCATAGCGCCCACGCAGCATGTGCAGATCCGATGCGTTGATCGGGCTCAGCAGCACTCGGACGAGCGCTTCGCCAGGGGCTAAAGGCGGGGTAGGGATCTCTGCCAGTTGCAATACGCTCTTCGGTTCGCCGGTTTCGCGAAAGATCAATGCTTTCATCAATACCTCCTGGGTCGTTAGGCGACGGCTACCCGACGCCTCCCAAAGTATTTCAGAGTCAGCTGCTCAGATCGCCCCGCCGCAATGCTCTTCTTTTTATGAGCAAGAAGAACACGGGAACCAAAATAAGAACGTGAATGGTAGATGTGATCATTCCACCTACTATCGGTGCAGCGATGGGTTTCATTACGTCCGACCCGATGCCTGATTCCCATAAAATTGGGGCGAGACTAAGGATGACGGCGGTAACAGTCATGAGTTTGGGACGCAGACGCTGGACAGCACCGTCAATGGCGGCTTGTTCAATATCGCTTTCGGTTAGCGGCGTCCTTTCCGCGAGCCGGTGTTGAAGTGCTTCGTGCAGGTAAACCACCATGACGACTCCGGTTTCCACTGCAATCCCAAACAGGGCAATGTATCCGACCCAGACTGCCACGCTGAAGTTGTAACCAAGTTCCCATTGAAGGAGCAGACCTCCGGACATGGCGTACAGAGTTGGGAAAATCAGTACTGCGGCCTCTGTAGCGGACTGGAAGACAAGATAGAGAAGCAAAAAAATCATGAAGAAGACGATCGGCAGGATGATCTTCAGCCGCTCTTTGGCGCGAAGCTCAAACTCATACTCTCCGGCCCAACGGTAGGAGTATCCAGCCGGTAGGACTAATTTTTCCTTCAAGAGCTTGTTCGCACTGTTCACGAAACCGCCATAGTCCTTCGTCTTCAGATCGAGATAGACGTAGCCCGTCAGGGTGCCGTCCTCATCACGAATCATCGCGGGACCGCGTGAAAAATAGACCCGCGCCACTTCGCTCATTGGGATTTGCGCACCAAAAGGAGTGGATATAAGAACACGGCTCAACGCCTCAGGATTGTCGCGGAAATTGCGTTCATACCGAACAGTAATGGGAAATCGTTCACGACCCTCAACATTCTGTGCAATGCTCGCTCCGCCGATCTCAGAGGTGATTACGCGCTGAACGTCGGCGACGGTAAGCCCGTAGCGCGCTGCCTGTGGGCGGTTCACTTCGACATTCAGATAGAAGCCCTGTGATACACGCTCAGCGAATACTGAACTCGTTTCCGGCAGTGTCGAAAGGAGCTGCTGTATTTCGGTTCCGATTTCTTGGATTTTGTTCAGATCAGGACCTTGAATCTTCATCCCGACCGCTGTCTTGATACCGGTCAGTTCCATATCCAGTCGGTTCTCGACGGGCATCGTCCAAGTGTTCGTGAGGCCGGGGAATTGCAACTTCTCATCCATTTCGCGGATGAGCTTTTCGTATGTCATTCCTGGCCGCCACTTCTCTCGAGGCTTCAGCATGATTGTCGTGTCGTACATGTCGAGCGGCGCGTTGTCGGTCGCGCTGTCAGAACGTCCAACCGTACCAAAGACTGTCTCCACCTCGGGGAACGACTGGATGATGCGGTCCTGCTCCTGCATCAGGGACGTAGCCTGGGTGATGGAGATACCGGGCAGAGCACTCGGCATATAGAGCGACGAACCCTCGTAGAGCGCCGGCATGAACTGACTGCCCAGCTGGAAGTAGAGAGGAATTGTGACAGCTAAGAAAATCAGATTGAGTGCGATGACCAGCTTCCAATGCCTCAGGCACCAACTCAGTACAGGCAGATAAATAGCCTTAGTGATTCGCGCCGCCGGATTTTGTGACTCGGGCCGCAACCTTCCCCGAACGAATAAAGGCATAAGTGCAGGTACGAGAGTGATGGAGAGCAAAGAAGAGAATACGAGTGCGAGTGTCTTCGTCCATGCCAGAGGCCGGAACATACGACCTTCCTGCGCCTCCAGCAGAAACACGGGAAGAAAGGACACGACAATGATGATCAGCGAGTAAAACAGCGCCGGGCCGACTTGCTTGGCTGAAGCAACCAGGATTCGTCGCCGTTCCGATTCTTCGAGTGTGCTTGTGTGTTCACCCAACGTGAGGCCGCTGCGTTCGGCGACATGCTTATATCCGTTCTCGACCATCACAATTGCGGCGTCGATAAGTACGCCGATGGCAAGCGCCAACCCTCCCAGCGACATCACATTAGAGCTGACATTGAGGTAATACATCGGGACGAACGCAGCCAGTACTGCAATAGGCAGCGTGATGATGGGCACCAGCGCAGAACGGAAATGAAAAAGGAACGCAATGCATACGAAGCTGACGATGATTGCTTCTGCAATCAGGTCCCGTTTTAAAGTCTTGATAGACTCGTTGATCAGCCAGGACCGATCGTATCCCGTCACAATCTCCACGCCTGGGGGCAGAGAGGGGGCGATTTCTTGAAATTTAGCTTTGACGCCATTGATGACGTTCAGAGCGTTCAAACCGTATCGCATGACGACGATGCCGCCAACGGTTTCTCCCTCCCCCTGCCAGTCAGCAGCACCTCGCCGGATGTCCGGTCCGAAGGCAACCGTGCCGAGATCACGTAGCAGCACGGGTGTTCCGTTCTTAGTTGCTACGGGAACGTTCTCCAAGTCTGAAAGTGAGCGAAGATAACCCACACCTCGCACCATGTACTCGGCGCCACTCATCTCGAGCACATCTCCGCCAACCTCGTTTGTGCTTTGGCGCACCCGGTCGATGACCATTGATGCAGGTACGCCGTAGGCGAACAGCTTGTTGGGATCGAGTTTCACCTGGTACTGGCGAACGAATCCGCCTATCGAAGCGACCTCCGCCACGCCGGGAACAGTTTCGAGCTGATAGCGCAGATACCAATCCTGCAATGCGCGTAGGTCGGCCAAGCTCTTGGTGTGACTACGGTCAATGATTGCGTATTCATAAACCCAGCCCGCCCCAGTTGCATCCGGCCCAATCGCGGGGTGTACATCTGCAGGCAGCCGCCCTGCAATCTGTTGCAGGTACTCGGTGACTCGGGAACGCGCCCAGTAAAGATCGGTGCCATCCTCGAATATGACAAAGACGTAGGAGTCCCCGAACATTGTCTGTGCGCGCACGGCCTTAACGCGCGGCGCAGCTAGCAAGGACGAAACGATGGGATACGTGACCTGATCTTCAATCACATTCGGTGGCTCGCCTGTCCACTCGGTGTGAATGATGACCTGCACGTCGCTGATGTCGGGTAGCGCATCGAGAGGAATATGCTGCAGACACCATGTGCCTGCCAATGTCAGCAGGATTGCACCAGTGAACACGAGAAAACGATTGCGCTCGCACCATTGAATGGTTCGGGAGATCATTACATGCCTCCCGTGGCGCTGATGCTGAGCTGCTTGGTGGTAATCATTTGTCCGTTACGTTGAACGGTCACAGTGACCTGCCACGTACCTCCCGAATCCAGTTGCAATGGTCCTTCATAGAGACCGTTTCCTTTGTCGGTCAGATTGACGACCGCTCGCATCGCCGCCATTCCCATAGCAGGCATTGCAGGCATGAAGAATGTTGCTGTGACCTGCGCACCCACTTCCGGCTTTCCCTCAGCGGCGGTTAGTTTTACTCGCAGCGTGTTTGAGCCTTTGCGCGGCGGTGCCGGTTCTGTACTCAGGTAAATTCCGATCTGTTGAGTTGGTGCGTTTATTGCTGCGGCCGCACCAGCGCCAGGCGGCGGAGGTGCGAATGATCCGATTGCCGCCTGAAGTTGCGCCTCCGAATCCACAAGGAAATTGGCCGAACTTACAATTCGTTCGCCTACACGCAGGCCCTTGAGCACCACCACAAAGTCATCAACTCGTGGACCTATTTCGATTTCCTGAGGTTCAAGATAGCCTTGCCCGTGGTCGATGAACGCAATCTGACGGTTTCCAGCCTGTAGAACTCCAGAGCTTGGAATAACAAGTTGCCGCCCCAGCGGGACGGCAATAGTGACATTCACGTACATGCCCGGCTTTAGAACAATGCCTGGATTGCCAAAGACGAGTCGGACCCGAACTGTGCGCGTCGTCTGGTCAACCTGCGGAAGAATCTGGTCAATGCGACCAGCAAAACGCCGACCAGGATAGGCGTCCACGGTTACAGTCGCGGGATCGCCGGGCCTCAGTCGGCCAATGTCCGTCTGCGCCACATTCGCATATACCCATACGGTCGATAGATCGGCAATCGTGTAGAGCTTGGTTTCGGGTTGGACGTACTGGTTAGGCAGTGCGTTGCGCTCGGTAATGTAGCCGGAGACAGGAGACACGACCGTAATATCGTGCTGAACCGTGCCGCTTTGCTCCAGGTTGGCGATCTCGCGTGGCGGAACAGCGAACTGCCGCAGCCGGTCGGCCGCTGCCTGTACTAGCCAGTCGCGTTCTTTAGTAGCAGTTCCGTGCATGTCTTCAGAGAATGCCTTCTGGTTCTGCCGGGCCAGGAGATACTCCTGCTCTGTGCTCACGAGATCAGGGCTGTAGACGGTGAAAAGCGGTTGTCCCTCATGCACGTATTGGTAAGTTGCATTGGCGAATACCTTCTGAATCCAACCTGGAAAACGAGTTTGTACATAGGACACTTGTTGCTCGTTGATGTCCACGTTGCCCGGTGCTCGCAGTTCGTCGTTGATGTTCTTTGACTCGACTAGCGCGGTTTTCACTCCAATGGCTTGCAAGCGCTGGGGAGATAGCTGTACGGGGGTGAGGGGCGGAGCCGACCCTTCCGAGCCGTTGTTGCCGACTACCTGCTGCTGACTTGCAGCATCCGGTCCCTTCGCTACAACGACGCTGGTTTCCTCCGCTGCAGATGGTTTGTGCTTTTGGCGGAAAATCACGAATAAGAGAGCGGCGATGAGCAGAATGCAGATGACAACACTGACGCCAAATGCTCTTCGATAACCATACTCAGTCATCGCGTCACCTCTGGGGAAGGTTTCTGAACTTGATTGACGGATGTCCCGATGGCAAGTTCGAGATCGGCCAGCCGGGATTCAAATTCTGCCAGTGCTTGGAAGTACGCAAGGTCGAGGTCAATCACCGTCATCTGGCTGTTTAACAGGTCCAGAAAGTCAGTACGATCGTTTTCGTAAGCGATCACCGTCGAATGCAGGGTCGCTTCGGCTTGTGGTCGCAGGGAGTGGTGATAAATGTTCGCGAGCCTTTGGGCCGCTTGCGCTTGTACAAGTGCCTCTTGAATCTGCCCAAAGGCTGCACTTCGCATTGCGGCGATCTCTGCGTCTTGCTCCGTTACCGTTGCCGTGGCCTCGGCAATCTCCGCGTCGTGCTTTCGGTGGTTGAGCCAAGGCAGGTTGATGGAGCCTTCCACCATGTAGTTGTTCCGAAACTCAGAGCCAGCCGGCATCAGCATGTACCCCGCGGACACGGTGAAATCCGGAGTGTAGGTCTTCTTAGCCAGCGCCTGCTGTTGGCGACTCTTATCGGCAGCCGCTTGCGCCCGCGCGAGATCAGGTCGGGACTGGAGCGCGGCTTTTTCAAGTGTCACTAGTGACGGCAACGCGGTCGATGCTTCATGTTCGCCGCGGACGCTGATCAGTTCCCCAGGATCACGACCCAGCAGAGTGTTCAGCCGGGCGCGGGCTATCTCTGCATCCTGCTCGAAGCGAAGCAGGTGCTCGGCCAATCGAGTGAGAGAGACTTGCGCTTTTAGAATGTTCTGCTGCGGCGCCTTTCCCACGGCATACTTGATTCGCGCCGCCTCGATAGCTTGCCGAGCGATATCAATATGTTGGTCGTGAATTCGCAGGCCATCTTCAGCACGTAGCAGATCGTAGAAGGCTTTCTGCACGCGAATCCGGACATCGAGTCTGACTGCATTCAGTACCGCTTTCGCTTCCGTGACGTCGGCCTCTGCCAGGCTCGTGCGCAGAGGACGCTTGCCGCGGCCCGGCAAGGTCTGGCTGATCATGAACATGTTCTGCGCAGCGTTGTAGTTCCACGGTTGAGTAAGCGGAACCTGCCAGCCTCGATACATGAACGCAGGATCGTCCAATGCACCCGCTGAAGGGACGCGTGCTTCTACTACTGCGAGCTTTATTGAGGCAACCCGAATTTCAGGATTACCGGCCAGCGCCATCGCTTCGATTTCGTCCAAGGTGTACGTCGGGCCGACTTCGCCGGACGACTGATGTTGCGGGAGCAATCCGACCGTGGCAGATAGCCCGTCCCTTTCATCAGCTGGCGACTCCACCGCCCAAGAAAATCGAACCAGAGCAAGAAGAATGAATACACACAGAACAACGCTTAAGAATTTCATGACCCCCTCCACAGTGATAACGAAGACGACGATTCAGCCGTACGTCAGCCTGGTACGCACGATGGCCTAACAGGACAGACAACAGTCAGAATCAGGGGAACGAAGGAGGTCTAGATTCGCAGGACGGAACTACAGCCCGGAGGCGTTTCCGAAAAATGGGCCTTGATGTGAGAGAACTCCCCCCCGGCCGCTGTTGAGTCGGGAAGGACAACCTCCGCTATTTGCGGAATGATTGCTAGATCGGCATAACGCGTCGGAGAGTAACTTGCCGCTGCCTTCACACCAGTAGTGCTTTGGTCAGGATGTTGGCAGCACGTGTGGCTTGATGGCATCAGAGCCGACCCGCATTGTTGCGCCATCTTCTCGCAGCATTCGTGTTCTGCGGCAGTCATCTGCTCACCCGGCAGAAGACAAAGCAGTGCCGGCGTCACTGCCCACATCACGGTGACCAAAACCATCGTTAGCGCGCCCGCCTTAGCCATTGCAAATAGTTTAGACCTTTTGTCGGTATTTGTTATCATTCCACTTGATCGGACAGCCGGAAGTGATCCGAATCACAGGTCTCTGTACTACTAATCTCCAAAATCTTCGCAAGTGGCGACGAAATTCTCATGCTGCGGCTACGAGTTGTTTTACCGTGGAGTTGAGGGCGGTCAGGATTGCCGTAATGGCCTTTC
>Ga0306924_10000965_pt1 | contig 25528 bp, 9 predicted proteins | sample sta12Can44000111_FD_203756 | JGI IMG/M metagenome (GOLD analysis project Ga0306924, IMG submission 203756) | Lab enrichment of tropical soil microbial communities from Luquillo Experimental Forest, Puerto Rico - statanox.12C.anox.44.000.111 (v2)... | ecosystem: Environmental > Terrestrial > Soil... | reverse complement strand
GCTCGACGGCTGCAATGCGGTCGTCTTGGCGCCCACCGCCGGCGGCAAGACTGAAGCGGCGATGTTTCCCCTGTTGTCCCGCATCCTAAGCGAGGAAATAGGGCCCGTTGCGATCCTTTACGTGTGTCCGATCCGAGCTTTGCTGAATAATCAGGAGGAGCGGCTCCAGAGCTACGCCCGGATGATTGGGCTCGAAGTCTTCAAGTGGCATGGCGACGTCAGCGACTCGAAGAAGCAAGGATTCCGCGCCTCGCCGGCGCATGTACTGATGATCACGCCGGAGTCGCTCGAGGTGATGATGATCAGCGCCCGGACCGACGCCCCCGCGCTGTTCCGGAATCTGTCTGCAGTGGTAATCGACGAGGTGCACGCCTTCGCCGGTGACGACCGCGGCGCGCATCTCACAGCACTGTTCGAGCGCGTGAGGGTCTTTTGCGAGAGGGATATCCAGCGCATCGGGCTATCGGCGACTGTCGGCAATCCGCAGGTGATCGGCCAGTGGCTTCAGGGCTCTAGCCAGCGTCCGTTCCGACTGGTCGACCCGCCAAGACCAAAGACGGAGCGAAAGCTGCGCGTCGATTTCCGGGAGGACATCGGGGAGGCGGCAAGCGGCATTGCGCGGTGGCTCGCACAGAGCAGGAAGAGCTTGGTATTCGTCGAGAGCCGTTCCAAAGCAGAGCGTGTGGCTCAGGCACTGGACGGATCCGGGTTGGAGGTATTTATCCACCATAGCTCGGTGAGCCGTGCCGATCGCGCACTGGCGGAAGAGCAGTTCGCGCGCGGCGAGGACACTGCGATCGTTTGTACGTCGACGATGGAGCTCGGCATCGACGTCGGCGACCTCGATCAAGTGTTCCAGCTCGATGCACCGGACAGCGTCGCGTCGTTCCTGCAGCGGCTAGGGCGCACCGGGCGGCGCGAAGGTACCAGTCCGAACTGCACCTTCGTTTGCCAGACGCCAGAGACGCTGTTGCAGGCAGTGGCCTTGCTGCGGCTGGCGGAGGCAGGCTGGGTCGAGGATATGCGCCCGGCCACGCATGCCATGCACGTACTCGCCCACCAAATGATGGCGCTGGTGCTTCAGGAAGGCGGCATATCGCGCCACCGGGTGCTCTCGTGGATCCAGCCGGCCTTTGCCTTTTCGGGGGTCGGGCCGCACGAGCTGCAGTTGCTGATCGACACCATGCTCACGCGCGACATCCTCTACGAGGCGGATGGGCTGCTCTCGCTCGGTGAGCGCGGCGAAAAGCTTTACGGCCGGAAGAACTTTTTTGAACTGTACGCCGTGTTCACGGCACCCCCGATGCTGCGCGTGCTGCACAGCAGAAGCGACGTAGGCTTCGTCCAGGCGCAGTTCGTCTCCATGCACGATTACAGTCGCGGTCCTCTTTGTTTTCGGCTCGCAGGTCGAGCCTGGGAGGTCGGGCAGATCGACTGGGCAAGAGGCGTGCTACATGTGCGACCCGCCGAGAGCGGGCGGGTACCAAACTGGCTCGGCTTCCCCGGCGCGCTGTCTCTGCGTCTCTGCCAGGCAATGATGGACGTGCTTCTGGAGGAAGATTCGCGGGAGGGCGCGTGGCTAACCGCCGAGGCATCGCAGGCCTTGGCCATGTTGCGGGACTCGTACGGCGACATCCTTGCGGCGGGTATCGCGCCCCTAGAGCTGCTGCAGGACGGCGCGGTCTGGCACACGTTCGCAGGCGGTGCGATCAACCGTCTATTGTCAGCGGGGCTAGAGCAGGTCTCGGGCTGTAAGTGGATCTGCGGCAATCTCTCGCTACGGGGCAAAATAACCTCGCCAGCTGCCGCAGAGAAGCTATTGGCCAGACTCAAGGACCTCAACTGGGAACACACGGCGATGGAAGCGGCAGGCAGCATGGTGCGCGGCTTGGTCAGCAAGTTCCAACCCTGCCTGCCGCAGGAAGTAGAGGACCGGTTGCTGGTCGAGCGGCTCCTCGATGTCGAGGGGACCCAGAAATTTATAGCTGGTGTGAGGCCAGCGATCATCCGGTCCGGATAACCCCAGGATTTCACCGGGCCGCAGTTGCCTAACTGGGTCGCTTTCAGCGGCTTCTACACCAAAGAACCTCGCTCGGGTTAGCTGGACGAGGATCCGGTTAGTGAGGTGGAGCTGTCGCGCTACCGGCGGGCCGATACCGCCGGAAATGACCCAGGCTGTGCGAAAACTCGCGCGTTCAATTTGCGCGTAGAAAGTTCTTCTCAATTTGGTCAATCTGAAAACCAAAAGTTCTGGCGACGGCTATCCGAAGAGGCACTAGAGAAAACGGTTCTACGCTTTCTCGGCTCGCGCAGGTTTTCACATCTGTGGACGCCTCCGTGATCGCAAGAAGAATCTTCGGACTGTATTGCGCGTAGTCAGGTGCTGACATCTGTTCGGCCTGTGCTGCGGCCGCTCAGTTGCCGCGGGCCGGTATGGGAGTTCGCAGACCGGGTCCAAATCACGGCCACGCGCTCGAGGCGCAGTGTGAAAAACTGGCTTCCCGATCCCGTCTCTCATTGACTGTGCGCCATACTCTCCTTTCGACCCTCCTACGCCTCCGACGCCTCCCGATCGCGGGCCGCTTTAAGACACCACGACCGGAGCTCGATAGATCTCCCCTGTCGCCCGTAAGGCCCAAACGATGCGCGCCGTCTTGTTGGCAAGCGCAACGATTACAAGCATCCGTGGCTTACGTGCCAGCATCCGCGCAAGCCAGGACCCCGATGGGGTGCCGTATTTGATAGCCTTACGAACAACGGAACTCGCGCCAATGATCAGCAGGCGCCGCAGCGTTCGCTCGCCCATTTTTGAGGTCGCACCAAGCTTTTGCTTGCCTCCGCTAGAGCGTTGCGATGGCGTGAGCCCGACCCAGGCCGCGAAGTCGCGGCCCCTTCTGAAAGCGCCCGCAGGCGGTGCTAATGCTGCTAATGCGGTAGCGATTACGGGACCTACTCCAGGGATGGTCGTTAGACGACGCACCTCCTTGTCTTCGCGGGCACGACGAGCAATCTCGCGATCGAGGAGGGCAACCCGTTCGGCCAAGAATTGCAGCGAGGCTGTTAGCACGCGAAGCACTGTTCGGGCGGCCTCAGGTAAATCGGCGACCGGATCCTCTACGTGTGCGATGAGCTGCGCGACGTGACTGGGGCCTTTGGCCACAACGAGCCCATATTCCCCGAGATGGCCGCGCAAGGCGTTGATCGTCTGTGTCCGCTGCCGCACCAGAAGATCCCGAGCTCGGAATACAACCGCATTGGCCTGAGCTGCTTCGCTCTTCACCGACACAAAGCGCATCGTTGGCCTCTGCGCTGCCTCGCAGATCGCCTCGGCGTCGGTGGTATCGTTCTTCTGTCGCTTTACAAACGGCTTCACGTAAGCCGGCGGGATCAGGCGGACGGTATGGCCAAGCTCGCCGATCGCACGCGCCCAGTAGTGCGCACTGCTGCAGGCTTCCATCGCCACCACGCACGCTGGCAGGCCAGCGAAAAACGTAAGCACCTGATCGCGCCGCAGCCGCTTGCGAAATACCACCCTGCCGGATGCATCTGCTCCGTGTGCTTGAAACACTCGCTTCGCCAAGTCCAACCCGATCGTGCTAGCTTCCGACACGGACGCCTCCTGTTCAATGGTGACCAACACTACCACTCTGGCACACTAACGGCCGTCGGGGAGGCGTCCACCCCATCACGGCCTGGACCCAAAGCGGTCCTCTAGGTCGCCGATCGCAAACGGGCTGTCTGGATCTCCCACCGTGCGAGCAACCGTATTTACGTCGTTGCGTCATGCACGCGCGGTGTTGGACATCTGGCGAGGTGATCAATTACGTTGTTTGGCGCTACTTCCGCTTCACCCTCAGCTTGCGCGACGAGGAGCTTCTGGCCGCGGGCGGAATCCAGGTCAGTGTGAAATGCTCGCTGCCGGGCCAACAAGTTCGGACTTGCCATCGCGGCGACCCTGCGCCGCCGCCGAGCGGCGCCCTCCCCTCGCTGACATCTGGTTGAGATCGTGGTAAAGATCGGCGGCCGGCGCATGTAGCTCTGGCGCGCCGTCGACGATGAAGGCGAGGTTCTGGACATGCTGGTCCAGAAGCGCCGCAACTAGGCGGCTGCCTTGAAGCTCCTCAGGAAATTGCTGCGCAACCAAGGCGTCCACCCCGAAACGGTCGTCACTAACAAGCTTGCCTCGTACCGTTTGCCCGCCCGCGAATTCGGCCTCGCCGATCGCCATCGGCCCGGCGGCATGCGGGCCAACAACCGGGCGGAAAACGCGTACCTGGCCATCCGACGACGAGAGCGGAAGATGCAGAAGTTCAAAAGCCAAGTCCAAGCTCAACGACTTCTGTTTACGCACGCCGCCGTCTACAACGTCTTCAGCCTCTAACCCCAGCTGATCCGCCGTTCCACCTTGCGCCAGTTCCGCGCCAAGGCGTTCGAGGACCTGGGCGGAAGCTCCCGAGCCGCTTGATCGAGCGGCCGTATGGCCCATTCGTGGCCCTTGGCCGGTTACCCTGACAGCACGCACTCAGCTAAGCTGAGTCTCCCACACGCCGGGACTGAAGATCTAGTTCCCGACCGGGAAATACTGGCTCCCGATGAACAGGAGCGGCTGCTGGTCGTCGGCCCCATCGCCGTAGATCAACACGTCGATCACCCATTGATCATTGGGTCCCGAGACGATCGCGAGCGCGGCGGCGTTCTGCTTCATCGTCGCCGCCAGCTTCTGACAGAAGCTACCGGAGTCAGGCCGCCAGTCCTTGGCGATGTCGAAGGCGTAGATCGGAACCAGCAGCAATGGATTGCGATAGCTCAGCGGGTCGGTCGTCGGGTCGACGCCACGCGGCGATCGCCAGTATCCCGCCTGGACGCGGATCTTGCGCGTGGCGGCGTCCCCCGCGAGCGGCAGCCGCACGCGCAGCGTCTGGCCGTCCGACAGGGCCGCCAGGCTGGCGAACAGCTTATCGAACAGGGTACACAGCCCGTCTTCGAGAGAGGTCCCTTCCAGGCGCGCCGGGTCGGGACGTTGGATATAGGGTGTGATGCGGGTCGGGAATCGCGTCAACGGCGTCTCGTAGACGAAGCCGTGATCGACGTTGTCGACCAGATTGGCGTTGCGCGAGATCCAGAAGCCGCCCCACGCGTCCGACAAGGTCATCGCGTCGAGCCTGTAGAAGCGGAACAGGAGGTCGAGCGGTGCGCCGTCGGCGATCTCCTGCCCGGCCGAGAGCGAATAGGTCAGCCGCACGCCCGCCTGGGTGCAGCGCAGCGGCACGGCCTGGGCCGCCATGTTGGCGTTGATGGTCAGCGCCGGCCAAAGGAGCTGGCGCCAGACCTGCAGCGTCGATCTCGACCCGGATTGGCGCAGCAGGAGCCGGTAGGTCTGCGGCGGGATCGACGGCGTCGTGCCGCCATTGTCGATGATCATCCAGTCGCCCTGTGGCTTCGGCGACAGCACGAGCTTGACCTGCCCGCTCAGCGGGAAGCCGTGGTTTTCGAAGTCGGTCTTCAGCCCCGCAGGGATTTGCTTGTCCCCGAGCTGCGCAGCGTAGGCGGGATCGGTGAGGAACAGGAAGTCGTCCGGGATCTCGGAGAAGTCGACGGCCTGGCCCACGCGCTCGAGCAGCAGGGCGTCGACCTTGCCGTCCGCTGTCGTGAGCGTGGACAGGTTGTACTCGAACGAGGCCGGCGCGCCGGCGACGGCGGCTCTCGCCGAGGCTTGCTTCCACGCCTGCTGCACCTGGCCCGCAACCCAGGCCAACGCGGCGAGCGCGTTGCGCGCGGCCGTCACCTCGTCCGGCGTGGGCGAGCCGAGGAGCAGCGGCGTCGCCGCCAGGTCCTTCGAGACGGCGGGCCAGATCACGCTGAACCCGGCGAGCGTCCGGATCACCGCGGAGCGGTCCGATGCGGCCTGCGGCCTCAGGGGCGTGGCGGCGGTGACATTGAAAGTGATCTCTAGCGTCATCTCGTCCTGCGCCGCGAAGGTGCGCCGGGCGTTGAACTGGTAGTCCCATTGCGTGAGCGTGCTGTCCGGCGATTCGCCCACCGCGGGCTCCAGCGCCTGCTGACCGGAGATCACGGCGGGCTCCGGATAGCCCCTCAACGCGATGGGGATCGCCACCTGGCCGATCTGGTTCGGGCCCGGGTCGAGCGGACGGACGAAGGACAGCCAGGACGAGCCTTCATAGCCCGACACCCCGGCGACGCCGTAGATGTCGAACTCGAGCTGGTTCGGGACGAAATCGAGGTCGAGGACAAGCTTGCGCTGCTCCGACGGGTGACTGACCGTGAGCATGCTCGTGAGCGTCGAGCCTTGGCCCAACGCCGCTTTGCTGCTCTGGAAGCTGACCTGCGGCAACGCCTGCAGCGCGCGTGGCGACGCCGCGGGGTTGAGCGTGTACCGGCCCTTGAGGCTGTGGTTATCGACTTCGGCCATGCCCTGGGCCAGGGCGTCCAGGCCGCCGAAATGGCCCGCGACGTCAGCAAGCGTGTCCTCGGCTCGCGGCGTGTAGGCGGTGTCGCCGATCACGATCACGCTCTCAGGCGCGAGGAAGTCCGTGCGCATCGCGTTGGCGCGCAACAGGTCGGCGGGGCGGACGTCGAGCCAGTCCGCGCCCGTCGAGATCGTGGCGCAGGACGTGGGCACGCTGACGGCTGAGGCGTTGACCGGCGTTGCGGCGCGGAACAGCGCCGGTCCGCCCGCCGCGATCGTCAGGTGGTCGGGGAGTTGCTCGGGGGGGACGCCGTAAGATTGCGCGATCGTGGCGAGCGTGTCGTCGGCGATCGTGGTCCTGGGGTTGCCGCCGGCCCAGCTGGTGACGACGCCCGCACGGACGATGTCGACGACGTCGGCGATCGCGTCGACGAGATAGCCGGGCGCGACGCCGGCGATCGCAGCCAGTGCCGCGAACGGATGATCGGGCTCGACGGGGGCGTTCTCTGCGGGCGTAGTCACCACCTGCGACCTGACCTTGCCGGCCAGCCGGGGCGGCGGCCCGGGCCGGTCCGCGCCGCTCCCCCCGACCTTCACGTCGAACTGGACCAACGCCTGAACCACGTAGGCGCTGCTCAGCTCGACCAGCAGGCGCTGCATTATGACGTCCACCGCGGCCTGCAGGCCCTCGCTCTGGCGCGCGTCTATGGACGCCATGAGCGTGGCAAGGCCGGCGGCGATGTCCGCCTTGGCTGCGATTATCGTCGCGAGGCTCGCCGCCGCCTTCGCGTCCGACTGCGCGGCGGCCGCGTAGGCGGGAGACAGCGCGAGATCGAGCGCCTGCAGCAAGGCGAGGTTCCACGCCTCGGGATCGCCGCCGCGAAAGTTCATCGTGGTGCTCGCGCCCAGGCCCGAGGCGGTCGTGTAGGTGGGCACGGTCACATTGTCGGTGGTGAAGGGCTCGGTAGACAACGGCTCAAGGGCGAAGAACCGCGCCTGCGACGGGTCGATCCGGTAGGTGATCCCGCTCGGCGTGAAATTGACGACCCACAGGGCCCGCACCGCGCCGCTGGAGCTCGACCCGACGCCGCCGCCCGCCGCAGCGCGGAGCGAGGCCTTCGACACGACCGGCGCGAAGTGGGCGTGCTGCGGCCCCGTGGCGAGCTTGCGGCCCGGGAAGGCCGCCTCGAAATCGGCGGCAAACTGATCTAGCGACTGCGGTTGGTCCCCGACGGCGGCGAACGGCGCCGCTGCGATCGCCGCATTCGCCGACACGACTCGGGGCGCGTCGCGGAAAGCCGTCGCGACGAGCGTGGGATCGCGGGAGATCGCGAGGTCCACGGCGAGGCTCATGATCGGCCGCGCGTCCGCCGCGGTCACCTGAGCGGCCAGGCTCGCGGCGGCGGGCAGGCCCAGCAGAGGGCGGGCGAGAACCGGGACCGAAGCGGCCGCCGCGCCGATCGCGCCGATGGCCAGAGGCGTCAGCTCAGCCGCTGTCCGGGCGGCGTTCACGCGCGCGGCGATCAGCGCGAAGGTGTCGTTCACATAGACGGTGACGGATGCGTCGTCCGCTGTGAAGCTCGAGCCGGGCGCCAACAGCCCAGGAAGACTGGCATTCGCGGCCGCGAGCGAACCCGGATCGGCGCCATAGCGTCTAGCGAGGTCCCCGAAGCGTTCGTCGGCGCGCGCGGTCATGGCCGGGGTGACGCACACGGCGCCGGGCCGGACGATCCCGGGCAGCTGCACGACCTTCTGCGCAAAGTCCCCGGGCAAAAGGCTGAAGGCCGCGGCCAGCGAGGCGAACGTCGAACCAAGGATGGGCGTGACGGTCTGCTGGCCGATGGTGATCGGCGTGGCGGCGAATAGCCCCGGCCAGTTCAGATTGTCGTCGGCGAGCTGCTCGACGGTCCATCCGTCGAACTGGGCGACGATGTCGGCGAGGGCGCCGGAGCGCGGCGTGAACACCGCGGCCGTGACGCCCTTGGAGTCGGCCGAATATGGGATGACGAGCGCGGCGGAGCTGGCGAGCGGCGCCTTGGTGTTGCTCGAGAAGATCTGGCCGGGCGAGGCGTTGTTGACGCTCGCGATAGACGAGATCGTGTCGCTCGGCGTGATCGTATAGGTTGCGTTCTCGATGAAGAGCGCGGTCGATCCCGGCCACACGCCGGGCGTCTGCATGTTCGCCTGCAGGAGCGCCGAGGCGCTCTGCAGGCCCCAGGTCTGGGCGAAGATCGCGAGCGAGTCGCCGTCGACCACGACCGCACTGGCGAAGGTGAGCGTCTGCGCCGGATCAGTTGAGAAGAGCGGCGCCACGAGGCTGTTCGCCATGGCGACGTCGGCGGGGGTGAAGGTCGCGCGTGCCTGCTCGCCGAGCGCCACGGCCGCGCTCGTGAGCGTGTCCTTGGGCCCGGTGACGAAGCTGTACGGACCGATCGACAGCGTCGTCTTCTCCACGAGCACGGCCCGGGCATTGGCGCTCGCCAGGCCCGACACGCCTCCCGGGCCATCGGCGATCGAGCAGCCGAGCTGAGCGGCTATCCCGGCCAGGGAGAGGGCCGCGATCGCCGCGGGCACGTTACGCGAGGCGATCGCCAGGATCGCGCCCGCCTGGAGCCCTACGGCCGCATTGGCCTTGGCGAAGGCGGCCGGCTCGCTCACCCCCGTGCGCTCGAGGAACGCGGCGGGGGTCTCGCCTGTGAGCGTCCGCTTGAACACCGGGGCCTGGATTTGCGCGTCGTGGCCGAAGATCAGCGCGGCCTCGGCGTTGGCGTTCACGTTGGCTAGGTCGTCGTAGGACACGGGATAGCCGGCGGGGCCGCCCGTCGAGGCCGCCGTCAGGGCCGCGAGGTCGGTGAAGCCCTGACTCGGGCCGGCGAGGGTCAGGCTGAGCGAGGCCGCATTGCCCAGATAAACGTAGGCCGCCGCCGCCACGCCGCGCAGCCTAGCGCGGGCGAGGTCGGAGAGCGCCGCGGGATCCGTGACCGGGCCGAGCGTCGTGGATAGGGCGCATTCGACGTCAGCCTGCAGCAGCTGATAGCAGATCGCGGCGTAGCGCGCCCGCGCCTGGCCCGCACCGACCGCGGCCGCGCAGTGCGCAGGGTCCGGAGCGCCGGAGATCATCGGCGCGGCGGTCGCGTCTGGCTGGAACTTGACGGGCGACACGCTAAGCGCGACGACCAGGTTCTCGTCTTGCGGTAGGAACTGGTAGGACGCGACCAGTGAAGGCCAGGACGCGAGGGACACGAGCTCGTCCGTGTACCCGACCGGCGCCGTGACCGTAGGCCCGCCCCCCGGGCCAGCCACCACCGAGCCCGCCGTGCGGTTGCCGAGCACGTCTTGGAAGGCGAGCTGCAGCGACAGCTGGGCGTTGGCGGCAATCCCCGCATAGGGATCGTCGTTCGCGCTCGGCAGCGCCCCCGGAATCGCCGCCGGTTGCGCCTGGGCGTAAGGGAAGATCGAGAGAACCTGACGGTAACGCCAGACCGTGTCGTGCCCGCCGCCGTCGTTGGCGGGCGTCGCCGGCAGACCTTCGCCGCTGTCCTTGAACCCGCCCCCGCCGGCGATCTCGAACCCCAGCATGTGGTAGAGCACGTCAAGAGTCTTTTGCGGATCGTCCGAGGGGCCGAGGTCTGTCTCGGCTCGGCTCTCGGTCTCCGGGTTTGCGCGATCCAGCGAGAAGCCGGCACGTCCGGGCGGGAGGTTCGCCACGGTCCGAAGCGTGTCCGCAGCAACTACGATGTCCGCGCCTTCGGCGAGGATGGGCGCATTGGCGTTCGCCTCGCCCAGCACCGTCACCGGCAAGCCGGTCGCTACGGCGATCGCGCCGAAGGTGTCGCCCTGCTGGATCGGATGGTCGGGATGGCCTGGCACGGTCATCTTCTGACCGACCGCGAGCAGGTTCCTGGTCGTGGCGTTCAGTGCCGCGAGCGAAGCGGGATCGAGATAGCTGTGGTCCTGCGAGATCGAGACCAGGGTGTTGCCTGCCGCGACGGTCTGGATCGGCTCGCCGAGCAGCTGGAGCAGCGCGCCCGGCCGCAGACACGCGACGTCCTTGATCTGCTCCGCGAATGCCGCGACCGTGAGCCCGGCGCGCTGAGCCGTCGAGAGCAGGCTGTCGTCGGGCGTGACGGTCGTCCCCGCGATCGAAAGGCCCGCGATCAGCGTTCCCGGGATGAGCTGATTGACGGCGGCGAGCGAGCGCCAGTCGAAATCGGAGGGCAGCCCCGGATACTGCTTGGCGATGGCGCTCGCCGCGCTCGTCAGCGTGTCGCCTGCGACCACCGTGTAGCAGACCGCCTCGAAGAAGAGCTTCTGGCTGGCCGGGTCTTCGTTGTCGCCGACGATCAGCGCGTTGTTGAACGCCAGGGCGACCGGCGCATTGGGCTCCTGATCGGAGGAGACCACGATGAGCTTGATCTGCGCCGACCGGCCGGTCCGGAAAAGACTGTCTGGAAGGCCCGGCTTGCCTGCGGTGTTGATGTAGCGAAGGTAGAAGCCGCCGGAGCGGAGTGCACTGCATTCCCACAGGAATTGCAGGAAGTCGCGGCTGTCCGCCGGTGTGAGCGTCGCCACGCTGGACTGCGCGGGCGACGTGTTGAGCGTCTCGATTGCGCCCAGGCGCTGCAGCGTCGGGGGCGCGTTGGTCTCGGTCGAGAGGTTGGTCTTCAGCAGGAAGCTGTTGCTGCGGTCGAGCGCGTCGGAGACCAGCGTGCCCGACGGCGCGTTGGCGTCCTGACTCGCGTAGGCGATGTAGAGGTCTGCGGTGTAGGGGTCGGCGGTATGGCTCTCCGACACGAGGTGTTGCCACAGGGCGATGAGCCGCTGAAGTCCCGCATGGTCGGCACCCGCAACGGTATAGACCCCGGGGACCGCGTTTGGCGGCTGTTCGATCGTGACGTCAAACACGGTCGCTAAGCGGCTCGCGGCGAGGGGCACGTTCGACACCGTCCCGCCGGCGGCCGTGGTTCCGAGGTATCCGGCGTAGGCGAGCTTGCCGGAGGGGCTGGCGGCGAGGGCGTCGGTCAGCGGCGCCGGCATCATCCAGAGGCTGGGCTGGACCACCATGGGCAGGGGCGCATCGCCGCGCTTGGGCGCTTGCATGAGCGTCGGAAGGTCCGGCGTCTGCCACCAGAGCAGCGCCGCGGGCGGCTGGCGGTCTGGTGTGGTCGCGAACTGGGCGATCATCTGCGCCGCGCCGGGCTTCAAGCCGGGATCGAACGCGAGCTTTACGAAGGCCGTGGCGAGCGCGATCTCGTTCGCGTCTAGGGTGAAGGGGGCGGGCGGCTGGACCCAGCCCGCCGAGCTGGCCGTGATCTTGATCTCGTAGTCGAATGGCGGCGCGGGATTGACCGGGAACTCCTGGCCGACCAGCGCATAGAGCGGATAGGTCGGATCCGACTCCGACGCAGCCGCCGGCGCCCCGGCCTTCCCGCTCGCATCGAAGACCGGCGCGGGCAGGCGCAATCCGCCCATCAGGAACCGCGAGGTCATGTTGAGCGCGTTGGTGAAGCCGCCGCCGGTCGCGAGCGCGGCGCACAGCCGGTCGAGTCGCATGCCGGGTATGGCGGGGATATTGATGCTTCCGGCGGCGAGGAGATCGTCGGCCGCCGTGATCTGGTCGACCAGCTGCTCGAGCGACAGATCGTAGCTCTGGGCGATTGCGCCCAGCGTATCGGTCGAGGCGAGCGCGCGGGCCGTGCTGGCGATGGTGATGGGCGCGCGCGGCGCGAGGATCGACGATTGCCCCATCAGCGGATTGGCGGCCAGAGCCGCGATCGTAACCCGGTACTGGCGCGTGAGGTTGGCGATGGAGGTGGCATAGGGGATCCGCACCGCGGCGCCCGCCGCTGGCTCGGTCGGGCCATTTAGCTGCTGGAGCAGCTGCACCGCTGCCGGGACGTTCTCGGGCGGGAAGAAGGCGGTCGCGATCGACTGGTAGGTGTCGCCCGTATCGGCGGTGTAGTCGAGCTTATAGCTGGGGCTCGCCGTGTGCACGACGCCCGGGAGCTTTACCGGCTGGGACGCGTCGAGCCGGATCGGGCCGTTGTTGGCGACCAGTGCCTCGACGGTCAGGCCAGGATAGTTGGCGAGGGTCGTCGCGAAGGTGTCGTTCTGGGCGGTCGTATAGCTCTGGTCCCGGTTCGAGCCGTTCGGGATGGCGAGGGTCTGCTTCGCCTTGACCGTCAGTTCGGGGTTGGCGGCCGAGAGCGCGGACAGGGTGACCCCCTGGCCGCCGACGTACCAGTACGCCCAGAGCCCGTCCAGGGTATCCATGGCGCGGGTCGTCGCCGACAGGTCTCCGAGCGCGATCTGGGCGCCCGGGTTGAGAAGCGCAACGCTCTCGGCGTTCGCCGCCAGCAGGTCGGCGACCTGGATCGTGAACCGCGTGGCGAGCGAGACGGGGGAATCCATCCCCGCGGCGGTGAACTGGATGTTCCGGAGCGTGATCGTCGTGGAGGAGTTGAGCAGCTTGGGCGTTCCCGCGTTGGCGGCGGCCACGGCCAGCGGCGTAAGCTGGCACGGAATGAGCAGCACTTGACCGACAGCGAGCTTGTCGAGGTCGGCGCCCGGATTGGCGGCGGCCAGGGAGGCGGGATCGACGGCAAAGTCCGCGGCGATCGATCGGGCGGTTTCTCCGGCGAGCACGCTGTGCAGCACGCGTATCCCCGGGATGGCGATCGCGGTCCCCGGCTGCAGCGAGCCGAAATCCACTTTGGGGTTCGCGGCCTTCAGCGCGTCTTGAGCGATGCCGAAGCAGCCGGCCAGCCCAGCGAGCGTGTCGTTCGCCTGGCTCTGATAGGTGACCTGCTGTGCCGGGATGAAGATGGCCCGTCCCGTCCCGGGGCTCGGCCCGGTTACGTCCGGATTGGCGGCAGCGAGCACCGGCTCGGTGAGCCCGAACATCGCAGCTATGCCGGCGAGCGTGTCCCCAGTCCGGGCTGTGTAGCTGTTGTTGTAGAGGTTGGCAACCTGAGCCAGCGACGCGGGGGCCGACAGCTTGAGCGTGGACCCGTTGAGCAGGTCACGCGCGCCCTGCACCACGGCCTTGGTCAGCATGTAGAACTGATAGCGGAAGACGAAGGTCGCCAGGCTCTCCACGGTCAGGGCCGCCGCGGCCTTGGTAGGCGTGGGATCAGTTCCGAACTTGGCCGTCAGCTTGGCGAAATAGCCCCGGATCGTCTGCTCGTATTCGGAACTGACGCGCCGGTCGGCGGTGAAGTCGATCTCGAAATCCGGCGTCGTTAGCTTCAGCTCGGGGATCATCGCGAGTACCGCGGCCGGCAGCTCGTCTGACTTGCTTCCCGAGCCCGGCCGTGGGAAGAGCTGAAAGACAATTCCGTGGTCAGTGAAGAGCTGGGTGAGTGCGGGATAGCTGAAATAGGCGTCGCACGCTGAGGGATCGGACAGCGCCTGAAGCACCTCCTCGATCACTGCGGCCGAGGTGGTGTCGTGCTCGTGGCCGATCGCGTCCAGGACCCAGCCGAGCAGGAAAGCCAACAGCGGATTGGGCCCCTGAGCCAGATCGCTTGAGGTCTGCAGGCCCAGAAGAACGCCCAGCACGGGCGTGGTGGTCCCCGCCGGTGGCGTGGGCCCGCCGGTGAAGGCGAAGTCCTGGCAGAGCGCCTGGGTGACGATCGGCACGGCCAGGGCGGGTACCGAGAGTCCCGAAGCCGCCATGGCCTTGGCCAGCCGCCGCCGATTCAGCTGCAGCCGGCGCGCCGGCCGCGCGCGCAGACGCGCGTACGGCGGCTGGCGAAGCAGCAGCGGCGTCTGCCGGTAGCCCCGCCGCCCGCGCAGCGCCGGGACGGCGCTGTCGCCGGGCGGTGCGATCTGCCAGGGCAGGGCGGAGTCCGAGCCGATGACGAAGGACTCGGTTATCGTCGCGCTGAAGCTGAAGGAGATGCGGACGAACAGTATCTTGATGCTGACGCTGACGCTGACGCCAGCGCTGACCTGGATCAGGATCGCCTTGTAGCTTTCGACATCGAGGCTGATCCCGGCGTAGACAGTGAGGCTGACGCTCGCCTGGACGATGCCGAAGTCGACCGTGGCGTAGACTTGGCCGATCAGGGCGACGGTCCCTGTCAGATGGTGGTAGCGCACCGACGGCAGGTTCGAGTCGTTGGGGGTGTACCAACCGAGCACGCCCTGGAGCGCGCCCCCGACGGTGATGCTGATCCCGCCGCTCAGGATGCCGAGCGACAAAGTCTTGCCCACGCCGACCTGCAGCGCGAACCCGAACTCGAGCACCGTGCCGAAATGGCCGCTGGTTACCCTGGGCACGTTCGTCGAGGTCTGTCCGTCCAGCACCGCGAAATAGAGGCCGGCAAAACCGGTGAATGGGAAGACCTGCACGCTGAACGAGCGCGAGAAGTCGGTCAGGCTCGGCGGGTAGCCGAGATCGACGCGGAAGTTGCCGTTGGTATAGATGTCGATCGTGACGATCGGCAGCGTAATCGAGACCTCGCCGAACTCGAGATGGCGCATCTCGTCGGGAAGCGTCAGCTCGATGTGGTAGACGCCGATGGTGTCGGTGACCTTGCGGTAGAGGATTTCGAACCGCAGGCCGGCGAACAGCCCGGCCTTCTCGCCGAAGAGCTGGATCAGCAGCCCGTAAACGACCGGATCATTGAAGATGATGTCCATGCGCAGCGTGGACATCACCGTGAAGCGCGTGCCGATGAGCCAGTTGCTGCCGGCGTCGTAGGCCAGCTTGTCGAGCTGGGTGATCGGGCTCTGGTTGGGATCGACGGGCGGGCGCATCGCCGCCTCGAGCGCGTCGATGATCCGGTCCATCTCGGTCGGGACCGACCCCGAGATCGCGACGCGCTGGCCGAGCCCGAGGAACTCGAGGTCGAGCAACTGGGCGCCCGCGCCGGGCACCGCCGGCGGAGACTGGTTGAGCGCGTCCCAGCGCAGCGGCGGATTGCCGTCCTTGCCGTATGGCTGGCCGAGGAAGGACCCGGTGAGCTCCAGGTTGAACCGTGGCGAGCCGTAGTCGCGGCTGTAGTTCAGGGCGAGTTTCTCGAGGTCGAGGAAGCCCAGATTGGCGACGTGGTCAACCTGGACGCGGATGGCCTTGGTGTCGAGGTTCACCGTTACGGATATGTCGGGCAGCTCAAGCCGCTCGAACGCGTCCCAGGGCGAGCCAAGCGACAGCGTACGTCCCGGGGCGGCGAAGGAGAGCAGGAAGTCGAACAGGTCGCCGACGGTGCCGCGGCCGAGGCTGATCGTGACGGCAGGGCCGCTCACATCCTTGTGGTAGCTTAGCGCGAGGTTGCGGTACGCGAAGCTGATCCCGGTCGTCGCCGGTGAAAAGTCGTACCGCACCACGAGCACCAGCCCGTGGACGTCGATCACGCCGCTCAAGAAGCCCGAATACTGCCCGGCGCTCTTGGAGATCCGGAGCTCGGCGGTGATCTCGGTGTCGAGCTCGTCGATCTTCCAGTCGACGACCGTGTCGAAGTTGAACAGGTCGCCCTTCGAATCGAAAAGGACCGACAGCTGCTCGACGGTGATGTGGGGCACGGGCAGGTCGAAGGGCAGCAGCGCTTTGGTAATGTTAGAGAGTGGCAGCGGGCTGACCAGCATGCCGGCGAACGTCCAGACCTTAGTGGTGCTGTCGGTCGCGGCGGTGACCATGAACCGCGTGGCGAACAGGTTCGCGGTGGCGCCGATCGCCACGGTGCGCGACGAGCTGGTCTGGGCGATCCCGAGCGAGACCTTGTCGAGCCCGATCACGGTCTCGCCCATCAGCTGTATCGACCAGGAGGCGTCGAAGCTGACGTCGCCGCTGAAGGTCCATGTCCTGTCCGGGATCGACAGGGAGCCCGCGAGCCTCTCCACCGAAAGCCCGGTGTGCGGTGGATCTATGCCGAACCCGAACACGGACAGGAGCTGGCCGACGTCGAAGGTTTTGTCAGTTCGCGCCCTGAGCTGCTGCTGGGGCAGGCTGAAAGCCGCGGTGAAGCGGAGGTCAGGGTTGCCGCCGAGCTGGAAGGTGCCGCCGAAGTCGATCGAGACCTTGGCCCCGCCGAACCAGCTGAAGGTCGCGCTGACCTGGGTCAAATCCAACAGGTCGGCCGGCAGCAGCGGCCAGTTGAGCTGATCGCCGGTGTTGACGGTGACCTGAATCACCTGGACGCTCACCGCTCCGCGTGAAAACACGAGCCGGACATTGCGGAGGTAGAGTAAAGACCCTAGGCTGAACTGGGATGGGATCAGCGCGGCGAGCTGCTGGCCGAGGAAGATGCCCGACAGGGTCGCAAGATCGGGGATCTGGACGCCGGTCAGCGGTCCGCTGTCGAACACTGGCACGCCGGCAGACACTCGCAGCGGGCAAACTGTCTCCAAGCCGTCCAGGGCGGTCCGGGGGCTTACGATGCGGCTCCGGAGCTGGCCGGCGGCGCTTCCGTTCGCGGCGCTGAAGCTCATCTGTACCTGCAGGCCCAACAGGCCCGCGTTCGCCGCAGCGTTGGCGTACCCCGTCGCGAGCTGGAACGCCGGCGCCGCGCCCCAGCTGGTGATCGCGCCTTTGACCACCGGCGTCTTGCCCGACCAGAGCCCGCTGTACACGGTCTCGCTGAGATCGGGCGTGCCGTTGAACTGGAGGATCGGCGGCGATCCGGAGCTGGCGGTGAAACTCGCCGACGTGAAGAGCTGCCGGGCCGGGGCGCAGTCGGGCGAAAGCGATCCAAACGCCTTGCTCAGCACGGCCCCCACCGCGGCGACAACGAGGGTGAGCGCGGGATGGCCATCGCCGTCGACGGTGAAGGTGACGACTGCCGCAGGCTTATCCTGCCCGAGGAAGCCGCTCGCGAGGGCGCCGGTCAGCACGATCGAGCCGCCCGGCGGCTGGACCGTCGTGACGTTCATCACGAGCGCCTTGCCCGGGAACAGGATCGTATCCTTTAGCAGGCCGTCGACGCCGGCTGAACCGAGGGCGTTGTCCGCGGGCAGGTTCAGCAGGCCGGGCTTGTAGTAGCCGGCGCTCTGGAGCTGGGCCCAGAGCTCGACGATCGGCGTCGTCACGAGACCTGTGTGCATGGCCTAGCCCCGCCGGGCAGCGAGGGCGATGACGACTTGCCTCCGCCTGCGCGGTTCTTGAGGTACGCCGCGAACCAACCGAGGGCGCCGCTCGTCTGCTGAGCGGGATTGCCGAACAGGGTCATGTTGACCTGCCCGCCCGGCGGGAAGCTGACACTGAGGAACTTGAGCGCGATGTTGCTAAGCTGGAGGAGGTAGGTCGGCGGCGCGACCACAAAGCTGATGTCGCCGAACACGAGGCTGAGCGCCCCCTCGAGCGAGATCGCGCGCTGGCCGGCCGACACGCCGGGTAGCGACAGGCCCGCGTAGATGCTGGCGCTTGAGGGATTGGGCGCCCACGCTAGCAGCAGCCCGGCGGTGAACCCCGTAGCCGCCGCGAGCGCGCCGGGGGTGCCGAGGTCGAGATCGAGGCGGAGCCCGAACCAGGGCGACGACAGCTTGGAGCCCTGGATGGGCATCTCGACCGGCATAAAGCCGAGGCTGTCCGGCGTGACCGAGCCGAGCCCTTGGACCAGGCTGGTCAGCTTCATCGGGAAGTGGTTCGCGAGGCTGGCCGAGCGCGCCAGGCTGGTCGCCGGGTCCAGCACGATGACGGCGGCGTCGAAGGCGAAGGTGCGATAGAAAGGCGTCGCCCTTTTGAAACTCATGTCGATCAACAGCGATTGGTAGGCCAGGCCCCGCTCGATGGTCTGCGCGACCTGCTCCGGGCCATAGGAGAAGAGATCGAAGCCTTTCTGCGGCAGGAAGGCGATCGACCCGTTTAGCAGGAAGGAGCCTTTGATGCTCGGGTTGTCGTCAGTCGTTCCGGGCAGGGTGACGAAGGTGGCGCCCGTAATCGCGACCTGATCCAGCACTGAACTCGACACGGCGTAGGCGGTGGGCTTGGCGGTGACGAAGCGATAGGTCCCGATGTTGTTCTGGGAGCCACTGGAGTCGGTGCCCTTCTGGTAATAGCCGTCGAAGCCGAGATTGTTGTCGGGGCCGATCTGGGTCGCCTTCTCGCCGAACAGCTGGTTGACCAGAAGCTCCACATGGCTGGAGAAGCCCGCCACCTGAGAGTTGGCGATCAGCACCTTGAGCGAGTTGACCTTAAACGCATAGGCGTCGCTGCTCACGAGCGGCGCTGGATCCTCGTAGTCGATCAGCCCGAAGATCGAGCTCGGCGAGGCGGTGAACGAGGTCGCGCCCGGCGTGACCGGGGTCACCGAGACCCCGACGTGGTGCGCCTTGAAGGTGGCCGGGTCGATACCCGCCGCGAGCGCTCGCATCTGTTCGGGCAGCCCCGAGAGCGGCACCAACGCGTTCAGCGCGACGATCCCGTTCCAGGTTGGATCTTGCAGAACCGTCTCGACGAAATAGGTAAGGTCCGTGTCCGTGTTCTGCCGCTCGCGCGCGTCGGCGATGATCTGGGCGATCTGCTGAGCCGTGGCCGCGGGATAGCCGTTGAAGTCGTCCGCGGCGCTCCATTGGCTCACGTCGGCGGCGGCCTGGGCGAGCTGCTTGTTGCAGAACTTGAAGATCAGGATCGTCTGATGGTCGGCCCAGCGCCAGGGCGACAGATCGAACTCCCACCCGGGATCCCCGCCCGCGCCCGCCGCGAACAGGCTGAAGTCGCCGGCGTAGGCGGCAACGACGCTGAAGTACTGCGCCATCGGTGACGGCGCGCCCGCGCCGAGGACCAGGCTCTTCAGCGCGTCGACGTTGGCGCAGCTGACCGCGCCATTCTTCACCAGCGAGTTCAGCCAGTCCTGGCAGGTCTTGTCGGGAATCTTGGTCGCCAGGAGGTCGACGCGCTCCTTCGACAGCAGGTAGGCCATGTCGCTGTCCGCGAGCAGCTTGTCGCCCGAGGAGACGACGAGGAAGAGCTCGTTGATCTGCAGCGCCGCCCGCAGCGCGCCCATCACCGATTCCAGGATGAGGCCCGGCTTGCGCGGCGGCGGAGGTGGCGGCGAGGACATGGCGAGAGTGATGCCGGCCCAGCCGCCGTCGCTCGCGAACTGGAGCAGCAGCCCCTGCCGCGTGACGCCGAAGGGCGGGTTGGGGACGGTTCCCGACGGAGGCTGCGGGGCGTTCGCCTTTGCCGCGGCCGCCGCCGCTCCGCACTGGGGCTTCAAGGTCGCCAGCCGTTTGGGCGACCACGCCTGGCGCTCAAACTGGCCGAGGTCATCGAGAGTGAGCCCCACTCCGGTCTCGACCGAGCCGTACGGCATCAGCGGAAAGGCGTCCGTCGCGCCCGACGGCAGCGATGAGATCTGAAGCGGAAGATAGGACAGGAAGCTTGAGCCCGTGGCGTCTCCCTGGTGGAGCACCCCCTGGTCAGGCTGGGAGAAATAGGCGGAGCCGCCGCTGGGCGAAACCAGCGACACCCAGGCGGTCGTGGCTGCAGACGTCAGGGCGCCGAAGGCGCGACTCTGGCCCTCGCCCCCGGCGCGCACGGTGGGGGCGAAGCCGGGGTGGTCGGGGATGAAGACGACCGTGGCGGACGACCCGACCGCGAAATACTCGACCGGCGACAAGCCGCCCATTAGGGTCTCGGCCAGGCTGGACGCGCCGGCGGCCGCCGCGAGGTGCCACGGGAGCGACAGAGAAACCGTGCCGCTCGGTGCCAGGGTGTAGAAGGCGCCGCCGCCGTGGACCGGTTGGCCGTGGGCGTCCACGGCGGAGAGGCGCGGCGCCAGGACGAGCCGGAAGTCAGACCCGAAACTCGCCTGAAAGGCCGGGCCGGCGGCGCTGCGGTAATAGCTTGGTATCGGGCCAGCGGCCGATAGGGCGATGAAGCTGCGCGCATGGTCGGTTGGCGCCAGCGGGTCGACGGTGGCGGCCAGCGCCACCTGGGCCCGGCTGAAGTCAAATGGGCGGTGGCGCGCGGTCTGGGCGTAGCCTCCGGCGGGCGGGGCGCTATACGAGCGCAGGCCGACGTCGAGGGCGTCCAGGCCTGCGGCGTCAGACGAGAAGGCGAAGCCGGCGCAGCCGGCGCCGGCGGGATCGCCCGCGAGGGCCAGCGACAGGGCTCCGGCGATCGGGAAGACGACCGGCGTCCTCGCCCCGAAGGGGGTGGCGGCGAAGGCGAGCGGCGCGCCTACGGGGGTGAAGGTCAGCGCCGCGCCGTCCGAGTTCGCGTGGAGCTGCGCTCCGCGTGGGAGGCTGATCGCGAAGTTCCCGAACTGGACCGAGGCGGTGCTGGTGAGCGCCGAGCGGACGCCGGCCGGACCGGCGAAGATCGACCAGCCGGACAGGCCCCCGTCGCAGTCCGCGGCGTTGGTGAACCAGCCCAGCACCGCGCCGATGCGTGCGGAGGAGGCGAACCAGGTCTGCGCCGCCGCCACGAAGGCTTCGACCTTGGCGTCGGGGACGGGACCGCCTACGACGAGCCAGCCCTGCGCCCCGAGCGCCGCGCCAAGCTCGATCGTCGGGGGAAGCGCTGCTGCGGGCGCGAACAGGAAGCCGGTGACCACGCCTCCGCTCGGGCGATTGGCCGGGAGATATAGCCGGCTACCGGCCGCTAGGGGCTGCAGCGCGACGGTCACGGCTAACGGTACGCTTGGCTGCGCGAGCTTCCTGTGCCATCTGTGACTGGAAAGAAGCCGTCATAGAGATACTTGTGATCTTTGTCGTAGACGGTGATCGCATAACTACGTGCGTCCTGGACGCACCGGAGGACAATTTTCCCGGACTCGTCGGCTTGCATGGTGTAAGGTGAGGACCCCTTGAACTCCGGGATAAAGTCGACATAGGCCTCGGGGATTGACCTGTTTTGATTGTCGACGATGATCACTGTCCAAGAGTTCCGGATCGCCTCACGCCCGGCAAAGGTGTCCCCGGGGTCCGGAAGCGGCTGGTACACGGCGGACCCCTCCTCCATGAATGTCACTTTTGTGTCGGATGTGAGAAACGGCGTGTAGGTCGCGTAGATGTTGTAGGTTTTACCCGCGTCGTAGGGGCCCATGACGATGCCCCATTGCGGCGGCGTGTCGTCCCCGATGGAGATCACGTTGTAGTCGCGGTATATCGGTTCGCCCGCGTCTATGGACATCCGTACGACCGGGTCGTCACCCTCGTCGCCGGTGACCTCATCGCAGTTCTGGGGATACCGGAACGTCTGTGCCGCCGCCGCGCCGCAGTCCAAGAGCGCCGAGACGATGACGGCGAACACGGCGAGCGCATCGAGCGCAAAGCGGCCTCGGGGCCAAGCCGCAGACCGGACCGCGTCATAGCCTCTGTTCAGCATCTCAGCGTCACGTCGCCGATGACGCCCATGTGGTCCGACACTTTCGCACGCCACTCCGCGAGGTCGCTGGGCGACGGGGGCGAAGTCGAAGTTCCGACGTAGACCCACCCGCTGGACGGCTCGTTAATCGTGACCGGCGAATTCGATGGGGCGAATGTGTTGATCGCGTGGTCGTAAGCGCTGCTCGCGGTTCCGTCGCGGGTCAGGCTAGTCAACACGTTTGGGTCGATCTTCGCGGGCTTATTGGCCACCCAGTCGAAGCCCGTTAGGTCGACGGTGGGAAGGTTCCAGTCGCCGGCCATGATGACCTTGCCCCCGTCCCGGCCCATCAGATAGGTGTAGACTTTGCCCATCTCTTTGACCTCCTTTTGTCGCTCTTCGATCTTCTTTCCGAAGATCGAATGGAAGTCGACCACCCAGACCTTGCACGTCTTCTCCTTGGACTTCACGTTGAAGAACACGGCGTACGGCGGCCGTATGAATTCCTTCCATTGGAAGTCAACAACTTTATTACCCGGGTTAGTAATCTGGATGTTGTTTCTGGGCGTATAGCGGTACAAAATGCCGTAGTATTCGACGTACTTCTCCCCCTTCGCCGGCGAAGTGACATACCGAAAGTTCGCCGGTACGGGCATGTCGACGTCCTTGTTGTTGTTGGTGCCGATGCAAGGATAGCCGTTCGTCATCACCTCCTGGAGGACGATGATGTCGACCTTGAGCGACGCCTTGGCGATCGCCTTGCACTGATTCTCCAGCCGGCTGCCGTGCCCGAAGCGGAGCATGTTCTGGGTCATGAGAACGAATGATTGCGCCTGGGCCACGGCGGGCAGCAGAGCTGCCGCGAACGCCAGACCGAGACGAGCCGTACGCGCGCATGTCATGTCGCACCTAGATTGATCGCGAATATGTCGCCCTTGATCAGGGGGGTGTCGAAACCGTCGCCGAGCGGGCCGGTGGCAGACGCCGCCGTGGAAAGGTCGATCGGCCGCACGTCGAACGTAGGGACCATGGGCCCGTTCGGCTTTGCGTTCATCTGGACCCAGCGCATCAGGGAAAGCTTCAGGTTCGTCGGGGACAGATTGCCCGGCTGCATCTGGATCGCGACCGGATCGGCGAAGCGCTGGACAAGGTTGCGGACGGTCGTGCCGAGCGGCGCCCGCTGTGGCGAGCCGCACATCCTGACCCAGATCTCCGGCACGAGGGTCACCCGTCCCGTGAAGGCGATGCTGACGACCGGGGGTGCGCCCGGGCTCTGGGTCCCACAGGCGCTCTGGCCAGTGACGACCGCGGCGGTGGCGGCCTCGAGGTCGGCGACGCTCGCCGCGCCGAGCAGGATGCAGCTGACCTGGCTCGACGTGCCGCTGTTGTCCAGGCTGCCGGCGCTGGAGAAGCTGGTCGGCCAGACGAGCCGCAGGTGACGCCGGCCGTTGCCGGACAGCTGAAGATCCACTGGGCCGCCGGCGATCAGCGGGCAGCCGGCCGGCGGCTGCAGGCCGATGCCCGGCGCGAACAGCGCCGAGAAGCTGTCGAAGGCGAGGGTGAGGTCGGGCCGGCGCGCGACCTCCAGATGGCTGCTGCCGGTCGCGGCGAAGCCGTTCAGCCCATAGCCCGGCCCTCCGGGGCCGTCGCAATACTGATAGCCCGCCCAGTCGACGCGAAGGGACATTCCCGGCGTTAGGTCGACGCTCTGAGCCGTCGGGTCGAAGGCGTAGTAGTAGGTGAGGATCTCATCGAAGCGTAGCGGCACGGCCGAGGCGAGACGATTGACGATGAGGTCCGAGGCGCCGGGCAGAAGCGGCGGCGAGCTCGCGGTCTCGAGGGCCTCGAGTTGCGCGCGGAAGACCTTGGACGCCGTCGCCATGGTCGCGCGCTGGGTCGCATCGGCGCTCCAGGCGTAGGTCTTATCGACGCCGACCATGGCAGGCGCGAGCGGGAAGCCCTGCGGCGCGCCGATCTGTAGCGTGAAAATCGATTGCGAGGACGGCGCCGGGGACGGAAGCGTGACGCTCGGAAGCGTCACCGCGCCGCTCGGAGCGCCGGGGGCGACCGGCCCGACCACATAGACGTTGACCTCTCCGCCCGGGGTGAGGCTGGCCGGCACCAGGAACGGGCCGACGTTGGAGGCGCCGCCGAACCTGTTCGTCACCCTGTATTGGCCGGCCGTCGCGGCCTGCCCGTTCGTGAGGTCTGGACCGGCGCTCATCGGCAGGCCCTTTCGGCGCCCGGCTCGGTGATCGTGTAGGTCACGGTCGGATGGAAGCTGGAGACGTTCGTGGGATCGTACGTGAGCAGGAGCGAGCTCGTGCCGCCGACGCTGCCGTACGCTTCGAGTCCGACTCCACGGGTCCAGCTCCACGACAGGGTGATCGAGCCTCCGCCGGCCGGCGTCAGGATGATGTAGCCGCCGACCTGACTGAAGGGCGACTGGCCGGTGTTGACGAAGGTCGTCGGGCCCGTGGACAGGGTGGCGCCCGGCGTGGGCGGGGGGCCGCGCCACGCTCCGCCGGTCAGCTGGCCGTCGGCGACGGTCAGGTCGGCCGACGACGCGTTGAGGATCGAGATGGTGATCACGACCCCCTGATCGGCCGACGCGTGCGGGTCTGGTCGGGTCAAGACGCGCTCTCCCGGGGCGGCCACGCGGGCAGCTGAATCTCTACCGGGCCAGCTTCTGGGCGAGCGCCGAGGAGTCGGTGACGTAGACCTGCATCTGCGGGGTCATGCTCTGGGTGTTGATCACCGTGGAGGCGACACCGAGGCCTGTGAGCGAGTTGCCGGTGGTGGTCCCGGTCACGCCCGAGCCGCGGGGCCACGACCACTCGATCGTGATCGTGCCGCCGGACGCCGGCGTGAGCAGGATCGTGCCGCCGAGTGCGGTGAACGCGTTGTCGGCGCCATTGACGAACGTATTCGATCCGGCGGAGATGACGGCGCCCGGCACGGGCTGCGAGTTATTCTCCCAGTCGCCGCCGGTCAGCTGACCATAATTGACAGCGATCTGAGCGTCGCTGGCATTGTTGACGACAACCGTGAGCGAGCGGACGACGTTGGCCATCTCATTGATCTCCAGCGATTTGAAACGACAGCAGAAACAGCGGGAGCAGGCAGCTCGAGCCGGTTTCTGAGCGCCTAAGCGCCGCCAGCCCGCCGAAGGGCATCTAGCAAGGCGCGTGTCAAACGGGCGTCATGATCCAAATCGTATCGCCCCCCGAGGGGCGCCCCGCGGCTCGGCCGTGACCGGCGGCGCGCGGTTTATTCGTCTGTATACGGACGGCCTTGGGCGTATGGGCCCCGCGGGGAAGCTTTTCTGGCGCAGGGTGCGCTGACATGCCCGTCCCCGGAGCCCCATGGTACTTCCAGGGCACTTGCGAGAGAACTTCGCGCCGTTTCGAAAACGGCTTCGACTGTCGCTCTCCCGAGACCCGGAAGCTGACGACATGATCCGCCCACGCGGCTCGTTCCTTTGTGGCCATGTCGGACGGGCTGCCGATCGGCTGTGTCGGACTGAACGGCACCGGAAGCGAGATCGCGGAAATCAAAAGGCTATGGGTGGCGCCCTTGCGCGCGGGCTAGGGTTCGGCCGTCGTCTCATGGGCGCCGCCGAGAACGCCGCGCGCAACTTATCCATCAAGACTGTTCGGCTCGATACGCCCTGCCAGCGGCTCTCCAACTTTACTGCAGCACCGGATGGAGCGAGATAGACCGATTTAACGACGATCCGTACCCAGGTTTTTCTGCGAAAAGCATCTCTGAACAGCTTCCGGGCCCCTCTCGAGGTCCCGGACCGCTGCTGTCGCCGGCCGAAATGTTCGGCCGCAGTGTGGCACGAG